>TBL_comb47_HYPODRAFT_10000087_pt1 | contig 114442 bp, 112 predicted proteins | sample TroBogypolimnion_40_FD_10682 | JGI IMG/M metagenome (IMG submission 10682) | reverse complement strand
TCCTCCAAATCATACAATATTTCTTTTTCTATTTTTAGCGGATACGCTTTTACCGCTTTCTTGGTAAACTCAAAACAAGTAATCCCGCCATAAGCGGCAATATACTGATCCTGTTTTCCAATAGGCTCGCCTAATTTATTAATTTCTATATCACAAGCTTGTTCCGCCAATTCTTTAGGATGGATAAGATTGCGCTTGTAGGCATATAGGGCTTTAAGCAAAGCTGTAGTAAAACTTCCAGAGGAACCCAATCCCGTTCCAGCAGGGATATCGGCAAAACTAACTATCTCAATACTAGGATTTTCGGACTTATAAATACTTTTTAAAACTTCTCTGACAATTGGATGCTTTATCTCCACAACATTTTTTACGCTTTCCATTTCAGAGTACTTAAGATTAATTTTTTCAGCAAAGGGATGGTGTACTGTTATATACACATATTTATTGATGGCGGCAGCAATCAAAAAACCCCTATTCTCATTATAATACGAGGGCAAATCAGTTCCTCCCCCACCAAGGGTTATTCGCAAAGGACTGCGCGTAATAATCATGTTAATTCTTCCAAAAATAAGTTTTAAACAAAAAATATTATGACTTATCAACCACAGCAAAAAGATTCAGCCCAAATTTATGGTATCGTAAATGTATTCTGCTGGGTATAAAACCTGATCTTACCAATAATGGCCATAAATCACGCTTTCCATAATACATTTTATGATCATCCATTTCTATTTTTCCATTTGAACTTAAACCAAGACGAAATGCAGCTAACTCCAAAAAATATTTTCCCGTCCAAGTTGGAACATTTATCAGCAATCTGCCAGAAGGGGCAAGCATTCGATTGCAAACAGCAAGTGTTTCCAACGGATCAGAAAGATGTTCTAAAACAGAAATCAACATAATCACATCAAACGAACGTCCCTTCAACATTGGTAAGGCTGTCTCAAAGGGTTGCTCTATCGCCTCAAATTCTTTCAACTTTTTTATTTCAGGGTCAATATTAAAATCACACCCCACCATTTTGATAGCACGATCTTGAATTGCTAGTAAATTCTTTGCACTGTATCCACATCCAACTTCCAAAACAATCAAACCAGAGCGGCTACCAATAGAACGTCGAATTGTACGACGAGAAAGCCACGTTCCAAATCTATCTATCAGCGAAAGATTGGATGTACCAAAAGAGTTCCTATCCACTTTTCTAGATCTCCTTCTGATTGTCTGCAATTAATTCAAATATTAACGTAAACGTAAAAATTTGAAAACCAAGAATGATCAATAGCAACCCAAAAATCGAGATGTACTTGATATTCGATAATTGTAAACCACCAAACAAATATTTCCATAGGACAATTGATGACAATACCACTCCTACTGCTACCGTGCCAAGCCCCAACAAAGTTCCTCTATCATAAGTTAGCACTCGCCTAATCCACACTGTAAACTCTGGATCAAAATTATGCCAAATTCGTCCCAATATTCCCAACTGAAGTGTACTGCACCCTACTGTTGCCAAGGTCATTCCAAGCAACATCCAATGAAGACCTAAAGTCACCCGCCAAATAGTTATTGGACCAAATACCGTTAATAGAGCCAGAAGTAATCCAATAACAAAAAGAAATGCTCCCGGTTTAAAAAGAAAAAATTCTGGTGCATTCAAAAACATTGCCTTTAGGTTAATCCAACCTGCATGCCACGGTGAAAACCAACCTGACCGCTTATGATGTGATAATCGACCATCTCGATCCTTATAAAAACGAATTGGCGCTTCAGCAATTCTCATTTTCATGCGTGCCGCCTTTAAAACCATTTCAGAAGCATACTCCCAAGATTGTGACTGCAGGTTTAATCGTTTGAAAGCTTCTGTTGTTAGAGCTCGCATTCCACAATGAATATCTGTATAGGATGATTTATAGATAAAATTTAATATAAATGTCGTTAATGGCGTACCAAAATATCGATGCAGGAGTGGCATGGCACCAGGTTCAATATACCCCAGAAAACGAGATCCCATCACAAATTCCGCACCAGCATGTAATTTTGTAACAAATGCATCTAACTCACGAAAATCATATGTTAGATCGCAATCGCCTAAAATGACATATTTACCACGAATAAATGGGATCGCATCAATATACGCACGTCCCAACCCACGTTTTGGAGTTTTGAGAACTCTAGCTCCACATGCCAAAGCGATTTCACCCGTATTATCGGAAGAGCTATCAACAATCAGTATTTCACCTTTAACGCCAGCTTTAGCAAGACCCTCGTGACACCACAAGATAAACTCGCTGATAGTAAGAGATTCATTCAAAGCTGGAACGACGATACTTACCTCTGGTGCATCTTCATCCTTATCAGGCAAACCAAGAGTCAATTTTAGATCAGCAGTGGTATAATCATCATTCAAGGTACAATACTCCTTATTTAAATTAATCATAATGCATTATTACCCTTCTTAACTCTAGCAACAGCGACTAACTGCCAACCAAAAGGTATAACATCAACATTTAACACAAATAGAATATTGAATATTCTTATAAATACTCTTCCTAAAATTGACAATCTATTTTGTTTGCTTATTTTTCTACAATCATCAATTAGTTTATTTCCTCTTAATATAGAAATAATTTTATAAATGTTGAAAAATGGAAAACCAAATGTTTTTACTTTACATTCTTCATATCCAGCCTTATCCAGCATATGTTTTAATTCATTTGCGGTAAAATGTTTACGATGACCGATATGCTTATCGAAAGCTGACATTTTACCACCAGGAACTGTTAAAATTAATTTTGCATTATTTTTTAAATATCTCTTTATATTTATTAAAAACTCTACTGGATCGTCAACATGCTCAATTACTTCAGCACATATTCCATAATCAGCATAATTTATATATTCTTTTGAGGTATCATTTTCTAAGATATTTTTTTGAACAAAAACCGCTTGTGGCGCTTTTTCTTTAGAAACTGACACCCCTTTTTCACTAAGCTCAAAACCAACCATCTGCGCCTGATGAAATATTTTTGATAAATCTTTTATTAAGTCTCCTTGACCACTACCAAAGTCAATAAGAGAAAAACAATCTTTTTTTTCACTTTTTAATATCCTAAAAATTATTTTTCTCCTAAAACCCTGAGCAGGGTTCTCTTCTGCGCTAATAGAAAAATTAGACCAATGAGCCTCCCAATCATCATTTATTTTATCATTTTGTGCCATATGCCCTCCGGTAATTAAACTAGTCATTTCTTACTCCTTCATGATACCAATCGAACTTGTTTGATTTAGCATCTTCCAATATAGACTGCACTGAGCGATAAATTGCGTCTTTTGTCATATATTGATTTTTCCAACCCAAACTTCTCAATTTATCAGAATTTAAACATATAATTGGCACATCTCCCTTCCATCCACGATCTCCACCGGAATATTTATATGCCACATTTTTTAATCCCATAATTTCTACGACAATATCTGCAATTTCAGTTACCGCTATACAATCTAAGGTGGCTGCATTGTAATATGAAAAACCAGATATCTGTGCTTTCTCTAAAAGCCTTATTGCGTTTATAACATCAGTAACATATATGTACGATTTGCTTTGTGTCCCATCACCTAATATTTCTAACTCACATGGATTGATCATAAGCCGTCGCACAAAATCATATCCAACACCATGTGTTTGATGTGGACCAACAACATTTGCAAAACGAAAAACGCTAGCAGTAATATCAAACATATGACAATAGGAACAAATCAACGCTTCGCATGATAGCTTGCTTGCACCATAGGTAGATATTGGCAACATAGGTGAGTAATCTTCTTTTACCTCAATCGAGCCTGTATCCCCATAAATACCACTTCCTGAAGCATAAAGTAATTTCTTTACTCCATTTACTCGCATAGCTTCAAGAACATTATTGGTAAGATACGTTCCTTCCCAAAAATCAATGTCCGGTTGCGTTACAGCCTTAGAAATATCTGGATTTGATGCAAAATGATACACTACATCTATCCCGGACATTACGTGTTGCAAAGCTTCCTGGTTTTTTATATCATTATTAATAATCTTTAAGTTTAGATTGCTCTCAAACCCGTTGAGATGCCACATTTTACCTGATGAAAAATTGTCATAAATTACCACATGGGCATTTTTTTCCTCTACAAGCAATGTTTTTACCAAATGACTACCTATAAAACCAGCGCCACCAACTATAAAATAGTTCACAAAAAATTCTCCTAAAATTAACCAAAGGGAACAGAGCACTTATCGTTACAAAAACACAAAATACTTCATCAAAACAAAACTTAAACATGCAATCGCGATAGTTGCAAAAACAACTCCAAAGTATGGACTCAATCCAAATGCTACAACTGTCACTATAGAAATGGAAATACTAAGCAAATAATTAATCGTTAACATCAAACCATATCTCCACAGATGATGAGTGATGGGTGTTTTGTTTATTTTATAAGTAAATGTCCGACTCAACACGAAATGAGTCATAACGGTAACAATATAAGCGAGGGTAACTGCAACTCGATAATCTAATATAAACACACCATAGAACAACCAAACAAAAAAATAATTCAAAATGAAAGTAATAATTCCAACCAACCCAAACCGCACAATCAAATTACGATTACGAGCTAAACAAGAAATACATTTTGATAGAATCACTGCATACCCTTATTTTTTGTTAGATTTTAACCTTAAAAAAACAATAACAAATATTGGTAAAAACAGCAACCCGCACAAAGATATCATCAGCGCCTGATATAATTTTGCTGGCCGATAGGTAAACACAACATCATACTTACCTGCTTGGGTCACCCAAATGCCCTTAAATGCATTATTGACCCTAATATAATCAACTCTTTTACCATTCAAGGTTACTACAAAATCTTCTGGGTAATAGGTTTCACCGAGTACGATAATACCTGCACCAGTAGCATCAACTGAAAATTTGGTGCTATTATTAGTAAGTGAATATTGTGTAGCTGGCGCTATGAGGGAAACACCATTGATATTATTAGGTATCCATGGTGGAATTAGCTGGCTTTCTACTGCTGCAAACGGCACATGTGGTTTTTTTGCTAACACAACTAAAATATCAGATGCTTTACGAACCTCCACCACTTGATTTACAAAAAATGCTCTAGGCCAAACTGTATTCCGCTGCCAAACGTCTAGATCACTAGAGTGGACTAATTTCATGTCTTGTGGCATTTTGGTTCCAGGAGTTGCTGCTATATACCCAACATTAAGCATATCCAAAGCAGCAGAACGGCTTGAGATTTGATCATTTTTGATTAAGCGCAACCAACCCCAACCAGCAATCTCAGGATAATCAAGAAGTCCTAATAAATTTTCGTAATAACTATTTCTTAATGGCTCAACTGATACCAACCCTTCAATACCAAATATTGAATTAGTGCCAGGAAAAAGCACGCGATCTTCCCCAACCACACGTGATGGCTCCATTCGTTCTTTAATTTGATTATTGATATAATCAATAGCGCTTGACCTCTTTAAATAATCCGGTCTTTTTTCTACTGTCATTAAGTAGTTATCGATAATCGGTATTCCTATCATCAAATGCATACCATGACGAATATGCAACAGTAAGAAGCAACATAAAAGAATTGAAACGCTAACACTACTCCAAACACCAAGCTTAATTTGCCTATACAACATTAAGACTCCAAAAAATATAATAGTGAAAAAAGCAATAGTGAAAAATATAAAATCATCTGCAAAACCAATAACTTCTAATACATCTAATGAATATACAGCAACTATCCCAACAAAAATTGATAAACACAAAGCAAGGATTATTTTTTTAGTTTTTGCTTCTGCATCTAAGTAGTGTTGGACACCGAATCCAGCTAAAATTAATGAAAGAATCATCATTGGCATACAAACAGCATCGCTTAGATGTTGCACCTTATTGATCAATGGAATAGAAATAAGAAAAATTTTAGGAATTATCCCATAAACGATAAACATTGCTAAAACAAACAACAACCAAATACTGTAAAACTTAATTGATTTATTTTTTCGCAACGCTGTAACAGCGCTACATAAACCAAGCAAAACAAATAAATTCGTGGACGGTGCAATAACATTCCCACTAACACGCTGAAAAAAATAATTATCGAAAAAAGTTGCAATCTTCCATAGCGGAAAAAAATCATTCACCCCTGAAGTATCTCCATATGTAAACGATTTACTCAAAGCATCCAGAAAAAGCAGCCAATGAAAAGATGTTATCATAACGATAACAACACAGAATCCAATGGCAATGAGAATAGATTGAAGCCATCCCCTTCTATGTCGAACTTGTTCTATAAAAAAAGTTATTCCTAAAGCATACATAAAACACGCGATGATAAAACTTTCTTTTGGCGATCCGGAATTAAGTTGCAACCAGGCGATGAGTATCAAAAATAATCCTTGAATTACACAACTTCTTAGCTGCGGGCGTAAACTGACAAACAACTCTCCCAAACGATCCCATTGCAACACGACCCATGGCGCATATGTCAAAACAAAAAAGGAAGGATGATTAAATCTCCACGCAAAAAAACCGAGAAAACAACTAGAAAAAACAATTAATAAACTTGCCAAAAAATGATGCGTCAATCGAAATATCAATAGTCCCATTCCAGCCGCAAAAATCGCTTTCGACAAAACAAACTTAATGTCCCAACCAATTGCATTTCCGCCAAACATAATCGGGATCCAATGAAGAACATCTCCAATAAATGACTGGCCTTGTGCAAAAAGCGGAACGCCTCCAGCAATGTATCTATTCCAAAATGGAAACTCCAAATACCGCATTATTGCACTATATTGAACAACTGAATTAGGCACCACGCTCCATAGAGTAGCGCCAACATCAGAACCTCGAGGGTTTCCAAGATTAAGAACATCCGTTAAATAACCAGGTAGATAATATGGATTTTCATATAGACAACCACCTCCAGGCGCCACAAAAGTCATATGAAAAAAAACTATCGGATAACAACTTAAAATTGTGGCGATAAACGCCATAAAAACGATACTGCTCTTTTTATGAGCTAAAACATATGCAGTAAAACTTTGCACAATACCGATAGCGCATTCATTGCATCGAGTAAAATAATTTATGCCAATCAAACAAAGAAAACTTAGCAAAGCTAACTCAATCAGCATCCATCGGCAATTGACTAAACAGCTGCTCAACTCTATTTGCTGCTCAAACGACGAGTTTTCTAAGGACAATATCGGATCATTAGCGTTTTCAGTTGTCTGAACAATCAGCGTATTATCACCAAGATAATCAATTTTACTAATCTGCTGCACAGCTTGAAAAGCATGGGGTTGAAATTTTCTTATGATCCTGCCAAACCCATTTTCAACTCTTACATCTTTTATGCGTACTACATCAGCCGTATTTGTCGGATCAAAACGAATTGATTTTATTTTTTTCGCAATTAAAGGAAAAACATATTTTTGTGATTTAAATTTAGCAGTGTTAATTGCGATTGAATATCCATGTTGTTTACTATAACCTTGCCCTACATCATAAAATACTTCAGCGCCCCCAGGATTTGACGCTTCCATATTAACCACAAAATACAATTGATTGCTCTTATAATAATCGTGTAATACAACCATCCCTGCAATAAATATGTAAAAAATAATAAAAACAATTGTAGCACCACGCGACGGTATCAGACGCTCCCATAAAAAATCAAATACTTTTTTCGCCTTCATATCTCACCACATTGTTGTAAAATTAAATTTAATAACACATAAAAAACCGTTTACTGCCCAAGTATATGTTCTATATTTTCTAAAATAATCCGCCCCATGTATACCAGTATAGCCAAGCTGAATAAATAGCAACCAGCATTAACTTTATATTTTTATGCGATTCTCTCGCCCAAACATGAAAAATTTTAACATTTGGAACATACACAGAATGAGAAAATTTCAATAACCTTCTACCAATATCAGCATCTTCAAAGTACATAAAATATCTATCATCAAAACCATTAAGCTGTTTTAAAACAGCTGTGCGAAAAAGCATAAAACAACCTGTTGGGAACGGAACATCAATCATGATTTGACTATAATCAAGATGGCGCATTTCAAACGCTTCCATTCTTTTGTGAAAAACATTTTTTAAAAAACCCGGCGCAAATGAATGCAAAAAAGAATCAAAAATAGTAGGGTTTTTTTTACATAAATAATGCCGCTCCCCATTCTGACCAAAAACTGCCGGAATTAATAATCCAATATCATAATTGGATTCCATATAATTTACTGCATTAAACAAAGTATCCTCTTGTAAAAACACATCCGGATTTAGCACTAAATGATATGTTGCACTGGATTTTTTAATGGCTATATTGTTGCCATACCCATAACCAAGATTTTTTTCCGCTTTAACAACTTCATACCTAATAAAGCTTTCTCCAAATGATAAAAAATTATCTTTCAATAAGTTTTTTAATTTTACGTAATAACCCATACCTGGAGAATTATCTATAATATACAAACAAATGTTTTGAAGAAAAGATACTCCGTAAATCGCCTTATCAAGCGACTCTAATGTCTTACTTAATATGGCCATATCAGGCTTATAAACTACAATGGAAATTGATAAATTATTCATAACAATTTGTATTCTATTAATAAAAATATATTTAGGACTTATCCTTAACCAACAATAAAACCACAACAGAAACAATAGCAAACGGAGCAGTAAATAGTATGGGATTAGTAAAACCACCTATCAAAAAAAACGCATACAGTAACATAACTGAAAAAGATCTTGAGGGTAAGCCTCCAATATTTAATACCAACGAACCTTGATCAACTCGGCACCAGCTTGATAGTATGCATTTTTGCTGTCTTGTTGCTAAAACCGACTTAGTAGCCTTATGCTCTTTTAATATGCTATTTAAAAAAACAATAACCGGAATAAAAATAAAAGCCATTAAACACAAAATCCCAACAATTCCAAACTTATAAAGAAAGGAAAGCCATTGAATCTCGTATGAAAAAGCGTATGTTTCGCTACGGATATATCCTACAACATGAGAACCCATACCCCACCCAAAAAATGGATGTTTTAACCAAAAATTACATAAGACATAAAATTGGTTTTGACGAATAAGATCCGAATCTAATGTTTCTGCGCCGGCAAAACGCTGCGTAATCAAATCACCAATAACATCAAAAATTTTTGAATCTGCTAAGATTGGCACTAGTATGGCTATTATGATTCCAAAAAGAATAAGATAGTGACGATACATCCTATTTTCAAAAAAGCTTATACATAAAACAAAAACAAAGTATCCCCAAATAAAACGTGTATAGCTAAAAAAAATAGCTAATATGAAAAAAGATAAAACAATCAAAGTGTTAGATGTTTTTTTATATTCAACAAATTTATTTAAAATCAAAAAAACCGCAACCGGAAGAAAAATATCACAAGTATGCGCCATTCTCCATAAATCACTACTTATACACATCGTTATAAATGATTGTCCAAAAACTGAAAAATATATTTCTTTAAAAAAAGAAATTTCAACCATCTTAAAAAAAATAAGCCCTGTAAAAAAAACTTTCAAAAAAGCATAGATAAATACACAATTCACAATAAACTTTAAAAATGTTTTAGTATCGAGAATACCGTCATACACGGCCATATAACACAAATAAACTAATAAACCAGTTGATGAAAACAATTTAGTCTCTTCCAAAACATCTGCAACTTGGTACCCATAAAACATCCCTAAAAGCATCCACATAACAACAAAAAAATAAAAAAGAAGTAATATAATTAAAGGAGCAACTAGAAACTTTTTCCTGGAGTCACATAGAAAGAACAATCCTAACATGAAAAATGCAAGTATAAACTTAACATTAACCCCAAATACAGATCCTGCAGGAAGAACAATACACCAAAAAACCATAAAATATAGAGCATATAAATATATGGTATATAGTGACAATATATTAGTAGTCATATGTCGTTCCACATCAACATTTATTTAAGCCACAACAGAAATACGATAATTCCTATATCCTGCACTAAAGATAATCCCGTAGAAATGTAAAAGTTATACCACGCCACATAGCAATAATTTTTTTATAAAAAAAGATGTGTAATTTTAAATCCGCATATGCGCCTAACAGGTTGATGATTTTTTTATCAGTTATCTCATCCTTATAAGTCTCTAAAAACATTTTTGTTTGTACTTGTATACGGTTTTTATTTCGTTTAATTTCGTGGATATTTTTTAACTTCCCCAAAAAATAATTAATGCACCATCTCTTCGCACCAACTTCATTGTTACTATGCTGCCGATAACATATAGTAGGACAATTTAAATATGCTACTTTACCGAAAACTGCAGCCACTAAAACAACCCACCAATCATGCATAATTGCCTCAGATGGAATATTTCCCACCCTATTTCGCAAGGCCTCATTCATTATTAATGCGCATCCTGTTACAACATTTTTTATTAAAAGAAAACTTATTAAACCACCTAATCTTGGATCAATATTTTGATATTTCCAGAATGAAGGAGAAATCATATCTAACTGTCTATCAACAACTTGCAGGTCAGTGTGTATTAACAATGGAGTTTGTTCTCCATACATGGCTTCGAGTTCTTGAATTTTATCCAAGGTTTTCAAATATTTATTTGGAAAACAAATATCATCTTGGTCACAAAATATTGTATATTTTGCGGAGGAAAAACACAGCAACCTTGCAAAGCTCTGGCAAGCCCCAAGCCGCTCCTCACCTAGCTGATCATTAACAAAATAAATTTTATCAGGATATTTTTTAACATATGTTTTTATAATTTCAATAGTTTTGTCAGTTGAACCATCATCCCTAACTATAAGACTCCAATCATGATAATTTTGTGCTAGTAAAGATTCTATTTGTTCAGATAAAAAAAGTTCACCGTTATAAGTAGAAAGCAACACATCAATATTTTTTGCATTATTTTTTTTTACCTGTTGTTTACATTTCATATTTTACCAAAAAAACGCCATTACAGCCCATTTCAAACAATCTACTTTACCCTATCTTTCACAAAAATAGTCAGGTAATAATTTATGGTTTTTAATAACCCATAATCAATGGTATGAGAAGAACACCACCCTATTTGTTTTTTTATTTTTTCCGCATTAATCGCATACCGCCAATCATGTCCTGCTCTATCGGTCACAAATGCGATCAAACTTTCATGCGGTCTACCAATTGGCCGCTTTTCATCCATAATCGCGCAAATCATCTTAACCAACGATAAATTATCCTTTTCACAATCACCACCAATATTGTAAGTTTCATCAACCAATCCGCTATTTAAAATAGCCAAAATCGCCTCACAATGATCATCAACATACAGCCAATCACGGATATTTGAACCATTGCCATAAACAGGAATAGATTTTTGTTCAATACACGATCTAATCACGGTTGGAATAAGCTTTTCTGGATGTTGATATGGACCATAATTATTAGAACAATTAGACAATGTTACCGGTAATTTATAAGTACGAAAATATACACTTACTAAATGATCCGAAGATGCTTTCGAGGCAGAATAAGGTGAACTTGGCTTGTAAGGATTTTCTTCAGTAAATGGTGGGTCATTTGGCCCTAGCTCACCATAAACTTCATCTGTTGAAATATGATGGAAGCGACATTGCCTTTGATTTAGTTTTTTTTTATCAAGCCAATAGATACGCGCAGCCTCTAGTAAAGTAAAAGTTCCAATTATATTGGTTTGAATAAACTCTGCCGGACCTGTTATTGAACGATCAACATGGCTTTCTGCGGCAAAATGCACTATAGTATCAATACAATATTCATGTAACAGTTTATCAACTAAAATCCTATCACAAATATCACCATGAATAAACACATGGCGTGACTCATCTGATAGATTTTCCAGATTTTTTTTACTACCAGCATAAGTTAGCTTATCTAAACTAATAATATTTACTGTAGAATTTGCTTTTAAAATAAAGCGGACAAAGTTGCTGCCTATGAATCCAGCTGCACCCGTCACCAGAATGTTTTTAGGTATAAAACTCATATTTATATTTAATTACCAAAATTTATTTAAAATTCAATCGCATCAATTACCTCACATAAACAACCGTCCCAACTTTTTCTTAATATACCATAATCCTTATTAATTTTCTCAACGAAAAGCTCAGAATTTTTTGGCCGTTTAGCTTTGGTGGGAAATTCATCAGTAGCTATTTTATTTATCTGTTTAACTCTTAGTTGCAATCTATTACGCCCAAGCTCAACGATCTTCGTTGCAAACTCATACCATGTGACAACAGGGTAATTACAATAATTATAAATGCCCCATTTTTCTTTTCCTCGCAAAACTTTCTCCGCTATTTCAAACAAAACCCTAGCAATATCAGCCGCAGCAGTTGGACAACCAAACTGATCACAAACAACATTTAAAACATATCGCTCTTGCGCAAGCCGCAGAATCGTTTTAACAAAATTATTTCCATATTTACCAAAAACCCAACTGACACGCAAAATAATATGCTTATGCCAAATACTTTCCAAAACTTGATCACCTGCCAATTTACTTTTCCCATATACACCATGCGGTTCAGCCACATCAGTTTCAGCATAAGAACTTGGTTTTTCTCCAGAAAAAACATAGTCTGTAGAAATATGCAACAATGGGATATTATACTGACGGCAACTTAAAGCCAAATTCTTGACACCTATACAATTAACTTGATACGCTTTTTCATATTCATCTTCAGCTTTATCAACATTAGTGTAAGCCGCAGAATTAATGGCAAAATCTACTCCTACACTTTGCTTAAATACGGAGCTAACTTGCTCAGCATCGGTAATATCTAAGCTATCAACATCAAAACCAGTAATTTTTATATCTTTAATTTTTACTAATTCTTCAATCTCTCGGCCAATTTGGCCTTTGTTTCCAAAAAGTAGAATATTCATTTTTTTCATATTATTACATTGATGGTAACAATTCAGCAGGGATTTCAGAAAGAACTTTATAGTCCTTATCTTTTTCCGATAAAATCATATCAATATCTGATTTTGGCCAATCAATAGCAATATTGGGATCATTCCATATAACACCAAATTCATCACCTGGATGATAATAATCAGTACACTTATAACAAAAATCAGCAAATTCACTCAATACGCAAAAACCATGCGCAAAACCAGGAGGAATATACAGTTGCCAATAACTTTTGTCATTTAAAATAAACGCACTCCACTTACCAAATGTTGGAGATTCTTTACGAATATCTACAACAACATCAAATATCTCTCCCCTAATTACCGTAATAAGTTTCCCCTGAGGATGTTTTAATTGATAGTGCAAACCGCGCAACACTCCATATTTAGAATGAGATATATTGTCCTGAATAAAAGGCTTATCAATTCCAAATTCACGATAATGTTCAAGTTGAAAGCTTTCGAAAAAACATCCGCGCGTATCAGCAAAGACTCTCGGTTTTATTATTATTATTCCTAGTAATTTGTTGCTAATTATTTTCATGTGTCTTGTAAGATTCTTAATAAATACTGACCATAATTACTATTTACTATAGGTTTGACCAACTTATGCAAATTATCGGTAGTAATATATCCCATCCGCCATGCAACTTCTTCAGGGCATGCTACTTTTAAACCCTGGCGCTCTTCTAAAATTGCAAAATATTGTGAAGCATCTAGTAGAGATCTAGGGGTGCCCGTATCTAACCAAGCAAAACCACGATGTAACTTAACAACATTAAGCACTTTCTCATATAAATATACTTTATTTACATCAGTAATTTCTAGTTCTCCACGCGCAGATGGCTTTAGCGATTTAGCTATATCAACCACCTTGTTATCATAAAAATATAGTCCCGTAATAGCATAATGCGACTTAGGATTTTTTGGTTTTTCTTCTACATCAATCACGCCGCCATGTTTATCAAACACAGCAACTCCATAGCGTTCTGGATCATTTACGTAATAGCTAAAAACAGTTGCGTGCTTAAAATTGCAACGAGTTTCTTGCAACACATCACCCAGTCCCTGCCCCCAAAAAATATTATCCCCTAAAATTAAGCTCACATTATCATTACCAATAAAATCTTCGCCAATTATAAATGCCTGGGCTAAACCATCAGGATTACACTGCTCGGCATAAACTAACCTAAGACCCCATCGAGATCCATCACCTAAAAGTTGTTTATAAACTGGAAGATCTTTAGGTGTGGAGATGATTAAAATTTCTCGTATCCCAGCCATCATTAGCGTGGTCAATGGATAATAAATCATTGGTTTGTCATAAACCAACAATAGTTGTTTACTAATGTAGCTTGTTGCTGGATATAGCCTTGTTCCAGAACCACCAGCTAAAATCATCCCCTTCATATTTTTAGAACCTCATTGCGTAATGAACACAGGTGTTATCGTACCATTTATTATATTTTTATTGCATTAAAATTTTTCGCCCATATGCATCTTTTCTACTTGCAAATCAAGATGCACCCTACCCATTTTAAAAAGTATCACACAACTGCTCTAGCATAAACTCTACAGGTTTTTTTTTCTTTTCTATACTTCCGATAAAGACGATAAAAAAATCTAATTACTGACTTAGGAATACAAAAAACTGGACACACCAGCAACCAAAAAAGAACATTACCTCTATTTTCTTTATAAACATTTCTAAAAAAAACACTTAATTTATCATTTGCGACTTTGGCTTGGCATATAGTTACTATTGCTCCCATAAACACATAATCAATCAATATCGCGTTTATTATTTTTTTTGTTAGTTTATGATCGTATCCAAATTCTTCTATGTTTTTAAAAAGCTCTATGACAACCGTACCAAATGCATTAAATATATTCCACGGTTGATTAGGATCAGGTCTCCGACTAACACACAATTGTGATGCAAAAATAAGATCAAAATTTTGTGGTTTTATAGAAGAAATAGCTAAAGAAATATAGTAGTGTATTTGACCTTTTCCTATAAATCTAAGCAGATTATATCTAGCAATAGCTTCATAAACTAGTGTCCTATTTATCAGAGTCGCAGAGATGAATGACACATAACACCCCAAAAAACCCAAAAATTTATCTTTATCGTTAAAGTACAAATCTTTTTTCATATCGGAAAAACGCCAAGGAACACTACCATCAGGCGAAAGATGTTGCCAATTCAAAAAAATCATAGCCACATTGCCAGCTAAGAACTTGGAAACATAAGCCAACGAGCCTTTGATCAATAAATCATCATCCCCTAAAAATAAAATATATTTACCTTTAGCAAGATTAACCAAATTCAAAACATTTCCATCCAAACCCAAGTTTGAGTCATTCCTAAAATAGATAATATTTTTACTGCTATTTGCATCTAAAAAGTCTTTCACAACATTTTTAGTATTATCGCTGGAGGCATTGTCGGATATAATTAATTCAATGCCGTCATTCAGCTGAGGCAATACGCTGTTGATAGCATCTCTTAGACATTTTTCCCGATTATACGTTGGGATACATATACTTAATAGCATATTGTTGCTCACTTCTATTCCTCATAAAAAAATAATCAAAATCTACACTAACTATGCCATATCTTACGTTTCTGTAAAAAAACTGCGGTAACCCACACCAATCCAAAACATGCTAAAATAAAATAGCCCAAAGTAATACCAATAGCAGAATAAAACTTGCCTAAAAAATAGGTAGACAAACACATCAAACAAGCCATCGCAAATGAACTTATAAGCAAAGGCTCCTGTTTATGCGCCCGCAAATAAGAAGCTTGAGCAAAAACCAAATGATTAACTAATATTACCCCATTTAATAATAAAAATGGAAACATCGGCAAGAAACGACTTCCCAAAGGCCATTGTACCAATTTTAAAAAAGAAACCATAGCTACATAAGACACAACCAAAAACAATACTACTATAACAGACTGTTTTAATACACGAAAAAAAAGACTATCTAACTCTACATATTCTCTTTTTGCAATTAAATTTCCAAATACTGGAACTTTAGTGTTAATCCACGCCATAGCAATTGCTGCAACACTGTTACAAGCCGTAAGACTAAGACCCATTTGACCGGCAATAACAGCACCATGATAAGCAAACAAAACCGGATTAAATAGCTGAAAAATAAAAAAACCGCTCATCCAACTGAAAGCTATTTTCCATTGAAAAGGTAAAATTTCTTTACGCCAGCCAATCACTGTTTGCGATTTAGTTTTTAGGATATCCTCAAAAAAACTTCTCCGCCAATCAGTGCTAAGCCACAACAATATCACTAAACTCTTGCCGATATAAAACAATGGCGCTACCCAAAGGCCTAACTTCCCAAAGCACCCAATCCATAATAGCAAATTAGCTATTAAATCTTGCACAAACCGCATTTTGGCTACATCTTCTATTTTACCACACCCCTCCAAGAGACTAAGCAAAGGAGAAAGATAAAAGAAAACGGAAAAAAATATTATTAGACAAAACCATGGGGCTTGCCAAACCACGTCAATGTATCTCGCCTGTTGTTTAAAAAAAAACAGATAACCGCTTGGCAATAGCAGTATCACCATTAATACTGCAGCAATACCATACCACTTTAGCGTTAATCGTATAAGCGATACTAAACGATCCTTATATTGTCTTGGACCAATTAAAATTCCAGAATTTGTCCAATCAAGATGTGCCTGCTCATGGCTAGCAAATTGTATAATAACAACTGAAAGTCCAAGTTCAACAAAAACTTGCAATGCAATAATACTACCAAAAGTAAAATAAAAACCTTGCTCAGCTGGAGATAAAAAATGAGCAAGAACAAAAAGAGTTATTAAACTAGCGCCAGCCTGCCATAACCTACCAACTATGGTATAAGCAAGTGCGCCATCTATACCAAATTTTTCTAATATTTTTGAAAGAAATAGCGACATAGTTAAAACTGTAACGTTACCTTGTATTAGCTTGATACCAATTTTTGGTTTTTATTATACTTTTCAATAAGTCAATTTTTTCTCTATCTTAGTTCAGTAACTGCAAAAACTGCTAACGGTCCTTACAAAACCATCTTTTACTGAATATACAGGATTCCATTGCAAATCATAAATCTTTGTTATATCTGGAACATTGCTTGTTACTTTGCTTGCGATATATTGACTACTATTATTTCGTACATTTTTAACAACTTTTATTTTTTTATGTGGAAACAAGTCAACTAATAAATTAGCTAGATCTAAAATGCTTATTTTTCCAACATCATTGCCAACATTATAAGCTTCTCCACTCACTCCCTTCAAAAGTACGGTTAAAAATCCTAGTGTTGCATCAGCCAGATAACAAAATGCTCTAATTGCACTACCATCACTTTTCATAATTATATCGCGATTATTGACCACATCTGATACAAAATCGGCAAATACCCTACCATCATCTAAAGCCATTCCTGGCCCGTAAGTATGAAATGGTCTGACAATTTTTATTGGAACGCCATGCTGATGAAACCAACTTATACACATTACCTCTCCCATTCTCTTGCCTTCTGCATAGCATGACCTTACCTCAAGAGAAGGTACAATGCCAGAATCACTTTCTTTGATTGCCGCCCCGCCCTTTATCTCCCCATAAACTTCTCCACTGCTAAAAAAAAGAAACCCAGTAACCTTCTTTTTTCTAGCTAACTCAAGGAGGTTATAGGTACCCAAAACATTTGGCAACAACGTTCCCACCGGATCAACACTATAGTACTTTGGACTTGCTTGGCTTGCTGCATGAATAATATAATCGATCTGTCCATCTATTGTGACAAATTTACAAATATCTTTGTCAATTATTAGAAAATCATCTCTATCCATATATTCAGCAAACCTTAGAGCTGCTTTTTCTTTATTGCGAACAACGCCAATAACTTTTGCTTTATTTTTGAATTTTGTTTGATTTAAAAAAAGAATTGTCTCAACTATGTAGGCCGGCAAAAAACCGTTTGCCCCGGAGATCAATACCACTCTACCTTCAAAATAGTTCCAAGGTAAATTGGCATTAGTGATATATTTTAAGTCTTCCTGCACAATACGATTTAACATACAACCTCGCAACAAAAAACATTCCACACTTTCCATAACTCATCAATAACGATACAAGTGAAACCGAAATATGGCCACAAAATCATTTTGGCATAAATATAAAGTTAGTTTCTACTGTTTCTTCCGTAACCTCAAACACTTCTGTTAAAGAATCTTCACTCATAGTAAAACATTTATAACCAAGTTCCCTAAAAAGCTTAATAATATCATTCGGATGATAGCTAAATTTGGCACACCATTTTCTCAGCATTTCAGAGAAAATAATCGGCTTAAATTTCTTTATTGTATTTATCCCCCCTTCGTAAACAAGCTTTTCCGCTCCCTCAACATCACATTTTATTACATCCAAACCCTTAATCTTATTCTCTCTAACAAAATCATCTATCGTAGAAAATTCACAAGTAATTTTTCGAACACAACTTTCTTCTGAAATATTTTTTAATGAAGAACCACCACATCCTTTTGTATTGTAAAACATTTCCATAGCTCTTTTTTCGTTTGATAAACCAAGATTATAAGCACCAATATTACACAATCTTTTGTTTAATTTAATGTTTTTATTTAGATATTCGCACGTCTGGAAAATTGGCTCAAAAGCATAGAATTTGGCGCCTCTAAATTTTTTAGCCATGTACAAAGAAAAATAACCGATATTGGCGCCAACATCAAAGATTGTTTTTGGTTTATTTAATATTTTAGAAAACTTATCCCAAAGCAGCTCTTCATAATTACCAAAATTTAATATTTCAATTGGAACAACGCGGTTATCTCCTACAATACAGTGTAATTTTATTCCAGAATTTAAAGTTACTATAATTCCCGCTTCTGATATTTCGATCTTTTTAGCAACAGAACTATTCAATAGGTTTTGATAATCAAACAATAATGTATGCAATTCACCCATTAATTTTATAAATTCAGATTTTTTAATTTGACCACTTTCGAATTTTTTCTTAATTGCTAAAAATTTACTCATAACACCGCCTCCTCATATTTAAACGCCTTCAAATTAGGTCAACTCTTATTGTTTTTTACCTGTAATATAGCTGCTATTTCAACAATTAAATCCTCCTGACCAGCAACAACTTTTCTCTTGCCAAGCTCAAAAAAGATATCTCGCGGATCAACATTATATTCCTTAGCAACCCTGTCAACATGTTTAGCAAATCCAGAAAAAACTCCGGATAATCCACTGACAATACTGGTGCTATTAATACTTGGTATTACCTTCAGTAATCTCTTCTCTGCCAATTCAGCTAACTCTAAGATTTTATATAAATTTATGCCTGTTGAATAACCAAGTTTTTCAATTACGGCAACTAACACTTCCAACTGTGCATTACCAGCTCCAGCACCAAAACCGCGCGCTGAACCATCTAAAATAGTCGCACCAGCTGATACAGCAGTAACAGCGTTTGCAATACCCATACCTAAATTATTGTGTGCATGAAAACCAACTGGTATTTTTAAACTCGAAACCAAGGCTGATATTCTACTAAGAATATCACTAGGCAACGATGCTCCAGCAGAATCCATTAGAATTACACCCTCCGCTCCATAAGATTCCATTTTTAAACATTGGCAAACAAGTTCTTCATCTGATGCCATATGGCTCATCATTAATACACCATAAACCTCTTTGCCGTTTTCACGGGAAAATTTTATATGTCGCTCGGTAATATCAGCTTCGGTACAATGAGAAGCAACACGAACAACATCGACACCAGCATCAAAAGCCGGCTTTAAATCTTTATTAATAGCCCCAAACCCGGGAATAATGTGAATACCAAGCTTAGTATTTTTTAAATTTTCTTTTGCGGTAGAAAGCATGTCAAAATCAGAAACTAAACTTTCACCAACCAACAACGACGAAGCACCCAAACCATTGCCATGACCAACCTCAATCACTGGTATTCCTGATAATTCTGCTGCTTTGGCATATTCAGCGATTTGTTTTAAAGACAACTGATGAGCAACAGCATGAGAACCATCTCGCAACGTAACGTCGTGTATCAATATATTGGCCATAGTTAATTCTTCATTTTTTACAATTTTGCATATCCTTCAGCAGCAACAATAGCTGCACAATTAATAATATCTAGGTTACCAGCATAACTTGACAAATAATCTCCAAGCCCCTTAACTCTCACCATTATCATAACCTTACCACTTTCTAATACTGGAGAAACAACCAAATTATATCCTGGCACATATGCTTGTACCTTATTTACCATAATATCAATATTTTGTTTTAACTTCACAAGATCAGGGTTTTTAATTTTTGCAAAAACTGTCGTCTGCATATCAATACAAGGTTGCGCCGGATTCAAATTCAAAATTGCTTTGGCTTTTTTACAGCCAGAAAAAATCTTAATGGCATTTTCTGTAGTTTCAATGTACTCATCGATATTAACCCGGGTAGCTGGACCCGCACTCTTCGAAGCTATGGTAGACACCACTTCAATGTACTCAACATCATTATGCACTTGACCAATGGCATAAGCCAAAGGAACTGAAGCTTGCCCACCACAAGTAACCATGTTTATATTTTCAAAGCTCAAACATTTGTCTAAATTTACAGCTGGAACACACATTGCACCAATTCTAGCAGGGGTTAAATCCACTACGCGCTTACCCAAATTTTGTAAAATTGCGGCATGGTATTTATGACAAAGCGCTGAAGTTGCATCAAAAACCAGGTCACAGCAGTCTGGATTTTCTATTATAGCATCTATACTTTTATCAGAAGTTGCCACACCTAAACTTTGAGCCTTTTTCATACCTTTAGATTCAAGATTCTTACCAATAAATAATGTACACTCCAAAAATGAAGACCGCAAAACTTTGACAAGCAGGTCAGTGCCGATGTTTCCACTCCCCAAAATAGCAATCTTCAATTTATTCATCATAACTTAGATCTTCCCAAGAACCACATCCTAGGTTTCATCATGCGTGCAATTTTGTTTATACTCATCACGTGGCAAAAATGGAAACATATCGTCATAGGACGACGAAACCATACTACCATCCTCTAATTTACGCGAAGATATTCTTGGTATCAGTAATTGATCAGACGGGGAAATAATTTCGCAAATTAATGGACCATGAGTGCCAATAACCTTATCCAGCTTGTGCTCCAATTCATTCATACTTGATATGCATATATAATCAATTCCATAGCAAACAGCAATTTTCTTTAGATCAGGAAATCCAACTCCAGTATCATGGCTTTCACCAATCAACCGACCTTCCATAAAATTCTTTTGTGTTTGTCTAATAAGAAGATAACCACCATTACTTAAAACCATCAATTTAATCGGCAACTTGTTGTGAACTATAGTCTGCAACTCTTGAATATTCATTTGAACAGAACCATCGCCAGTAATGCAGTATATGTCATGGCCTACCGCAGCTTTTGCCGCACCTATTGCAGCAGGCATATAACCCATAGTTGATAAACCACCAGTAATAATATGACGTTGCCCCTGTTTAACTTTAAAGGCTTGAGCATGCACATGAAAGCATGAACCAGTATCAACTAAAAAAACATCATCCTTGACCGCTTTTTCGGAAAAAACTGAAATAAAATGATATGAGTTAATACCATTTTTTTCATTTAAGTATTCCGGTAAATCAACAGGATATTTACGCCTCCAACTTTTAGTTTTGTCTATCCATTTTTGGTTGCTAAAACAATAACCATTAAGCCGATCAATAAACTCACCAATAAAAATTTTCGCATCACATTTTATAACAATATCCGGATTAATTGATGGCTTAGACAATTCCTTTTCATCAATATCTACAACTATTTTTTTTGCACCTGGAGCGAAATTTTTATAATCGTGTCCAATTAAACCGATACTTAAACGACACCCAATAACAACCATCAAATCTGAATTTTGTATTGCAAAATTAGCAGCGCGATCACCATAAGTTCCAGGTCTACCAATAAACAATGGATGAATATCCTCAAGCAAATCCATTCCCAGTCGTGACGTTAGAACAGGTATATTAACCAAATCAATTAGTTTTCTTACGATTTTATCAGCACCTGCGCTACGAACTCCAGCTCCTAACAACAAAACAGGTCTACTACTATTTTTAATCGACTCTAATATTAAACCAATTTTTTCTTCAAGTTTTTTAATATCCAAATCTTCACATGGAAACTGAAACCCATCGTATTCGTCAGGATCAAACAATGCACCTTGGATATCAATAGGACATTCAATCCATACTGGCCCAACCGGTTGCTTCTTTGCCAAATATATACATTTTTCTATTTCATACTTTACCCTGGTTATATCATTCAACATCACGGCATACTTGGTAACTTGTTTGAATATTGGCAAAGTATTAAAACCCTGCAAAGCAAACTGCCGCGGCTCTGTAACTAAGGCTTGTGATAACTTTGACTGACCAGAAACAACAATACATGGTGAACGATCAACCAGGGCACCAACAACACCTGTTAAAGTATTTAAAGCCGCCGGTCCAGCGGTAACATACGCAACGCCAAGACTACCAGTATATCTACCATAAGCCTCAGCTGCCATAGTTGCTGCTTGCTCATGATGACAGCAAATAAATTCTTGCTTTTTATGCTGAAACAAAGCATCTGTAAGATGCATTATCATTCCACCAGTAACTAAAAAAGCATGCTTTGCACCTGCAGCATATAACTGCTCAATAATAAAATCAGCAACTCGCATTTTCATATATGGGCGCTCTGCTTTTTACCAATAAATAAACGAATCTGGTTAATTAAATATCTAACAGCCTGGTCTACCAATCCTGGATATACCCCAACCCAAAACGTATGATTCATAATCCGGTCGGTGTTAATCAAATCTCCAACTACACGAAATCCTTTATTTTCCGCACGCATTTGGTCAAAACAAGGTTGACGCACTAAATTGCCAGCAAATAACATGCGCGTTTGAATTTTATTATTTTCTAAATACTCAACAATTTCATTACGACTAAAACCAGCATCTTCTCTAACCGTTAACAAAAAGCCAAACCAACTTGGCTCACTATTTTCGGTAGCTTGCGGCAAAATGAAATATTTTTCTAAATCTTTTAAACCATCATACAGCTTTTGCCAGTTGCTTTTACGCGCTACGGTAAATTTATCCAGCTTACTTAATTGCGCACATCCAATTGCCGCCTGTAAATCAGTAGCCTTTAAATTATAACCAAAATGTGAATAGATATATTTATGATCATAACCATACGGCAAAATGCCTAACTGTTGATTAAAGCGTTTACCACAAGTATTATCTTTCCCTGAAGGGCAAAAACAATCACGACCCCAATCACGTAGCGAGCGAGCAATTTTATACAGCAAAAAATCGCGCATATAAACTGCCCCGCCCTCACCCATTGTCATGTGATGCGGTGGATAAAAACTGCTCGTTCCAATATCACCAAAAGTCCCAGTAAACCTACCGTTATATTTTGAGCCTAAAGCATCGCAATTATCTTCAATTAACCATAATTTATGCTTATCACAAAATGTCTTAACTTTTGCCAAATCAAAAGGATTACCCAAAGTGTGCGCTACCATAACAAGTTTTGTTTTTTCGGATAACGCCTGCTCCAACAAAGAGCAATCAATATTATAAGTACCGTCATCAAGCACTACATCAACAAACACAGGAATTGCGCCATAATTAATAATCGGTGTAACAGTAGTTGGAAAACCTGCTGCCACCGTAATTACTTCATCACCGCGCTTAATTTGGCGCGCACCCAAAAGTGGTGAAGTTAATATCATAAACGCTAGTAAATTTGCTGATGATCCAGAATTTACTAATAACGAATATGTTAAGTCTAATTTTTCTGCGAATTTTTTTTCGAATTCGTTATAATAACGCCCTTCAGTTAACCAAAATTCTAAAGAAGCATCAACCAAATTAACCATCTCCTTTTCATCGAATACACGTGCTGCATATGGAACACGCGTTGTACCGGGAATAAACTGCTCATGGCTTTTATCATGAGCAAGCTGACAATACTCTTTTATTTTAGCTAAAATCTCTAGTTTTAATATTTTTGTTTTATTCATAACTCAGTTTATAATTAAAAATCTATAATAAGATAAGGCTCTAATAATCTCTGGCCCACTCAAGCCCAGCATTACTAGCATCTCTACCATATACTAAGATTTGTTCAGATGTCAAAATTTTACGCTCTTCGTAAAAAGAGCGATACCAATTGGTAGTCAGCGCAATGGTTTTTTGAATGCCCCACATATTTTTCCACTGAAGCCGCGCAAAAGTTTTTGAACCATCTAATTTTAATAAATTGGCTTCGTGCAACTGACTCATATCTACTTTCAATTCGTATTGCAATTTTGGCCAAGCTTCCTGCATGCTTTGTACTACATCTAATACCTTCATTTCGCTAGTCACCGTAGGAGCAAAGTTCCACGCCTCAGCAAACTGCAATTTACCCCGCAATAATTTTTCTCCCAAACACAAATAACCGCTCAAGCATTCAAGCACGTGCTGCCACGGCCGCGTAGCATTGGGATTACGAATATGCGCTTTTTCATTAGCTGCAATAGCACGTACTATATCTGGAATCAAGCGATCTTTGGCCCAATCTCCACCACCAATCACATTGCCCGCACGCGCACTTGCTACAAGCACCTTATGATCTTTGCCAAATTTACTAAGATTAAAATAAGAATTACGAAAGCATTGCGTCACCAATTCTGCACATCCTTTTGATGCACTGTAAGGATCATACCCACCCATTGGATCAATTTCTCGATAACCAAAATGCCATTCTTTATTTTCATAGCATTTATCACTAGTCACAACCACTATCGCACGTAATGATATAAGTTCGCGACAAATATTCAGGAGATTAGCTGTACCAATCACATTGGTCTTAAGCGTGTATATTGGATCAACATAAGAGTCACGCACTAAGGGTTGCGCTGCTAAATGAAAAATAATTTCAGGTTGAGCATGTTTAACAACTGCTGCTAATTTTTCATAATCACAAATATCTACAGTATGCGATTCAATATCTGAAGAAAGTAATACATAATGTGACGGCTCGGTATCAGGAGCCAAAGCAACACCAATAACACGCGCGCCCAGTTGCTGTAACCACGTCACTAGCCACGAACCTTTAAAACCGGTGTGTCCAGTTACTAATACTGTTTTATCTTTGTAGCTATTGGAAAACATTCTTATCCTAGAGCCCTTACTGCTATGCTATTCTATTTTAATACTTCCACATCCAATTTACTTCTTAGTAATGCATTACCAAATTTTCCACGGTGCTTTGCCAGTGCGCCACAAATCTTCTAATAAATATCTTTCTCTTAAAGTATCCATTGGCTGCCAAAAACTGTTATGAAAATACACGCTCATTTGGCCATTTTGAGCCAATTTTTGCATCGGATCACGCTCCCAAATGCTGCAATCACCCTCTATATAATCAAGCACATATGGAGAAAGTACAAAAAAACCTCCGTTGATCCAACCACCATCACCATGAGGCTTTTCTACAAAATTTTTAACCAAATCCACCTCAAATTCAATAGTACCAAACCTACCGGGTGGCTGCGTAGCCGTTACAGTTGCTAACCGGCCGGATCGATGATGCATTGCAATTACCGCGGGAATATCGACATCACCAACACCATCGCCATAGGTAAAACAAAAATCTTCGGTACCCAAATAAGGTGCAACACGCTTTAATCTACCACCAGTCATAGTATCTTCACCAGTATCCACTAGAGTTACTTTCCATGGCTCAGCGTGGTTTTGATGAACGGTCATGTTATTGCTCTGCATATCGAATGTTATATCAGAAGTATGCAAAAAATAATTAGCGAAATATTCTTTAATTATATAACCCTTGTAACCTAAACAAATAATAAAATCGTTAATACCATAAGATGAATAAATCTTCATTACATGCCAAAGAATAGGCTTACCTCCAATCTCAACCATTGGTTTGGGTTTAACATCAGTTTCTTCGCTAAGTCTCGATCCTAAACCACCTGCTAAAATTACTGCTTTCATAATTACCTCAAGACTGTATAGAAATTCCCATCATGAATGACTCTTAAAACCACCCATAATATTCGCCACAAAAACTCCAAAAAAAGCAAAAAAGAACGCTGCCATAACTACTAAAATTAACAATACTATTTTAGACGGGCCAATTGGGTTATCAGAAACAATCACATCAGAAGCTGTTCTTGTGTTATAAGTACCCATAATTTGCGCTTGCAACATATTAATACTGTTACTCAACTGGACCATAGCCGCATTTTGATCATTGAGGTACATAGTTATTATTCTACTTTCTACCGAAACTGAAGATTTTTCTTTGTTTACACCAGTAAAATATTTTGTAGTCATAGTCTTATAAAAGGCATTTGTTTCAGCTAAACGATGTTCTAAATTTAACTTAGTATCGCTCAGGGTTTTTTTACGATAATCAATGTACTCTTTGGTATCATTAGAAAAACCTTCAACTATTCTCTGTAAAATAAATTTGTATTTATCTAAATCTTTTAATCTTCCATTTATAGATAATAATAACGTACCATTTCCTACATTTTCAGCAGTTAATAATTCCTTTTCAGACATCTTTTTTGCTACTTGCAAGTTATATGCGCGTATCGCTGCGGGATAAAATACTTTTTTTATCTTTTTTATTGTGTCGTCTAAATTCACATTTATGGTGTTTTGTCCTCTTTCATCAGGAGATTTACCAATCTCAATTACTTGGCTAAAAGTATATTTTGGTGGATCCAATAGAACTTTAGCTCCACCTATAATTAACACTACAAAAAAAACAGACCAAAATATTTTTTTGTATTGTATCAACATGTTCCAAATATCTACTAAACTAATTATTTCATTGGTCGAACAAATATCAGTATGTTTATTCATTTCAAATACCTTTTTTGTGTAAACAATTCAAAACATTGCATTCTAATCATAGTCACCTCAGTTTTGCAAAAAAATTGCAATATTTATAACATTATAGCAGCACAACTTTTTTTAAAGATGTTCTTTTGCTAAAGAATCTATAACCATTTTAATATCCTGACAATGATCTTTCGATACAACCAAGACCGCATCAGAAGTTTCAACAATAACACAATCGGTTATGCCCAATGCTACGATTTTACGCTTAGTTGCATGAATATAAGAATTACTCATATTTTTAGCATCAACATCACCAATAACAACATTACCATCTAAGTCTTTTTCGCCAAAATCCCATAAAGTCTGCCATGAGCCGAGATCACGCCAACCAATGTCAAGCGGCACTACAACTGCATTTTGGGTTTTTTCCATAATCGCATAGTCAATTGAGTCACTTCGACAAGTACTAAATTTTTCGTTATCTATTTCAAACACGTCGCCAAATGAATTTGTATTACACACAATATCTTCACAAACTTTATAGATATCAGGTGCATTTTGCTTTAATTCTCGCAAATAGACGCTTGCACGAAACATAAACATGCCACTATTCCAATAATATTTACCTGAAGTAACATACTGCTTTGCTAATTCAATATTTGGCTTTTCGACAAATCTTGATATTTTATAAGCATCGCCATCATTTAGCTGCTCACCAAACTCAATATAACCATAGCCGGTTTCAGGATGATTTGGTACCACTCCAAAACAAACAAGAAAATTTTGCTGGGCATATTCTTTGGCAACTGCAATAGCCGCGTGAAATCCAGGTACATTAGCAATAACATGATCTGCCGGTAAGACTAATAGTAGGTGATCAGATCCTTGGGCAAGCAGTTTAAATGCTGCGATTGCAATCGCAGGTGCTGTGTTTTTGCCAATTGGCTCAAGTATCACTTGCGCTTTGTCAATTCCGATTAACTGCAGCTGATTGGCAACTAAATCATAATGGCTGCTATTGCAGACCACAATTGGAGCTGCAAATTCTGGCAGCTTATGCAATCGATTTAGGGTTTGTTGAAATAAAGTTTGCTCGCCGGTTAATTGCGCAAACTGCTTTGGATTTTGCTTACGCGATATTGGCCACAATCTAGTGCCAAAACCACCAGCTAAGATAACAGGAACGATTGCCATAGTACGGCTACCGAAAAAATTGAAAAATTAAGCAGGCAACTCAACGCTAATAAAAATGCGATCCTTAAATCCTTTTGGTGTGAATTTGATGCAGCCATCTATCAGAGCAAATAAAGTATGATCTTTACCCATACCAACATTACGACCAGGATGAAATTGGGTACCGCGTTGGCGAACTAAGATATTACCGGCACGAACGGCTTGGCCACCAAAAAGTTTTACGCCTAAGCGCTTCGAATTAGAATCGCGACCGTTTCTTGTACTACCACCAGCTTTTTTATGTGCCATATATTACCTTTAATGTATCTTTTTTAAATCTCTTTAGTTTGTAATTGCATTTACTTTTACTGCTGTAAAATCTTGTCTGTGTCCCTGATGCCTCATGTAGTGTTTTCTGCGACGGAATTTTATGATATGAATCTTTTCACCACGCCCTTGCTCTTCTACAACGCCCACGACCTTAACACCTTTTAAATAAGGCGTACCAATCTCAATTTTTTCACCATCAACCAACATCAACACTTGGTCAAACTCTACCTGTCCACCAACATTGGCTTTGAGCTTTTCTATTTTTAAAGCTTCGCCTGCTGTAACTTTATATTGTTTGCCACCAGTCGCAATAATTGCATACATTTTAAGACGCCTCATTTATTTCTATAACCAATAGGTTGCGCATTCTACGAAAAATTTTGGATTGATGCAAGCAGTCTCTGGGTATTAACTGTCAGTAAATTCGTTTTATTCTAACATATTGAATTTTAAGCATTTATATTTCGTCTGATGTCTATTATTTTATTTTTCGACACCCTTGAGCAATTTTTAACCAGTGTTATAATCCGTCCCAGATGTTTTTACCCTAGTGTAAACCCCTAGAAATTTTTCCCAACAACAATAAATTAATATATGAGAATAGAGAATTATTTATGACCCAAGTAACACGACAAATACTACCATTAAGCAAATGCGTACGCGAAGCCCTTGAAGACTATTTTGAACACCTAGGCGGCCACAAAACCACCAACCTTTATACACTGGTACTTGAAGAGATCGAAAATCCTCTTTTTAGGTCAGTCATGAAGCATACGAAAAACAATCAAAGCAATGCAGTAGCTATTCTTGGTATAAGCAGGGGTACCTTACGTAAAAAATTAAAGCAGTATAAAATAGAAAGCTCGACTGGAAAGCTAGACTAGAATGGAATAAAAAATAAATCATGAATCCAAATATAAATTTATTTTCACAAGTATCAAATGCCATGGAAACCGGCGCAGCAATAGCACTGCCAATCTCTAATGGTTTTTATCGATCACGCATTTACACTGCGAGCACCAGCATTAATCCATTAATTGTCGCCTGCGATCCAATTCTAACTTTAATGACAAATTTAAAAAACATCGAATACCCATCCGATCGCAATAGATTTTTAGAAGATTTAGCCCATGAAATTCGCGCTTTTGAGCATCGCGCCGGGCTTGCAAATTACCCAGAAAATATAATTACAGCAGCACGCTACGCTCTCTGTTGTCTATTGGATGAAACCATTGCATTAACTTCAGAGTGGGGCAAAAATAATGGCTGGCTTCATAACAATCTCTTAACCATTTTTCATAATGAAAATTATGGTGGTGAGTATTTTTTCACTATGATCGAACGCTCCCTAGAAAACATTACCCCCAATTTGCATTTAATCGAATTGTTATACTTGTGCCTTAACTTTGGCTTTGCTGGTAAACACAGAAATACAGAGCATGGTAAAAGCGAATTAGCATCCATCACTAACAAGCTCTATCAGGCCATCTGCCAATATCGTCGTATAAGTCAGCATAATTTATTTGTTTTCGACCAAAAAACCCAAGACCAGCCGCAACAAGAACAAAATTATAGCCTCACTTTCATTCCTCAAATTAATACAGCAAAATTGCTCGGTTTTGCGATGGTCTTCGCTTTAATTATAAGCAGTGTAATTTATTTTGGTATTCACCTAAAACTACGTAATATCAGCAAACCTCTTTATCCGCTGATCGAGCATAGTATCATTAGCAAAAATAACGGTGCAAATTAAACATGAAGTGGCACATAAATATTCTACAAAAGAAAGAATCTCAACAAGCAGAACAAGAACTAAAAATTCTTGAAGGCGATATTGCTGCCGCCTATAACTTTTTACGTAAAAGCCACGACAGCCATTTTGCCAGCAAAAAGAAAATCCCACTATATTTGCTTTTAGGCCCTTCCCGTTTTGGTAAAACCACTCTTCTTTCTCAAGCGGGTCTGAATCTAAAAAATTTCAACCATCAGGGACTAAAACATGTCACACCGACAAAGTATTGCTCTTTTTGGTTCTCACCGGATGCTTTATATATTGATACTGCAGGAACTTATACCAAACCTGAAATTACCAAACCGCGCAACGATTTGATTTGGCAAGGTTTTATTAAATTACTCCAAAAATATTTTGGCAAAAACGCGATCTCTGGCGCCCTAATTATTCTTGATCTACCCGCCATTGCCCAAGATGTAACTCTCCTAAAAAAAACCCTATTCTGCGTCCGCGAACGCGTTTATGAATTAACTACATTTATTAAAAATCTACCGCTGCATATTATATTCACCAAATGCGACCACATCGCAGGTTTTACCGAATTCTTTTCGTTACTTACTACCGAAGAACGTTCACAACCATTTGGTATTGCTTTTACTAATAATCAAGAAAAAATTGACCCAATACCAGTGTTTGAAACCAAATTCAACGAACTGCTGAAACATGTAAACGAGCGCGTCATTGAACGCCTCCAAAAATCCACGCACCGGGATGAACGCCTACTAATTAAAGCTTTTCCATCACAATTAAACCACTTAAACCAAACAATTCTTGAAGTCCTTAGTAAGATCCCAAGCGGTCGACAAATATCATTATCAGGAATTTATTTTACCAGCAGCATTCAAAGTGGCGTACCCGTTGATATCCTCAAAAGCGCCCTGCTCCACGCCTTTAACTTTAAAGAAAAGCAAACTTACGAATTAGAAGCCAGCAATAATTATTGCTATTTTATCGAAGATATTTTCAAAAAAGTAATTACCACCACCAAACAACCTAAACAATGGCATTTACCTAAAATAAGATTTCATATCAATTACAATTATCTTTATGCTTTGCTAACAGCAGGGGTAATCATTGGGGCAAGCTGTTTTATTGGTTATAAGAGTTACTATAAAAATGTTGAGACAATTAATGCGATGCAACATCTTCTGCAAAACCAAGAAATAATTACTAACCTTGATAATCTGTACGCAAACCTAAATAAATTTGATCAAGACTCACAATCATGGTGGTTAAAACTAGGAATAAATGAAGCAAAATCACTCTCGCACTCACTCCATCACACTTATCAAATTTCATTGCTGCAAACCCTAGTAACACAATTAGAAAACAATATAAGCACTACCAGCACTGCTACAGAATTAAAAGCTGATCCACAAAAACTTTACAACACCTTGCAAGCTTATTTAATGCTGGGTAATCCTAAAAAATTAAATATATCTTATATCAAAACCTGGTTTAGCACTTATTGGGCAGATATTTATGAAGACAACAGCGCCGAGCAAACCAAGCTTAAGCAACAATTAGAAATAGCCCTAAAACACCCGTTTAAAGTTGAGTTGAACCAACAAACAATTGCCATGGCTCGCGAACATTTAAACAATCTACCTCCGGCCCCATTGGCGTATTTAATCTTGGAAAACATTTATAGCAATCAACTCGTAAATGTAGGATCAATCAAACCCATTCCTAAAATATATACCAGCGAATATTTTAACAAAATCTATCAAAAGAAAATTCCTGAACTTATAAATGAGCCACCACAACATGATTGGATTTTAGGTGACCATTTACAATTGCAACTAAAGGCTAATGCTGATGGTACTGTAATTAAAAACGTGAGAGATTTGTACATTAAAAATTATATATCCGCATGGGAAACGGCAGCTCTCAATCCCGAAATAAAAATAAACCCCAAAAATTTGCGCGCAGCAACCAAAGACTTGAAAAACCTTGCCACGAGCAAATCATCACTTATTAAATTATTACAACAAATCAAAACCAATACTGACATTAAAAACGCACCAACATCATTTACTAACGCTGTCAAAGAAAAATTACAAATCTACAATGCAATTAATGCCACTGATTTGCAGCACGAACTCGATAACTTAGCGCACAACTTTAACACCCTCGCGCAAAGTTCGAACCCTGGCCAAGCGGCTTTTGATGTGGTAATTAATTACGTGCAAAATGAACATCCAGATTTTCTTACCAATCTGCAAACTTTTGCCAACTATCAATCACTCTCTCTGCAAATTTGGTTACAAACCGTAATAAAAAACAGTTTACCCGTTTTATTTGAGGCAGCGAGCGGCCATATCAACAAAACCTGGCACAGCACAATTATACCTCAATACCAAAAAATGCTGCTAAATAAATATCCTCTATTTAAGGATAGCAAAGAAGATATAAGTTTGAACAACTTTAATGATTTTTTCGGGCCGCATGGTTTAATCGATAGTTTCTTTAATCAATATATCAAACCATTTGTTGTTATTGATAAAACCAGCTGGACCTGGAAAAACATTGATGGCCAACAAATTAATTTCTCCCAAAATTCCTTAGAAGTCTTTCTGCGCGCGGCTTTAATCCAAAAAATGTTCTATATTAATAAAATACCGCGCCCAAGGATATATTTTACTTTAGCGCCTATGGACATAACGCCAAACACTCAAAGTTTTACACTCCATCTTGAAGGACAAAAAGTTATATTTACGAATGAAGATAAACAAACATATAATTTAGTCTGGCCTGGACCTAATCCCGGATTGGTTACAATCGATTTCGTTAACTATCAAGGAAATTATTTCAGTACCTCGCAATTTGGACCATGGGCATGGTTTAGAATAATTGATAAATCTAGTCTTGCATCGGTTAACAATACACAAGACTTTACGCTAACTTTCGATCTTAATGGTAACGCTGCCAAATATGAGCTATCCACTGATGAGTCAATAAATCCATTTATCCCAGAAATCATCAACAATTTCCGCTGTCCGGATAAGCTTTATTAGCTCACATTAGGATTTTATACATCTTGAACATTATTTGTGTTTTTTAAACTTATCCGTCTTAAATCTGCCTCAACCATCAAAGCACAAAGATCTTCTACTGTAGTCTTATGCCGCCATCCTAGTTCCTTTCTGGCTTTGTCTGCATTGCCTACCAACATATCAACTTCAGCAGGTCTATAATACTTGGGGTTAATTCTTATGATTTTAACACCAGTTTCTGTATTAATACCCACCTCATTAGGACCAGTTCCTTGCCACACAATCTTTATGTCTAATATTCTGCAGGCAATTTCTATGAACGCCCTAACACTTGTAGTTTTCCCAGTAGCTAAAACAAAGGCATCAGGCTTTGCAATCTGTAACATTGACCACATACCTTCCACATAATCTTTTGCATATCCCCAATCCCTTTTTGCATCTAAATTACCTAATTCTAAATATGAAACTATACCTAGTTTAATTTTAACTAATCCATCTGTAATTTTTCTTGTAACAAACTCTAATCCACGCAAGGGAGATTCATGATTAAATGATATACCACTGCTTGCAAAGATATCGTAAGACTCTCGATAGTTAATAGTCATCCAATGCGCATATAATTTTGCAACCCCATAAGGACTTCTGGGATAAAAAGCAGTATTTTCGGTTTGGGGTACTTCCTGCGCCTTACCATACATTTCAGAACTAGATGCCTGATAAAAACGTATTTTGTGATTAACGATTCTAATCGCTTCAAGAATATTTAAAACTCCAACCGCTGTAATACAAGTTGTAGTCACAGGTTGCTTAAAAGACAACAAAACAAAGCTCTGTGCCGCAAGGTTATAAACTTCATCTGCATTAGCTTTTTCGAACAAACGAATTATGGAACCCATATCGGTTATATCGTTTTCCACCAATACCAAATTTGTATGGTTTTTAATACCCAACTCTTCGATTCTCCAAAAATTATCAGAAGAAGTTCTTCTATAGGTACCATAAACTAAATATCCCTTAGTTAATAACAACTCAGCAAGATAAGCCGCATCTTGCCCAGTAATTCCTGTAATAATAGCTGTTTTCACCTTTTCTCCAACAGTTTAGCATCAAAACATCGGTAGCCGCAGGCTTTAGCCTGCGTGTCTAGCATTGATAGATGCCACAGCAACGCAGGCTAAAGCCTGCGGCTACCGGATCTCTCAACTATCGATCTTGTTTTTTTGTTCTGCGAAAGCTAAAAGATCGTATCACCTAATTTTTATAGAAACAACATATATACTAATCGCACTCAGGTTTCCAGGATAAGTTGCTAATAAAACTATACCCTCCATAAAATGAATTTATGCTTTGTTGCCAAGCACGCGCTTTTATGGAAAAATGCTACGTGGGCTTTGTCGCCTCTGTGGGATTGTTAAATTATGATTGATAAAGACGGTTATCGCCTAAATGTCGGCATTGTCCTGGCGAACAAAAATGGCCAGTTGTTCTGGGGGAAGCGCACCAAATCTCATGGTTGGCAATTTCCTCAAGGTGGTGTACACCCATACGAAACCTTAGAAGAGACTATGTACCGCGAGCTAAACGAGGAAGTCGGCTTGACTGAAAAAGACGTGGAAATTTTGGCCATAACTAGGCGCTGGCTCCGTTATAAACTACCAAACCGGATGCAACGTCATATTCAAATCCCATTATGTATAGGTCAAAAACAAAAATGGTTTCTATTGCTATTAACCGGCTCCGACAATAAAATTTGCCTTACCGCTACTAAAAAGCCAGAATTTAATAAATGGCATTGGGTAGACTATTGGTATCCAATCAAACAGGTTGTATATTTTAAACGCGATATTTATCGCAAAGTGCTAACTGAATTTGAACACCCTATAATCAATCTAAAAACAAAAAGTTCACATTAATTAATGCTTACCTACCCACACATAGAAAGAATTGCCCTGCAAATAGGCCCAATAAAAATTTACTGGTATGGCATTATGTATCTTTTGGGCTTTGCTTTAGCATGGTGGCTTGCGACATTACGCGTAAAAAAACTAAAACTTAATTGGAACAACGAAACAATTAGCGACTTTATTTTTTATTGTGCCATCGGAGGAATTTTAGGCGGACGGCTTGGTTATGTTTTGTTTTACGAACTTAGCTATTTTCTGCACCACCCATTATCTATCTTTGCAACTTGGCACGGTGGTATGTCATTTCATGGCGGCATAATTGGATTAATCATTAGCCTTGTTTTCTTTGCCCACAAAGTCAAACTACATTTTTTAACTCTACTTGATTTTACTGCACCACTCGCACCACTTGGCATAGCTTTAGGCAGAATCGGTAATTTTATTAATTCTGAATTATTGGGACGCGTTACTACTGTTCCCTGGGGCATGATATTTCCAGATGGCGGACCCCTGCCACGCCACCCATCGCAACTCTACGAAGCATTGGCTGAAGGAATTTTTCTTTTTATTATAGTCTGGTTATATTCTGCCAAACCAAGGCCTCGGGGCACAGTTAGCGCTCTGTTTTTTTTGGTTTATGGCATAGTCCGTTTTGGCTGCGAGTTTTTCCGCCAGCCAGATCAACACCTTGGCTTTATCGCATTCAACTGGCTAACCATGGGACAGCTACTATCTCTGCCGGTGATTATTATTGGGATAACTATGTTGGTGATGTTTCGAAAAAATCCGGCATAGCCTTGCACTTAAACTAATTTATAGATAACATTCTTGAAAATGATATATAATGTAAGTGATGTACAAGCTAGCAACAGGAATAATTTATGACGCATACAGTAACATTCAATAGCTGCTCAACATAGTTTTATAAGGCCTCAACATGATTCTTTGTCTAGACGTTGGCAATACCCATATCTGCGGCGGCATATTTAAAGGCGCTAAATTACTGCTGCGCTTTCGTCATGCTACTTATAGCGGCATTACCTCAGATCAACTGGGCATATTTTTAAAAAACACTATTCGCGAAAATAATTTTGACTGCGAACAAATCACGGCAATTGCCTTTTGTTCTGTGGTACCATCAATAGACTATTCACTCCGCGCTGCTTGTAAAAAATATTTTCAATTAGATCCTTTTATTTTACAAGCTGGGGTAAAAACCGAAATTAAAATAAAAACTCACAACCCAACTGAAAATGGTGCGGATATTATCGCTGGTATAATCGCAGCCACACATCTTTATCCACAAAACAATTTAATCATTCTCGATCTTGGTACGGTAACTACTATCGCTGCAGCTTCTAAAAACAAAGAATTTCTCGGCGTGGCATTTATTCCTGGAATGCATACGGCAATGAACGCATTGCAAATATCTGCGGCTAAATTATTTCCCGTAGAAATCATTCGGCCGCAAAGAACTATTGGCCGCTCTACCATAGAAAGCATACAAGCTGGATTGTTTTTTGGTCAGCTTGGTGCAATTAAGGAAATAATTACTCGTATCACCGCAGAAGCTTTTCCTCAAGAAATACCAATATTAGTTGCAACTGGCGGCTTTGCTCACTTGTTTGAAAACGAAAAAGTTTTTGATCATATAGAACCAGATTTGGTATTACAGGGAATATGGTTGGCATATAATTTGAACAATTTGCGATAAAAAATGAAATCAAATCCCCTGCTACAAAAAACAACACTACCCCAATTCGATAAAATTCGTCCCGAGCATTTTAAGCCAGCAATACTACGAATACTTAAAGAAAATCGCGCTATTATAAAAAAATTGCTTACTCAAAAAAATTTCACTTGGCACAATTTAGTTGAACCACTCGAAACCATAAATGAACGCCTGCTGCTGGCATGGTCACCCATTAGTCATCTTAATGCTGTTATGAATTCAAAAGAAACTCGCGCAGCTTATGAAAAGTGCTTACCGCTACTAACTACATATTACACTGAAATAGCACAAAACACTAAGCTCTACCACGCTTTTGATAGCATCACTAATAGCAAGCAATATAAACTCTTCGATCCAACACAAAAAAGAATTATCACCAACGAACTGCGTGATTTTCGTCTTGCTGGTGTTAATTTACCAACGCAAAAAAAACAACTCTTCATGCATCTAACCCAAAAACTCGCAAAACTTGGAAATAAATTTAACAGCAATGTTTTAGATGCGACGCAAAGTTGGTCAATAAATCTCACTAAAAAACAAATAAAGGGTCTGCCCGAACACACGCTGGCATTTGGCCGTGCTAATGCGATCAAAAAAAACAAACCTGGCTGGTGCTTTTCTCTGGATTTTCCTTCATACCACGCCTTAATTACTTTTGCGGATACTCGCAGCATCAGAAAAAAAATCTACATTGCCTATGCCACCCGCGCCTCAGACATTGGCCCAACAGCTGGCAAATGGGATAATTCGAAAATCATCGAAGAAATCTTAAAAATCAGACACAAACTAGCAACACTTGTTAATCTCAACAATTATGCTGAATATTCTTTAGCTACTAAAATGGCTAAAAATCCCACTCAAGTTCTCAATTTTTTAAATGATTTAGTTATGCGTAGTTTACCGATTGGTAAAAAAGAATTTGCTGAATTAAAATATTTTGCCCAAAAACTAGGGTGTAAAAAGCTTGCCGCCTGGGACATTGCTTATTATGAAGAAAAATTAAGCACCGAAAAATTTAAACTATCACAAGAAGAGCTACGGCCTTATTTTCCCGACACGCAAGTACTAAATGGAATGTTTACAATTGTCGATCGATTGTATGGCATAACGATTAAAGAAAAAAAGAATATACCAGTTTGGCATCCAGATGTTCGCTTTTTTGAAATTTATGATGCGCGAAAAACTTTGCTCGGCCAATTTTATATCGATCTTTATTGCCGCGTGGGCAAGCGTAATGGTGCATGGATGGATGAATGTAAAACACGCCGCCGTTTGAAAAACGATGTCATCCAAACTCCAGTTGCATATTTAACCTGCAATTTTCCTCCGCCAATTGACAATCAACCATCTTTACTTACACATCAAGATGTCATCACTTTATTTCATGAGTTTGGTCATTGTCTACATCATGTATTAACCAAGGTTGATTATTTTTCTGTATCAGGTATCAAAAATGTACCTTGGGATGCCGTAGAACTTCCAAGTCAGTTTATGGAAAATTGGTGTTGGCAGTCAGAGGGGCTTAAACTATTTGCAAAGCATTATAAAACCCATGCGCCAATTCCAAAAAAATTACTCGCGCGTCTCTTGGCAAGTCATCATTACCAAACAGCAACCCACATGCTGCGTCAACTAAAATTTTCTTTAATTGATTTTAGAATCCACTTAGAATTTGATCCCAAAAAAAACAATCAGCTTAAAAAAATTATTGCTGAAATAAATAAAAAAATTAATTTTTTACCTCTCTCTAAGCATGCACGTCTGGCCCATAGTTTTATGCATATTTTTTCTGGCGGCTACGCCGCTGGTTACTATAGTTACCAGTGGGCTGAAGTTTTGTCAGCCGATGCTTTTTCTAAATTCGAAGAAAACGGTATTTTTAATCACCGTACTGGTAAAGAATTTTTACATAATATTTTGGAAATGGGCGGCTCCGAGGACCCGATGGTATTATTCAAAAAATTCCGCGGTCGCGAACCAAAGATAGACGCACTGCTACGACAAGAGGGGATAACAAATGAACAACGATAAATTCAAAAAAGCTGCGGCTGAAGCAGCGATAAAATATATTCCTGAAAACTCCATCATCGGGATTGGCACTGGATCAACAGTAAATTATTTTATTGATGCCCTATTTCCCATAAAACACACAATTGCAGGCGCAGTTGCAAGTTCCAAAGCAACTGCAGCAAAACTCAAGGCCTTAGACATTCCAATAGTTGAGCTCAATTCTGTAAATGAGCTCCAGATTTATATTGATGGCGCCGATGAAATTAATAATAGTCTCCAAATGATTAAAGGTGGCGGCGCGGCTTTAACCGGTGAAAAAATAATCGCCGCGGTTGCCAAAAAATTTATTTGTATTGCCGATGCGAGTAAAAAAGTAGAAATCCTCGGTAAATTCCCCCTGCCGATCGAAGTCATTCCAATGGCACGGAGCTTCGTAGCACGCGAAATAATAAAACTTGGCGGTAGTCCCGTTTACCGCGAAGGAGTAATCACTGATTATGGCAATGTTATTTTAGACGTATGGAATTTAGAAATTTTGGAACCGGTAAAACTCGAGCAAATAATAAACAATATCACCGGGGTCGTTACCAACGGCCTGTTTGCCATCAAACCTGCAGATATATTATTGCTCGGAACTGAAACTAGTGTTATTACTCAATACAGATCAGAATAAATTACAGCTATTTTAGTGACATATTGCAAAACAAGATCGATAGTTGTGAAATCCGGTAGCTGCAGGCTTTAGCCTGCAGCTACCGGTGTTTTGATGCCAAATTTTATTTTTTATATCTAAGAATTCCTTAATATTTGCATGCTACGATGAATTGTAAGTGTCAGTTATGAAAATAAAAATATGATGCTTAATAAATTTAAACAACTTATTGAGTAAATTAAAATATAGGAGATTTTTAATGAATAAAAAAGTATTACTTGCTGTATTAATGTTTTTTTGTGCAAATGTTGGATATGCAGACATTCATCCTGGAGCTGATGCTGCGTCATATGTGAATTACACTAGTACTTATGACGTAGATAATAAAGCACTAATCCAAAATATAATAACAACCTGCACAGAAAAGGCTAATGAAAAAACAAAATCTACATATACGGATTTTGATCCAGAGCGGTATCGCAGTGATAGAGATTATAAGGTTAGTAATTCTATAACTAGAGTTTGGTACAATAATTTTTTAAACACTTTAGAAACTGTTGGTAAACCAAAACTTGATTCTCTTAGTGAAAAGAAACAAATCACTTTGGAGGAATACGCTAAAATTGCTTCCGAAGTAAGACACCATGCAAGAATTTTTACGCGCGGCCACATGAAAGATATCGAAATGCGTGAAAGTGACGAAGAAAGAGATGCAAAAAAATACGGTTGTCGACAAGGAGCTACTTTTGAATGGTTACTTGAGCATCAGTTAGAAAATCAAAAAGTAGCATTTGAAAAAAATACTGGAAAGGCATTTAATGAAAAATCTACTGAAGATGGCGGCAATTTTGATTTAGATAAGGCTTATAGACGCATAATCGAAACATCAACTAAAACAAATTTGCTCGTTAATACGTTTACGAATGCTTGTTACGGTTGGGGTTATGGCTACACCGATAAACTCGATAATCTTTGCGACACTATCGCTTATTATGCCATGCCAGTAGTATAAGTTTTTTAAAATTTGGCCAGGGAAACACATAACCCCTGGTCACTTTTAATTATCTATTTAATCAGCAACAATCAGGTATTATGCGTTTGCAAAAATTGAAAAAGGATTAGGTCAAGTCTAATGATAAAACGTATTTTGATTATACCATTTGCGATTTTTTTGTTGCTTATTTTTTCTTATACTTATTTTAAAATTAGTCAGTTTTTGCCCGATAAAAAAATCTTCGTACTTATACTCACTTTATTGCTTTTCATTGCTATGATAGGATGGGAATTGATTTATCATTACGATGTTTCTTTAGCTAACAAATTTTGGTTTCGTACGCTCGCGTGGACAGGTTCTACGTTGCTTGGAATTTGGGTAACATTTATATTATTTTCATTTATAGTTGATACTGGTCGTTTTGCTTTTTTAGCAATTACAACATTAACCCACACTGTGCCATTAAAACAGATACAAAATGCAGCCCTGTTTCAATGGATAAGTATTATCATATTTGTAATTTCACTACTGATTGCTGGATTTGGATTAAAAACCGCTCTATCTGAACCAAAAATCATCGAAGTTTTTGTTCCGCTAAAAAATAAACCACCCGCATTGCAAGCAATGAAAATCGTACAAATTAGCGATTTGCATATTGGAATCATGATCCGTCGCAATTATGTCGAAAAAGTAGTGCAGAAAGTTAATGCATTAAAACCCGATCTAATCGTATTAACAGGAGATGTTGCAGACGGCACACCTGATGACCTTGTCGACCAATTACAACCACTGACAAAATTATATGCACCACTTGGAAAATTTTACGTTACTGGTAATCACGAATATTATTGGGGCGCAGAAAAGTGGGTTGAAAAAATGAGTGAGTTAGGATTCACACCGCTGATCAATGAAAACCGAGTTATAAATTTTGCTGGCGTAAAAATCTTAATTGCTGGAATAACCGACATATCAGCCAAGCAATTTTTATCTTCGCACGAATCAGATACACAAAAGGCGATATTTTCTAACGATAAAACCGCTTTTAAAATCCTTCTTTCTCATAATCCACGCTCTCTAGGCGATGCTGAAAAAGCGGGATTTGACCTACAATTGTCCGGCCATACACATGCAGGACAATTTTTTCCATTCAGCTTACTTGTTTTTTTAGCGCACAAACATCGCACTGGTTTAAATTGTCAAAACGAAATTTGGCTTTATATCAATTCTGGAACAGGATCTTGGGGACCCCACAATCGCTATGGAATTAACTCCGAAATTACGGTTATTGGGTTTAGAAATGAGTAAATTTATTCATTCCAAGTTTTACAATAGAGCTTTATTAAAGGCAAATTGATTTTAGCTATTAATCTTGATAAATCTCCTTTAGAAAAAATTCTATCTAAATCTCCTACGGTTACTGCCAAAATATTAGCTAATTTTTTTTTAGACATTTTCTTTTCAACTAAAAATCGCTGAACCATTTTTTGTATAACATTTATACTTAGATAAGTATTATTTTTTCTAGTTAAGTTTAGAGCTGTCTGGTTTATTGCCTGCTTCTTTTCACACTGGCTATTATTAATTGACGTACAAAAATCATTATATTTTGCAATACAAATCAAATTAATTATTGAATCTGATACAGCATCTTTATTTGAACTATATACGGCATTAAAATCCATATTATTTTTCACCCATTATTTTTTTTGGAACAACCTTTATATATTTTATTAAATTAAGATGGAGATAATGATTAGATAATCTAAGAGCTAAGATAATTTTTTGAAAGGTGTTATCCAATAATAAAGTTCCTACCATCATTGGATATTGGGTATTAAAAATTCGATTTGCACATGTTAGGTATCCCTTAACCATTACTTACCGTCCTCTTAAAAAAGCCGTGACACCTACCGCGCAACTATATATAATTGGCGCAGCTAGAAACTGTTTAAGTGTCACCGATACGTGTACTCTATTAAATTTTAGCTCTACTCAGCTGAGAATCCGCCCGGCTGAGAATTAAATTTTCAATACATAAAAATGCACTTTCTGGTTTTAAAATTGCTTAATATGTCTCTCAACTCAAAAACTATGCATTGATTACGTTACTATCGTTTACGCACAAAGTCAAGTAAAATTTAATAATTTGTTTTTTACACAAAAATAGCGCGTTGTTATACGATAAACCAAAAAATTTATATAGGTAATTTAAGATATGAATTGCATGAAAAAAACATATTTAGGTGGATCTATAGCAAAAAGTAAACGGTTAATGCAGTTAAGAAAATTAGCAAAACTCAGTAGAATGGATATCGCTCAATTAGCCGGTGTTTCAGTATCTACATACAGGGGTTGGGAAGGAGCTCGGTTTGGAGGTATACCAATAAAAAGAGCAGTTTTGCTGGCAGATGCGCTTAAAACAGAGGGAATCAATGTCTCTTCTAATTGGCTGATGCATGGCACTGAAGAAACACCGAAAAAAATTATATATTATCAAGCCACCCAACTGCAAAAAGCTCTTACGGATTCCACTAAACAACAATCACCAGAAGCTACAGAACAATTGTACATTAAAGCTGAATTAGAATTTTTTTGTAATAATAACAATTGGAAAACTATTTCTCTCATAGTACCAAATGATGCTATGGAACCATGTTTTTTGGAAGGAGATCTCGTTGCTGGCATACAAGTACCACATAAAGACTTTTCTAAAATCATTGGGTTAAATTGTATTATACGCACTAAAAATAATAAAATCCTATTACGCCAAATTCAAAAAAGCAATATAGAAGAGTGGGTTGTTTTATCTTGTCTAAACCCAAACACTAAGCACCAACTTATCCTTCGTGAAGAGGAAATAATAGATATAGCTCCAATAAGTTGGCTCAGAAGAAAAAACCTACTTTCCAATTAAAAACTTTTTATAAGAAATAATTTCATTGGTAAAAGCACAGTTATCTTCTATTTTTTGGGCATGCGAGTAATAATAAGTACCATTTTTTCCAATTATTTTTGTAGCAGGATATAAATATTTCTCCCAATTATCGACTGTAACACTAAGGTGCTCTTCTTCTGTACAAATAAATAAAACTTTTTCTCTAGATTGCAATTCCTGAATAACTTTTTCTTTGCCATAATTATCTTTGGCCGCATTAGCGTATTCTGCCATTTCACCTTCGTTTTTTATCACTAGGTAACTTAAATCACCGTTTAAATTCGCCATCAAAAAACAACCAGATTCATTAAGAAGGTAATACTCAACTATATTGTTTTGTTTAAAAAAATCTTTAATGAACTTAACTAATAAAGGGTCACTCAAACCAAGAAAGAGACCAGCTGATAAATTTTTAATAATAACATTAGAAAACTCTTTGAATTGTTGCTCTTGCAAATAGCCAATAATGGTCTGTAACTTATTAATAAAATCACTTGAGCTCTTTTGGATGAATTGGTGTATTAACCCTTCATTAAAAGCTTCAACGGCTTTCTCTGTAGTTGCATCTCCAGTTATCAAAATAAATTTAAAAGGAAAATCTTTTAAAATCTTGCAAAGCTCTAACCCATTCATCTCTGGCATCGTATAATCTACTACTACAACAATTGTTTTAGTAAATCGGTTGGGATCATAGATCTCTTTATGGATGCTAAAAACATCAACATCAACATATCCATGTTCCACATTGTTAAAATCAAATTCATCTGAATCTTTATGATTCCTTAAAGATCTTAAATATTTTTCTGAAAAAGGAGCTAACATATGCCCTTGTAAATATTCAATCGCTGCTGCAGGCTCGGTAAAAGAAAGAGCACTAATATTTGCATCAAGTTCCAACAAAACATTGTCTAAAAAAGATTTGTTATCATCGATAAACACCACAGTAGTCGGATGGTAATAACAAGCAATATTTGATTTAATCATAGAAACTATTCCTTAGGTATTGGGAAATGCAAAACAAATTCTGTATATTCACCCTCAATGGACTGGCAAGTAATATCTCCCCCCATCCACTCCATAGCCATTTTACAAAAAGATAATCCTATACCTACTCCACCTTCCGTTTTACTATAAAACTTACTGAAGATGTTAGGTAGTATTTCTTTTGCAATTCCCTTCCCGGTGTCTCTAAAATATAATAGGTTTTCATTTTGCCCCTTTTCACAACTTATATATATCTCTCCCTTCTTTGCTTTGGCTATGTAGTATAATGCATTTTTTAATAAGTTAAATAAAATATGCACAACCAGAAGGTTATCTCCATAAAATTGAAAATCATTAGTTGTATCACAACTAACTAGTTTTCTATCTGCTTCTTGGAACCCATATCGTTGCAATGCCTCAGATAAACACTCAGAAATAGATAATCTCTTCACATGGGATCTTTCTGTAATGGTTCCTTTAATTTTCATTAATAGCATATCTATTATTGTATTGGCTGATGCACCTTCTATTTTTAGATTAATTAATACGTTACGTAACAACTCAACCTGCTTAGGTTTAATAACTTCAGTTAGTAAATTAGCATTGCTTGCTGCATCATAGCTTTTTAATAAAATAGGAAGCAATTTTTCAATGCCAGATACTCCAGATATGATAGATCTCAATGGGGTACGCAATTCATGGGCAATGCTAGCGCCAACTGACTGCATCACTTTAGCCTTATCTTCCTGAGCTTTTTCTTTTTCTTGTGCTTTGACTTTTTCCAATTCAATTAATCGTTCTTTCGATTGATCTATCTGTTCCGTCAGATATGATAACTCTTCAACTTCTACCTCTGGCAAGCTTTTATTCTCTTTGATTTTTGAGGTTATTTCAACAATGGGATCAGAAAGATATTTTTTAAAAATACTTTTAATTCTATTAATATTCCACAATACCAAAATTAATAATAAGCCCATTACAAAAAAAACTATTTCCCATAAAAGCATTGAAGGATCTTTTTTTATATCCAAGTTAACTTTCATTTTTGAAAACTGCAGTATTGGAAATATTCCAAAGGATTTACCCATTACAATCTCCTGACCACAATCACTGCAATCCGTTAACTCAGGATTAATTCTCTTTAATTCTTTAATAATGGCATCTTGTTTGAAATATAATTTCCAAGCATATGAACAAGCACCACTATCAAAATCAATAAGCATTCTGTTCAAAAAACAAAGATCCAAAGCAACTAAATTATTTGTCTTAATTCCATAAGAAAAAATATTTGTTCCGCGGCTATCAAATAGTTCCATTCCAGCAACCGTATTTAACAAGCTCACGTCATTTATATCCATCAAAAGCAAGGGATATAGTCTTTCTCTAGTTAGCAAACCAGAATGAACATACGCCCCAAAAGTCCCAAACATGATTACATTAATAAGTTTTTGAGAAATTTCAGTCGTAAAAATCCGAATAGTTGTATTTAATTTTTGCGCTATAACCTTCTTTTCGTTGTTTTTATAATTTACAAAAACAATACTCATAATGACAATAAAAAAAATTAAAAGTATCAAAAATGACGCGACGATATTTTTATTAATTGTCTTAATTATACTATCAAGACTCTGTTTATTTGTTTTATCCATAATTGACGCATTACATTTTGCGCAATCGTTTATCAAGACTTAAGAAAGAGAACGATTCTTCATGATTCGTGGCAGCAACTGTATTTTAATCCACATGTCTTGCAGCGCTTTTATATTGCTTGCAGGAATCGAATCTAACCACCGCACTTTATGTATATTATCAAATAATAATTTATAAATATCCCAAGATATGGGATCGTTTACCGATTTATATGTGCCATAAGGAGAGAGATAATGAGTATTTTTTTGTACAATATCTAAAACTTCTTTGCTAGCTAACACTTTGGCAGCACACTGCGTTTCTGATCTAGTATTTAATTCTGCCATTAAGTCGGGGGTAATATAAGAGTATTTAGGATGCATAAAGAAACGCAATCTTTTGTTTTTTGAAGATTTTATAACAGAAATAGCAAGCCCCGATCGCTGGAACGAAAAAGCAAGCTTATCAATATTATTCTCATCGTATAACCCGCCAAATCCATCAGCAATATATACATTTGCATTTTTTTTAATATCTTTGTCAAAAGCTTGAGCAAGTGCAGCGCATGGCAGCCTTCGGTTATCATCAATCAAATCCCATACTGCAATTAGACTATTCATGATAAGCACATTATTGTTTTTTGCTTTTTCAAACAGCGAGGAAATATCATCATTTGCCGTAAGCTTAATGACCATTGGATTCCAAATAAATCCAGAAAGTGAGAGCATAAAATATACAACATTATTTGGATAGCCGCGTAATAAATAATGATTTTTGATATTACTATCGTACCCGTTTATTATTTTATTGAGATTTGAACTTTTGACCCCTATGACTCCTATTTTTTCTTTACTATATTCATATAAATCACTTGGTATTATGGCTATATCATAATGGTATATATCACCAGTTCCAACCCTTGAAATTCTTTGAAGACATTCAAGGGTGTTATAGTATTCATCATAATAAATTTTAACACCACATTTGTCTTTAACTATGGAAGTTATTTCGGGTGATCTCAGATACTCATACCACGTTAAAATATTAACCGTCCCTTTAGGGTTTGCATCACAGGTTGCTTGAAGCATTATCAGAACTATTGAAATAATTACAGATAGAAAAAATTTCTTAAAACGCATATAGGCATTTTCCAAAAATACAATATATACTGTTTCCAATTGACTTTTTATACTCTGTCCGTCTTACCAACTCCAGCACCTATCCACAACAAGCATAGGAGAATTAAACTCGAAGAAATTAAACAACTAAATATTATTTACCAACAACTAAGGCCGACCAGTACCACAACCACCAGTACCACAACCATTAGCACAGTCGATACCCGATATATCAGTAGTAAAAGCATCTATGACTAAAAATGACTTTGATGCTTTTTCTTCGATTTCTTGAGTATTAGGCCTATCTACAGCTCGTAGCTCCAAAAGTTCAGGCTCTGCAAGATTGTATTTTTTAGTTGCTAGAACAGCGTCTTTTAATAAAGAATCTCTAAATAAATTATCAGAAATTAATCCTGGATGTATTGACTTAAATTTAGACATAATAAACCCCCATATATTTTGATTATTACTGCAACACAGATCGATTTACGCTGACACAAACGCATGTTGTATCACACACCTCATTCACCTCGCCACTTCGGACACATTGTAACATAAAGCGGCCATAATTGTCTAAATAAAACCAAATTCGATATGAATTAATTCTGGTACTTCGCAAAATTCTATCATATTTTTACCAAAGTTTTATTGGTATAAAGCAGCGAATCTTTAATCAGCTTAATTATATATTTTTCAAATATATTTTTCTTATTAATGGCTTTCACCATGTGAGTAATGTCTTGGTAATCTTCGTTTATACAAAAATCATGCAAACAAATATTAATATTATCTCTTAATGTGATATTAGACTTAAAGTTAGTTACAAAAAAAGTGAAAATTTCCTTTACATCTTCATTTATACTAATTTTTTTTTCATTTAGTATGTTGTAATATTCAAAGCTTGAATCATTATCAGATGAAGTAAACAAAGGTAGCAGCTTAAAATATTGATTTAATATTTTATCACTTAAATTATCAATATCTAACTCAGATAAATAAGGATTACATGAATTTACTAATTTGTGCTCATAAAATAGCGCAGTTCTATCGAGAAAATCCCAAAAATGATACCCCAGTTGTATCATGGCGGAATCTAGGTCTTCTTCTTTAAAAAATAGTTTTGCATAAGCTCTACGAGATAAATATGCTAGTTCATTCCGTGTATATTTTTCACCTGGGTTGTTATCAATAAAATTAATATTTGATAATTTCACATTTTCATACTTATCATTTATTTTAATATTATACTTTTCAGGATGTTTATATACAGAAGAACCTTTCATTAAATAAAAGACATTTGCGGAGTAAGTAAAATACCTGCTGTTTTTTAATTGATAATCTATGAAGTTAAGAGTTTCATCTGTTTCTTGTTTAGTTTCAGAGGGAAAGCCTATCATGAAGTATGCATGAGCATTAATACCAACTTTATCGCAATTTTCGAAGATATTATTTAATTCTTCTTTCGAGTACTCTCTTTCACGCTTGTTCATTAACTTTAAAACTCTTTGATTGACCGACTCTAGACCAAAACCTATGTATCTTAACCCAGACCGAGCTAATATCCTGCAATTATCTAGAGTAAATTTATCAGAAAATCTGCTCCTTACTCTCCATCTTATATCTATATTATGCTTTAATAATTGTTCAGCAAAATATATCAATATGGAAGCTTCAATGGCCTCATCCGTAAAAACTAAACTAGATAAATTTTTAACTTCCTTTATGTTAGCGATTAGATTGTCTACGGTTTGAACAGCATATTCGTTTAAGTTTTCTACTTTTTTGTCAGAAGTAAAGCGAGAATTGATCGAACAAAAAGAGCATTTACCCCAATAACATTTAGCAGCAAATAGTCGCGTAACTAATTTTTTACGGTTATTATAATCATCAATGATTGTTCGGCTTGAGTCACGTGAGCCTTGGTCATAGTACACATTTTTAAAATCATCAATATATTTATTAAGTAAAGGGTGGGTTTTCCAAAAGGAGAAGTCAGCCTGTTCGTTTACATCACCTAGATCAACGCTTATTTCAATATTATCAAACTTTTTGCGCAGCATATGGGCTAGTAACAATAAAACATATGCTTCATTTTCCCAATGGATTTTAAATATATATTTATTGTTATTTTCAAAAAATTCATTGCTACTTAGGATCTTCTCAAAAAGATCACTGATAACATTTTTATCTTCAGAGATAAAGCGCTCTATCTCCTCTATGGGATGGTTGAAAAAGACACCATAATGTAAGGTTATTGTATAATCTTTGTTTAGTTTATTGAAAATGGATACGATAAAAAAGCAAACTTTGAAGCAATATAAGGATCTTTTTTCTTCAAAGGGAAGAGAAAACACATCATCTGTTATTGCACTTGTAGTATCTAAATTAGCTATAATGAAATATAGGTAGTTTTTAAACTCATCTGTCGGATTATATATACTTATATATTTGTCAAATAAAGACTTAACATTCTCTTTAGAAAATAAGTATTTCCAAAAAATTGAATTTAGATCCAATGTGTTTGCACTTTTCACATTGTTCTTTCTTTTGTTAAACGTAGAAGGTAATATTATTTTTTTCTGCATATCCATATAGTATTTGTTTTTTACACACTCAGTTAATCGTCTAAAGAAATACAACCAATTGTAGCAACTTATTTTTAAAAATCACCCCCTAGTGGTCTAAAAATCACCATTAATGGTGATTTTTATAAAAATACCTATAACTAACGCAAAAACATATAGTTACATAAATATTAAAAGCACAATGCTATTGCCATCCACATATCGTTTATATTAGTATAAATTTCGCTTAACAAATAAATTTCTTATGTGTATATGTTTACTATAAATTCTAAATTAAACTTTTTTAGTCTATCGCTGAAAATAGTAATACAATTTTTTATTATAGGGATAATTATCATGACCACTGCTACATCCGCTTATGCCAATAAAAATCTTATGCTATTACCAGAATATATTGTGTTTGATCCGGCAAAAGACACAGAGGTACCAAAAATTTATCGAAAAATTGCAAAACCGCTTTCTTTTCCATTAAGTGCAGCAGACGAAAAAGATATTGGTTTACTAACAACCAAATTTGATAACGAAACAAATTGTGCTGGACTTGCCGCTCCCCAAATAGGAATCTCTAAAGCAGTAATTGTTTTTTCTGTCCCAGATAATGATCCCGAATTCAAAAAAAGGCATCCTGATTTGACAGATACAGATATCATGCCAAAAACAATATGGATCAACCCTAAATATAAAGGAGTTAAAAGCTTTGGCTATAATGAGGACTATGAGGGGTGTTTTTCGGTTAAAAACTATGCTGGCCGCGTTACTCGCTATAAAAAAATATCTTATGAGGCCTATACGCCCACGGGACAGTTGATAAAAGGAACAGCAGCAGGCTTTCTTGCAAGGCTCATTCAACATGAAACCGATCATTTAAATGGCATTCTTTGGACTGACAAAGTGGATCCTAGCAAATTCATGCCACTAAATGAATATCGCCGTATGAGACAAACACAGTTAGAACAAGCCAAAACCACAAATATCAAGAATAAAGAAGAATTATAACGCTGCCAAGGTTTATAAGTGACGATATCACGATACTCCGTTATAATCACATTAAAAGAAATTAAAACGAACTCAAAATGCCAAACTTAGATAAAAATTACATTAATAAACTCAAATTGCCTCACACCGATACGTTGGTGGTAATCAACGGCATTTACCAAGAAAAATTATCTGACAAATGTGATAAATTGATTTTAAGCGAACAAATTTTTAAAATCCCAAAAAATATAAAACTAGAAAAACCAATCCATTTGTTGTTTTTAACTGCGCAAGATTGTAACCACACCATTAATATCATAGCAGAAGAAGACAGCTGCTTTACCCTTATAGAAGAACATGCTGGCTTAAAAAATCACAGCTACACAAACAACATCAAAATTAATATTACGGCAAAAAAGAATAGCACCATCACTTATTATAAATTGCAAACTGAAAATAGCATTGGCATTCACCACGCACAAACCACCGTAAAACAAGAGCAAAACAGTAAAGTTAGCAGTGGTTTTATTGGCAAGGGCGGAAAATCTTCGCAAGATAGCGTGCAGATTGAACTTGTAGAAAAAAATGCTAGTTACAACGCCATCGGAATTATTGCCTTACACGAGACCCAAACCTTAAACTACAAATTACGCATCGAACATCTAGCTCCCAATTGCAGCAGCAATGTTTTATTCAAAGGACTTATCAATGATGGCGCTACCGGTGATTTTAACTGCCTCGTAGTAGCGCGCCCCAATGCGACAAAAACTGAAACCCATGTAATTAATAAAAATTTGCTGCTCTCAGAATTAGCAACAATGAATACTGCGCCAGCGCTTGAAATTTATGTCGATGATATTATTTGTACTCACGGCGCAACTGTGGGCCAACTTGACCAAGAAGCGTTGTTTTATCTACGCTCCCGCGGACTTGCAGAAAATAAAGCCACGCAATTATTAACCACTGCTTTTGCGCAAGAAATCATTGATCAATTTGCCGCATTTTGTCGACCTAAAATTACCTTGGAACTTGGATACTGCCTATGAACACTGAACTACGCAAACAATTTCCAATTTTACAAGAAAATATTCATAACAAGCCATTAGTTTACCTTGATAATGCTGCCACCAGCCAAAAACCTCGCTGTGTTATTGAGGCCATGGATCATTTTTATTTTCATGACAATTCAAATATACATCGCGGCGTACACACGTTAGCTGAACGCGCTACTAGAAGCTACGAACAAGCCCGAGAAAAAGTTCGCAATTTTATCAATGCAAAAAACTCTGCCGAAATTATTTTTGTTCGCGGCACCACAGAGGCAATAAATTTAGTGGCACAAAGCTATGGCCGCAAAAACTTTCATGCAGGCGATGAAATCATTATTAGCACTATGGAACACCACTCCAATATTGTGCCATGGCAATTAATTTGTGAACAAACTGGCGCAAAATTGCAGGTGATAAAAATTCATGAAAATGGCGAACTTGACCTTGATCACTACGAAAATCTTTTAAATGACCGCACTAAAATGGTTGCAATTACCCATGTCTCAAACACTCTTGGCACTATTAATCCAATCAAAAAAATTATAACTCTCGCGCATGCGCGCAACATTCCCGTATTAATTGACGGCGCTCAAGCGGTGCCACACATGCAAATTGATGTCCAAAATTTAGATTGCGACTTCTATGCTTTTTCTGCGCATAAAATGTATGGGCCAACCGGAGTTGGAGTTTTGTACGGCAAGGAAGCATTTCTTGACGCTATGCCGCCATACCAAGGTGGTGGTGACATGATTAAAAAAGTAACTTTTGCAAAAACTGAATATGGCGACCTGCCGCGCAAATTTGAAGCGGGTACCCAAAACATTGCCGGTGTGATCGGTCTTGGAGCGACAATTGATTTTTTAAATTCAGTTGGAATGGATAAAATATCTCAACACGAAAACAATTTACTAAACTATGCCAATAAAATATTACATGAAATCAAAGAATTAAGAATAATTGGTAATGCATTAGACAAGGTTGGCGTAATCTCTTTCGTTTTAAATAAAGTTCATCCACATGATATTGCCACAGTACTTGATACCGAGGGAGTTGCGGTTCGAGCAGGCCACCATTGCACTATGCCACTTATGGATTTTTATAATATTCCAGCCACCACAAGAGTTTCATTTGGGGTATATAATACTGAAAAAGAAATTGATATATTTGTTGCTGCTATCAATAAAGTTAAAAAAATTTTTGCGTGTTAAGGATTTAAACATGTCCGACCTAGAAGACTTATATCAACAAGTAATCATTGACCACAGCCAACATCCGCATAACTTTTGCACACTCGAACATCCGAGCTGTAGCAAAGAAGGATATAATCCTCTCTGCGGCGACAAACTCACCCTTTATGTCAACGAAAAAAACGGCATCATCACAGATATATGCTTTCAAGGATCGGGATGCGCAATTTCAACCGCATCTGCGTCACTCATGAGTGACGCTGTCAAAGGTAAAACTATCGCAGAAACACTAGAACTATTCGATGAATTTCAAAAACTGATCACTACTGGCAAAAGCGAAAATCCAGAGATACTAGGCAAGCTGGCGGTACTTTCTGGCGTGTCTGAATTCCCCATGCGCGTTAAATGTGCTACTTTAGCGTGGCATACATTAAAAGCAGCTTTAGTAAAAGATCCTCATATAATTTCTACCGAATAATTATGATAGAGCAAGAAACTATAAAATTGATCCGTGACGTAACTGTGGTTTTAGTTCCACTCGGAAGTTTAATTACCCTGCCCAAAGATACCGAGGTCACTATCACGCAATCGCTTGGTGGAACCTACACCATCACCACACCTGGTTCAATGTATCGCTTAGAAAGTAAGGATGCTGACGCCATAGGCAAAAAAACCAACTTGGTTTTTACTTTAGCAGAAAATGAAAATATTGCACTTGAAGACAAAATCTGGAATGCACTACGCACTTGTTACGACCCAGAAATTCCAGTCAACATTGTTGATCTTGGATTAATTTATGGTATTGACATAGCGCCAAACGCTGATAACAAATCCAACGTTATTATCCGCATGACACTCACTGCTCCAGGTTGTGGCATGGGACCAATTATCGCAGCAGATGCCAAAGAAAAAGTCTTGCACTTGCCTGGAGTAAACTCAGTTGAAATTGAACTAATCTTCGACCCGCCATGGGATCGCTCCATGATGTCGGATCAGGCGAAGTTAGAATTGGGGTTATTCTAATAAATTTAGTAAAGGAGAAAATTATGCCAACTTTTGATATTGTTTCTAAAATTGATCAACATGAAGCAACAAATGCAATTGATCAAGCTAATCGTGAAGTCAAAAATCGTTTTGATTTCAAAGATACGAATGCGCATTTCGAGCTCAAAGAAAACGTCATTACTTTAATTGCACCAAATGCCTTTCAGCTCCAACAAATGCAGCAAATCCTAGAGCCAAAGCTAGTTAAGCGTGGAATTGATTTAAATTGCTTAGAGCGTAAAGAAATTCAAGAAAGTCTGCATGAGGCAAGACAAGAAATAACAATCAAACATGGTATCGATCACGATATTGGTAAAAAAATTAACAAACTCATTAAAGACTCGCAGCTAAAAGTTCAATCAAGCGTTATGGGAGATCACGTTCGTGTTACCGCCAAAAAACGCGATGATTTACAAGCCGTAATGGCTATTTTACGCAAAGAAGAACTGGGCATCCCACTACAATTTGAAAACTTTCGGGATTAGTTAGCCAAATTTTGGCTAACAAAAATCCAATTGACAACATGCCAAAAAGCTTCCAAATATTTAGCGCGGGCATTACGATAATCAATATAATAGGCATGTTCCCACACATCACAAGTAAGCAGCGGTGTTTGTCCAGATGTTAATGGATTTCCAGCATTGCTAGTAGAGGTTATTAATAACTTACCATCAGCATCTTTTATTAACCACACCCAACCAGAACCAAATAAACCCAAAGATACTTTAGTAAAATCTTCTTTAAACTTTTCGAGTCCGCCGAAAGTTTTATTAATTGCTGCCATTAACTCCGCTGGTAATCGCTCATCGTTACCATGCCGCAAACAATTCCAATAAAAAGTATGATTCCAAATCTGTGCTGCATTGTTAAAAATAGCACCGGAAGATGTTTTTACAATTTCAGGTAATGCTTTATCTTCGAACTGGGTACCAACAATCAATTTATTCAGATTATCAACATAAGTTTTATGGTGACGCCCATAATGAAAATCGATAGTTTCTTCGGAAATATATGGAATTAAAGCATTCTTGGCAAAGGGTAAGGCAGGTAATTTATGAGTCATTTTTTAATCCTCCATAATAAATTTTAATTGTTTGACTTCGCCCGGGGAATATATTTTAATTATCAAACTTTAGTCTGGAAACATTGAACTTACTGAACCCTTATTATCTACACGACGAATTGTTTCTGCTAAAATCTGACTAATACTTAATTGACGAATTTTCCCGCAGTTCATGGCTTCTTGACTAAGCGGAATGGTATCAGTTATCACTACCTCAGTTATATCGGAGTTTTCGATATTCTCAATTGCATTGCCAGATAAAACAGGATGCGTACCATAGGCAGTCACTGACCGCGCTCCTTTGCTTTTTAAAGCTTTTGCTGCTTGACAAATAGTTCCAGCAGTATCGATAATATCATCAACAATCACACAATCGCGATCTTCAACATCACCAATAATATGCATAATTTCTACTTGATTACGTTTGTGCCGTCGTTTATCAATAATTGCCAGATCTGAGTCATTTAATCTCTTAGCTACTGCTCGCGCACGCACAACGCCGCCAACATCTGGTGATACAACAATCATATCTTTAAAATTTTTCTTCTTAATATCTTCAAACATTACTGGCGTACCATAAACGTTATCAACTGGAATAGAGAAAAAACCTTGAATTTGGTCAGCATGCAAATCAATAGTAATTACACGTGTAATACCAGCAGCTACCATAATATCTGCCACAACCTTGGCACTAATCGGTACTCTTGAAGAACGCACACGCCTATCTTGACGTGCATAACCAAAATATGGAACCACAGCTGTGATATTTGCAGCAGAGGCACGACGCACCGCATCTGCCATAATAACTAATTCCATTAAATTATTGTTGGTTGGTGCTGAAGTTGGCTGAATGATAAAGATATCTTGACCGCGAACGTTTTCCATAATCTCTACTAGGGTCTCACCATCAGAAAAGCTGCCAACAACAGCTTTACCAAGACTTATCTGTAGATGCTCTGCTACTTTATTTGATAGGGTAACATTTGCATTACCGGTGAATAATCTCATTTGTAATTTACTCCATAGGAAAAGCAGTGATTTTTGGCTGGGGCGCCAGGACTCGAACCTGGGAATGCTGGAATCAAAATCCAGTGCCTTACCAACTTGGCGACGCCCCAAAAACTTATTTCTATTCTGCAGATTGAGTTCGTGTGTGTCAATTATCTTTTGAGTTTTTTTGAAAAGAGTTATGGGGTCAAGTCTTGAATCGTGAATTTGGCTTAAAAATTCACGATTCAAGACTTGACCCCATAACTCCTAAGATAAACCAGCAAAACCGAAATTGCCGCAGGAGTAACCCCAGATATACGCGATGCCTGGCCAATCGTGACTGGACGATGGATTTTTAATTTTTGCCGAACTTCATTGGACAAACTTTTAATTAAATCATAGTCAAAATTTGCTGGGATTTGAGTTTCGGCGTGCTTGCTATGGCGTTCAATTTCAAGCAATTGCCTTTCAATATAGCCCTGGTATTTCATTTGAATTTCTATTTGCTCAAAAACATCTGGCGTAACCTCTTCGCTGATAAAGCCATGCTCTACCATTTGGCGATAATTGATCTCAGGCCAACGTAATAACTCTAGGATACGATATTCGCGCTCGAGAGTTACGGAGTCATGACCCCGTAACCTACTAAACGCCTCACCTTCCTGGGTATTGGGTCGAATCCAAATATTTTTTAATCTATTTTTTTCACACTCAATTGCCTCTTGCTTTGCCGAAAAAATTCTATATCGATGCTCATCGACAGAGCCCAAACGATAACCAGTAGCAGTTAAACGTAAATCAGCATTATCTTCACGTAGCAGCAAACGATATTCAGCTCGACTAGTAAACATCCGATAGGGCTCAGTGGTACCACGCGTTAACAAATCATCAAGCATCACACCAATATATGCTTCACTACGACGAGGATACCACGGCTCTTTTGCTTGTACCCGCAAAACAGCGTTAATTCCGGCAATTAACCCTTGTGCAGCCGCTTCTTCATAACCAGTAGTACCATTTATTTGCCCTGCAAAAAATAGCCCATTAATTGCTTTGGTTTCAAGCGTTGGTTGCAAATCACGCGGATCAAAAAAATCATACTCAATGGCATAACCTGGTCTAATTAAATGTGCGTTTTTTAAACCCTGCATACTGCGCACTAATTCTATCTGGACATCAAATGGCAGACTCGTCGAAATACCGTTAGGATAAATTTCATTAGTCGTTAGCCCCTCTGGCTCAAGAAAAATTTGATGCGAAGTTCTATCGGGAAAACGAATTATTTTATCTTCAATTGAAGGACAGTAACGCGGGCCGGTTCCTTCAATTACTCCAGTAAAAAGAGGCGAACGATCCAAATTCTTACGAATGATTTCATGCGTACGCTCATTGGTGCGCGCTATAAAACAACTCATTTGAGAAGGATGCTTGCTCACGTTGCCCAAAAACGAAAATACTGGTTGTGGCTCGTCACTACGTTGTTCGATTAACTGGCTATAATCAATAGTGTTACCCGCAATCCGCGGCGGCGTCCCAGTTTTAAGCCGACCGACACTTAAACCAAGTGAGCATAAAAAATCAGCTAAAGAAATTGATGCTGGATCACCAGCGCGCCCACCTTGAAAGGTATTTAAACCAATATGAATTTTACCATTTAAAAAAGTACCAACAGCTAAAATAACTGCGCAAGCTTTAAACTTTAGATCAAGATTGGTAATAACACCGATAACACGATTTTGCTCGATAATTAATTTATCTACAGTTTGTTGCAAAATTAGAAGATTTGGCTGATTTTCAAGTAAATTACGCACTGCCTGTTTATAAAGAATGCGGTCAACTTGCGCGCGCGTAGCACGAACTGCAGGCCCTTTGCTCGCATTTAGAGTGCGAAACTGAATACCCGATAAATCGGCCGCACGAGCCATAATACCACCAAGCGCATCGATTTCTTTCACTAGATGGCCTTTACCAATGCCACCAATCGAAGGATTACACGACATCTCACCAATGGTTCCAATGTTGTGAGTAAGCAACAACGTCTTTGTGCCCATACGTGCACAAACATGAGCCGCCTCAATACCAGCGTGCCCTCCCCCAATCACAATAATGTCAAAACAACTTTGCAAAGCCTTCACTATTTTCATTAAGCATAATAAATACTATTATGTTTACATTAGCAAATTCCTACTCGACGGTCGAGGGAAAATACTATATCTTCTGCATTGTAGGTCGCCAAAATTTAAATTAGTAATTGAGACAAAAACTCATGGCCTTACGGATCAAACCAACTTATACAAAAAACGAGGTCACAACCTGGTCCATACCCAATTATTGGGATGTAATTGCTATGGTTTTGGTTTTTGCTGGCATAATTTTATTGGCTTGGAATGCCAAACAAATGATCGCGCCTTATCACCTTGGCGACCTTATTCCAATCTCGCTCAATCCACTTTATCTACCTATGTATGCACTACGCACCACTTTACGCTTATTTATTGCTCTTTTTTTTTCGTTAGTCTTCACTTTTGTTTTTGGCACTTGGGCAGCAAAAAACAAACACGCAGAACGCTTGATTATTCCAACTATTGATGTTTTACAATCGGTACCAGTTCTAAGCTTTCTTGCATTTGCGGTTCCTGTTTTTATTTTCATTTTTCACAATAGCATGCTCGGACCAGAATGCGCTGCCATCTTTGGCATTTTCACCGCACAAGTGTGGAACATGACCTTAAGTTTTTACCAAGGAGTAAAAACCGTTCCTAATAACCTGAAAGAAGCAGCACGCGTTTTTCGTTTATCTGCCTGGCAATGTTTTTGGCGTGTAGAAGTACCATTTTCTATGCCGGGATTATTGTGGAACATAATGATATCAACATCAAGCAGCTGGTTTTTCGTTGTCGCCTGTGAAGCAATTTCCGTAGCTAACCACACCATTACCCTACCCGGTGTCGGATCTTATATTGCTCTCGCTATTACCCAAGAAAATAGCCGAGCTATTGTTTGCGCTATTTTCTGCATGTTAGTAGTGATTTTTCTCTATAATCAACTGCTGTTTCGCCCACTTATTTATTGGACAGAAAAATTTAAAGAAGCGCAAGACGATGATGCCAAACCGCCACGCGCTTGGATAGTTAATTTATTCCAACAAACAAAACTTTTGCGCTCAACCAGCTCTTGGTTTAGCAATATTGGCAGTCTTTGGATTAACCTGCCCATACTCGCAATAAGCACCAAAATAAAGCCAGCTGTTATCAAAAAAACATCGAGGCTCTTTGTTGGATTTTACTATTTCGTTATCGCGCTAATAACTATTGGCGCATTGTTTTTTGTCGGCCGTTTTATCTTCACCACCATTACTTTTACCGAAGCCAGACACATTATGTGGCTCGGAATTTTCACCAGCATTCGTGTAATAAGTATGATTTTTTTAGCATCCCTAATTTGGGTGCCAATTGGCGTATGGATAGGTTTACGACCAAGAGTAACGGCTATTATACAGCCCATCATCCAATTTGCCGTAGCGTTCCCCATAAACTTATTATTTTCAACAGTTGCCATGTTAATAATAACTTTCAAGCTCAACGTAGAAATTTGGGTTGCACCTTTGATGGTGCTCGGAACTCAATGGTATATTCTCTTCAATGTTATAGCTGGTGCGAGCGCCTTACCCAAAGAATTAAAACTTGCTGCAGCTAATTTTAAGGTAACCGGTTTTCTCTGGTGGCGCCGTTTTATTTTACCAGGAATCGCACCATCTTTTATTACTGGAGCAATTACCGCAGCTGGTGGCGCATGGAACGCAAGCATACTTGCTGAGGCCATCGATTGGGGAACAATAAAGCTCCATGCAACTGGTCTTGGCGCCTATATTCAAGAACAATCTACCCTTGGCAATTTCCCAAAAGTTATTGCCGGAACTATAGCTATGTGCATAATAGTATTATTAATTAACCGCCTATTTTGGCGCCCACTTTACAATATTGCGGTTAAAAAATTTCAATCGGATTAATTTATGAACGACAAACAGCCAATCATTCAGATTAAAAATGTAAAAAAATCATTCAACCAAAATGATCACCAAGATTTATTGGTACTTGATGATATTAATCTTGACCTACACGAAGGCGAGATTACAGCCATTTTAGGTAAATCCGGATCCGGCAAATCTACGTTAATGCGTATTATTGCTGGTTTAATCAAACCATCTGCGGGTGTTGTAATCTACCGCGGCAACCGCATTACTGCTCCAGCCGAAGGTTTGGCCATGGTGTTTCAAGGTTTTGCTTTAATGCCATGGCTTACCGTATTACAAAATGTAGAACTCGGGTTAGAGGCATTAAGAGTTCCCAAAAATGAACGTCGCACACGTTCGCTTAAAGCTATTGATATCGTTGGTCTGGATGGCTTTGAATCAGCCTATCCCAAGGAATTATCCGGCGGCATGCGTCAACGCGTGGGATTTGCTCGCGCTTTAGTAGTTAATCCAGATGTGCTACTTATGGATGAACCGTTTTCCTCGCTAGATGTATTAACTGCTGATAATTTACGCAGTGACTTATTGGATTTGTGGCAATCAAAAAAAACTAATATCAAAACTATTTTGCTAGTAACACATAATATAGAAGAAGCAGCATCGCTAGCCGATCGAATTGTTATTTTTGATAGCGCCCCTGGACATATAAGCAACGAATTAACGGTAGATATCCCTCACCCACGCAATGATCAAAATCCAAAATTCCGTCTACTAATCGACGACGTCTATACTTTTATGACGACCTCTGCTACTGACGTTGGTGCTGCATACCGTTACAAAACTATTAATCTTGGTTATCGCTTACCCAATGTGCAAATTCCTGAGATTACGGGTTTACTTGATAAGCTTTACGAACCAGAGTATCTCGATAAAAAAGTTGATTTACCAATTCTAGCTGATGAATTACACTTAGATATCGACGACCTATTTCCAATTACTGAGACGCTTGAAATATTGCGTTTTGCCCAAGTATCAAAAGGTGATATCGAACTCAATGCTGCTGGTAAAGCTTTCGCTGATGCAGATATTTTGGAACGTAAAAAAATCTTCGCCAATCACTTGCTCAGTTATGTGCCACTGGCACGTTATATCCGTAGAGTTTTAGACGAACGTCCTGAACATCGCGCCAGTGAAGAGCGCTTTTTAAGTGAGCTTGAAGATTATTTGAGTGAGGATGCTGCCAAAGAAGTCCAGCGGGTAGTTATCGAATGGGGACGCTATGCTGAGATCTTTGCTTATGACTATAATACTGGACAGTTGAGTTTAGAAAATCCCAACTAATAAACATATTTGTGATGCAATTTTACTGATTTCTATTAAAATAGGAACTAAGTTTAAAGTAGTACTATTATTAAACCATCCCATAATATTTTGGGATACCTAGGGAAAAACCGGTGATAAGTCAACCCACAAGGATTTTACAACTCACTGATCTACATTTATTTGGTGATCCAAAGACAAAATTAATTGGCTTTAACCCATGCAAGAGTTTACAACAAGTAATGGTTAGCGTCGCAGATAGTATTGTAAAAAAACCACCAAACTTACTAGCATTAACTGGCGATATTTCGCAAGATTACTCGCTAACCTCCTATGAAACTGCCAAAAAAATTTTTCACAATTTCCCCTGCCAAATTGCTGCAACCATGGGAAATCACGATTATCCCCCTACGTTTACCGATTTTTTTGGTGATCCAACACAAGATAGCAACAAACTGTTCACTCTGGATAATTGGCGCATATTATTCTTAAATTCTCATTGGCCAGAACATGTTGGTGGACAACTTGCACAAATAGAATTGGATTTTTTATGCAGAGCTTTGGCAACCTCACGCGAACAACATGTTATGATTTTTTTACACCATCCAGTACTGCCAGTTGGTAGCCACTGGCTCGATAAAATCATGACAACCAATGCTGCACAATTTTTAGAAATTATAGATCAGTATCACAATATCAAAGCGGTAATTTGCGGTCATATTCATCAACAAACGCATATAATGCGCCTTGGCGTAAGTTACCTTTCTACCCCATCTACCAGTTGGCAATTCGCAGTTCAATCTTACGATTTTAAATTAGATACATTAATGCCTGGATATCGTTGGATTGATTTGTATGAAAACGGTACTTTTCAAACCGAAGTAGTGCGCATTGACAATGATGATACACTTGTTCCAGATTTAAATAGTAAGGGATATTAGATTCGCAAGCTAAAACTTGCAGCTACTAAGCAATATTACAACAACTCTACTATGAAAAACTCAAACACAGATATTTGGCTGCAAAAAATCGCTAGTGAATTTCAACCAGTTGATTACGACATTATTCATCGAGCCGTTTCATTGGCACAATTAGCTGGAGAGGACTCTGCTACCCCAACCGGGCAGTCTTGTTTGACTCAGAGTTTGGCAATGGCAGAAATACTGAGTAATTTACACCTGGATAGCACCACACTGGCTGCTGCAATATTGTACAACAGCGTGCAGTACGCAGGATTAATGCTTGAAGATATAACTGAACATTTTGGCCCACGTGTTACTAAGTTGATTTATGGTACGCAGCAAATGGCTGGTATCAGTGAGTTTTATCAAGCAGCTATTACTAGCGCCCACTATCAACATAACATCGACAACATACGTAAAATGTTATTGGCAATGGTTGAAGATATTCGCGTGGTATTAATTAAACTTACTGAGCGTCTTTGCATTTTACGCAACGCCACTATTCTAAATGAACCAGCACGCAAGCAACTTGCTGCTGAAACTATGGCGATTTATGCACCACTTACACATCGCTTAGGTATTGCCCAGATTAAATGGGAACTCGAAGACTTAGCATTTGGTTATTTAGAGCTAGAAAAATATCATCAAATCGTTGCGGCACTTCAGCAACATTTTCCCGAGCATAATCAATATATCAAAGAAGTGATTGTACAAATACAAAATGTGTTAACTGAAACACAAATCAAAAATTTTCAAGTCACTGGACGAGTTAAACACATTTATAGTATTTATCGCAAAATGCAGCGTAAAAATGTAGGCCTTGAAAAGATTTTTGATGTTAGTGCTATTCGTATTTTTGTACCAACAATAACTGATTGTTATGCCGCATTAAGTCACGTGCATACAGTTTGGCAATATTTACCGGATGAATTTGATGATTATATCGCCTCACCAAAACCTAATGGTTACCGCTCAATTCATACCGCTGTTTATGGACCCCAAAATCGTATTGTTGAAATTCAGATTCGCACTTATGACATGCATGCACAAGCTGAGCTCGGTATTGCCGCACACTGGGTATATAAAGAAGAAAAACATCAGCCAGTTGGCTACGAAGCAAAAATTGCTTGGTTACGCCAAATAATGGATTGGCAACAAGAAGTAGTCAAATCAGAAGAGGTTCTCAGCAACATCCGCCAAATGTTTAATGATCGTGTCTATGTTTTTACGCCACAAGGAGATATTTTAGATTTGCCACAAGGTGCAACACCGATCGATTTTGCTTATCACTTGCATAGTGATCTTGGTCATCGTTGTTGTGGTGCCAAAATTAATGGCAACATTGTGCCCCTGACTTACACCCTGAAAACAGGCGATCGTATTGAAATATTAAAAGCAAAGGATGCTCACCCTAGCCGCGATTGGCTTACTCCAAGTTTAGGATTTTTACATACTTCACGCGCACGTTCAAAAGTTTTTCATTGGTTTAAAAAACAAAGCCAGGAACGAAATATTCCTCAAGGAGAGGAATTATTGAACAAAGAAATGCAACGTTTGAATTTAAAGTACCTGGATATTGCAGCTGCAGCTAATAAACTAAACTTTAAAACCAATGCTGATTTATTAGCCGCACTCGGCAGTGGCGATCTTAAATTTAGTAGTATTTTAAATGTACAGGCAATTGAATTAGATCAACCAAGAGAAAAAACTATCGCTGCCGCAGCACCACCACGCACCACCAAAGCACAATATACTTCAGATATTAATATTCATGGCGTAGCTAATTTATTAAAACATATTGCTAATTGCTGCAAACCAATTCCTGGCGAAGCAATTATTGGCTATATAACCCAAGGACAAGGAGTAGCTATTCATCGCATCGATTGTATCAATGCACTCCATATCAAAAAACTTTATCCGGAACGTTTTATCAGTGTGTCATGGGAAAATAAAACAGAAAAATATTATCCCGTTAGTATCGTAATTAGCGCCTTTGACCGCCAAGGATTGGTACGCGATATTACCGATATTTTAGCAAACGCTGATATTTCAGTAATCGGACTTAATTTTGATTTGGATAAAAAAGACGCTACGGCCAACATAAAAATAACTATTGAAATTTCTGGTCTTAAATCTTTAAGCCGGGTACTTAATCAAATCAACCAATTACCCAATATTATCGAAGTACGACGTAGTAATTAAATCGATAGTTGGAAAATTCGGTAGCCGCAGGCTTTAGCCTGCGTTGCTGTGGCATCTACCAACGCTATATACACAGGCTAAAACCTGCGGCTACAGTGTTTTGATGTCAAATTTTATTTTTCCTGTGCAAAGGGTTAAGTCCTTTATTTAGCAATCCCAACCAAGCTGGTAATTTTTTGCGGCAGGAAAACACGCAGCCAATCGATTATGACCTGCAAATGAGGAACTAAAATTGATTTTTTCCACCAATCATCTTGCACAAAAGAGGTAGTAGAAATTAATAGTAAAATTACAGAGACCAATAAAACTCCACGGGTACAACCAAAGACCATTCCTAATAAGCGATCAAATCCACTCAGCCCAGATTTAACAATAATAAATGACAATAAATAGCTGAACATAGCTCCCAAAATTAACACTATCAGAAACAATCCGGCAAAACTTATGATTATTCTGACAGAAACATTGGCAATATACGGCGCGAGCATTGCGCCACACGCATCATGAAATTTGATTGCCACCCAAAAGCCAAGTATCCAAATAATTAAAGAAATTAATTCTTTAAAAAAACCACGAACTAAACTAATAAGTACGGAAATAAAAACTACTGCTACAACAATATAATCAGTAATATTTAATTGCAGTAACTCTTGGGTAGACGTCATTTTTGATTCCTAATTAAACGTCCTTTAATTTTCATAGTGGTTTCGAGCTGCCCCGCAATTTGGCTTGCTTTTTCTTTTTTCGCCTCACGCCCAACCAAGACACGAGTTAATGATCCTGTAGAAGTAGTAATTTTTTGCGTATAAACTTGAAAACCCTTGCTATGCAATTGGGTGAGCAATTTTTGAACATGCGCCTCATCTGAAAAGCTACCCACTTGTACTGACCAGAACTCCTTAGTGTTAGCACTAGCAATTGCATTTATTAATCGGGTATTTTTCTCTTTTATTTTTGGCTTAGCTTTAGATTTTTTAATAGCCTTATTTTTCGGTGTTGATTTTACTGAAACAACAGATGTGGTCGATTCAGTAGATGTAATAGACTTAGCGGTTGCTTGCGAGGCTACATCTGAAGTGCTTATTGATGCTGTTTCTGTTGGCGTGACAGTTGAAACTGATTGATTCAGTGGCTCAGTTTGATTATTCTCGGGTGGCAGTAACATATCTGGCTGCTCAAATTGTTGATCCTGAGGCAATCCTGGCAATTGTGCGGTATTTGCAGGTTGCTCAGCTGTCACTGGTGGTATTGCAGCAACAGTCGTGGTATTTGCAGGTTGCTCAGCTGTCACTGGTGGTATTGCAGCAACAGTCGTGGTATTTGCAGGTTGCTTAGCTGTCACTGGTGATGGTATTGCAGCAACAGTTGTTGTTGCAACTGCGCTGTTGATACTTTGAATTTGCTTAGTAATTAATTGTCTTTTTTGCGCATTAATTGGTATCTCATCGGCGGATGATAGTTTCTTTTTAATCCCACTAGTAAATAAAAATGGAACTAGTAATGCAATAAATGCCACTAATACCACAATACCCACAATACGCTGTTTGTTTTCAGGACTCATATTTTTAATCTCCGCTAATAAATTTTAAACCCTCTGCAACTGTATGAAAAGAACCCAATACCACTATTCTATCTTTTATTCCACATTCTGCAATTGCTTGTTGTAATGCGCCCGCAACAGTAGGTAAAGCGACAAAATTAGAAGCTCCTGCTTTGACCAAACATCGTGCTAGTTGTTTGGTACTGGTTGCCCGGCTGCCAGTAAGGGCGCCGAGATACCACTTATCTATTATTTTAGTTAATGGTTGTAAAGTAGCTATTATATTTTTATCGCTTAACATGCTCAGTACTGCCAAATTACGCCCTTTGGATGCTTGCTTTACTAAATTTTGTACGAGTAAAACAGCAGATTCTGGATTATGAGCGACATCAAATATAATTTCTTTATTAGCAACAATTATACGCTGCCAACGTCCAGGTAAAAATGCTTTTTTAAAGCCAGTAATAATTGCCTTTTTGGGGATTTTAAAATCTTTTTGCAACAACTTTATTACCATAAGAGCTACTCTAGCATTAGCAATAGGCAATTTTGGCCATGGCAGTTTGTTTATCTTATTTTTCACAGAATGCCAACACCAATACTCATTTTGCAGCGTAAAGCCAAAATCTTTATTAACAGAATATAAAATTGCTTTAGTCTGTTTAGCCGCAGCATAAATACTTTTGGGAGCATTAGCATCGCCACAAATAACCGGCTTAAATGCGCGCATAATACCGGCTTTTTCGCGCCCAATAGCTTCTCTGGTATTACCCAAAATTTTTGTATGATCAAAAGAAATCGTAGTAATAACGGCAATATCTGCATCTAAAATATTTACCGCATCAAATCTACCGCCTAATCCCACCTCGAGAATTAATACATCAACTTTCTTTTTTTTGAATATAGCAAGCGCTACTAAAGTACTAAATTCAAAATAACTCAAAACAGTATCACCACGTGCATTCTCGATTTGCGTAAAAATTTGGCATAAGGTTACATCATCGATATCTTTGCCATTGAGACGAATACGTTCGTTATAGCACAAAACATGTGGTGAAATAAAAGCACCAGTTTTTAAACCTGCGGCAAGCAAAATGGCTTCTAAAAATACAACACACGAACCCTTACCATTAGTACCGCCAACAACAATAATTTTCCCAGAAAAACTAAGCAAATCTAGTTTTTGCGCAATACTTTTTACGCTAGCCAAGGAATTATTATTCAAACCAGAAGGTAAAACTTCGAGATACTGTAACCATGCAGTTAAACCAATCATTCAGTATCAGCCAACGGCGGTTCTAAATGTAATAAGTTAGCTAAAAAACGAGCAATAGTGCTACGCATTTCACAGCGTGGAACTATCATATCTATGGCGCCATGATCAAGCAGAAATTTACTGCGCTGAAAATCTTCAGGCAATTGTTGGCGCACAGTTTGTTCAATTACACGACGCCCAGCAAAACCAATTAAAGCATCTGGTTCAGCAATGATAATATCGCCGAGATTGGCAAGACTTGCGGAGACTCCTCCAGTTGTCGGATCAGTTAAAACCGAGATAAATGGAAGCCCATGTGCTGCAAGTTTAGCTAATGCTGCACTTGTTTTTGCCATCTGCATTAAAGAAATCAAACCTTCTTGCATCCGTGCACCGCCGCTAGCAGAAAAACATACAAGTGATAAACGTTCAGCTAAGCAAGCATCAACTGCTTGTACAAATTTTTCACCAACAGCCGCCCCCATTGAACCGCCAATAAAATTAAAATCAAAAAAGGCACCAATTAACGGGATGTTTTTAACCGTACCTTTCATTATAATTATGGCATCTTTTTCCCCTGTTGCTTTCTGCGCCTCAACTAGTCTATCTTTATACTTTTTCGTGTCTTTAAATTTAAGACGATCAACTGATCCGATATCACAGGCTAGTTCCACCCGTGCTTTGCTGTCTAAAAACAAATCAATCCGTTGTCTTGCTGTAATACGGATGTGGTAACTACACTTAGGACACACAAACAAATTACGTTCTAACTCAGCATGATAAATGGTTGCATTGCAAGAGTTGCATTTAGCCCACACGCCTTCAGGAATTCCCTTGCGCTTCGACTGCTCAGTATAAATTTTGGTGGTAATTAAACGTTTAAACCAATTCATAATATATTAGATACTTTAAATTTATATTCGATTATAAATTATAATGCTCGATAGGCCAATAGGATATTTGTACCTAATCCGTAGTTTCTCTTTAGGGTAATTTTATGTTATAAATAATCATGAAATTACACTTATGGCAAAAAGTCCTTATTGGTATGTTGCTTGGGGTGCTGTGCGGCTACCTATTTCGAGATTACTTTCTGGTTTTTAAACCCATTGCAATCATCTATACCAACATGGTAAAGATGATTGTTGTTCCAACTGTATTTTTCGCCATATTGTTCGGCATGACCAATATTAGCGATATCCATTCTCTTGGCCGCATAGGAATAAAAGCATCTATAATCTACGGTTTGGCAACCGTGTTGGCAGTGACTTTAGGCATTATATTTACTTTATTTTTTGAACCAGGAACAGGTGTCAGTTTAATCAATAACCACGGCCAAGATGTAGGTAATATTGTCACTGCGCAGCAGAAACTAAGCGATATTATCACCAACATAGTACCAACCAACCCAATTCATGCTATGGCGAGCGGCAATACGTTACAAGTTGTTGTTTTTGCTTTTTTCTTGGGACTAGCTTTAATCTTGGTTGGCGAAAAAGCAAATGATGTTAGAAAAGTAATAGTATCAACTACCAATGTAATTTTTAAAATGGTAGATCTGGTTATTAAAACAACACCGTACGGCGTATTTGCCATCATGGCATGGATCGTCGGTGAATATGGATTTTCTTTAGTGCTGAGTTTAGGAAAACTCATTTTTGTTATTATGGCAGCGTTTGCTTTGCAATATGTAATATTTGGAATAATGCTGTTATTAGCCAAACTTAAACCAGTTCAATTTTACAAAAAAACATTTAACATTCAAACATTGGCATTAGCAACATCGAGCAGCAAAGCAACAATCACAACCGCAATTCACGACTTACAAGAAAAAGTTGGCGTATCAAAAAGTGTCGCTGGATTCATATTACCTCTCGGCGCCTCTATAAACATGACTGGCTCTGCAATATACATTGCCGCTTGTGCTCTATTTTTTGCCCAAGTGGCTGGTATACACCTAACAGGGAGCCAATATTTGATACTCATTCTCACCTCTACCATCGGATCAATTGGCGCAGCTGGTTATCCTGGTGGCGGAGTCATAATGCTTAGCATGGTGTTATCATCTTTAGGTTTACCCATCGAGGGAATACCTTTGATTTTGGGGATTGATCGCTTTATAGATATGTTTAGAACAATGATTAACGTTACCGGCGATTGCGCAGTAACTGTTATTGTCGATAAAATGAATAATACGCTGGATGTTGATAAATATAATAGTCACACATAATTATATCGCTTCTTTTTTAACCACAATTAAAACTGCTTAAGAAATTAGATTAAAGTTTTGCAATGATGTAGACCTAAAGTTACAGTATAAATTACGGTATTGCACAAACATCCACAATAAAATTAAAATAGCGCCATACCAATACCACGATAACTAATTAATAGGCAGATTTTTATGATAACCAATGTTTTTGAACAGATAAAAAAAATCAATGGGTATGGACAAGAATTTTGGAGCGCCAGAGATCTGATGTCACCTCTTGGATATGCACGTTGGGAAAATTTTGCAGAGGCAATTTTAAGAGCAAAAGAATCCTGCAAAAACAGCAAACAAAACGTTGAAAACCATTTTCGTGATGTCACGAAAATGGTCTTGGTCGGTTCAGACACCACTAGAAAAGTGGACGACCATGCTCTTTCTCGTTATGCCTGCTATCTCATCGCACAAAACGGCGACCCAAAAAAAGAACAGATCGCTATAGCTCAAACGTATTTTGCCATTCAAACCAGAAGGCAGGAAATGCGTGACCAGCTACTTGAAGATACTAAGCGAGTTTACTTACGCCATGAAATGAAAACACATAACAAGCAGTTAGCCCAAACAGCCAAACAAGCAGGTGTGATAAATCATGCTAATTTTCAAGATTATGGATATATGGGACTCTATGGCAATATGAGGCAAAAAGATATTCACATCAAAAAGAAACTAAAAAAACATGAAGCTGTTTTAGATCATATGTGCAGTGAAGAATTGGCGGCAAATTTATTTCGAGCAACTCAAACCGATGCTAAATTAAAAAGAGAAAATATATTAGGGCAACAAAAAGCCAATCAAGCACATTATGATGTTGGCAAAAAAGTTCGCCGAACAATCAAAGAACTGGGTGGCACTATGCCAGAGAATCTACCAATATCTGATAATATCAAAGAATCTAAGAAGCGCTTAAAGAATTCAACTAGAAAGTTTTTGCCGAATAACTACTAGGCATCATCTTAAATTGCCGTAGCATATATAATACATCCTCCAAGTTTATTTTGTTTTACGCCCAACATACCACCATATCTTTTTTCAGCATTCTTGAAATATTCTTCCCCATAACGAGCAATAATAACTTCTCGCATTAGCTCTAAATTTGTTACTAGCTCCATATACCATCGTTGAAAATCAACAGTTACTTATTAAAACAAAATGTTTTTTAATATTGGCTTTTATAGCTAACAAGACTTTTTACAGATAATGTTTCACGCTCATCTTTGGATTATAATAATCATCAGTGTTTATAACTTTTTGGCTACAATTAAAAACTGCTTACCCATGATTTTCCACAAAAATGGAATCTTCAAGTATAACGGAAGAAAAACCAATGGAATGGGTTTGGAACTGGAACCGCAACCCAGCAACACTGTAGCAACCAACAACAGCAATAATTTCGCTGCCGCAATAAACCAGCGGAATGCGATCGCGTAACCAAGATGGGACTTGCCATTCTTGCATTAATTTTTTAAGTTGATGCGTACCTTGGCGATTGGATAATTTTAATTTTTCACCACCTTGGCGAAACTGCACCGTAAATTTCTTGCCTTTAAAATCAGCTAAAAATTTCTTACTTACTTTTGCACGCAATACTCCCAAATTACCTGGCAGTTTTAATGGTCGTTTTAAATCAAATTGCAAAACTTGTTTTTTATCATGTGGCAATAATGGCGACATTGCGTGCAAATAATTTTGAAAACGGCGTATTTCTGTCCCCTGCCACTGAACTACTGGATTTGCATCACCACGCGAGTTTACCATGGTACGCACAATTTCATTTAACTTTGCTTCACTTGGTGTAGATAAATGCAATGTATGCAACCAAAAACGTAAGACATTATTCTGGCGCATCAATGGAAGATTTTTTAACTCCTCAATATTTATAGTATTTTTATCACCTGTAACATTTGCCAAATCCTCTGCGGCTAAATTTTCCAATAGATCATTTGCTGCAGCACATAGACTTGCCGCTCTATTTAAAGTAGTAGTAATTCCCGGCCAATTTTTTCTAATTATTGGCATTAATTTATGCCGAATTAAATTACGATCAAATTTTATATCAGCATTACTTTCGTCTTCGATCCATTTTAATTTATATTCTTTGGCATATTGCAATAATTCTTCACGCGAAAAACCTAATAGAGGCCGCACGAGCCAACCTTTACCGAATTTTACTTTTATAGGCATTGCAGCCAAACCCTTTGGTCCAGCGCCACGAAATAACTGCAATAGCAAAGTTTCAGCTTGATCATTTGCTTGATGCGCAGTTACTAAAACGGCATTCTTTGGCAGGTTTTCAGCAAAAGCTTCGTAGCGTAACTTGCGAGCAATTTCTTCGGGGCTATAGTCTTTGATTTTTATTTTTGCATTGACGTTTTTAACAATGCACTCAACAAGTAATTCTTTACAGATTTTTTTACAATGTTTGGTCCATTGTTTCGCATTTGAACTTAAATTGTGATTAACATGAATAGCCGTTAATTGCAGCTTGGGTCGAACCATGCGTAGCTGCACCAGCAAGTGTAACAATACATGCGAATCTAGACCGCCGCTATAGGCAATAAATATTTTTTTACTGTTACCGAGGAAAGACAAAATTTTAATATCTGCTTTCACCTACCAAAACTCATTAACTTCTCATAGCGCGCAGCTACTAATCGATCTGGAGATAATTTTCCCAGTTGCTGCAAATTATCAACTAATGCCTGCTTGAGACGCTCGGCCATCATTTCATAATCACGATGTGCACCACCAAGAGGTTCTGGAACAATTTGATCAATTAATTTTAATTTATAAAGCTTACTCGCAGTCAAATGCATGGCTTCAGCTGCCTCTGCTACTTTATCCTGACTACGCCATAAAATTGACGCACATCCTTCTGGGGAAATAGTTGCATAAATACTATATTGCAACATCAATATCCGATCCCCAACACCAAGCGCCAAAGCGCCACCTGATCCACCTTCCCCAATCACAGTGCAAATAATTTTCGTACGCAGTTTGGACATAACAAATAAGTTACGCGCAATAGCTTCACTTTGATTGCGCTCCTCAGCACCGATTCCAGGATAAGCACCTGGAGTATCGATAAAAGTGAGAATTGGTAGCTGAAATTTTTCTGCAAGTTCCATCAAACGCAGCGCCTTGCGATATTCCTCCGGGTGAGACATAGAAAAATTACGTTCAAGATTTTCTTTAGTAGTGCGTCCTTTTTGTTGTGCAATAATCATAACTGGCTGATCTTGCAATCGAGCAATACCACCAACAATAGCTGGCCCCTTAGCAAAATGACGATCTCCAGACAACTCATCAAAATCATTAAAAATAAGTTTTATATAGTCGAGGGAATGTGGGCGTTGTGGATGCCGTGCTATTTTTACTATTTGCATCGCCGTCAATGATGAAAAAATTGATTTAGTTAAATCACGAGATTTTTCTTCAAGGCGCTTAATTTCTTCACTAATATTGAAGCTATTATCGCTACTGACGTAACGCAATTCTTCAATTTTAGCGAGCAACTCAGCGATTGGCTGTTCGAAATCTAAAAAATCTAGGTTCATTTATGTATCCGTTGACTATATAGATAATTTACATTGGACGCAATTATAGCAAATTAAAATTGTAAAGAGAATTGTGAGGTGTTAATTTATAACAATACTATAAATATACTTAATTTAGAAACCTTGGAAAATATGTATTTAATTATATTCAAAACTGTTGCTGCTACTAGTATTTTTTTACTTACCTTAACCGCTGGATTACTGCCTCTAAAAATAGCAAAAAACAAAATCCACTTTCTATACTTAGGCGACGCTTTTGCTAGCGGGGTATTCTTAAGTGCTGCATTATTACATTTACTCCCCGATGCCGATAAAGGGTTTCATCAAATTTTAACCAATCATGCTTACCCAATTGCACAATTAATTTGTGTTACAACCTTTATTTTATTATTGATCATGGAACGCAGCATTCTTACATATGGCAAACATCATTTTTCTGACAGCAAAACCATTGCACCTTTTCTTTTGGTATTATTATTATCCATACACTCACTAGTGGAAGGGGCTGCAATTGGGACCAGCTTCAGCTTAGCAGAAACATCTATGATATTTTTTGCTGTGATAGCACACAAAGGTTCTGAAAGTTTTGCGTTAGCTATAAATCTGCACCACTACAATTTATCCACAAAAAATATTCAAAAAATTATAACTATATTTTCTTTCATAACTCCTCTAGGTATTTTTGTAGCTTCTCTCATTATGTATGCCCTACAAACCAGCGCAGGAAATATTCTAGGAGCCACTTTAAACGCAATCACAGCGGGGACTTTCTTGTATCTAGGCACTGAACATATGGTTGAAAAAACAAAATTATTCGAAAACTCTATTGAAATATTAGCATTAATATTAGGTATAACACTAATGGCCGTAGTGGCTATTTGGGTTTGATATATTCCCCGGGCGAAGCCAAACAGTTTAATCCCCCTCCAAACCATGAATCGGCTTTACTGAATTCCAACGCTTGCAACTAGGACACTGCCAATACAATTGCTTGCCAGCAAATCCACAATGGATGCAACGATAAACTGGCTTGTGTTCGGAAAGTTTATCGATAAACTCTTTGAGTAATAATAACTTATCTTTCGTAGCAGGGTCAGAGCTATTTATATATAAACTCAACATATGCCTTAAACCGCGTATCGAAAGGCAACGGTGGCTTTGATTTGTCAGATACTCAATCGCGGCCATCTCTCCTTGCTTACCACAAATATAATCTGTCATAGCAAGCACAAAATAAATTCGTGGATTTTCGGCAATATATTTTGATAAATAATCAACAAATTCTTCTTCACAATTTATTTTTTTATAACAATCTGCCAAAAGCACAATAACTTCAGATATATATTCTGCATCTTGCCCATACACATGGCGAAAAGCATTAATAGCCAGTTTATATTCACCGGACTCAATAAAAAGTTTTCCTGAAATAATACTGGCACGCGCACAATGTTTATCGTAAGACAAGGCCTCCTTTAAATATTCATGTGCTTGCTGATTTCGATGATTATGGCGCGACTGCTCTGCTAACTCACAGTAATAATGAGCAACTGCATTATTTACATTTATATTGCTTAAACTTGCTAATTTTTTTGCTGTAGTAATTGCTTGTTGCCAATCTTTTTGTTGTTGATATATATTAATTAAATTATTTAAGCTGCTAACCACATCTCCCTCAAGCTCAATCAATTCCAAAAATAAGCGTTCGGCACGATCTAATACTCCAGCACGCAGATAATCCTGCGCCAATTCAAACAATGCTTGCATACGTTGCTTTCGATCCAACTGTGGACGAGCTATAAGATTTTGGTGAATGCGAATAGCGCGGTCTACTTCACCACGACGTCTAAATAAGCTGCCCAAAGCCAAATGTGTTTCAACGGTATCAGTATTTACTTCAAGCATTTTAATAAAAACATCAACAGCTTTGTCAGGTTGTTCGTTAATCAAGTAATTTAAGCCAAGAAAATAATCATGTTGAACTACAGGGGGGGCAATTTCAATGGTTTTTTTATGACGGTAACCAGCATACCATCCAGAAACAGCAGCAACAGGAAGAAGCAGTAGTAGTGATAGATGGAACATAAATAATTGTTAGGGAGCTTATTCTCCCTTGATGGGAATTGAGCGCAAGTTTTTAACTTCTTTTTCAACAAGCTTTAGATGCGATTTTAACCGAAAATTATCTCGTTTTATCCTTATCCAAGAGAATACAGACACCAGTAAACCAAGAAAAATTCCCCCGCCAAAAGCAAAAACCAACAATAAGGAAAGCGCGATTGTTTTTGAACCCAAGTAATAATTGAAAACAACAGGTGTGGCATTTAAAGAAGCAAATGTTAAACCAACTAACATTATGACCAATAAAACTAGATATGAAAGTATGCGCATAAACTAACCCCGCTTATCATCAATTGCAAGGAGCCGTCATTGCGAGCCTAATATTCCTCGCAATGACGGGATCATTCATGTCACTTATTCAACATTATGTTGAATTTGCTCTTTAAGTAAATCACCCAATTGTGTATTGGCAGGTGCATCAGAACTACCAAGCTCTGGCTGCATTTCTTTGATGGATAAATTAACCGCGCGACTCTTTTTATCAACACCAAGCACCCTAGCCTCGATACTATCACCTTCTTTTAATAACTCAGAAGCATCTTTGACTTTCTCGCGACTAACATCAGCAGCCTTAACTTTACCAGAAATACCATTACCTAAATCAATTGTTGCAGATTTGGCATTAACTTCAGTAACTGTGCCACTAACCACACTTCCCTTTGGATGCTGATCTAAATAATCAGTATAGACATCACTTTCTAACTGCTTAATACCAAGTGAAATTCGCTCACGCTCAGCATCAATGGCCAAAATAACAGCTTCAATATCTTGTCCTTTTTTATAATTACGAATGGCTTTCTCACCTGACTCAGTCCAAGAAATATCAGAAAGATGTACCAAGCCATCGATATCGCCCTCTAATCCAACAAAAATTCCAAAATCAGTAATTGATTTAATCTTGCCACTTACTTTTTCATCTTTGTTGTGTACATTAGCATATTCTTTCCATGGATTTAGTTTACATTGCTTCATACCCAAGGAAATGCGGCGACGATCTCCATCAATTTCAAGAACTTTAACTTCAACTTCTTGGCCTTGAGCTACAACCTTTGCGGGATGAATATTTTTGTTAGTCCAATCAATTTCAGACATATGGACTAAACCCTCAATACCAGGCTCAATTTCAACAAAACAACCATAATCGGTAATATTAGTAATACGGCCAAACAATCTTGTACCAACTGGATAACGGCGATTAATATCACGCCATGGATCATCTGCCAATTGTTTCAAGCCTAATGAAACACGATTTTTATCACGATCGTACTTTAAAACTTTAACCTTAACTTCATCACCAAGTTTTAATACTTCATTTGGATGGCGAATGCGCTTCCACGACATATCAGTAATGTGCAGTAAACCATCAACACCACCAAGATCAATAAAAGCACCATAATCTGTAAGGTTTTTAACTACTCCAGTAATAATTGAGCCTTCTTCTAAGCTACTCAACAAGGCATCACGTTCTGGCGTACTTTCAGCCATTAGTGCGGCACGACGAGACACTACAATATTGTTTTCTTTTTTATCAACCTTGATAATCTTGAAATCAAGTTCTTTACCTTCAATATATGAAGTATCACGTACTGGCTTAATATCTACTAATGAACCAGGTAAAAAAGAACGAATCTTATTAATTTCCACAGTAAAACCACCACGAACACGCTCGGTAACAACTCCCTTTACCGTTTCTCCATTGGTAAAAGCATTTTCTAATGCCTGCCATGACTCAATACGCTTAGCTTTTTCACGTGAAAAAGTAGTTTTGCCGGTGCCATTTTCAAAGGCTTCCAAAACTACATCAACAATATCGCCAACAGCAATTTCTAATTCGTTATTTTGGTTGCGGAATTCGCTAATTGGTATGTATGATTCTGATTTCGATCCTGCAGCGTACACAACCACAAAATCTGGTGTGATCTCAACCACATCAGCTTTTCTAATAGCCCCACTTTGAAAATCTATATTTTGTATACTTTCAGCAAATAGTTCCGCAAAATTTTCTATCATATTAACTCTCATTAAAAATTATTGTGTTCCAAGTAACACGGATTAAATTATTAAATGCACGCCCTGAAACCTTGTTTTTGCGTGCGCCAAAATTAACTGCAGCACTTCATCAATATTTAACTTGGTGGTATCAATTATCACTGCAGCCGGATCAGGTTTTAAAGGAGCAATAATGCGACTTTCATCGCGAATATCACGCTCCATTAAACCTTGTAAAACCGCGTCGAGGTTAGCATTTATACCACGGCCTTGCAACTGCAAAAAACGTCTTTTTGCTCTTTCTTCAGCGCTTGCAGTTAAAAATATTTTGAATTGCGCATTAGGAAATACCACTGTTCCCATGTCACGACCATCTGCAACTAATCCTGGTAATCTACCAAAACTACGTAAAAAAGGGGTAAGAGCGGCACGAACCTCAGCAATTGCAGCTATTTTTGAAGCCATAACACCGTATTCTTCATGACGAATGACGTCTGTTACATCCTTTGTTTCAAGAATTATTTTTTGCGGTAACCCAGGTTGATCGATAAATTCAGCGTTTAATGCCAAAGCTGCAGCAACTAAAACAGGTACATCACTCAGCTGAATACTATCCTTTATAACCACTAAGGCAAATGCACGATAAACAGCACCACTATCTAAAAAATGCCAACCTAATTTTTCGGCCACGAGCTTGCTAATGGTTCCTTTACCGGAACTACTGGGACCGTCGATTGTGATTATTGGTACAGTGGTTGTCATTAAGATATCACGCTCTATGAGCTTAATTAAATCTCTACATTACACCCAGCCCTGCGACCCGCAAAAAACGCGGGTCTTAGGCTGGGCTGGTGAAGCATTTTTGTAAGTTATAAAAATTATTTTAATCTTCTTCTTTTTCTTCTACCTTTTGCACGCCGACCAAATTCTCGCCCTCGCCAAGATTAATCAAACGTACTCCTTGGGTATTTCTGCCAATAATTGAAATCTCATCAACACGCGTTCGAACAAGCGTTCCTTGATTGCTAATCAACATAATTTCATCACCGGCATCGACTTGGATAGCACCAACTGCTTTGCCATTACGCTCACTAACTTGGATAGCAATAACACCTTGGGCACCTCGATTGACAACCGAAAAATCAGAAATGGCAGTGCGTTTACCATAGCCATTCTCAGTAACAGTTAAAATTGCCCCATTAGGATTAGCAATAATGAGAGAAATAACTTTTTGACCTGCCTTCAGACGCATACCACGCACACCTCGCGCGCCGCGACCCATTGGCCGAACATGATCTTCAGAAAATCTAACCGCCTTACCAGCATCACTAAAGAGCATGATCTCTTGTTTACCATCCGTTAGAGCTACGTTAACTAAATTATCATCCGGTTGTAAATCAACTGCAATAATCCCATTGGCACGCCGATTAGAAAATTGCTCAAGCGTTACCTTCTTAACAACACCTTTAGCGGTAACCATAAAAAGATAATGGTTAGCTAAATATTCTCGAATTGGCAAAAGAGTATTAATACGTTCGTCTTTTTCCAGTGGAAATAAATTTACCAAAGGTTTGCCACGAGAGGTTCTATTGCCCTGTGGTAATAAGTAAACTTTAAGCCAATAGACCTTACCCTTATTCGAAAAACATAAAATAGTGTCGTGTGTATTAGCAATAAATAAGCGTTCAACAAAATCCTCTTCTTTAACTTTGGTCGCTGTTTTTCCTCTACCACCACGACGCTGTGCTTGATAATCAGTAACCGCCTGAATTTTAGCATACCCTTCGTGCGAAAGTGTAACCACCACATCCTCAGGTGTAATCAAATCTTCATGAGTTAAGTCTTCTTGAGTATCAATAATCTCAGTGCGACGTTTGTCAGCAAACAATTCCTTCATCTCTAAAAGTTCTTTGCGAATAACTTCAAGTAACAAATTGGGCGAGGCCAAAATATCAAGTAATTGTTTAATATCACCAAGCAGTTCTTTGTACTCATCAAATATTTTATCTTGTTCAAGTCCGGTTAAACGATGCAACCGTAAATCTAAAATTGCTTGAGCCTGGACATCTGATAAACGATAATCACCATTTTTAGTTATTCCAAATCCCTCTGCAAGATCATCTGGCCGCGAAATCTCCGCACCAACTTGCTCAAGCATTGTTTTGACAAAACCAGTTTGCCATGCGCAAGCTAACAATTCCTGCTTGGCAACTACTGGACTGTTTGATTTTTTAATTAAAGCAATCATTGCGTCTATATTGGCAAGTGCAATGCTTAAACCTTCTAAAACATGTGCTCGTTTGCGCGCTTGTTTTAGTTCAAACACCGAGCGTCGCACAACTACTTCGCGTCGATGTTTTAAAAAGGCCTCAAGCAACTGCTTTAAATTAAGGGTCTTTGGTTGCCCATTATCAAGCGCAACAACATTAATACCAAAAGTAACCTGCATTTGCGTATTTAAAAACAGGTTGTTTAAAATAACTTCGGCAATTTCACCCCGCCGCAGTTCAATTACTACGCGCATACCATCTTTATCAGATTCATCACGAACTGCAGTAATTCCTTCAATTTTTTTCTCTTTAACTAATTCAGCAATGCGCTCCAGCAAACTGGCTTTATTAACTTGGTATGGCAACTCGTCTATAATGATAGCTTGTTTATGGCTTGCTTCATCACTTTCAATGGTAACCTTGGAGCGCACACGAATTTTGCCACGACCAGTGCGATAAGCTTGCTCTATTCCAGCTCTACCGTTAATAATACCGGCAGTTGGAAAATCCGGTCCGGGAATAATTTTAATTAAATCACGTATTTCAATTTCCGGATTATCAATCAGCGCAAAACAAGCATCAATGGTCTCACCTAAATTGTGTGGAGGAATATTAGTTGCCATACCAACCGCTATACCAGAAGAACCATTGATCAAAAGATTAGGCAAGCGTGCTGGTAGAACTTCAGGCGCAAACTCCGTACCATCGTAATTTGGTGCAAAATCTACGGTCTCTTTATCAAGATCGATCAGCAAATAATGAGCTATTTTCGCCAATCTAATTTCGGTATAACGCATTGCTGCTGGCGAATCGCCATCAACGGAACCAAAGTTTCCTTGACCATCAACCAATGGATAGCGCAGTGAAAAAGGTTGCGCCATACGCACAATCGTGTCGTAAACAGCACTATCACCATGAGGATGGTATTTACCAATTACATCACCAACGATACGCGCTGATTTTTTATACGGTTTATTATATTCATTACCAAGCTCGCGCATGGCATATAAGGAACGACGATGAACTGGTTTTAGGCCGTCACGTACGTCTGGCAGGGCCCTACTTACAATAACGCTCATCGCGTAATCAAGATAAGATTGTTTTAGTTCGTCTTCAATGTTAACAAGAGTTATTTCTTTGGCTGGCTGAGTCATAATTTTTATTTAAAAATCAAAAAGTTATAAATTAATAAAGATGCTGAATTCTAGCATAAAATTAAGATAAAAAAAACGAGAATTACGCAAAAATTCGCTCTAAATCCATGCAGCTAATATGAAGCTTTAAATGAGAATTACCATATTCATCTATTGTTTCGGATAAAATAGCGTTACTTTGATATAACGCAGCGCGAATTTGGCCAGCATGCGGCAACAAACAAATTTCGATCTCTTCAAGCTTGGGAGCAATGATTTGTTTTATGGCATCTGTTAGTAAATCAACTCCCCTGCCATCAACCGACGACATCCAAACTCTTACTGGATAATTATCTGCATCTACATCAACTCGCGGTTCAAATTCATCTAACAAATCGATTTTATTTAAAACTTGCAGTTGCAGCACCGAAACAGCCCCAATCTCTTCGAGCGTTTTATTAACTACTTCAATTTTTTCATTTTTCCGCGGATCACTTGCATCAATTATGTGCAATAACAAATCAGCTTCTCTGGTTTCTTCTAACGTTGCATGAAAAGCTTTAATTAATTCGTGTGGTAAATCTCGGATAAATCCAACTGTATCTGCGATAATTACCGCACCGAAACCTGGCAGTTGAATGCGCCGCAAAGTTGGATCCAAAGTAGCAAATAATTTATCTGCCACATAAACTTTTTCCGATGTTAATAAATTAAATAGGGTTGATTTACCAGCATTGGTATAACCAACCAAAGCAATAGTTGGTAATGCAGCACGCGTGCGTGCACGCCTATTTTGCAGGCGTTGTTTCTCTAACTTTACCAAACGCTGTTTAACGTTAGTAACTTTATCGCGCAAGATTCGTCGATCCAATTCTAACTGCGATTCTCCAGGACCACCGCGCACACCAATACCTCCGCGCTGTCTTTCTAAATGCGTCCAACCACGCACCAGTCGCGTAGCCAAATGCTCAAGTTGCGCCAATTCAACTTGTAATTTACCCTCAAAGCTCCGAGCTCGCTGCGCAAAAATATCTAAAATTAAACTAGTACGATCAAGCACGCGACATTGTAAAAATTTCTCTAAGTTGCGTTCTTGAGCAGGCGAAAGAAAATTATTGAAAATAATAAGATCGGGCTTGTTGGCTAAAATACTCTCGCGAACTTCTTCGGCTTTACCACTGCCAATAAAATATTTAGGATCCGGAGCCTCGCGCTTGCAAGTAATAATTGCAACAACAACTGCACCAGCAGATGTCGCTAGCTCATGAAATTCTTCTAGGTCTTGCGTAATACCAGCAGATTTTCCAAAATCTACATGGACTAAAATAACTTTTTCGCGATGGTCTTTAGTTTGCAGTGGATGCCTCTTTGTTTGGCTCAACTAAGATAAAATTATTTATTAGAACATTTAGTTGGATAACACTATTTTTCGGACAGCATTATAACGCACAAGTACATTTAAGCAAACGCGCTCGCAGTATTTTTTTGGTTTATGTGGTACAATCTCATCGGTCAGGTTACAAAAAATTATAATAAAGGAGAATATCATGGAAACGCATAACGAAAATCATGGTTGTAAAAAAAAGAAAAAAGGAATTTTGGCTTCGATTTGGGAGTCGATGACTAAAACCGGGGGATGTTGCGGCTCCGGAGAAAGCTGCGGTAGCGAACCAACTTCAGATAAAAACAAGCCCGACAAAAATAAAACACCCAAACAAGATGGATCTAAAAATAGCTAAATACAAAGACATCGCGATTTTATCCATTGTTCCTATTATTCTTGCGCTATTAATTCTAACAAGCTTTTCATTGGCACATTGGAAAATTGGACCTTACTTTATCAATGCAACTCTTGCCATTGTAGCTACTATATTTGGCGGCTTTCAGCGGTTTATTTCTGGATTCAAAGATCTTTTTAAACTCAAGATCACTGTTAATGTATTTGTTGTGGTTGCACTTATCGCCACCATGGTTATCGGTGAGTTCAGATCAGCAGCCATAATTGTTTTCATTATGGCTGTGACTGGAGCATTTGAATCATATGTGCTAGATAGAACTAAAAAAAACATACGCAATTTACTTGATTTTGCCCCTAAAATGGCAATCATTCGCAAAAACGAAGAAGAGTTTGTCGTTCAGGTTTCTGAGCTTGTGGTAGGCGACATTGTGGTTGTAAAACCAGGCGCAAGAATTCCTGTTGATGGCGTTGTGGTATCTGGCGAAAGTAGCGTCAACCAAGCTCCAATAACTGGTGAATACCTGCCTGTTGATAAACTTCCTGGAAATCTTGTATGGAGCGGCACACTTAATGAATCAGGACAACTTGACATTCGCACCGAAAAAGTAGGAGCAGAAACTACACTCGCAAAAATAGTGCATCTCGTTCAAGACGCTCAAAACACGCGAGCTCCTATCCAGAATATTGCTGATCGTTTTACCGCTTGGTTTTTGCCAACAGTTATTGTTCTAGCAGTTATTGCATATTTTTTGTCTAAAGATATAAAAACCGCTGTTGCAGTGCTTTTGGTCGCGTGTCCTTGTGCTTTTGCCATTGCCACACCAACTGCAGTGACTGCCGGCATTTCATGGCTCGCTCGCAGGGCGGTGCTCATCAAAGGCGGGATTTTCCTGGAAATTGGACACAAGATAAACTATCTGTTGATCGATAAAACAGGAACTTTAACCTTTGGTAGGACTAAGTTGACGCAAATAATAACATTTAATGATTATAGCGAAGAAGAAGTTCTTAAAATTGCCTGTATAGCTGAGCAGCACTCAGAGCATCCATTAGCCCGCTCTATTCTAGATGCCGGAAAAGAGCAAAAACTGATGACGCCAAATCCAGAGCATTTTATGAGCACATCCGGAATGGGTGTTGAAGCAATATGGGATGAAAAAAGAATTTTGGTTGGCAAAGCGTCTTTTTTAAATAACACAGGAATCTCGTTGGATCCTTCAATAGAGCTTGAAGTTGCAAAGCAGTCAGATCAAGGACGCACGTCAGTACTTGTGGCACTTGACAATCAAATCATCGGACTTCTCGCTATTACTGATGAAATTCGTCCGGAAATCGCACAAACAATTCGACAATTGAAGATAATGGGCGTCAAACATATCACAATGTTGACTGGTGATTATCCACAAGTTGCCAAAGCAATAGCCAAAGAAATTGGCCTCGATGATTTTAAAGCCGATCTACTGCCAAAACAAAAACAGGATATTGTTAGAACGTTACAGGCAGATGGTTATATCGTCGGAATGGTTGGCGATGGGGTTAACGATGCGCCTGCGCTTGCTTTGGCGGATGTTGGTATTACCATGGGTATTACGGGATCCGACGTGGCAATTGAAACATCAAATGTCACTCTTGTGAATGACCGCCTTTCTGGTGTAATTGATTTTATGTGGATGTCTAAAAAAGTATTAAGACGCATTAAACTCAATATCTTCTTTTCAATGATTTATAATGCGATCGGTTTAACGCTAGGAGTTTTAGGATTAATGACTCCAATCATTGCAATTCTTTTTCAAGAAGCCGGGTGCATCACCGTTGTTTTGAGTTCAACGCTGCTGCTGTGGACAAAGCAAATCAAATTATCAAGCTAATGTCGGTTGCCAAAAGAATCCCGCATAATAGACATATTTTATTTACCATTACCGACCAACTCAAAATCAATCTGTCGATCATCAAGATTAACCCTGGTTACCAACGCTTTAACTGGATCACCAAGACGATAAACTATGCCGCTACGCTTACCAACGAGACGATGATGTGGCGCATCAAAATTATAATAATCATTTTTAAGTGAAGTAACGTGAACTAAACCTTCGACAAAAATATCTTTTAACTCGACAAAAACGCCAAAATTAGTCACACCAGATATTATACCAGCGAACTTTTTCCCGACTTTGTCGCGCATAAACTCGCATTTTAACCAAGCGGTAACATCGCGAGTTGCATCATCGGCGCGACGCTCAGTTTGCGAAGAATGGTCACCAAAATTTTGCATCTCAGTTTGTGTATAACGATAGTTTTTAACCTTGGCACCACTCAGTAAATACCGAATAGCACGATGATTAATTAAATCCGGATAACGTCTGATAGGAGAAGTAAAGTGAGCATAGGCTTCATAGGCCAAACCAAAATGACCGACATTTTCTGGCGTATAAGTTGCTTGGCGTAGTGACCTAAGTAAAACAGTTTGCACTAAATGTTCATCCGGACGACCAATAATTTTCTGTAATAAATCAGCATAATTAATAGTCTTGGGCTTATTGCCGCCTTTAAGTTCCAAACCCAAACCCACAAGAAAACTGCGTAAATCCGTTAGTTTTTCCAGACTCGGCCCTTCATGCACGCGATAGAGTGCGGGAATTTTTCCCTCTAGCAAAAACATGGAGGCGCAAACATTAGCAGCTAGCATGCACTCTTCAATAATACCGTGCACATAATTATGTTCGACCGGTTCAATCCTTTCAATTTTGCGATCTTTGGAAAAAACAATTCTGGTTTCAATTCTAGAAAAATCTAAGGCGCCGCGAGCTTTACGTTGTTTTAATAAAGCATGATATAAACGTTGCAGTTCTTGCAACTCGGGCAACAACACTGATGGCTTTTTGGTTTTCTTTTCCAGCTGCGCGAATACTTCATTATAGGTAAGTCGAGCATGCGATTTGATAACAGCATCATAAAACCGGTAACATCCAATTTCCCCATTTTCTGCAATTTGCATTTCACACACCATAGCCAAGCGTTCGACCTTTGGCTTTAAAGAACAAAGTTCATTGGATAAGACTTCGGGCAACATCGGAATAACGTGCTGCGGAAAATAAACTGAATTACCGCGTTTTAAAGCCTCTTGATCCAGCTCCGTATCAAAGCGCACATAATGACTAACATCAGCAATTGCTACGTACAATATCCAACCGCCTTTTGCCTGGCGTTTGCAATAAACAGCATCATCAAAATCTTTGGCGTCTTCACCATCTATAGTAACAAAAGGCAAATGCTGCAATTCTTGGCGTCCGGTTTTCGCTTTATCGGTAACTATAGTTCCAACAGCACTGCCTTCTACCAACACCTCATCCGGCCAAGCAAAAGGTAAACCATGAGCCCTAATTGCAACTTCAATTTCCATCCCCGGCGCCATATGCTCACCCAAAACCTCAACAATTTTTCCGGTAGCACTACTACGCTCGGTTGGATAACTAATAATTTCACTAACTACAATTTGCCCTTCTTGTGCACTGGCTTCTTTACCTTTAGGAATAATAACTTCCTGAGTGACGTTTTTATTTGAAGGAACAATAAAGGCCACCCCTTTTTCTTCAACATAACGCCCAACGATCTGGGTAAAACTACGCTCTAAAATTTCAACAACAGCACCTTCGCGTTTACCACGCTCATTATTAGTAGTAACACTTACCAAAATACGATCACCAGGAAAAAGACTGCGAACTTGTCTTGGATTTAAAAATACATCATCACTACCATCATCAGGAATTAAAAAGCCATAGCCTTCTTTATGACAAACCACATGGCCACGCACCAACGCCATCTGGTTTACTAACGCATAATCACCTTTGCGATTGATTAATAATTGCCCATCACGCAACATTGCATTCAAACGCCGACGCAGCGCTTCTTGCGATTCTTTGCTTGTCAGCTTAAAAGCCTTGATTAACTGCGAGCGCTTTACTGGCGAGCCCAACTCCTCCAAATATTGAATAATAAACTCTCGACTTGGAATTGGTTTTACGTATTTTTGCGCTTCGCGATCAAAAAAAGGATCTACTTTATTAATTGATTCTGTCATATGACAGCCTATATATAATGGTTAAAATTTGGTTGGATTATAACACATTTTTGGGCAAACAATCATGTTAGTTGCTATACTGTAGTTGATTGACATATAATCGAATAAATTTACAAATATTGAGGATCACACATAATGAAAAAATCTTGTATATTATTATTGTTAATACCAATGTTGTGTGGCTGCTCTTACTTGGATGCAAGGAATGCAACAAACCCTCCATCTCAAAAAGAACAGCTTTGCTCGGAATTAAAACGCAATATAATTTTTGACACTGCTTCAACTCCAGCTACCGGCGCAGCGTCTCCGACACAATACGCTGAAATGACGCGCCTCTATAATAAAAATGGCTGTGATAACCTAGATAAATAAAGAGCTTTCTGTCTTCTAAAGTGCCGAGGTGGTGGAATTGGTATACACGCAAGTCTCAGAAGCTTGTGGGGGAAACCCCGTGGAGGTTCAAGTCCTCTCCTCGGCAGTCTAGAAGGCAAAAAACAAAAACCTAGAAGTTCTACGGGCGTCGTCGCGTCTGTTCTTTCTGAGTTATTTCCACTGTTGCATTATTTAATCTTACATAACCGCTACTACTAATTCCTTTATAGGCAAAACCAGACAGCCAAAGCGGCGAGGAATTGATACTAATTGACCCATTTTTTTTCGTAAAATCATAATGACTAGGATCTAAATATAATATATTTCCATAAAAACACACTCCTAATTCAGTGTGGACCTTTTTATTCGCTGGTTGTTGCAAAATAATACGGCGACATTGATTTTTAAAAACAATAAACTTTACTGGATTATAACTCTGCAGGCTATTAAACGGAGGCATCATAACTTTACCATCATGAATACCAACTTCTAAAAATACACTACCAACAACAGCACTTTTTTTATTTTTTATAGATTTATTAAACTCTACAACAAATTTTTTATAGTTGGCAAGAAGCAGTTTTTGTTTATTCGGACTATAACCTGACCACTCGGACTCAGTCATACCAACCTTTGTAGGAGCACTGACGCCAGCACAACCAAACAAAAATATGATTATTGTAACTGCTATTAATATACGAAGGTTTTGTAAGAAATATTTCATAATCATAGGCGACAAAAAAATGCACAAAGACTAAAAAAATCCTTGTGCATTAATTCTCTCTAATAAAAGTTACTCTAAAACTTAATCGTCATCATCTGGCGTGTCGCATGACGTAGCTGATGGCGTATTACCATTGTTACTTGGCTTAGTGCCGCCATTGACTGCGCTTGGTCCACTATCTTTAGCTGGTGATACTTTAGCTGGAGATATTTTTCGAAATGATGCTTTAGTGCCAACTACATCTGTGGTTTGACCAACAACACTTGTTGTACCCATAGAAGTACCTGGGGTTGGAGCCGCTAGTTGCGAATTACCAACAACACCCTGCTGCTGTATTCTCGGCTTGTCTTTATGCACACCATAAGGAGATGGAGATGAAGCTCCTGCATTTATGTTCTGCTCCGGAGTTGGCTCATTAGCCATAACCAAACCACCTGTACCTGGAGTTGCTGGTGTAACTGGACCTGAAACAATACTACCTTGCGCTACAGGAGGAGTTGCCGTAGAAGTTGTTGTTGTAGAAGTTACCGTATTATCACTAATCGGCGTAGTTGGCGCTGAGGTAACAGGAACAACAGGAACCTGGATTGTTGATACATTATTATTCATGCTTTGCTGGCCAGTAACTGGAGCAGTCGGCATTGGTTGAACTGGTTGAATCTGGTTTTGTGAATCAACAATTGGCGCTGTTTGTGACGGCATAACCACTACTTCTTGAGGTGTTTGTGATGCAACTGGCTGCCCCACACTATGTTCCGACGAGGGTATAGTAGCTGGAACAGTAGTAGTGGTGGTTGTAGTAGTTGTAGGCACAGCGTTGTTATTTACGGCAGGCAATGCTTGCTGCTCGATACTTACAACAGGAGTGCTTACGGCATCCTCTTTTTCCTTGTTACAGCCTACTAATACCAAAGCTATTGCCGCAAGAAAGACAATCGACTTCGTGTTCATTAAAAAACCTCCCAAAAAAATTATTCATTAAAAAATTAAATAAAAAACACCAAAGCTACTTGCTTGTGGTTGGCTTAGAGACTTCATGAGTATCGGTGTGAACATCAGTCGATACGGTGTTACCGCCACCAGGCTGAGTTTCTGTACTCGTTACTTCTTTTGTGCTAGTCATTTCTTTTGTGGTGTTTGCTTCTTTATTGCAACCTACTACTACCCCAAGCACCATTAAAGCTAAAAAAATAAGTGATTTGTTACGCATATTAAAACCTCCAAAATGAATTTCTGAGTGCTATAGTTTAACCGAATTACTTTCGATAGCAAGATCTTGCGGTAAAAAAACTAATCAAACAAAGTATACATTTTATAAAAAATGCATATTTCACATAAAAAAAAACAATCTTATTCTAATCAATACGCTACGAAATTCGTTGCACATAAAAAGCAAATAAAAAACTTTCATCTGGCTTTTTTGAATACACTTTGGTAGTGTTTATCATAAATTAGATTTTTCACATATAGACTACTGTACCAAAGGAAACAATTATGGGTATTTTACAAAATAAGCGGGCACTAATAATTGGCGCAATTAACACCCACTCAATTGCCTATGGCATAGCTAAATGTATGCACTTCGCCGGTGCAGACCTTGCATTTACCTATCAAAATGAAAAGATCAAAGAGCGGGTAGAAAAAATTGCTACTGAGCTTAACTCTAACATTATTTTTCCTTGTGATTTAACGTATGACGAACAAATAAGCGAGCTTTTCAAAAATCTCAACCATCACTGGGATAAATTTGATATTTTGGTTCATTCGGCAGCCTTTGCTCCAAGCAACCAACTAGATGGCAACTACGTCGACTGCGTAACGCGCGAAGGATTTAGGATTGCTCACGATATTAGCAGCTATAGTTTTGCTGCATTGGCTAGAGCTGCGCACCCAATGATGCAAGGCCAAAAAGGCGCATTACTAACAATCAGCCATCTTGGTGCTGAAAAAGCTTTGGTTAATTACAATGTTATGGGGCCAGCAAAAGCAAGCCTTGAGGCTAATGTCCGCTATTTAGCAAACAGTCTTGGTCCTGAAGGTATAAGGGTGAATGCTATTTCAGCTGGAGCAGTTCGCACCTTAGCCTCATCAGCAGTAAAAAGTTTTCGCAAGCTGCTGACCTATAGCGAAAAAGTTTCTCCACTACATCGTAACGTCACCCTAGAGGAAATTGGCAACTCAGCTGTATTTTTATGCTCTGATTTGGCTTCTGGAATTACTGGAGAAGTTCTACACGTAGACGCTGGCTTGAATATCGTTGGCTTTCCGGGAATAGATACTTTTACTTAGATGCTAACGTTTCTTCTACATTTAAAATCAACGCAGCGGTGCGTGCAGCGGTATAAAGCCAATCACTTAAGCGATTAAAATAAACGCCAATAACCTGGGCATTTTTATTGCTTTCTGCCAGCTTAAAAGCAGCCCGTTCTGTCCGCCGACAAACGGTACGCGCTAAGTGAATACGTAATGCACGCTCACCTCCACCTGGTAATATAGAAAATTTCAAAACCGGCAGGCGTTCACTCATCGCATCTATTTCAATTTCAAGTTGGCTAATTTTATGTGGATTAATAGCAAAAATATTGCTGGATAGTAGATTAGAATTAAGCTCAAATAACTCACGCTGGATACGATAAATTTGTTTAAACATATCACGAAAATCTTGGACTTCACAAAAAGACTCAGCCGCATAACCCAAAAACACATTCAATTCATCAATACAACCGTATAACTCAATTAGATCAGAATACTTTTTAACTCGTTTATCATTGGCCACACTAGTCGAACCGTCATCCCCAGATTTTGTGTATATTTTGCTCATATAGAATTACTTTATTTGTCCTCAGCTTTTTCATTAATTTTAATCTTTGCCTTATGCGTTATATTATCGATAAATAATTGATACTCAAACTGTCCCAGCTGTTTTGGTAATTCTTTTAAAAAACCGGTTTCTTTTGTGGTTTCATGATGTAACTGACTGTCATACACTTTTAGCAATTGCAATACTGCATAATCACCATTTAAATCTACCACAGCAGCGGAAACCTCATTGGTGCCGGATTTGTTTAAATCAAAAGCAGCTTCTACTAGCTTAACATCCTTATTATTTTGATTACGATCAGCGTTTGTTACTACATGCCAGGCAAAATTATACTGTTTTACCAACTGAGCTATCGCCTTACCATGGTGCAATTCTGCCAATAACTCCTGACTAAAATTATGAGCTTTTTTTTGCATCTCTTGAATTTTTAGTTTTTCCGAAATAGCCGCTCGAACCTTATCCAACGGCTGTAGGGCTTCTGGTATGTGATTCTTAATACGTAATACCACCAATTTACCAGGCGCAATTTCGATAGAATTACTGTTATACCCTTGCTTCAAAACTGCTTCGCTAAAAGCCGCTTTAAGAACTTTATTATTTGATAAAATTCCACTCTTACTACCAGACTCAGTTACTAAATCTGTTGTCTGAATTTTCAAACCAAGCGCTTTTGCTGCCGGTTCTAAACTATCAGAGTTGGTATAAGTTAAATCAACCAATGTGTCATTAGCTTCAGAAAGAAACTGAGCTAACTGCTGATGCTCAGATGCTTGCTTGACCTTAGCAGCAACTGCTTTATATGGTGCTATTATTTCCGGCTGAATTGCCAAAATTTTTACCAGGCTATAACCGTCTTTAGTACGAAATGGTTTGGATAATTGACCAACATTTAATTTATCAAGCTGCGTAGCAAGTTCTACTCCAACTTCATTATGGGTTAACCAAACTAAAGTTGCAGGTGCTCCAGCAACTTTAGTTAGATCATCTGCAGCTTTAATCTGCATCAATTTTTTGCGCGCAACATCAAGGACTTTGGCATCTGCTGTTTGTGGCAACGGCAATAACACCTTTGTTACCTGCCATTTCTTTGGGGTAGAAAATGAACTGATGTGACTGTGATAATACTTTTTAAGCTGCTCTTCTGAAGTATTAACTTTTTGCCGCAATTCAGCGGAAGAAAGCTCTACATATTGGATACTAATTTTTTCTGGAAGAGTAAATTCAGCATGATGTTGCTCATAATATTTTTCAATAGCAGCAGCCTCAACTTGCGTGGTTTTAGCAAAGCGCTCGGGTGATACAATAAAATAACCAAAATCACGTCGCTGCTTGAATAATTTCTTTACTGTATCAATTTCATGCGGCAAATTAAATGAGCTTTCAATAACACCCCTTTCCAATTGTGCTTGCAACAGTGAATTTTTGAAATCATCGAGAAACGCTTGCTGGGAATAAAAAACTCTTTCGGTTACCATTCGAAAAGAATCGATCGAAAAATGTCCATTCTTTTGAAACATTGGTAAACCTCTAACAACTGCCCATAATGCCTCTTGCCCAACATCAATACCCATTTTATTCATTGCTTGAGAAATAACTTCTTTTTTGATCAATTGTTGCAACGCAGTTTTTTTGAGCTGCGCTTGGGCTTTTTGATCAAAAGAAAAACCTTGTCCCATTTTAAACATCTCATTATGCTTTAATTGCTCATAAACAATCTGTTCTTGCGCTTGCGTAATTTTCTCACCATTAACTTTTGCAACCACTTGGGTTCCACGTCCCGGGTTTAAATAATTTTGAATTCCCCATAATGCAAACGATAAGGCTATAATTGCGGCAATTATTCCAGCAATCAAACCTTGCGTTTTATCGCGCAGACTTTGCATCATAAGTATTTACTCCTGATTTTAATGGGGTCAGGTCTTGAATCGTGAATTTTTAAATAAAAATTCACGATTTGACCCCAAATGGTGACCGCAAATGGCGGAGCGGACGGGGGTCGAACCCGCGACCTCCTACGTGACAGGCAGGCGTTCTAACCAACTGAACTACCGCTCCAAAAAACTCACAAATTTGGTGGGTGCTGAGGGGCTCGAACCCCCGACCCCCGCCATGTAAAGGCGATGCTCTACCAACTGAGCTAAGCACCCAATCTAAAATTTAGAATCTAAAACCTAAAGCGGTTCTCCCTATCTATATATTTTTAATAAAGAGAACCGCTCTAATAACACATTTAAAACTATTTATTATTGACTTTATCCTTAAGATTTTTTCCTGCTTTGAAACGAGGTACTTTAGCAGCGGGAATAGTAATAGTCGCCCCAGTCTGTGGGTTGCGACCAGCACGTTGTTTGCGTTTGTTAACAACAAAGGTTCCAAAACCAACTAAAGCAACTGGTTTACCTTTACCGAGTGAATCTGTAATTGCACAAATTACCGCATCTAAAGCGCGTCCTGCTGCGGCTTTAGAGATATCGACACTTTCAGCAATAACTCCAATCAAATCTGTTTTGTTCATATTTCCTCTGAAATTACTCATTATTAATTAAGCACGGTCACTTAAAGCCATTTTCGCCATCATTGTAACAGACTTTAATGACGCCCTAAGAAAGCCTGTAATTTATACCAATGGAAACCCCGCTGGTCAAGGCTTATGCATCAGTAATTGCAAATTATTGAAAGTTTTATGCTGGGGTTGCTTGATTTTGTTAAAAAAACCGGTCTTTACATAAAGAACCGTGCTTCTTCCTTGACAAATCTATATAACTCCGTTCCCATTTACTCCGCCACAGTTCCACCAACAGTTAGCTCTGATATTTTTAAAGTTGGCTGGCCAACACCGACTGCCACATTTTGCCCGTTTTTGCCACAGGTGCCAACGCCATTGTCAAATTCTAAATCATCACCAACCATAACAATCTTATTTAATACTGCTGGACCATTACCTATCAAAGTCACTCCCTTAAGCGCATTAGTAATCTTACCTTTTTCAATCAAGTACGCTTCGCTGGTTGAAAACACAAACTCACCCGAAGTAATATCAACCTGACCACCGCTAAAATTCACCGCATAAACTCCACGCTCAACTGAAGCAATAATTTCTTGCGGATTATGACTTCCCGCAAGCATAAAGGTATTAGTCATGCGTGGGATAGGAATTTGCGCATACGAAGAGCGCCTGCCATTACCAGTTGATTTTGTATGCATCAACTTGGCATTTAACTTATCATACATATAACTACGCAATACCCCATTTTCAATTAATACGGTACGCTCCGTCGACGCGCCTTCATCATCAATATTGATTGACCCACGACGGTTACCTGAAATATTACCTTGGTCAATAACTGAAACTAGAGGCGATGCAACTTTTTCGCCTATTTTACCGGAATAAATAGAACTTTCTTTACGATTAAAATCTGCTTCCAAACCATGACCAACAGCCTCATGTAACATCACCGCTGGCCAACCTTTGCCAAGCACCACAGGCATCTGACCCGCAGGCGCAGATTTCGCCGTTAAATTAACCAAAGCAATCCGCACTGCCTCACGTGCATATTGCTTAGCCAAATTCTCCTGCAAAAAGAGCTTATAAGCCGTACGTCCACCACCACCATAACTGCCATGCTCTTTATGACCGTTTGCTTCTACCAAAACCGAAACATTTAAGCGCACTAAAGGTTGCACATCTGCCACCAAACTCCCATCAATTGCTCCCACCAATATAACCTTATACGATCCAGCTAACTCAACATTCACTTGAGTTACACGCGCATCACATTTACGCGCCTCAGCATCCGCCTCTTTTAATAAAGCAACTTTTTCATTTTCGGTTAAAGTAGTAAGTGGGTTTATTTGTGGATAAAGTTGTTGCTTTGGTGCAATATGCTGCCATACATTCATACAACCTGTTTGACCAACACTCACAATACGCCTAGCATAAAATGCAGCTTCTTTCATTGCAGCCGTGGTTAAATCATCGGCATAAGCAAAACCAGTCTTGTCATCACTAATTGCTCGGATACCAAACCCCTGATCAATCGAAAAACTCCCTTTTTTAATCAAGCCCTCTTCGAGCGCCCATGATTCACTTTGGGAATATTGCAAATAGATATCGGCCATCTCAATTCCCGGACCAAGTGCTTTAGCTAAAGCCTGATGCAAATTTTTTTCTGTCAGCCCAGTTGGCTCTAATAATAATTTTTTAGCAATTTCAAATGATGCATTCATAAAATTCTTTTATTTTTAGACCTTAGCAACTGAGGAACAAAAATTTGTTTAATTACAATTACCATAAAAATTAAAGTAAAAAATGGAGCTGACCAATATTCGCGATCGCCATTACTCATAATAAAAGTAAGATAACCTGATGCAATGAGACCACCAACAATAAAAATCAATAACCACATTTGTTTTTTATAATTACCTACAAGCAATAAACTTATAAAAACCCCAAGCGCCGGCGCAAGCATACCATAATCATTACCTTCAGTGCGCGGGTTAAACAACATTAAGTAACTTACTGCAAGCGTATATAAAAAAATCGCTGCAGCGTCTTTATTAAATCTTTGCTTGGTTAACATACCGCAATACAAAACAAACACAGCAACGATTGCTCTAATAGCATCTTGAAATATTTGCGGCAGAATTAATTTTAATTGCGCGAGTAAGCCAAAAAATTGTGCCCAATCAGTATGCTGCGAACCAATTGTCGCAACAGTTTGCAACATGCTAATGCTACTCAGATATTGCGTACTGATATAATGCGGTGCTTGGGTAAAAAATGGAAAAATAAATACTGCCAATAATCCTAAAGGCAAACGCCACCATAGTGGACGATATAAGACCCAAAGCAATAACAACAAAACAATCATGGTGGGTTTTAAAGCAACACCAAGAGCTAAATAAAAAACTGCTTGTGACCAGCGTTCTTTAGCAATTGCATAAACCGCAAACAACATCATTACTTCAAGGATCGTATTGAATTGACCATTGCGTGCGCTACTAAAAACTAAAGGTAAGGTAACAACTGTAGCAATAAAAAAAGTTCGCGCTATAAATTTTTGCTCAACCAAATTCACCAAACGCCAAACAGCAAATGCTAATAATAATAGAGAAACTAAGCGCCAGGCAACTTCGGCTAGAGCAAAAGAAAACTGTGCCAAATAGGCAAATGGCAGGAACAATACAGCTGCTTGCGGTAAATATATAAAACCATGACCGCTGCCATCATATAAATTTTTTCCATGCACCCATAAATTCGCAGCATCAAAATAATTCAGAGTAACAGTACGAGATATACCCTGTTGACTAACAATTAAACAAACAACTGCAATAAAGATGAGCCACAAAACCGTTGTGGTATTAATAAAAAATTTATCGGAAAAATTAGAACCCATTTAAGAACACACCTTACCATAACACAATTTTTTTGAGCTATTTATGTTCATTTTACAAACCGACCATCTTTCAATACCAACATCCGCTGCATTTTATGCGCAATGGTAAGATCATGCGTCACAATCACAAACGCGGTTTTAAATTCGTGATTAAGCTCAATAATCATCTCATAAATTTGCAGAGCAGTTTTATGATCCAAATTACCCGTTGGTTCATCAGCCAGTACACACTTAGGATTAGCAACTAGAGCTCTGGCAATCGCCACGCGCTGACGCTCACCACCCGACAATTCCCCAATCCGATGCTGCTCACGCTTAGCTAAACCGACTTTGACTAAAATTTCTCTTGCTCTATTTTCAGCATCTTTAATCGAAGAACCACCAATTAAAAGTGGGATTGCAACATTTTCTAAAGCAGAAAATTCGGGCAACAAATGGTGGAACTGATAAATGAAACCCAAGTATTTATTACGTAGTTCGCCTTTAGCTTTTTCAGAAAGCTTATGCACATTGATACCATCAATTTCGACGCAGCCAGCAGTCGGAGAATCTAACCCGCCCAAAAGATGGAGTAATGTACTTTTACCCGATCCAGACGGACCAACAATAGCAATCAGCTCCCCAGCTTTAACTTCTAAATTTATATCGCGCAAAACTAGAACATTGAGTTTGCCTTCAGTAAACTTTTTTGCCAGAGCAGTTGCTAAAATGACTGGGTGTTTATTCATAGCGCAAAGCCTCCGCAGGCTGCGTCTTTGCTGCACGCCATGCCGGATAAATAGTTGCGAGCAAACTCATAATTAAAGTAGCCACTCCAACATGCCACACATCAGCCCACGCTAAACGCGAAGGTAAATAATCAATCCAATACACACTGGCGGAAATAAAATGAGTGCGACAAATTTGCTCTAACAATTTCACCAACTCTGGTGCATTCAATGCCAATAAAACACCTCCAACCACTCCAAGCAACGTACCCAACACTCCAACAATACCACCCTGCACCATAAAAATACTCATTATCATGCGTGGACTGGCACCAAGTGTACGCAAAATCGCAATATCCGCTTGTTTATCATTTACCGACATAACCAAACTTGAAACTAAATTAAAAGCAGCCACCGCAATAATAAATAATAACACTATAAACATGGTGGTTTTTTCCATTTGGATAGCTTTAAAAGTGGGACCAAATTCGCGAGTCCAATTGGAAATATAATATTCACCATTAAGCTTTGCCCCTAATTCTACAGAAACCAGCGGTGCTCGATCGAGATCTTTAATTTTAAGATTTAATCCGGTTATATTATTACCAAGTGCAAATAATTTTTGCGCATCATAAAGATTTATAAAAGCCATTTGCGCATCATAACCAAAACCTTCGCCAACATGAAAAACTCCAACCACAGTAAATCTTCTAAAACGAGGTTCAATACCCATTGGTGTCATAGTTGCAGTCGGCGTCACCAACACAACTTTATCACCAACACTTGCATTTAAATATGCCGCAATTGACTGACCAAGCACAATACCAAATTCACCAGGCTTAAGCGCAAGCATTGAGCCCTGCTCAACCGTCTTTTGCATTTGTGAAATTTTAGCCTCCTGCTCAGGCAAAATACCGTTGACAACCACTCCATGTACTCTACCATCTTTTGTTAATATCCCTTGACCATCAACAAATGGCGCACTAGCTATCACATCTTGGTTTTTTTCTACTTCTTTTTTAATCTCTTGCCAATCACTTCCAGCAACAAAATTACGCACGGTTACCTGACGCGCCATACTAAAAATACGACTATGAATTTCATTATCAAAACCATTCATCACCGAAAGAACCGTAATTAGAACAGTTATGCCTAATGCAATGCCAAGCATGGATGCAAGTGAAATAAAAGAAATGAAATGATTGCGCTTTTTTGCGCGCGTATAGCGAAGACCGATGTAGAGTGATAATGGACGAAACATTAGAAACGTTCCTGTGCTATCATTTTATTGTTGGTGCCCGGGGCCGGAATCGAACCGGCATGGAATTTAACTTCCGAGGGATTTTAAGTCCCTTGCGTCTACCAATTTCGCCACCCGGGCAAAAAGATAAGAAAAAAAGGCTGGGGTCGGAATTGAACCGGCGTACGCGGTTTTGCAGACCACTGCATGGCCACTCTGCCACCCAGCCAAAATCATTAAAAATAAATCTACGAATGATAAAAAAATGTCCGCCTAGAAGCGGACATTATCATCATTATAAAATGGAGCGGGAAACGAGACTCGAACTCGCGACCCCAACCTTGGCAAGGTTGTGCTCTACCAACTGAGCTATTCCCGCGGATTTGAGGGGTCGGATCTTGAATCTTGAATTTTTATTTAAAAATTCAAGATCCGACCCCTCAGCAAAAGCTGACACTATAAACACAATTTAATAATTTTCAAATATCTTTTGTTAAATCTGGCCAGGCTGCTTTAAGATACATGTACATAGACCATAAAGTCAGACCAACCGCCAAATATAATAAAATAACGCCCAAAATCAAAAACTTATTTCCAAATACTGGGCAGTGTAACAACAACGAACCCACTGCAAACATCTGTAATGTTGTTTTGATTTTAGCAATTCGGCCTACAGCGATACTGGTTTTTTTACCAATTTCAGCCATCCACTCACGTAGTGACGAAATAATAATTTCTCGGCCAATAATTACTGCCGCAGGAATCGCAACATAAGCTGCGCCCATTTCTGCAACAATCAAAATCAAAGCAATTGAAACAACTAATTTATCTGCCACTGGATCCAAAAACATACCAAATTTAGTTGTTTGATTTAAATTTCGCGCCAAATATCCATCAAACCAATCTGTTAAGGCAGCAAAGGCAAAAAGAATTGTCGCCACTATATGACCAAAACTTCCTGGTATGTAAAACGCAATAACAATAGTAGGAATTAAAAAAATCCGAATATATGTTAATAGCATAGGGACATTCATTTTTTCAGTCTCTTTTTGCGAACCAAAAGGAAAAAACTAACAAAAATCTCAACATTTTTATTGTACGTCATTGCTATTCAGCATGCAAATACTCATAAATACGCCGCGCCAAATTGCTACTTATCCCTTTTATTTTTGCCAAATCATCAATGCCCGCACCCTTTAATTCTGTCAAACCACCAAAATGCTTCAATAAGATCATTTGCCGGGCTTTACCAACTCCAACAATGTTACCTAAAATTGATTGCCGCCGCAGTTTTACCATTTTTTTTCTATGTCCAGTTATGGCAAATCTATGTGACTCATCTCGAATTTGCTGAATAAAATGTAAAGCTGGCGATTGTGGCGCTAAAATCAAAGGATCCTTCCTACCATAAATATAAATTTCTTCTGAACCAGGCTTACGCTCCAAACCCTTAGCAATTGCCATTAAAAAAACATTATCAATCTGTAATTTTTGTAACACTTGTACTGCCACATTAAGCTGCCCCCTACCTCCATCAATCATAATAACATCAGGTAAATCTCGCAAATCACCATAGCGGCGTGATAGTGCTTCATGTAGCGCGCTATAATCATCACCAACGCTAGTAGTTTTAATATTATATCGTCGATAAGCGCTTTTATTTGCTCCATGTTCATCAAAAACCACTAGCGCCGCCATTTGCGCTTCCCCCATAGTATGACTGACATCAAAACATTCAATACGTCGCGGCAGAACTGATAAATGCAGAGTATCCTTAAAATTTCTCAGTCGCTCAAAATAACTTGCGGCACTTGCTAAATGCGTCTTTAATGCATTTATAGCATTAGCCTCAGCCGTAGTAATCAAATGTTTTTGTGCGCATCTAATATGATCGGATATCACAATTTTACGTTTAAATTTTTCACTTAAAAGCACCGAAACACCCAGGCGATTTTGTAATTTAATATTAACTAAAATCTTATCAGGAACAATCTCACTGATTTCATTTTGCAAATAATGTTGGGTAAGAAAAGTAGTCAAAATTTCATCGGAAGATAAATTAAATTTAGGCGCCACAGGAAAATATGTTTTATTTCCCAGAAGCATCCCATTGCGTACAAACAAAATATCAATACAAACAGCACTCTCATTAGTTGCTAACGCAATTATATCTAAATTGCCACTTCCTTTAGTTATTGCCTGCTGGGTTTGCACTTTACGGATACTAGTAATCTGATCTCGATAAACTGCCGCCTGCTCATAATCTAATCGAGCTGCCGCCGCATCCATTGACTTGGTAAGTTGTTCAACAATATAGTTACTTTTATTACTCAAAAACTGCTCAACCAATTTTACTTGGGATGCATACATTTCTTTATCAACGAAGCCCGTGCATGGCGCGTTACAAAGTTTAATTTGATGAAACATACAAGGACGCGTGCGACTACGTAAAAAACTGTCCTGACAAACTCGCAACCGAAAAATTTTCTGCAGCAAATCAAGAGTAAAATCAACTGCTTTAGCGCTCGGAAATGGACCAAAATATTTTCCTGGAATTTTATTAGTGGCCGCACGTATCATACTCAAACGTGGAAAATCATGTTGGGACAAAAATAAATAAGGGAACGACTTATCATCTTTGAACAAAATATTATAACGCGGCTTAAGCGTTTTGATCAAATTACTTTCAAGCAATAAAGCAGCATTCTCATTAGCAGTAATAATAATTTCGATATTCTTTACCTGCGCCATAAACGCAAGCGTTTTTGGGTCTTTGACGGAGTAAAAATAATTACGCAGACGATGTTTTAGATTTTTAGCCTTACCAACGTACAAAACCTTATGCCCTCCATCTATCATCTGATAAACGCCAGGCTTATTTGGTAGGGATTTTAAAAATTTTCGTGGATCGCTTAGCATAGAAAATGAAATACATAACATCGATATACTTTGTAGTACATCTTACTATACTTAATTTGATCTGATATCATTTTTTTGAAAAAAGGTTTTGTTGGCATTTTTTGGGTATAATCTGTATGATTTATACACTGTAATACAATGTTAGGTGTATTAAAAATATTTATAAAAAGGAGAAACATATGCCTGATCCAAAAAAGACAACAACAAAACCAAAAGAAGAGGAATTGGAGGATCAAGAAGAATCAGAAGAAGATCTGAATGCACAACTAAAAGAACTGGAAGATATAAAAAAACTACCACCAAGAAAACAATATGAAAGGTTGATGGAGATAAAATTTCATGGATACGGATACGAAAGACGAAAACAACACAAAACTCCAACACTAGAAGAAATAAAAGAAAGAGCAAGGCCAAAGCCAAAAACACCGCTTAAGATCACTACGGATATTCGGGCTATATCAGAGGAACTGGCAGGAAAGATAAAAGCTCAGAAGATGCAATTTGGGGAAGCAACGGAGTATATGGGTTGGGGAGTGACGTTTGTTGATACCTGTGTGTTTAATAATGGTGGAGAAACAGAACTTCATGATTTAGTTCATAAGAATTTATATGGTTTAGACATCTTCTCAGCTAAAGAACATGCAAGCAATTATATAGAATATATGAACTATATAGAAAAAGTAGATAGAATTTTTATTAGACTCAATAGTGCTTGTAAAGCTTATATAGCGGAAGGACGGGAAAACGGTAAATCGGATGAGGAGCTGAGAGAAAGACTGATGAGCATTATAACAGAAAAAGGAGTAGACCTGTTTGTCTTTGCGCAAAACTCTCTTAATGATGACGATATCAAAGAACCCTTTCTGAATCTACTTAAGGGACAGATACCATATTCACCACTTTTAGATAGAGACTTATTATCCCGTTATGATGAAGCTACTATACGAAAATTTTGGAGCTCTTTTGGGAGTCAAGACGGTGATAAGGGTATCGCTAGAAAAAGAGGATTTAACAGACTTGAACCAGCGATGAAAGTTGCTGAGGTAGAAACCTATTTAAAAAAGAAAAAGTTTGGAGATGCATTCTCACTCTACAGTTGCTGTCTAGAAATACCAGTATCCGAAAAAAGATTTCGCCAAGACCTTAGAAATGAGAATGATAAGTCTTTTTCAATACCCCAAGAACAACGGCAGCCGTATATTGATCTTGCTGGAACTCATGCCTTTGACACATTAGATGTTGATACTAGTTTCTCAGAAAGAAACTATAATACATTAATCCAGCAGATGTGTGTTGAGATGCTTAAGCATGTCACAGATCCTGATATTGGAACTAAACTTATAAATACTGCTGCTAATTTCACAGCTTTTTCTACCACTTGGGAAGAAACTATCCCATCAATACGTTCACTCACAATTCTACCAGTACAACGTACTCCAAGATACAAGTCATTATTAGAGGCTGTAATTAAAGAAGCTAAAAAACTCAATGAAAAAGCACAACAAAAGGGGGAAGAAAAACCTATTTTTCCTGATACCATAACAAAACTAGAAAAAACCCTTGAACAAGTTGCGCAATTTTCTACAATAGTTAATGAAAGCATACGCCTACAAGAAAATGGTCATCCCCTCAAAAAAGAAGAAATAGAAGCACTTCTTCTGCTGACAAGGCTAAATATTCTTATAGATGAATCTCAAAAAGCAAAAGCTCAAGCTGCTCTTCCCAAAATTGCAAATATAATAATAACGGGAAAACCAGGAGAGATTGCTGCAGCTCTAAAAGAAAGTGGTTTTGTTATCAACGATGAAACAAAAGTGCAGGATATCAAACTAGCTCTTTCCGATAAACGTAAACAAGAAATTAGAGGAATGTTTAGTGCAAATATCGCCAAATCTCTTATAAAAAATAGCATAATACCTGGATTTTTGCCAAAAAATCCAGCGCAGGCTGCTAAAGAGATCGAAAATGCAATTCGTAATGAATCACCAAAAATAGTCATAGAAAAACTGAAAAAATTTGGTTTTGGTGAAGTATCTCTTGTTCAAGTAAAAGCTATCAAACAAGATCTCTACTATAGTCAAATAAACTCTTCTATCTCTGCAGCAATAATAGGAGACGGAAGTACGCGGCCTGAAATACACGCTAAAGACGTTGGCATTGAAATGAAATTTACACGTTATAGCAAAGGTTATGCAAGCACAACTCTCTACATTATTGATAAAATGAATCATGATTTTGAAAAGAATGATTTTGATAAAATGGGAAAGAGATTGCAACAACTTGGTCTTACTTATGAGCAAATTACAAAAACTATGGAGAACATCTTAGCTGAAAAAAAACCACTGGCTGTTAAAAAAGAAGATCAAGCAGCGCTGGCAACGCTAGAGAAACTAATAAAGGAACGCAAAGAGCCCAAAACACCAGAGGACGATGACCCCTATACATTACACATAATGAAATGAGATGAGTAGCTTAAGTTTGGCGGAGAGAGTGAGATTCGAACTCACGGAGGGCAGTACCCTCAACGGTTTTCAAGACCGCCGCTTTCGGCCGCTCAGCCATCTCTCCAAAAAAAATAAAGTTGTTTTTGTCATCTTCTAGAATTTTATGCTAATATAATAGCACGTCATCCGTCAACAAAGATATTCCCCGCGGGAACAAAGCCATGGGGGTTTATCAAGGGGGAGAAGCGCAGCTCTCCCCCTTGATCGAGCCCGGGGATTTATTCCCCGGGCAAAGTCAAACAATTAATTGAGGTAAAAATGCAAATCGAAAACACTGAATATGTTGTTTTAGGCAAAAAAGCCACTGCTTTAGCCAGCAACCAAGTATTACGCAAAACTTATTTTTTATTAAGCCTAACTCTGTTATTTAGCGCCGTAATCTCTTTTGTAACGATGCGCGGCTTCCTTCCTATGCCTGGCCCTATGTTAACTATCGTCGGCATGTTTGGCTTAATGTTCCTTGCCCAAGCGTTGCGTAATAGCAGCTGGGGATTATCAGCAGTATTTGCTTTCACTGGATTTATGGGTTATGCGCTTGCTCCATTATTAAACGCTTACCTAACTACATTTTCTAATGGTGGTACGTTAGTTTTAACAGCTCTTGGCGGAACTGGAGTTATTTTCATGGCTCTTTCACTTTATGTTCTAATCACACGAAAAAACTTCAGTTATTTAGGCGGATTTCTGTTTGTAGCAATTACCGCAGCATTTCTTGCTTCAATCGCCAGCATATTTTTTCATGCTCCCCTTTTACAAGTAATAATTTCTTGTGTTTTTATCTTAATCAGCTCAGGTCTGATTTTATTCCAGACCAGCCAAATTATTTCTGGCGGTGAACAAAGTTATATAATGGCAACCATTTCGTTATATGTATCATTATTTAATTTATTTATCAGTTTATTAAATGTTTTAAGTTTTTTTGGTGGTAGACGCAATTAACAACTGTGGAGAGCTGGGATGCATTTAATCTGCAGTATAATTTTAAGTTTTTTTTCATTGGCAGTCTTTGCTAGTGAATATTATATGCCACCACCGGGTAATGACATCATTGGTCAAAACTATATTATTACCGTGCATCAAGGAGAAAGCTTAACCACAATTCGCCAGGGGCATGGGGTCAGCTATGACGAACTGCTTGGAGCCAACCCCAATATCAATTTTTACAGACTACGAGTAGGCCAAAAAATAATTATTCCCAAACAGTTTATCCTTCCCAAATATCGTCGCGGCATAGTAATTAACACCGCAGAACTACGCATCTATTATTTTACTCCCGACGGCAGATATGTTTATACATTCCCTGCTGGCCTTGGGCGGCTTAATTGGCGCACTCCGCTTACATCAGCTACTGTTGTGCGCAAAGAAGAATATCCATCATGGCATGTTCCAAATGATATTCGTAATTATGTATTACAAAAAACTGGAGAATTATTGCCAGAAGTTGTACCCCCAGGACCAAAAAATCCACTTGGTAACTATGCCCTTTATTTAAGCAAAAGCGGCTATTTAATTCATGGCACTAATGCACCAACCAGCGTTGGCACGTTTATAAGCTCCGGCTGCATACGTCTTATGCGAGAACCAATTGAGTTGTTATATCAAGAAGCTCAAGTTGGCACGCCAGTTCACATTATTCATCAACCCAATAAAGCTGGGTGGGCTGGCGATAAACTTTATTTAGAGTCTCATCCTCCCATTAAAGGTTATGCAGAGCAACCTGAATCCGATTTAAATGAAATAGATACTCGGTCAGCAATTTACGAAGCTATCCATTTACGCCCCGCTTATATTGATTGGGGTGCAGTATCGCGTATCACCAAAAGCCAACGCGGCATCCCCCAACAAATTGGCTCCAGATTCACCATAAATGATTAAGCTTAAATCAAACAATGGTGAATTCTAATTAAAAGTGCATAGTCATAAATGCTGTATATTCATAAGGATTTTATACTCGGCGCTGGTTAAGCCAGCCATAAAAACATTGCTCCTGAAATTAATGCCATAGCACTACCAATTCCATACTGTGGTTTTAGGTTTAGTATGATTGTTTTTTTTAACTTATACTTCTAATTCATTAATTATTTGTGCCATAATAAAATCATTCTCAGTTAATCCACCGGTGGAATGTGTGGTTAGTATTATTTTTAATTTATTATAAACTAGAGTAAAGGTCGGATGATGTCCTTGTTCTTCGGCAATAATCGAAAGTAAATCTAAAAAATATTTTGCTGTTATAAAATCTAGAAATTTAATTTCTTTAACTATTTTTTTATCGTCTACAAGCTGCCAGTCAGGAAAAGAACGTAAGCGGTTTTTAATTATATCGATTGGTAGAGACAGCGCACCAACCTCACAAGACTTACATTTTCCCAACAAACTTTCATTATCGGATAATGGGCCAGCCTGAACAATAGTATTTAAATTCTTTAAAACATCAACGTAATCGAGCTGATCGGTAAGCTCTTTTCCAATTTGGATATACCTAACAATATTACTACCATCTAGTTTATGAAATAGTTGGTTTTGCTCGTCATACTGAAACCAATGAAGAGGTGGTAGTGTATAAAGCTTTATATGGTGATAATCAAATGTGGGTTCGGCCAAAAGAGATGTTTTTTGATACTGTTTTTTATAATGGCCAAAAGATTATGAGATTTAAATAAATTTGGGAAATGCCTCTTTTCCATCTTTTTTGCGGCTCTTGACCCAAGTTACCAACGTTCCTACCAGTATGCATATTTCCCTACTAACCTGCAGGTAATTACGCCCGCTTGTTAAATAAAATTGTATAGCATTTAACTTAAATTCTTTATCATAAACTCTGACTTTTCTTTCCTTCATAACGCACCTCAAAAAATTAAAAGATTATACTCTTTATTTTTCTTCTATGTGTCCGTTAAATGGTAGCAAGATCATTTATTCTCATTACCTTGCTTACAACTGCGTAAAAGCATACAACATTTTGATTTCTTCCCGCCAAAGCATAGGATCGCTGGTTTCTAAAATCAGAGGCATATTATCAAATCTGGCATCTTGCATTATAAGCTTAAAGGGTTCTAAACCCAATGTACCTTTCCCAATAGAAGCATGACGATCCAACTTAGACCCCAACTCTTTTTCGCTATCATTTAAATGCAATCCTTTTAAATAGTTAAATCCTACAATTCCATTAAACTGATACCAAGTTTTATTAAATTCTTTTCTTTTTCTAAAATCGTAGCCAGCTGCAAATAAATGGCAAGTATCAATGCAAACTCCAATCCGATTTTTATTTTCCACCCGACCAATTATATGAGCCAAATGCTCAAACTTATATCCTAAATTACTTCCTTGCCCCGCTGTATTCTCAATCACTAATATTGTATTTTTTGTTGCAGCAATAACCGCATTAATTGACTCTGCAATATAGTTCAAACACTCTTCCTCTGTAAGTTCTCTTAGATGACTTCCTGGGTGAAAATTAAGCAGGTTAACGCCTAACTGCTCACATCGATTTACCTCATCGGCTAGTGCATCGATAGATGTCTTTCTCCGTTGTTTATCCGGATGTCCAAGATTAATAAGGTAGCTGCTATGAGCTAATACAAACGAGGCGGAAATCCCACTTTTTTTAAGATTAGCCTTAAATTTAAATATATCTACTTGTTCATACGGTGCACAAAACCAACGTCTTTGGTTTTTGGTAAAAAAAGCAAATGCTTTGGCCCCTATTTTCTCCGCCTCTAGAGGTGCATTAAAAACACCACCTTGGGTACTAACATGAGCGCCAATATATTTCATAGCTACAGACTCCAACAACTCTTTTAAAACCGCAATGTTCAAGTTTTTTTGCTAAAATTACGTACATATTCTACCACAAGACCATCTATTAAGAGGGAAAAATGCGCACTATAGATAACCTCCTGGATAAAACACAAATTTTAAATAGATATCGAAAAATTTGCGGTAAAAAAATTATTGATGAATTATGCGCCAAAGCTAAAAAGTTTGCTGATAAACATATAGTATTTATTACTTCAACCTACCAAGGTGGCGACGTCGCTGAACGGTAGATTTGCAGCCATGACACATCTTTACCATGATCTTGTGGTTATTCATGATCCGCAACCTTTACCACTCATCGATCTTTATAAAAAGAAACAGCCATGGATTTTCAGATGCCATATTGATCTTTCCAATCCAAATAAAGCTCTTCTTGGATATTTAAAAAAATTTCTTAAGCAATATGACCGCTTTGTCTTTTCAAAAAAAGAATACCAACAGCCTGGTTTTTCCATGCCAACTTCTATAATCCCACCAGCTATAGATCCTTTAACCATGAAAAAATATGCCATTAAGCCAAATGGTAATTAATACCTATCTAAACAAATATGGCATACCTACGAATAAACCTATTATTGCCCAAGTTTCTAGATTCGATAAATGGAAAGACCCTTTAGGAATAATCGAAGTTTTTAAAAAAATTCGCAAGCAGCATAATTGCTTTTGGGTATTACTGGGTTCGCTTGCCAGTAACGATCCTGAGGGACAACAACTATATGAAAAAGTGTTGCATGCGGCAAAAACAAATGAATACTCAGACGATATAGATGGATTTGCAAACAAAGCCCTTCTACTTTGAAGAAACAAAAAATTAAGAGATCGTCTTGGTAAAAATGGTATTCAGCACGTTAAGAATAATTTTTTAATTACAAGGCTAATGTCAGACTGGATTAATGTGTTTGAATGCTACTTAACGTATGTTGCATTAACAGCAATAAATCCGCCAATAAAGTTAAATTGAATAATGGTTCTATTGGCTTGAACGTATCATAACAAGCAACATTTTAAAACGTTCAATAGCTTTAAGTGCATGAGGAATATTCGCTGGCATAATAATGAATTCGCCTTTTTGGATGGTATGCGATTTTTCACTGATGACAATCTCTGCCTTACCATCTAACATGAACACTGTTGCATCATAAGGCGCGGTATGTTCACTTAAGGCTTCCTCCTTATCAAAGGCAAACAATGTAAGCGTTCCGGCGCTTTTATTGAGGAGCTGCTTGCTCACAATTGAACGATCTTGATATTGCACCATGTTTTCAAGCTTGAAAACTTCTGCCAGAAAAGATTGTGTTTGTGTGTTTGATGTATTTATCATATAGAGCTCCTTAGTTAAAAGCACTTTCCAGTGATTGTGCGTGGGCATGGAATATCAGCGCTGCATTTATAGCAGATTTCGTTCGGAAGTTTCTGTTCTGTGAAAAAATCCCGTATATTATCCATTGTAGTAATAGCAATATTATACAGGGCTTCTTTAGTAAAAAATCCTTGGTGGGATGTAACTATAACATTATTGAAAGATAAAAGCCGAGCTAAAATATCATCAGTAATTATTTTACTGGAAAAATCCTCAAAGAAATATTCGCTTTCTTCTTCATAAACATCCAATCCTGCAAAACCCACCTTGCCAGTTTTTAATCCCTCAATCAATGCCTTAGTGTATATAATCATTCCACGGCTTGTGTTAATAATCATGACGCCCCGTTTCATTTTGGCAATGGCTGCCTCATCGATTAAATGATGAGTTTTTTTAGTAAGAGGACAATGAAGCGAAATAATGTCAGATTTACGATAAATTGTATCAATATCTATATATTTAAATCCTATTTGTTTTGCATATTCCTCATCGGGAAAAACATCATAGGCTAATACTTCCATGCCAAATCCTTTCAGTATGTTGATTGCTACTTTGCCAATTTTCCCAGTACCAATAATGCCTGCAGTTTTACCGTACATATCAAAACCTAACAATCCGTTAAGAGCAAAATTATTATCACGTGTGCGGTAATAAGCTTTGTGGATATTACGATTTAATGCAAGCATGAGCGCAATTGCATGCTCAGCAACAGCATAGGGAGAATATACAGGAACTCTAACAACATGAATTCGATTAAAAATCGCTCTTATATCAACGTTATTATATCCGGTAGCACGAATCGCAACTAGAGAAACACCATTACGTTCCAAAATATTAATAACATCTTTATTGATCACGTCGTTGACAAACACACAAACGACCTGAAATCCTTGTGTCAAAGATGCAGTTTCAGGTGTGAGATGATTCTTGAAAAAAGTAATTTTAAAGTTAGTATCTTGAAAAATTTTTTCAAAAGATTCAATGTCATAAGGTTTTGCATCGAAAAATGCAATTTTAATTGACTTTGGAGTGATGGTATTCATGGCAGCGCTCCCTTTTACCTAAACAATATATAATTTTAGACCTTTTTTGATTTAACAGTATAGTATTTTCTTACTTATTAACGCTTAATTTTCATTGTATCAAATAAACTGATTATATTATAAAAGAATTACCTATAGCATAAAACATGATATTTTTTACTATATTGGTAACACATCCGAACTCTCAAAGTTTTTGAAATAAAAACCAGCACTAATTCCATGACTCTACCCCATAACACTCAAAGAGTGTAAAATGCAGATGTGACACATCTCTTGACTCCACTTACCAGTTGAGCACATTTATGTATGGGGGATTATGCAAGAGGCCTATTATACATTACCAGAAAAACTAACTGAGGTTGTTAAAAAATCTCCGAATAAGATTGCTTTGCAGATAAAAAAGACAGAAGGCTATGAACGACATACTTATCAGGACTTGTACAACAATGCTAAATCGGTTGCACAATCTCTTGTAGTGTTGGGTATACAAAAAAACGATCGCGTTGCAATCGTTTTAGAAAACCGACCCGAATGGGTGTTTATTTATTTCGGAATTTTATTTGCAGGAGCAATAGCTGTTCCACTAGATACACAAGCAACACCAGATGATTTAAAATATTTCTTCCAAGACTCAGAAGATAAAGTTGTTTTTACCTCATTAAAGTTTAAATCTCTAGTTTGTACAACAACGCAGACAATAAAAACTTTACAAAATATCGTATTACTTGATGCAGACAAACTAGGAAAATTAGCTGAGCGAATTTTGTCTTTCCCTGACTTCTTGGCTAACCCAGTTAAATTATCAGAAAACATAAAAATCCTACCCAACGATATTGCATCAATTCTTTATACTTCGGGCACTACCGGCAAACCCAAAGGTGTGATGCTGACACACGAAAATTTTATTGAATATCCCATTAGTGCCGGTTTATATCGATGGTGTGTTTAGGGTCTTACCTAGAGGCCGTTTTTTTCCAAGCTTTAACCCTATTAAGATAATCTTTGGCAAACCCTATTCTCCGGCGCAACTCAAAGAAAAAGGGGTGCATTTGGGCGCAGCAGATAATTATGAGGCAATAGCGCGAGGAATTCAGAATGAGGTAAATAATTTGGCTGCTGGAGAGTCTGCTTAAAATGTCTTTTACCCATAAATATAAATTTCTTGAGCACCCAGCCAATATTAAAATTAAAGCTTACGGTTGGAGTTGTTACAGCTGAGAACATAGGTAAAAAAGTAGCAGAACTAAAACCCATTGGAGTAATAAAGGGTTAAAGACCCTCATCAGATTATTTTTTAATCTCCATCATTACCTATAGCATTCACTGGACAAATAGCAATTGCTTGCTCACACAAATCTATCTCTTCTAGCGTTATTGGTTGCTTTGCCACGTACATATAACTTGTATTCGGCTCATCTGCAAAGAAATCTGGCGCCAAATAGTGACATTGGCCACAATAAATACAACTAGCATCTACATAATATTTACCGGGCGCGTTTTGTATTAATTTAGAATTTTTGTTTGCCATGTTATAACCTATCAATCAAAATGAACACCCGTTTTAAAACCGCGTAATGCTTTCATATATTGAGCTCTATCTAATTCTTCTGAGTTAGCTACTTTCTCTTTACTCATTAAACCGCGTATCTCCTTAACAGAAGAATAGTTTTTACCCTTTAACCAATTTTCTAAACCAGCTAATAAGTCTTCTAAATAAGAGACGCCATGCCTCATTAAACATGAAGCGCACATCACTACGTCAGCACCAGCCATTATATATTTAACAATATCGTTACAACTATCTACCCCAGTAGAAGCAGCGATAGAAATAGGTAATTTATTATATAAGATAGAAATCCATTTTAATGGCAAACGGATTTCATAAGAATTGCTTAATTGTATACTCGGTTCAAATTCTAAATTATCGATATCAAAATCGGGATAGTAAAATCGATTAAACATTACTAAACCATCCACGCCGGCAACATTAGCCAACTTTAGAGCTATATCACCAACCGAAGTAAAAAAAGGACTTAGTTTAACTGCCAATGGAATACGCAATTTGTTTTTAAGTTCTTGTACAATATCTAAATAACGTTTTTCTATAACAGCTGCAGACTGCATATTTGTAGCCGCATGATATAAATTAAGCTCCAAAGCACGAATTCCTGTATCTTGCATCTGCACTGCATAATTCATCCACCCCGAAAGCGTAATCGCGTTTAAACTACCAATAACGGGTATATTTACCGCTGCTACCGCTTGCTGCAAATGAGAAAGATGCTTAGTCAACAAACTACCTGGCTCATCGATGTTGGGGAAATAAGTTAAAGATTCAGCAAATTTATTGGTACCATAGTGTAGATAAAAATCTATAAACTCATCATCGCACCTAATTTCTTCTTCAAAAATAGAGTGCATAACAATAGCAGCAGCACCAGCTTGTTCCATGGCTTTTATGGTTGCTATGTTCTCCGAAAGCGGACAAGAGGAAACTACTAAAGGATTTTTAAGCCTAATACCCAAATAATCTGTTTGCAGGTTCATATACTTTCTCCTATAATTTGCGCTCGATTACTACATTGTTTAATTTAAATAATGCACTGAACAAGAAATGCAAGGATCATAATTACGAATAACTTTTTCTGCCATCAAACGAAGTTCGCCGTCAGTTTTATCTAAACCATATTCACTGAGAGATAATTTCAAATCCTCTTCAATCTGTTTTTGATTTTGGCTGGTTGGTGGTATGATACGCGCTGTTATAATAATACCTTTTTCATCAGCTTCGTAGTAATGCCATAAGATACCACGTGGGGCTTCGGTGCAACCAAAGTCCCGACCTGATGTGGTGGCAAATCCGGTCAAACGTGATAATTCTGGAGTGACATAATTTTCTAAGATACGAATAGCTTCAAGTAAAGCATAATATATTTCAATCGCACGCGCTATTATGCTATGAAAAACGTTTTGGTACATATTAGCAATTAATATAGCCACTTTCTGCATAGTCATTCTCCCAGATCATTAATCATTTGTGCCATAATAAAATCATTTTCGGTTAACCCATTTGCCGCATGGGTAGTTAAAGTTATTTTTAATTTATTATAAATCAAGGTAAAAGTTGGATGATGCCCCTGCTCCTGAGCAATAATTGCCAATAAATCTAAAAAATACTTTGCTGTTACAAAATCTACAAATTTAATTTCTTTAACTATTTTTTTATTTTCTATCAATTGCCAATCGGGAAAAGAACGCAAGCGATTTTTTATTATCTCTGTTGGCAACGCTGATGTACCGGCTTCGCAAGGCACACATTTTTCTGGTAGGTCTTTATTTATGAGCAATGGCTTAGTATTAACAACATCATTTAAATGCTTTAAAGTATCAACATAATCAAGTTGTTTGGTAAGTTCTTCACCAATTTGAACATAGCGCACAGCATCGTTGCTATCTAAAATAATTACTGCTCTGGCCAAAAGATTGAGCTCTTTTATTAACAAACCATAATTTATGCCAAATGATGAATACTTATAATCCGATAACACGATCAGATTATTAATTTCATGGCCAGCACAAAATCTTCTTTGCGTAAATGGTAAATCTTTGCTCACTACCATAACTACTACATTCGGAGAGAAGCCAGCAGCATTCTTGTTAAACTCCTTTACTTGTAATTCGCAAACTGGCGTATCTAAGGATGCCAATGTAGTGATAACTTTAATCTTGTTTGCAAATTGGGTAAGTCTTATTTCTGCCATCTCATTATTGACCAATATAAAATCTGGTGCGGGTTTATTTAAGCTTAGCCTTCTTCCTACCAATTGCAGAGGGTTACCTTGGAAGGTTATTTTGTTAGTTGAGTTATTTAGCAGCATATAAAGAGCCCTCCAATAGTAAATTAGCTTTTTTGTAATCAGCCAAACCACCTTTGTAATCGAGCACATTCTTGTACCCTAAAGATAATAAAATCTTAGCAGCATCTGTGCTAGCCGGACATTTAAAGCTAGAGCAATAAGTGATGATAGTATCATCCTTATTTAAATGCTTCTTCGCACACTCACGAACTACCCGTATTGGTAAAGAAATAGCTCCCTTAATATGCTCTTTTTTATAATGAGAATGATTTAACACATCTACTAGTTTTACGCGCGCATCAAAAGAAAGAAGTTGTATCAATTCATCGCAACTAATTTCCTTAACTGGTTTATCTTTATAGGTTTGCTGCATATATACCTCCTATTATCGATGTCTTTAATTTATCAATGTTTGGCAATTTTGCCACTTGCTTACACATTGATAATTTATAAATCAACTTAATATCAGGATGCTGCTGCAATAAACCATAAATAGGGGTTATTGCAACTAGAACGATTTGGAAAAATAAATTTTCATATATAAAATACATTAACAAAAGCAGTAAAAAAACCTTCGGTTGCAACAACCCCAAAAATCATCAATCCTCAATACTAATTTGCTTTACTACAGTTTCTTTTGATTTAGGAATATTTATTTCTAAAACACCGTTTTGGTATTTTGCCTTAATCCCTTGAGCATCCGCTGCACCTGGCAAAGCAATTTTTCTGAAAAATGACCCTTTATATCTTTCAAAACAAAGATAGCCTTTTTTTTCTTTTTTTATTTAAGTATCTCTTTCTAAGTTAGACATGGTACTTTCCTCCAGTTTATTTAAATAATTTAAAAAACTAAAAGCCCGTACAATAAAGAAACTAAAAAACCAAAGTAACACTTATCTTGCAACCTATAATTGCTAAAACATGCAATCTTGGTTTTATAATAGGAAAACGAATAAAAACTGAAATTACTTTAGAAAATTCTTGGATAGACTTAACGCAGATAGATCTACTCATGTTTTCCTCCTGCTTACATCATAAACCTCAGGTTGTATGACCTACTCAATCTTAAAAC
>TBL_comb47_HYPODRAFT_10000084_pt1 | contig 115401 bp, 97 predicted proteins | sample TroBogypolimnion_40_FD_10682 | JGI IMG/M metagenome (IMG submission 10682) | reverse complement strand
CCACCACCGCCGCCGCCTGCGACATTGACGCGCGGAACCATCAGCAATCCGCCGCCGCCACCACCACCACCACCCATGCCGCCGCCCATGCCGCCACCCATGCCGCCGGACATACCGCCGCCGCCGGACATACCGCCACCGCCGCCACCGCCGCTGCCGCCGGAGCTAGCCTGGGCGATCGCACCCCAATCGAATCCGCTCACCGCTTGCATGCCCTGCTCAAAGGTGTTCGGATCCACTTTGATGGTCCGGAAATAGAGCGGGGTCGTCTCGGCACCCTTCCGCGTGAACACCACGGCGTAATCTTCGACGGAGTATTTGATCCGTTGGTCGCAGACCTTAACAATCACGTCCAGCATGTCCGCCAGTCGCATATCGTGCAGGGGCGGATCGATCTTGATGGCCGCCGTGTTGATGTCCACGGCTTCGGCTGCGCCGCCGCCGACCGGGGGCAGCCCCGTATTGGGATCCACCGCCGGCGCCGCCGCCGTCGACCCGTTATCGGCGTTAGGGGCGATAATGAAATTAATGCCCCGCTTTTCGGGGTCGCTCGCCAGCGCTTTTTCGCTCAGCACCTTAACCACCTCGACCAGGGGCAGGTTTTGCCACGCGGCCGGCATATCCATTCGAATCACGTCCAACTTGTGATAGATCTGCTGGCGTCCGCGGGGACCCGTCCAAACCAGATTGGTTCGTGAATAGGGATTGGGCGAAGGCAGGTTCTCTCGCTGCCGGGGAATGGCCCACTCCTTCTCGACCATATTCATCTTGTCGCGAGAATCCACATCGCGTTCGTGCAAGGCCAGATTGAAGCGCGCCTCCCGCAACAGGTTGAGGTAGTAGTAGGCGGCTTGGTTTTCCGGGTCTTCCTTGCGGGCTTCCTTGAGTTTGACCTCGGCCTCATCGAGTTTGCCCATCTCGTAATAGAGCTTGCCGTCCTGAACCAACACCGCCGCGCGCTCCTTGGCCGCTTTCACATGGGGAATCTCGGCGATGGCCTCCTCGCTGGGCATATTGTGAAGGCGCTCGGCCAAGCGCCGGTCATTCTCGTGCCGGAAGGCCAGGGCATCGGCGTTGGTGGGGTCCACCCGCAGGACATCGTCCACGTCCTTCTTGGCCCCGCGGAGATCACCGCGGCGAACATCGCCCTTGGCCAATTCCAGTCGCACTGCGGCCAATCCCGATTTGGTCTGTTTCGCCTCCTGGTCCACCCCGGTCCCGCTGTTGAGCAGCAGTTCGTAGGCGTCGTCGTAAATCTTGGCGGCGTTGGCCAGTTCCCCGCGCTCTTGCGCGGCGCGGGCCTCGCCCAGTTTTTGGCGGAGGAGGACACGGTTCTGCTGTCGGTAGAGGGCTTCTTTTATCGCTGCGTCCTGATCCGGGACCTGCGCCAAAGCGGCAGGGGCGATCGCGAGCAAGAGACTGAGGCCGAGTGGAAGAATGGCTGCTTTAATCATGGGTTCGGTTGCGTTCTGTCAGACACTAACGCGGTTAAAGTTTCAAAATCGTAAAATCGTTGAGGGCTACTTGAGGTTAACGGGGATGGTCCATTTCTTATCGTTCGATTTGGCCTGCAGGGTAATTTCGCTCGTGTTGATCGCCACGATCTTGTAATCCTCGGTGCCAGAACCCAACTGGATGGTGGATCCGACCCGGCGGTTGCTCCACGCCTTTTCCGGGGGGTATTTCAGGTCGGCGGTATAGGCATCCACACGTTGAAAAGGCTTATCTTTGGTCAGCACTGCTGACTCGCCTGTATCGTTGAGTTCGACCACCAAGTTGGTCGGGTTGTCCGGCGGACCCTCAAAGCCCTTTACGGTGAAGGCGTCCTTCTTATCGCCGACCTTGCACCGGGTCTGGCGTTTGGTGCGCTCCGCAGCGGTCGCCCCAGCCTCTTTTTTCACGCTCACCAGAAACTGGGCCACATTGTCCTCCACCGAAACCATGTCCAGCGTCAACTCGAGGTTCAACGGATTGAGCTTGGTCACCACCACCGCCATCGGGCCGATGTTCGTGCTGCTGAACCGCTCCAGATGCTCGGTCCCCCGCTGCCACGGTAACGGGTTGAAAACCTTATGCGGCGCCCCCAGATTCATGGCGACCGGTGCGGTCCCGCGCTTCAGGACGGCTTCCACCGGACTGGTGTCCTGGCGGGGCAACTCCACCACCTTCGGGTTCGTCACGGCCTGGGCCTTGGCCGCATCCTCCTCCTTCTCGCTCTCCACTTTGAAATAGAGGAAGACGACCACCCCGGCGAGCCCCAGCAACACCGCGCCGAGCAACAGCTTCTCGTAATGTTTCTTGAGGAACTCCATCTTATTTAGGGGATTTACGGGCCCCGCCGCCCGGGGCTGTTTTCTTCACTTCCAACACCTTGACGACTTCCAAAACCATTTCGACTTTCAATTGGCCTTCATCCAGGACGATCACGGGCCCGCTGCGAGTTGGAGCCACGGGGGCCACCCCGGGCGTGGGAGCGACTGGCTGCGGCACGGGGCGGGGCGGCGTGACGGATCCTGGCCCGGGCCGTCCCCGACCACCAGCCCCGCCGGGGCCAAACCCATAGCGCCTGGCAAAAGCGGCCTCCGAATCCGAGCGACGGCCAGGCTGCGCCGCGGCGACGGCCGCGGGGGCCACCGGTTGCACCGGTTCCACCGACGCCGCCTCGGGCACCAACGCCGCGGGGGCGCCCCGCTCGACGTTGATGGTCTTCACCAGGAACCCGTAGGGCGAATTGGCAAACCCAGCCAGCACCGCCGCCAACTCCTGGCTAAAGCAGTGGAAGCTCAACTGGTAGGGCGTCAGTACCGCTTGCTCGTTCGTCTGTGATTGGTCCATGACGTAATCGGTCGGGTTGGCCGCCTGATCATCGGCCGAAACGCGCTCACGCCGGATGCTGACCAACGAATTGATCTTGGCCTTGAACAGCAGATCACAAACAGCTTTGACCTCTCCCAACTGCACTGAAAGCGGCTCCAGACTCCCGGGGGCAAAGGACATTTTCGAGTTCTGCGCCTCGAACGAGAAGCTGTAACCGGGGGTGAGCAAAGCGACGCTGGAGTTGGTCGCATCGCGCTGGAGTTGGCTGATCGTCCGGCTCAGCGCCGCGGAGAAAGCCTGGTCGGTAATCTGGGACTGGTCCGGAATAGCGGGGATGCGTTCAAACTTGTGCCGGGCCTGATCCCCCAACGCGAGCCACTCCTTGGCCTGACCCTGGGCGTTGGTGATGTTATTGATCTCCCCTGCCCCCGGATGGGGGTTCTGCTTATTCAGGGTGTCGAGATCCGAATAGTCCTTGTTGAGCTTGTCCCGGTTCTCGTCGTAAGTCTGCCACTGAGTGTAGAGGTACCACCCGGCGGCACCCATGAGCAGCACCGCTACAAGGGCACCGATGAGAAAAATGAGGTTGCGCTTAATCCAGGACATACTACAGCTTGAGAGGGCGCTTGAGTTGAGCCGTGATCTTGAACGTGAAGGTCCCCGGCGCTTCCTCGGGGCTGATGATACTGGAGAAAACCGTGTTCGTGGAGTCGAACATCGGGCTGCTTTTGAGCGCGTCCAGAACTTTGAAGGCGACTTCCTTGTTGGCGCTCGCCTCGGCGTAGGCCAAGCTCACGGCACGGAACGTGATATCAATGCTGGCCACCTCGTTCGGGTCCGTAGGCTTCTTGGGTCCCGCGCTCGTGTCCGCGGCGGCCACCGGGGCGGCGCGAGCCGGAGTCGGTCCCATATCCCGTAATCCGTAGCGTTTGGCAAACGCGGCCCGGCCGGCATCGCTGGCGGCACTCGTCGGCGGCGGTGCCCCCGCCGTCGGGGCATTATTAAGCTGATCGCCCGCAGGGGCGGCGGTGGTGAATGTCTCGATCCAGATGCCCGCATCCGCTTTCACCGTCTCCCGCGTCGCACCCTCGACTCGCAGTAAGACGTCCCGCAGTTCCTGAATCACATCCACCCAGTAATAGCGGTCACCCACCCAACCGACCACCTTCTCCACCTTGGCCATCGTGCCCTTGAGTTCGGTGTTGTAGGCCTGGTTGAACTTCTGCTGCTTGAGTTGCTCGGGCTCGACTTTCCCGTGCACTTTCTGATAGTTGGCATCCTTAAACTGCGCCAACTGGTTGTAAAAAAACCCTAGGGCCCACACCACCGCCGCCATGCTGTATACGGTCGCCAGCAGATAGGGCTTTTTCTGGTTGAACCGCTGCAGCTTGAGCGTGCTGTCGGGCATCAGGTTCAACTCGACTGGACAGTGGGCCAAATTACGCAACCCCAACCCGACGACCTCCCCGAGCGAGTGCGCGACGCGCTGCAACTCCTCCAGGTTGATGGCGGGATCGATCTGAACGTTGCGCAACGGGTTAAAATACTCGACCGGAACATTGAGCTTCTCGGCGAAGAACTGCGCGGTGTAGGGCATGATCGAGGCCCCCCCGCTCAGGAACAACCGCTGCGGCGCCGAACCGCCCTGCTGCCCGCGGTAAAACTGCATGGTCTGGTTGACCTGGATATGCAGGCGGGTCATGAACTGGCGAGCGATCTTGGAAATCGCGGCCTGGTGCGGGTTCTCGGGCTCCTCGTAGGCGCCACCCAGGCTGACAAAGCCCTCCTCAATCTTCAGTTTCTCGGCCGCCTCGAACTTAAGCTTGGATTCGTTGGCAAAATCCTGGGTGATCGAGTTCGCACCCAGATTGATGCTCCGGGCAAAGACTTTTCCTTTCTCGAAAAACAGCAAGTTGCAGGTCTTGGCGCCGATATCCAGCAACATCGTGCAATCCTCCAACTCGCCGTAGTTGTAACGGAAGGAGTTACACAAGGCCGCCGGAGAAACGTCGGCCAGTTGCAGTCGGAGGCCGGCCTTTTCGGCCACCGAGAACAATCCCTCGACGATCTCCGACTTGATGGCGACCAGCAAAACCTCCAATTCGCCCCCTTGCGTCGTGCCCAGAATCTGGTAATCCCATACCACCTCGGTGAGCGGGAACGGAACGTTCTGCTGCGCCTCGTACTGGATCATTTGGGTCACCTTGCCGGGATCCACCGGCGGCAACTTCACGAACTTGGAAAAAACGTGGAAACCCGGAGCACAGACATTGATGCTCCTGGATTTGATCCCCTTTTCCACGAGCGTCTCCTGCAGGGCCTTGAGGATGACGGCGGAGCGGGTGGCGTCCTGCGCGCCCTCGGCGCCGAGGGACTTGAGTGCGTATTGCTTGAGACGCAATCCGCCGGCCTCGTTCACCTCGAACTCAGCCAGCTTGAGACTGCCCGCCCCAAAATCAACCGCTAAAAATGATTTAACGTTCAGCATTTGCTCTCGAGCCACGCCCGACCCCATTCACCATCCGGCCACCCATGCTGCCTCAGTGCAGCCAAGCGGTCGACAGTGGGTATCGGAATTCAACCCATCGGTCAAATATTAAAAGCAGAAAACCCTCCCCGTGCAAAGAGAAAAGTGCGGAATTTCGCAAACGTCGGTCCGCAGTGTTAGAGCTTTCGCCGAAAATAATCGATGGTCTTGACCAACCCCTGCTCCAGGTCCACCGCCGGCTCCCAGCCCAGTATCGTCCGCGCCCGCGTGATGTCCGGCCGCCGCTGCCGGGGGTCGTCCTGCGGCAGCGGTTGGAAGGTGATCCGGCTCCGCGACCCCGTCGCCCGGATGATCTCCCGGGCAAATTCCAACACCGTCATCTCGGTCGGGTTCCCGATGTTCACCGGCTGTGCCGTCGAGCTGAGCATGAGCCGATAAATCCCCTCCACCAGGTCGGAGACGTAGCAGAAGCTGCGGGTCTGGTCGCCGCGACCAAACACCGTAATGGGCCGGTGCTTCAGCGCCTGGCTGATAAAGGCCGGCACGACTCGCCCATCGTGCAAGCGCATCCGTGGGCCGTAGGTGTTAAAAATCCGCACAATGCGGGTCGCGACGCCATGCTCCTGGTGGTAGGCCATGGCCAGGGCCTCGGCGAAGCGCTTAGCCTCATCGTAGCACCCCCGCGGCCCGATCGGGTTTACGTTCCCCCAGTAATCCTCCGTCTGTGGATGCACCAAGGGATCCCCGTAGATTTCCGAGGTCGAGGCCAAGAGAAACCGCGCCCCTTTATTTTTCGCCAACCCCAAGGCTTTGTGGGTCCCCAGCGACCCCACCTTCAGGGTCTGGATGGGCAATTCCAGGTAATCGATGGGACTGGCCGGCGAGGCGAAATGCCAGACGTAATCCACCGGGCTATCCAGGAAGATGAACTCGGTCACATCCTGCTCGATGAACCGGAAGCTGCGGTCCCCGCTCAAATGGGAGATGTTGTCGACCGAGCCGGTCACGAAGTTATCGAGCCCAATGACCCGGTGCCCTCGCGCCAGGAGGAGGTCCACCAGGTGCGACCCCAGGAAACCGGCCGCCCCCGTCACCACCGAGGTCGGCACCGAGCCAGGTTTGTTTTTTTTATTCGGTCTGGTTGGAACGGTTTTACGAGCCATATTTTCCTGTAGCTTAAGCTGACTTACTTTGCCCCGGTCCCCATCAACACCACCGGCACTGTCCGTGCCAGGATCGAGAGATCCAGCCACAGCGACCAGTTGTCGATATACTCGAGGTCCAACCGCACCCACTCGCGAAAATCGCTGACTCGGTTACGCCCTCGGACCTGCCAAAGACAGGTCAGCCCGGGCTTGACGCTAAGCCGACGCCGGTGCGCCACGTCGTCGAAGCGCGCCACCTCCGCCACCGGCAGGGGCCGCGGCCCCACCAGGCTCATTTCGCCGCGCAGCACATTCAACAGTTGCGGAAACTCATCCAAGCTGAACTTGCGCAAGAACTTACCCACCGAGGTTACCCGCGGATCGTTGGTGACCTTGAATACCGGACCCGTCATCTCGTTGAGGGCCTCGAGCTCTTGCCGAAGTTGCTCGGCGTTGGTCACCATCGTGCGGAATTTGTACATCGTGAAGGGCCGGCCATTGAGTCCGGATCGCTGCTGGCGGAAAAACACCGGCCCAGAGGAACTGAGCTTGATTGCTAACGCCACCAGCGCCAGCGGCGCCGCTACCACGACCAGGATCACCAACGCCAGGGTAAAATCCAGCAGTTGCTTGAGCACCCCCTGCCAGGAGCTCTCGGGCGCGCTGCGAAAAATCAAGACTGGCTTCCCCAGCCATTCGTCAAAACTCGTCCGCGATATCTGCGTCTTGAAGAAGTCGGCCATGAGCCACACCTCGACCCCCTCGAGCTCGCAAGCGCGGATGACGGCCTCGACGGGGGCGAAATAGGCCCGCCGGGCGCTGACAATCACCCCGTTGACGGCCATTTCGTGGAGCATTTCCACCAGCCGTTCCACCGGCGTTTGCTCGATATCCAACTGGCCGACGATCTCGATGTCCTCATGCGCGCCCGCCAACTCCCCACGCACCCGGGTCAATTCGTTCCGCACCCCGACCAGGAGGAAGCGACGGCGGAACTGGGCTTCCGCCACCCGACTCCGGCGCGCCAGGCGCGTCAGCTTCGTCTTTGCCCCACAACAGCAAGAAGCTCAGCGCGCCGAACCAGACCACGATCCACCGGGCAATCAACAGCCGCAACACGAACAACCCGGCTATCAACCCCAGTGTGATAAAAAGACACCCCTTGAACAGCACCCAGAGCGTCGTCCACCTCGAGCAAAACCGCGAACGATGGTATAAGCCCTGGCTCTCCAGGATGAAGGGCGCCGTCAGGATCAGGATGAGATAGAGCCACTGGTAATCCTCGAAGGAGCTCTTCCATGGGGGGGCGTGAAACAGCCCGATGAGAAAGGTGTTGGACCGCAACTCGAACGCCAGCCAGAAACTGAACGCGAAAAGACCCGCGTCCATCAACTGATGGATCTGCATCCGGAATTGTCGGTCACGGCCAAGCATCGCTAAGTCTCGTTCAGGTCGGTGATTCTAGCCGACCCGAAGGCCAAAGCCAAGCTTTTCACTGGCCGCCCCTCGCCGCGTTCTCGGTTCCCGAACCGACCGCCAAGTCCTGTTCGCATCGCTGCGGGTCCAACCGGGAATGCCGGTGGAGGGGAGGCGACCACCACTGGGCCGGGTGCCCGGGGCTAGCGCCAAACGAAACCGGAGGCCACTTCGGTTTGGAACTTCTGGTTGGTGTCCAAGATCCGCTGTGCCAACGTTGCGGAGATCGAGTAGAGCATGGGCGCCGCGGCTCCCGGGTTGTCCAGCATCAAAGCCCGGAATGATTCGGCCGTGAACCGCAGGAGGCGCGCGTCCTCCTCCGCAATGATGTCAGCCGATCGGGGAGTTTGGGTGAACATGGAGATCTCGCCGAGAAACTGGCCCGAGGAAATCCGCCCCAACACTTTTTCATCCCGGCCTACCAGAATCCGCACCCGCACCGTACCCGCTAGCACAAAAAAGATGGCATCCCCCGGCTCATGACGCCGAATGACGAATTCTCCGGAGTTGACGAGCACCAGTTCGGAGAGCTTGATAAACTGAGCCAAATCGTGGTTTGATAGGGCGGCCAAAGCCGGGAATACCCGCAACTCATTGGGATTGACCGCCTCCTCGCTAGTGCGCAACTGCTCCAAGAACAGCGTGTCTTCCCCTGGGACCAGCGCCTCCTTGAGCTGCGGAATCGCGCTGGCCTGCTTCCAACTCTTGAGGCTCTCCAAGTAAATCCAGGTGTCACGGAACACCCGCGAATCGTGAATCCACTCGGTCAGGATGGTGAGTGAAATGGGGCCGTACACCTGGTTGTCGGAGGCCCACACCCGGTAGACTTCGTCCCCATCCGACACCCCAACGGAAGCTATTACCTCAGGATTTGGCTCGTCGGCCGTTTTGTCCTCAGCCCTCAAAGTCTCTTGATCGGTCATATGAATGCCTAATGAACAAGCACCCCATTTCTGAGCGCAGCCTTTGGCTTACCACGGCGCCGGCAAACGGGAATTACTTGCGCCAACATCATCGCACAGGAGCCCCACGTGGTCAAACGGTGGTTGTTGGCCCCGAATGTCCCCCTTTCGGCCAACGAACGCGTCAGACTTTCTTGGACCTCATTGGAATTGCCCCAGACCTCCCTGGCTCCGCGATCTCGAGCCGGCGAACCCGGGCAAGACCCGCCCCCGCCCCTGAAGGTGGAGCTTGAAGCAGCCCGGCCCGGCTCTTTTGTTGGGAAAGGGCTTTTGACATCGACGCGGCAGATGGCTAGTTTCTCGGCGTGGAATCGCTGCACGCACCTTGGCGGATCGAGTATATCCTGGCACCCAAACCGGTCCTGGGGGAAAGCCTCTTTGCCCGGATCGCCCAGTCCAGTGACGACGAAGCCAACTACGTCATCGCCCGGGACCGCTCCTGCTTCGCCCTGCTCAACACCTTTCCCTATACCGGCGGTCATCTGATGGTGGTGCCCTACCGCCAAACGGCGGATCTGAACGCCCTGACGGAGGAGGAATTGGCCGGCCTGCTGCTGCTGGCACGCCGGTGCCAAAATGCCCTCACCCAAGTGATGCGCCCGGACGGGTTTAACCTGGGTATGAACCTGGGGAAAGTGGCCGGCGCCGGCATCCTGGAACACCTCCATCTCCACATCGTGCCCCGGTGGCAGGGAGACACCAACTTTATGCCCGTGCTGGCTGGCACCACCGTGGTGCCACAAGCCCTACGCGAACTGGCCGCCCAGTTGCGCGCGGCCCTCGCCGGCGCCTAACCTCCATGGCCACCGAGACCCTCCACTTTGAAAACGCCCGGCTCGCCCAGCAGCTTTTCAATAACGACCCGCGCAATCTCCAAGCCCTCGACCGCGAACTCGGCGTACAGGCCACGGCGCGCGAGGGGTGGATCAAACTCGACGGCGAGTTGGCGGCCATCGAGCAGGCCAAACACCTGTTTCTCCTCTTGGAAAACTCGGTCCAGGCCGGTACCCCGGTGCGCAACCGCGAGTTCTCCCATGCCTTGTCCATCGTCAAACAGGAGGGCGTGGGGATGCTCAAGGACATCATGTCCGACCGCATCCTCACCTCGGAGAAGAAGCCGGGGGTCACTGCCAAGACGGTGGGCCAGAAGAAATACCTCGACGCCATTCGGCATCACGACATCACCTTCGGGGTGGGACCGGCCGGGACCGGCAAGACCTACCTGGCGGTGGCGATGGCCTTGGCCGCCCTGCGCGAAGGCAAGGTCTCCCGCATCATCCTGACCCGCCCGGCAGTCGAGGCGGGCGAGGCCCTCGGCTTTCTTCCCGGGGATCTCTACGAGAAGATCATGCCCTACCTGCGCCCCCTGCACGACGCGTTGCACGACATGATGCCAGCCGAGGAAATCCAGCGCCACACGGAACGCGGGGTAATCGAGATCGCCCCGCTGGCCTACATGCGCGGCCGGACTCTCAACCATGCCTTCATCATCCTGGACGAGGCCCAGAATTCGACTACCGAACAGATGTTCATGTTCCTCACCCGGTTGGGCATCAGTTCCAAGGCCGTCATCACTGGGGACGAAACCCAGGTGGACCTGCCCTCGCACAAACATTCGGGCCTGCTTGAAGCCCATCGCGCCCTTCGGCACGTCGAGGGGATCGCCATTGTCGAGTTCTCCCGACGCGACGTCGTCCGGCATCCACTGGTGCAGCGCATCATCGCTGCCTACGAAGAGCACCGCGGCCTCGGCAAGCCTCACCCGCCCAAGGAGAGCCCATGAGCAAGCCCGCCGCCCGGCCCCGCGGCGCACTCCAGTGCCCTCCCCTGGCAGTCCCTCCTCCAGCCATCGAACTGCGCAACCGCCAGCACGTCCGCCGCCTGGATACCCGGCGGCTTATCCCCCTCGCCCATGCGCTGCTTCACGAACTGGGCGTGACGGCAGGCGAGTTGAGCGTGGTCTTTGTCGATGCCCCGTTCATGGCCCGCCTCAACCAGACTTATCTCGGCCACACCGGATCCACCGATGTCATCACTTTCGATTACCACGCAACCCCTTCCCCCACCCCAGCGGCGTTCGTGCAGGGCGAACTGTTTGTTTGCGTGGAGGCTGCCATCGAGCAAGCCCGCCTGTTCCGGGTCACTTGGCAGTCCGAGTTGGTCCGCTACCTGGTCCACGGCGTGTTGCACTTGCGGGGCTACGACGATTTGGAAGCGGGACCGCGACGGCGTATGAAGCGCGAAGAAGACCGGTTGGTGAAGGCCCTCGCGCAGCGGTTTGAGGTGGAACGGATCGGGAAGGTAAAACAAACTCTTAACCTCCCTCACAAACTCGCAGTCGCGCCTTGACCACAGCCCCCGATCTAGGCATGGTGTGCCGCAATCCTTTTAAGGCAAGTTCCGCTCGTCCACTCACGAACGGGCACCAGAAGAAATATGACAGAAACAATTTTAGGGCAGTGCCAAGTAACCAACAAGGCATTGTTGGCCTGGGTGACCGATATGGTCAACCTCTGCAAACCGGATCGGGTGCATTGGTGTGATGGCTCGACGGGTGAGCGCGCTGCGCTCACGGCGGAGGCGATCGCGCAGGGTATCTTGATCCAACTCAACCAGGAGAAGTTGCCCGGCTGCTATTACCATCGATCCAACCCGAACGACGTGGCGCGGGTGGAGCAGTCCACCTTTATCTGCACCAAGGACCAGGAAGAAGCGGGCCCCACGAACAACTGGATGGCGCCGCGGGAGATGTACGCCAAACTGCGGACCCTGACGGACGGCGCCATGCGGGGCCGGACGATGTATGTAATTCCGTATCTGATGGGACCGCTGGGGTCTCCGCTCAGCAAGGTCGGCATCGAACTGACTGACTCCATCTACGTCGTGCTCAGCATGGGCATCATGGCCCGCGTCGGTCCGGATGCCTACCAGCAACTCGGCGACGATGATGATTTCAACCGCGGCCTCCACTGCATGCTCGACGTCCACCCGGACCGTCGCTACATCGCACATTTCCCGCAAGACAACACGATCATCTCGGTCGGCTCCAACTACGGCGGCAACGTGCTCCTGGGCAAGAAATGCCTGGCGCTGCGCATCGGCTCCTATCTGGGCCGCCAGGAAGGCGCCTTTGCCGAACACATGTTGATCCTCTGCGCCGAATCACCCACCGGCGAAAAGACCTACGTCGCGGCGGCTTTCCCCAGCGCCTGCGGTAAGACCAACTTCGCCATGATGATCCCCCCAGCCCACTTCGAGGGATGGAAGATCACCACCATCGGCGATGATATCGCCTGGATGAAAGCGGGGGCCGATGGCCGCCTGTACGCCATCAACCCGGAGACCGGCTACTTCGGGGTCGTTCCGGGAACCAATTCGAAATCCAATCCCAACGCCGTGAAGATGATCGCCCGCGATACCATCTACACCAACGTGGGGCTCACCCCCGACGGAGACGTGTGGTGGGAGGGTAAAGATGGTCCGGTCCCGGAGGAATGCCTGGACTGGCGGGGAAACCGCTGGACTCCCGCTTCCAAGGAGAAGGCGGCGCATCCGAACAGCCGCTTTTGTGTGCCCATGGCCAACAACCCGGTGCTGGCTCCGGAGACCAACGACCCGCGCGGCGTCCCTATCAGCGCGATTATCTTTGGCGCCCGGCGCAGCGATACCGTGCCGCTCATCTTCCAGGCCTTTAATTGGGTCCACGGCGTCTTTATTGGCGCCACGATGGGCTCGGAAATGACCGCCGCCGCAGTGGGTGGCGCCGGCCAGGTTCGCCGCGATCCCATGGCCATGCTCCCCTTTTGTGGCTACCACATGGGCGACTATTTCCGGCACTGGATCAACATGCACCGGGTGATCAAGCACCCACCCCGCATCTTCCATGTCAATTGGTTCCGCAAAAACGCGCAGGGCGAATTCCTTTGGCCCGGCTTCGGCGAGAACATGCGCGTCCTCAAGTGGATTGTGGACCGCTGCCAGGGGCGCATCGAAGCCGATGAAACGCCGCTGGGCTGGGTGCCTCGGCCGCGCAGCTTCGACCTCAACGGTCTTCCCGAGGTCAGCATCGAGCGCTTCGAACAGGCTCAAACCATTGACAGCGATGAATGGCGCCGCGAGATCATCATGCAGGAGGAGTTGTTTATGCGCCTCTATTCACACCTCCCCAAAGAGTTGATCTTCCAGCGCGAACTATTGGTCGCTCGCCTCTAGCGTCGGGAGACGGCGGGAAGTTCCAATGAGTTGGTTTAACTCCTCGGCTGGGGTCTGGGGCCGCCAGGGCGCTTTTCTACTCCCAGCCGCCGCGGTCTTCTTCCACCTGCTCCTTTTTCAATGAGAAGTCTGCTGCGAGAGTTGATGCGGCTCGGTCGGCAGGAAAAAAAGTGGCTCTTGGCGTCACTCCTGGTGATGCTCATTCTGGCGTTGGCGGTGATTTTCCTCCTCGCTTCCAACTCGGGGATCTCCTGGGCCCTGTATCCTTCCAGGTGAAGCTCCTCCGCGAACTGATTTCGTCATCCGAAAAAAAACACCCGTCCTCAACAGTCGAGGACGGGTGGAGATGTTAAAACTCGCAAGAGGCGTTTGCAGCCTTAGGCCGGAGTCGCTTCGGCGGCTTTCTTCTGGTCCGCGGGCTTAGCGTCGGAGGTCGCTGCGGCCGTGCCGGAACCAGCGGATATCGCGGCGATATCCACAAATTCCAAGATAACCCACTGACCGGCGTCGCCTTGGCGCGTGCCCTTTCGACCGCCGAGGCGGATGATGCGGGTATAACCACCCGGCCGCTCTTTTTGGGAAGGGGCGATTTCATCGAACAGGATCTTCACGGCCAGCTCCTGGTGCAAGCGGGCAGCGGCCAAACGACGATCATGAATGGTGCCGCTCTTGCCGAGAGTCACCACTTTTTCGGCTACGGAGCGGACGGCTCGGGCCTTCGGAAGTGTCGTTTTGACGCGTTTGTGAATGATGAGACTGCAGACCATGTTGGCCAACATGGCGTTGCGGTGTTGGCCAGTGCGGCCCAGCTTGGCAGTTCGCTTAAGGTGTCGCATAAATTGTCAGCGTTAATTCGGTAATGGGTTGTCGAGTTCCACAATGGCGGGGCGAAGGCGTCCCGATGGGGAACGCTCACCGCCACGACCATGCGTTTAGCGCGTAATCGGCGTGATGGTTCCCTCTTCTTTCGGGGTTTCCAGCATATCCGGCTCGAAGGTCATCCCGAGGGTCAACCCCAAAGCCGCCAGTTTATCTTTGATCTCGTTGAGCGACTTCTTGCCGAAGTTACGGTACTTGAGCATTTCCTGCTCGCTCTTCATGCCGAGTTGGCCGACGGTGGTGATGTTCGCGTTGTTCAGGCAATTCGCGGCGCGTACACTCAACTCTATCTCATTGACGCTCATGTTGAGCAGTTTCTTGAGCTTGCTCTTTTCCTCGTCATGTTTATCGACAACCTCTTCAAACTCGACGGCGTTCTTGTCGTAACCGACGAACACATCCAGGTGGTGCTGCAAAATAGCGGAGGCCTGCGTCAATGCGTCATCCGGCGAAATCCGTCCATCGGTCCACACCTCCAGGATCAGTCGATCGTAGTCGGTGCGCTGACCAACGCGGGCGTTCTCGACGGCGTAACGCACGCGCGTCACGGGTGAAAACAGCGAATCAATCGCAATAACCCCGATAGCCTGACCCGGCTTTTTGTTCTCATCGCCCGGCAGGAATCCACGTCCCACCTTGACTTCGAGCTCCATCTCGAATTTCCGCTTTTTGTCGAGCGTGCAAATATGCTGAGTCGGATTGACCAGTTCGAGGTTTTGATTGACTTGGATGTCAGCCGCGGTAACCGCGCCTTCCTTGTTGACCGAGAGAAGAAGCGTCTGCGGATCGCGCGCATGCGCCTTGAACAGAATCTTCTTCAGGTTCAGCACGATGTCGGTAACATCTTCAACCACCCCGTCAACAGTGGCGAACTCGTGCATCGCGCCATCAATTTTGATGGAGCTGATGGCGGCTCCCTCGAGCGAGGAGAGCAGCACTCGGCGGATGGAATTTCCCACCGTATGGCCGTAACCCGTTTCAAAGGGTTCGGCGATAAACTTCCCGTAAGTTCCCGTTGCGGTTCCCTCTTCGCGAGTCAACCGCTTGGGCATTTCAAAGCGTCCAAGACGTACTGGCATAGTTTCCTTTCAACAATTTCAATCTGGCCTCGGCAGCGATATTCCCGCCAGTCGCCGCGACCCGTATAATTGTTTTGAAGTCCGTGAGGCATAACCTCCCGAACCTCGGTTGTTCTTTAGCGGGAATAAAACTCGACCACGGCCTGCTCGTTGGCAATTGGCTGGATCTCATCGCGCGTCGGAACGCGCATCATGACCCCTTTGAAAGCCTCTTTGTCCAGCGAAAGCCAATCCGGAACCACGCGACTGCCGGCGGACTCCAGGTTCTTGCCGGCCAACTGCCGGGCAGTATTGGTGTTTTTGATGTCGATCACGTCGTTCACCTTAACCGCAAACGAAGGGATGTTCACCTTGCGCCCGTTGACGCGCACATGCCCGTGACAAACCAACTGCCGCGCCGCGGCGCGGGTATTGGCAAACCCAAGGTGGTAGCAGACGTTATCCAGGCGCGACTCCAGGATCTGGAGCATCAATTCCCCGGTAACGCCGCGGCGCCTCAGCGCTCGCTCATACACACCGCGAAACTGTCGCTCCATCAGCCCGTAATAATAGCGCAATTTTTGCTTCTCGATCAAGCCCAAGCCGTAGTCGGTGTGCTTCCGGCGGGACTTGGGACCGTGTACTCCCGGACCGTAATTCCGGCGTTCAAGGTACTTGCTGGGGCCAAATATGGGCACGCCGAAACGGCGGCTGATGCGAACTCGGGGACCTGTATAACGAGCCATTGTAAAAAATCAGTTAGAGATTTGAAATGAGTGAATCAAACGCGGCGCTTCTTCCGGGGACGGCACCCGTTGTGCGGTATCGGCGTCACATCCTTGATGGTGGTGATTTCCAGACCAATCGCCTGCAAGGCGCGGATAGCCGACTCACGACCGGACCCGGGGCCCTTGACATGGACCTCGACCTCGCGCATGCCATGGGACATGGCCTGACGGGCGGCATCCTGAGCCACCTGCTGCGCGGCGTAGGCCGTGCTCTTGCGCGAACCCTTGAAACCCACCCGTCCGGCGCTGGACCAGCCGATGACATGACCCTGCATGTCGGTGATGCTCACCTGGGTATTGTTGAAGGTCGCCAGGATGTTGGCGATCCCGGTGATGATATTCTTGGCACCCTTCGCCTTGACAATCTTCTTGCCCGCCAAATCGTCAGCCAGCAATTCCGCCGCCGTGGGGGCAGAAACGGATGGGGGAACCAAAGTTCCCTCAGCCGGCTTGGCGGCATCGGCGGCGCCAGCAGCGGCAGGTGCGCCAGCCGGCGCCCCGTCTGCAGCAATGGGTGGGGCGCCCTTCTTGGGAGCTTTGGGGGTTGGAGCTTCGCCGGCCGCCTTGGCGGCGGGCTTGTCGGCAGCGGTCTCCGGTTTGCCCTCTTTCTTGGGAGCGGGCTTCTTTTTAATTTCGTCGGCCATGTGATATTCCAGCGGTTACAGGTAAAAGGGCAAGTCTTAGTGAATCCCGGCCTTGGCGGTTGGGCTGCGGACCACGCCTACAGTCTTGCGCGGCCCCTTGCGCGTGCGGGCGTTAGTTTGGGTGCGCTGACCGCGAACTGGCAGACCGCGCAAGTGGCGGACGCCGCGGTAGCATTTGATGCCTTGCAACCGCTTCAGATTCATGCCGACCTCCCGGCGGAGGTCGCCCTCGATCACGTACTTGCCGTCCTGGATCGCCCGAACGATAAGTGAAAGCTGTTGCTCTGTGAGGTCCTTCGCGCGAATGGACGGGTCTAGACCGGCCCGCTCCAGCACTTCTTTGGCGTTGGTGGGACCGATTCCGTAGATGTAGCGCAGAGCAATATCAATGCGCTTGTTGGGGGGAACTTCTACACCGATGATACGAGCCATGAGATCTTAGAGGTGTTGGGTTATAGTGCCGGTTTACTCTCAACCCTGACGCTGCTTATGACGCGGGTTGGTACAGATCACGCGGATAATGCCTTTCCGGCGGATGATCTTGCAATTTTCGCAAAGTTTTTTCACTGACGCGCGAACTTTCATAATCTAAATCTTTCCAAATCGATGCCGCTGATCGGCGAAATTAATTCTCTACACCAATATTACACTAAAATCCGCCCGGTCGAGAGGTCGCAAGGCGACACCCGCAACCAGACGCGTTCTCCGGGCGCGAGCCGCCCATGGATTTGACGCGCCTTGCCCGCTACGAAACCCAGCAGCCGATGGCCATTGGCCAATGCCACCCGGTAGGTCCCGTTCGGGAGCGCTTCCACTATTCGGCCTTCGACTTTGAAGGCGTTTTCTCCGGCCATGTCAAAATCTCCGCGGCACCCTCGGTGATCAACACCGTGTGCTCGAAGTGAGCGGACAGTGAACCATCTTGCGTCACCACTGTCCAGCCATCATTCAAAATTTTTACTGCTGCCAACCCGGCATTGACCATCGGTTCGATCGCCAGGGTCATGCCAGGCCGCAACTTCGGCGAAGACCTGCCCTCGACGAAATTGGGCACCTGCGGTTCTTCATGGACCGAGCGCCCGACGCCATGGCCGACGAACTCTCGCACCACGCTATAGCCCTGACTCTCCACATAGCTTTGCACCGCCCGCGAAATATCCGCGACCCGCTGCCCCGGGATGGCCTGCGCTATCCCTTCATACAGCGCCTTTTCCGTCACGTCCATCAGGTTCTGGGCCCGGACATCACAACCACCAACCGCCACCGTACGGGCTGTATCCCCGACAAAACCGTTATAATAAACCCCGACATCCAGACTAATGATGTCACCAAACCGCAACTGGGTAGGACCAGCCAAACCATGCACTACCTGCTCGTTCACCGAAATGCAAATCTGGCACGGGTACTTCATGTATCCCAGAAACGCGCTTTTGGCACCGTAGCTCTTGATGCGGGAAGCGGCATACTCATCCACCTCGCGAGTCGTCAACCCCGGACGTACAAATGCCGCGACTTCATCCAACACCGTAGCCGCCACGACACAGGCCGGCCGCATGGCTTCCAAGTCCCGCTCACTCTTTAAAATGATCATCGGCTTGCGTCCATGTTAATTGCCCAACCCCGGCTCCGCAACCCAACCGGCTCCCACAAATTACCAGCCCTCAAAACCGTCCCCGGAGTTTTCCCTTCTTCAGGAACCCGTCGTAATGACGCATCAATAGATGGGTCTCAACCTGCCGCATGGTATCCAGCAGAACACCCACCAAGATCAGCATGCTGGTACCGCCAAAGAAAGTGGAAACCTGGTAGGGTATCTTCAGCCACCGGGTTAACATAATCGGTATAACCGCGATAACGGTAAGAAAGACTGCCCCAGCCAAGGTAATGCGATGCATGGCATTGTGAAGGTAGTCGCTGGTAGCCTGTCCCGGGCGGACCCCAGGGATGTAACCACCGTTCTTTTTGAGATCGTCCGCAATCTGCAACTCGTTAAACTGGGTGGCTACCCAAAAATAAGAGAAGAAGAGAATCATCAACGAGTAAAGGGCGATATACCAGAACATCCCCTCGCTCAAGGCACGGGCAATTTCGCCAAAGAACTTGATGCCCATGATGCTGCCCAACCAGAGGAAGGCCTTTTGCGGGAACATCAAGATCGCCTGGGCGAAAATAATGGGCATCACCCCGGCGTAATTCACGCGCAGAGGCATGAAGGCGGTACTGCCCTGCATCACCTTTCGCCCCACGACGCGCTGCGCGTATTGAACCGGAACTTTGCGTTGCGCCTGGGTGATCGCAATCACCCCGGCAATCACTCCTGCCAGGAGCAACAGGAGGGCCACGGCATGACCCAGATTGAACTCGGAGGGAGCACCGTGCGGCGGGAAAAACATGTCCTTGAGCACCACCGCCGCCTGGGGGAGGCGTGCAAGAATCCCGATAGTGATAACGAGGGAGACGCCGTTACCAATGCCGCGCTCCGTAATCTGTTCCCCCAACCACATCAGCAGCATGGTCCCCGTGGTGAGGATCATCATGGTCTGAAACCTATAAAACCAAATGGCCGAGTCGCTGTAGATAACCAGTCGCCCAATGCCCTCGCCGAAAATACTGTCCGGATGCTCCCATCCAAAGGCCATCACCATACCCTGACCCAGGCAAAGGGCGACGGTGAGATAACGGCCATATTGAATGATCTTTGTCCGGCCGCCCTCTTCGCGAGCGAGCTTAGATAGGCTCGGCCACACTGCGGTGAGCAATTGGATGATAATGGTGGCGCTGATGTAAGGCATGATTCCCAACGCACCAACAGCACAATGCTCGAGGGCTCCCCCCGTAAAGAGGCTGTACATGCCGAGCACCGAAGCCCCTGCCTGAGCATGTGAATCAAAGAACTTAGTCAGCGCGGTCCCGTCCAAACCCGGTATCCGGATCACCGCCTCGACCCGGCAAATGGCCAGAATCATCACGGTGAACAAGATCCTGGATTTAAGCTCGGGAATCTTAAAGCAGTTGCTAAAGGTGTTGGCGATGGCGGGAAGCATGGTCAGTTAAAGGCTAGGAGTCAGTGCCGAAGAGCCCACCCGGAGAGTTCCGATTCCACACTGTGGGTAGATGGGTGCCTTAGAGCGCATGAAAACAGCTATTTCTTCGTCGTAGCTGTGGCTTTGCCAGCCTTGAAGCGGGCGATAGCCGAGCCTTTCGCAGGGTAAACCTTCGCGGGAATCAGCTCACAGACGCCGCCTCGGGCCTCGATCTTGGTCTTGGCGGTAGCACTAAAGGCATGAGCGGAAACGGTGAGTTTCTTGGTCAATTCGCCTTGGCCGAGGATCTTGATGCCAGCGGCCCTACCCTGGGCCAGCCCGACCGTGCGGAGCGAGGTCTCGTCCACCCGGGCGCCGTCTTCAAACAGATTCAACGCCTCCAGATTGACGGGCAGATAATAGGTCCCGTGGCGAACGTTGTTGAAACCCCGCTTGGGAATTCGCCGAATGAGCGGCATCTGGCCGCCTTCGAAGCCCGGACGGATAGAACTGCCTGAGCGAGCGGTTTGGCCCTTGCCCCCGCGTCCGCTGGTCTTACCATGCCCGCTAGATTCGCCTTGTCCCAGGCGCTTGCGGCAATGTTTTGCGCCGGGCCGCGGTTTGAGATCGTGTAAACGCATATCAGACTAAACAGTGGTAGTAGTGGTGGTGCTAGCCTCCGGGGCGGCCGTAGCCAGTACCGGAGTCGGAGAAGTCGTGACGGGTAGCTTGGGCGCCTCGGGCTTCTTGTATTCGATCCCTCGTCCTTTATAAATATCTTCCCTCAAACGCAGGCTGAGTAGAGCGCCCAGGGTGGCTTTGACCACGTTCGCTGCGTTCTTGGAACCGAGGGACTTGCTCAGGACGTCCTTGATCCCTACCGATTCCAACACCGCGCGGACGGTCTTGCCCGCAATGATGCCGGTTCCAGGGGATGCCGGCCGAAGGAGCACCTTCGCGCCGCAGTAATGATGGAGAATTTCGTGTGGAATCGTGACATCTTTGAGGGAAACCGAAACCATCTGAGCGCGGGCCATTTCGCCGCCCTTGCGGATGGCATCGGCCACTTCCCCTGCCTTGCCGAGGCCAATGCCAACCCGGCCGCGTTTGTCGCCCACGACAATCAGCGCGCTAAAGTTAAACCGGCGTCCGCCCTTGACTACCTTGGCGGACCGGTTGATGAAAACGACCTTTTCGGTCAATTCGTGCCCGGTCTGCGCGTCGGTAGTTACCTCCGGCTCAGGGCGCGAACGTCGGCCGCGAAAACCGCCGCGCTGGCCGCGGGGTTCGCTGCTTTCTGGTTTAATTGGATCAGCCACAGTGTTGTTCTCTCTTTGAGGTTAAAATTGCAGACCAGCCTCGCGCGCGGCGTCAGCCAGAACCTTGACCTTGCCATGATACCGAGCGCCGCTCCGNTCAAACACCACTTGCTTGATACCTTTGCCTAAGGCCACTTGCGCCGCCAAAGTGCCAATGATCTTAGCACTGGGCATGTTTGCCGCCAACTTATCGCGGTCGGGCGTAGACTTGCTTGTGGTAGACGCCGAGGCCAAGGTCACCCGCCCAAAATCATCAATAAATTGGACATGAATGTTCTTGTTGGTGAAGCACACCGCCATACGCGGACGCTCTTTGGTGCCACTCACCTTATGCCGCACTCGCCAGCGCCGCAACAACCGTAATTTATGTTTCTGTTCGGTTCTCATTTCAATGAATCACGGTTTTGGCCGTGAACTCGATAATCGTTTTATGCCAGTCTCGGCGCAGCACTCGCGCCATTATTGAACGGTCTTTCCTTCCTTGCGGACTACTCGTTCATCGCTGTAGCGAATGCCTTTGCCCTTATAAGGCTCCGGCGGATAGAAGCTGCGCAACTCTGCCGCTACCTGCCCAACCACTTGGCGATCGGGCCCTTCAATGGTGATCTTGGTGTTCTCTTCCACCTTCACGGTAATCTGTGCCGGAATAGTGTAGTTGATCGGGTGGGAGTAGCCAAGACTCATGTTGACAATATTGCCCTGAACGGCGGCCTTGAAGCCGACGCCTTGAATCTCGAGCTTCTTCGTGAAGCCATCAGTCACACCGCGCACCATATTATTGATGAGCGCCCGGCTCAGTCCATGAAGGGCCTTGGCCTGCGCGTCATCACCCTCGCGGCTGACGATCACCTTGCCATCCTCGACCTTGAGGCTGGTGCGCAGCGGAAGCTGCCAGTTGAGCTTGCCTTTGGGGCCCTCCACTACCACCTGCTGGCCGTTAACCTGAACCTTGACCTTGGCCGGTATGGCTATCGGTTGTTTTCCTATGCGTGACATAATTCAGTCTCCTACCAAACGTAGCAAAGCAGTTCCCCGCCCAGGTTCTTTTTGCGCGCCTGGTTGTCGGTCATCACCCCTTCCGAGGTGGAAACGATGGCGACCCCGAGGCCGCCGCGAACCCGGGGAATCGCGTCCGCGCCAACGTAGCGACGCAGACCCGGCGAGCTTACCCGCTTCAAGCCTTCGATAACACTCTTCTTGCCTTGGTACTTCAGCTTGAGCTTCAGCACCTTCGGAAGTTTGCCTTCAACGGCAAAATCATTGATATAGCCCTCGCGCTTGAGAATCCCCGCCAAGCTCTCCTTCATCCGGGAGTGCGGCAGTTCCACGCCGGGCAATAGCGCCCGGTTCGCATTGCGAATCCGGCTCAACATGTCTGAAATCGGGTCGTTCATAAACTCTTACCAACTGGCCTTCGTGACACCGGGAATCAGACCGTTCAATGCGCCTTCCCGGAAGGTCAAACGCGAACATCCAAATTTGCGCAAGTAGCCGTGACGGCGTCCGCTCATGGAGCAGCGATTTACCACCCGCGACGGACTGGCGTTACGCGGCAGCTTTGACAGCCCGGCGTAATCCCGCTTGGCCTTCAACTCCGCCCTCAGGGCGGCGTATTTCTTAACCGTCTCGGCCTTCTTTTTGTTCCGTTCAATCCACGAAGTCTTTGCCATAAATTCTTATTGGGGTCGGGTAAGTTCGCCTCGCCTTACTTCGCCTTGGCTGCCTCCGCGAAAGGCATGCCCATCAATTTCAGCAAATCCAAGGCCTCCGCATTGGTCCGCGCGCTGGTCACAATCGTGATGTCCATTCCCTGCTGCCGCTTGATCTTATCCAGCTCGATCTCCGGAAAGATGGTCTGATCGCCGACACCCAGCGTGTAGTTGCCGCGACCATCAAACGAACGGGGCGAGAGGCCGCGAAAATCGCGAATCCGAGGCAGGGCCGTCGCGATCAGCCGATCGAAGAACTCGTACATCGCGTCCCGCCGCAAGGTGACTCGGCAACCGATCGGCTGCCCCTCGCGCAGTTTGAAATTGGCAATGCTATGACGCGACTTGCTGGTCGCAGCCTTGCGACCGGTGATAAGCGCCAGATCCTTGGCCGCGTCATCAATGGCGCTCTTCTCCAACGAGGCGCTTATCCCCATATTCACCACGATCTTGGTGATCTTGGGAATCTCGTGCAGGTTGGCATACTGATGCTTGTCCTTGAGGACCGGCATCACCTCTTTTATATATTTATCGTAGAGTCTGGCTTTCATTTCGCTTTTTCCCGGATTTTACCGGAGCGGGGAGTTCAAATTCGTATTCCGTGACTGTTTCTCAAAGGGAGCTTCAGGCCTTGACCGCGCCCCGTTTGGCCGCGCGCGCGTCGAAGTCCGCTGCCTTGGCCACGTTCGAGACATGGATGGAGCCTTCGCGCTCGACAATTTTGCCCTGCGGATTGGCTTGGCTCTTCTTCATGTGCTTCTTGATCATCCGAGCGCCCTCAACAATGACGCGATCCTTCTTGCCCAGCACCGAGATAATCCGGCCTCGCTTGCCTTTGTCGGCCCCGGCAATGATCACCACCTCGTCGTTTTTCTTTACGTGAAATCTACGCATGCTAAATCGCTCCTGCTGGTAATGTTCCTTGATGATGGAATTAAATGACCTCCGGGGCCAGCGACACAATCTTCATGAATTTTTTGTCGCGTAGCTCGCGGGCCACCGGCCCAAAGATCCGAGTACCGCGCGGATTCATTTCTTTGTCGATAATGACGATCGCGTTGCTGTCAAACCGCAGGTACGACCCATCACTCCGCCGAATCGCCTGGCGCGTCCGCACCACGACAGCGTCCACTACCTCGCCCTTCTTAACGGTCCCGTCCGGAGCTGCCTCCTTGATGTGGGCCTTGATCACATCGCCGATGTGGGCGTAGGTCTGATTGCGACCCAAGACTCCAATCGTCGCGGCGCGTTTCGCGCCCGTATTGTCGGCCACATCTAAAATCGATCGTAATTGTAACATAAAACTTTTGTGCTCTGGCGCCGGCGCCGATCAAATCAAGCCGATACCGGGGTAGCCCGGACGCTCTGCTCAACCACAGCGGTCAACCGCCACCGCTTGCTCTTGGAAATCGGACGCGTCTCTTCGATGCGTACCCGATCCCCTACCTTGGCTTCAGACTTTTCGTCATGGGCGTAGAGCTTGGTGTAGCCGGTAACGACCTTCTTAAACTTCGGGTGCGGAAATCGGCGTTCGACGCGCACGATGATGGTCTTGGCCATCTTGTTGGAAATCACTTCGCCGACACGCTCTTTGCGCTGGCGGCGTTTGGGAGCGGGAGCCGGCGTCGCGACGATCGGAGTGCTGGTCGCGGTAACGGACGGCGGTGGTGCTGGTAGTGCTGTCAGCCATACAAATCTTTATGCCTGTTGATTGCGGAGTTTCGATATGCAGGTTTCAATCCGCGCGATGTCGCGGCGCAATACCCGCAGTCGCGCTGGTTTCTCCAGTTGCGCACTGGCCTGCTGCAAACGCAAATTAAACATTTCTTGCCGGAAATTGCGGCTCTCGGCCAGCAATTCAGGCAGGGTCTTCTCGTGCAACTCTTTCCGTTGGGTCTTTTTCATGTTACATCAATCTCGCGCAGCGTTAACCCATCCGGTGACGGGAAATGAACTTGGTTTTGATCGGCAGCTTGGTTGCGGCCAACCGCAGCGACTCACGCGCCACCGCCTCAGTCACCCCGTCCACTTCAAACAGCACGTTGGCGGGCCTGATCACGGCCACCCAGGACTCCAATGGTCCTTTGCCCTTGCCCATCCGCGTTTCCAGCGGCTTCTTGGTAAACGACTTCTGTGGGAAAACGCGAATCCACATCTTGCCGTGGCGCTTCATGTTACGGGCAATGGCCACGCGCGCCGCCTCAATTTGCTTGGTATCCAACCAACACCGTTGCAGAGACATCAGGCCATACTCGCCAAAGGCCACCGTGTGACCGCGCGTGGCCAGGCCAGCGCGGTTTCCACGGTGCATCTTGCGATACTTCACTCTCTCGGGCATCAAGGGCATAACAAAATCTTTCTATCCGGGGTTCAAATCGCTGCGGGGTCAGCCGCCGGCGTCAGCACCGGAGCAGCCGCTGGAGCGATCGAGGCCGGTGCGTGCTGCGGTGGGAATACCGTTGGGGGCTGCGGTTTCACGGGAACCTTATCGTTCCGCGTCTCGCCTTTGCAGATCCAACACTTAATGCCGAGCTTCCCATAAACCGTCTTGGCTTCGGCAAAGCCATAATTGATATCTGCTCGGAGCGTATGCAGCGGGACACGGCCCCAGTGATATTGCTCCACGCGGGCCAACTCGGCGCCGCCCAAGCGGCCGGCGCACCGAATCTTAATCCCTTCGGCCCCGAAATCCTTGGCGGTCTGGAGCGCCTTCTTCATCGCCCGACGGAACGACACGCGCCGCTCCAATTGCAAGGCCACATTCTCGGCCACCAACTGCGCCTCAATCTCCGGGGTTTTTACCTCGACGATGTCGACGTAAATCTCCTTGCCGGTCATCTTGCTCAACTCTTCCTTGAGCTTGTCAATCTCAGCTCCTTTTCGGCCAATGACAATTCCGGGACGCGCGGTTTGAATTGTGATACGGCAGCGGTTGGCGGCGCGTTCGATGAGAATCTGCGGCACGGACGCCGACTCCAGCTTCTTCTTGAGCAGCGTCCGAATTTGACGGTCCTCGCTCAACAGCTTGCCGAACTCTTTCTTCCCCGCGTACCACTTCGACCGCCAATCGTGATTTACCGCGATTCGCAGGCCTATCGGATTAGTTTTCTGTCCCATACGATTTATTCGTCTGACAAAGTAATTTTGACGTGGCAATTGCGCTTGAGAATCGGACCAGCCGACCCGCGCGCCTTCGGAACGAAACGCCGGATGCTGCCCGCCGTCTGTGCCACCGCCTCTTTGACCACCAACCGGTCGGTCTTGAAGCCCTTGAAATCTGCCTTGTGAGTCTTGAGGTCTTCGGCATTGGCGATGGCGGACTTCAGCGTTTTGGCCACCACCCGCGCCCCCTTGCGCGGCACCACCGACAGCACTGCTTGCGCATGGCTGGCCGGCAGTCCCTGGATTTGCCGCACCACCTCGCGCATTTTCTGCGCGGACATGCGGATATTTTTGGTAATCGCGTGACTTTCCATACTCTACTTTGCCTCCGCTTTCGCCGTATGCGCGCCGTGTTTCTTGAACGTCCGCGTCAAACTAAACTCACCGAGCCGGTGCCCCACCATGTTCTCCGTGACAAACACCGGGTTAAATACCTTGCCGTTATGCACGCTGAAGGTCAGGCCCACGAAATCAGGCGTGATCATCGAGCGCCTGGACCAGGTCTTGATCGGCGTCTTGCTTTTGCTGTCCTTGGCCTTCTGGATTTTATCCAGGAGGTGGAAGTCCACAAACGGACCTTTCTTAATTGAACGTCCCATAAGTCGTCAGTAATCGAGATTAAACATTTTTCATCGGCCGGCCGTCGCGGCGGACCACGATAAACCGGTTCGAGTACTTCTTCTTGGGCCGCGTCCGAAAGCCCTTGGCCAGCAGACCCCAAGGCGAAGTGAGTTGCTGCCAACCGCCGCCTGATTTAGACTTGCCGGCGCCGCCACCATTCGGATGGTCCACCGGATTACGGCTCACACCACGATTAATGGGGCGAATGCCCAAGTGCCGTGACCGCCCCGCTTTGCCCAGCACCACATTTTCATGCTCGGTGTTGCCTACCTGGCCGATGGTCGCGTAACAGTTCTCATTGACCTTGCGAATCTCGCCGGATGGCAACCTTATCTGCGCATAGCCTTCGCCGCGCGACATTAACGTCGCTGCTCCGCCCGCCGTCCGCACCATTTGCCCGCCCCGGCCCGGAGTCAACTCGATGTTATGAATCGGCATACCGACCGGCACCGTCCGCAACGGCAGGCAATTTCCCAACTCCGCCGGCGCCTCGGGACCGCTCACCAGTTTCGCCCCAACCTGCAGGCCAACCGGCGCGATGATGTAGGTCTTCTCCCCGTCCTTGTATTCGAGCAACGCCAACCGCCCGGTGCGGCGGGGATCATACTCAATGGCCAAAACCACCGCTTCCATCCCGTGCTTGTTACGCTTGAAATCCACCAGCCGCATCTTCTGCTTGTGGCCCCCGCCAATACCCCGCGCGGTGGCCCGGCCGTAATGATTACGCCCTCCGGTGCGCTTGCGCGTCTCGACCAAGCTCTTCTCGGGCTTTGACTTCGTGATGTCGCTGAAGTCCGCGTACGAAATGTATCTCGTGGACGGCGTCAGCGGTCTAAATGTCTTTACTGGCATAAATCGTCATCGTTTCCCAAATCAGCTTCTACGAGTGCGTAGCCATCATTCCTGCCCCCAGTCGGGCGGTCAGTTATCGGCTCCGCAGGTTATGCTGTCCGGACCCCTCTCGAGGTCAAACGGAGCGTGCAATATACCAGCCACTTCCCTGTTTGCAATATCTATTTCGATTATTTCGCATTTATTTTCACCCTCGGGTTCGAGTTCGGCAACTGAGCAAAAAGCCCACCAAATGGCCCTGATTGCCGCTTTTCGCCCCCGTTCGGTCCCGTTCGCACGCGCTTCAACCCGACCCAAATCCGAATTGGCTGGCCTTGGCTCGCGATTTCGGATATCACCTTGGGTGAAATGAAACCTATCGTCAACAAGGCGAGCCAGGAATCGCCGGCACACCTACCCAGCCCGCCTGCGCTCGGTGCGGTTTTGCCCCCGCTTGTGCCCCCGGTCTCGACCGGAATTTCCGGACTCAATCGCCGCCGCATGAGGAGTCCTCATGCCGAACATCGTCAGGCCCAGCGCTTGCGGGTGGAGGAATCTCAACGCCTCGTCGAACTCTACCCGGAATTAACGGGATTGAAGGGCAACCTTGAGTTCGTCGATCGCGAAGGCGCCTCCCGCGCCACCGAGATGAAATACAATGCCAACTTGGAGCACCTCAAATCCGTCCTGGTCTTCACCTGCCCGGTTCCAGAGTGCACCGGTGGGGACTTCGACCTCACGGCCAAATTGGCCGAGGCCGTGTCGAAGCGGAAGCCAATGCTCACCGGAGACATCCCGTGCCTCGGCACGCATAAGAAGGCTTCCGGTAAGCTCCTTCCCTGTCGCCGGGTGCTGCATTATACCCTCAAACTGGCCTACTCCAAGCGGCGATAGGCCCCGGGCAGCCGAGCGGTTCAAGGCCCCGCTCGGGCTCCGCCGAACGGTGGAAGCCGCCGCCGATCATGAACTGCCGATCAGTATTCCGACCAGGAATACCAACACGCCGCCCAACACCACCTGGATGACCGCCGAAGACCACGGTGTGTCCATGTAACGGCGGCGGATCCAAGCGATCACCCCCAACTCGACGGCCACCACCGAAACGGCAACCCAGGTGGCCACGACATAGTTGGACATCAGGTAGGGCAAGCTGTGTCCAATCCCGCCCAAGGCGGTCATGAGTCCGCAAATCGTTCCGCGCGCCCAGGGATGCCCACGGCCCGTCAGGTTCCCGTCGTCCGACAACGCCTCGGCGAACCCCATGCTGATGCCCGCCCCGAGACTCGCCGCCAGTCCGACCCGGAAGGTATCCAGGCTGTTATGCGTGGCAAAAGCCGCCGCAAATAGCGGCGCCAGCGTTGAGACCGAGCCATCCATCAGTCCTGCCAGCGCCGGTTGGATGACCTGCAAGAGGAACAGCCGCTGCTGCCGCGCCGACTCCTCCTCGCTCGCTGAGTTCCGTCTGCGCCATCTTTTCGGCGGCGTGCGCGTGGTGCCGCTCCTCTTCCGCCAGGTCACCCAGCAATTGCCGCGTGCCCACATCCGTGGTCTTCCGCGCCGCCGCCTCGTAAAAGCGCTTGGTTTCCAACTCCATCAACTCCGCCGCTTTCCGCGCCGCATTCAACCCCATCGGCCGCACCAGCCAGATCGGCCGACGCTTCACGAAACCCCGGACGTCCTCGCGCCGAATCAGCGGAACATGCTCCCCAAACCGGCTCCGGTAGAGGTCCAACAAGCGATGCCGATGCGTATCTTCCGACAGCCGGAGTTGGGCAAACTGCTGCGCCTGCGCCGGATAGCTTTCCTTCAACCCCTCTGCAAAATCGTCGAAAATCCGCGCGTCCTCCTCCTCCAGAGAAATCGCGAGGGCGAGAATCTCGCGCTCGCTCAGGCTGTCAAATGACTTCATATCGCATTGTTTTCCGTCTTCATGGCCCACCTGAGCCTGCCGTCCATCCAGGACCCCGGCCGACAGAGGTTCACACCCGTTGGCAGCGCCCCTCTTCTGCGAGCGGCGGACCGTAAAGCGTGACACTAACCGAAAGACGCGGGGTTTTCAACCGCAACGCCCGATCCTGCAACGCCCGATCCAGCCGCAAGGACCGGAACAGAGGGTTCAACCAACCCCCGCGAATACGGGTTAGCAGGTTGCGGCGTTTCAAAACCCTAGCCACCCACACCAACGTGCGGTCCGCCCTATTTCCCCTCCGGTAGCTCCGGTCGGCGGTAATCATCCGCATAGCGCCGAATGTCCTCCTGCTGCCAATTGCCGAACGCGACCTCCAGGACGCGCACCGGTTTATTCCCCGCGCAGCTCAACCGGTGTTTTTCATTGGCCTGAATCCAGATCTCCTCCCCTGCCGCATAGCGGCGCTCTTGCTCACCGACCTGCGCCACTGCCCCATCATCGAGCACGATCCACAACTCGGCCCGCCCCGTGTGCGACTGCAGGCTCAGTCGCTGCCCGGGCAGCACCGTCATCAGGCTTACCGTACAGTCGCGGTTGTGGGCGTACTGCTTGAAGGAGCCCCAAGGCCGCGTGACCAAGGTCACCGGCGGCTTCTCCGCGGGGATCGGCTGCGTCGCATAGTTCGTCATAGCTGGTTCCTTTCCACCATCACCGGGCGTCCGTCGCGCTCGACCACCACGCATCGGAAATTATTCCGGGCGATCGCGCCGTAATCATGCCCCGCCTTGGCGGGATAAATCCCCACATAGGTAAGCGGCGCATCCCCCGTATTCATAGTCCGGTGAGCCGTCCCGCCTGGCACGTAAACCACCCGGTGGGGCTCCAGCGGGGCCGTCCGACTCTCACCGGTCACCTCATCCTCCAGCAGCATCACCCCTCGGCCGCTCAACCCGATGTACACCTCCGCTGCGGCTCGCCAGGCATGCAAATGCCCCTTGGTCATGAAGTACTCAGCCCCCACGCGTCCAGGTCGGATGAGGCCAACGCCGTAATGCAGATCGCCCTCGCCGCCCCCCGGTTCGACCCCCGCCACGGTGTAGATGACCGGGTTGCCCGCGGCCCGGGCTTGCTCGTAGGCCGTAGCGTCCGCGAAACAGCCCCGCAGATCGCTGAGGCATCGTTTCACCGGGACCACCCCAGCGATCGTCCCCAAGCCGGGATCAAAACAGGAAAGCAATGCGGCGGAGTTCAACATCCTGGTTCCCTTAGGTTCTGACGAAGGCCTTGAGCGTGCCAAAGTCGCGCCCGGACGACTGGTCGGCGGGTCTAATCGTGTAGCGGCCGACGGCCGCCGGCACGATGAACGTCTCCGCGTAATGGACCACAAACGGCTCAAACGCGTGGTCGGGGCTTTCCACAAGGGCCTCCGGGCCTTCCACCAGGTTCAGCACGTTCACCCCACCGCCCGTGTCGTGCGGAACCGTGCGGGTGAACCAATGCCGCCGGGTTTCTATAAACTCGCGCTGGTGCAACCCTGTCGCTCCTCGCGCCAACCATCCCCCCGACCCACCGCTTCGATGCGGTTAACCAGGCTTTGTTGCGTCCAGTCGGTGGTGCGGTCCCACTGGAGGTTGGCCAACCCGTGTTGCAGATGAATCGGGCGGGGCTTCCCATCCAACCCCAGCCGGCCCCAATCCCACATTTTAAAGGTGAAAATATAGGGCGTGGCGCTGATCTCCAACACCATCGCATTCGCGCCCGAGCAATGCACCGTGCCCGCGGGAATCAGAAAATGATCGTGCTTCCGGGCGGGCCATCGGTTCGCGTATTTGTCCGCGGGAAACGGCGGGCCGCCCGCCTGCGCATTTTCCAAATCGCGCTGCATTTCGGCGCGATCCACCCCATCCTTAAGCCCCAGGTAGACGGTGGCGTCCGGACCCGCCTCGAGCAGATAGTAGCTTTCGTCCTGCGTATAGTGCATGCCGAAGTGATGCTGAATGTACTCCGTCAGCGGATGCACCTGGAATGACAAGTTGCCGCCCCCCATCGTGTCCAGGAAATCGAAGCGAATGGGAAACTCATCGCCAAACCGGGCATGCACCTTTTCGCCGAGCAAAGCCCGGGGTTGGTCGAATACCAGGTCAATCGCAGGCAGTTCCAGCCGCAAGTTGCCAAATCCCAACAACAGGCTGTTTTCCTCCGGCACGCAATCAAAACACCAGCCGTAGTTCCTGGCCTGGGTGTCCAGGCCGCAAAACTCTTTCATCCACTGGCCGCCCCACGGTGCCGGGTCGAAAAACGGCACCACCCGGAACGGCCGGCGGACCGCCGCTTGCAAACCCCGCCGCACCGCCTCACCTTCGGCTAACTTCGGCTCGGACGGGTTGTTGGTATCCAGCACGAAGTCCCACTGGGAGATCAACGGACGCTTCCAGCGGTCGCACACCCGCCAATCCACGAAAAATGCCCGCTTGTACTGCAACCCGGCCGGCAGCGCCCGATTTTCCACGCCGAGATTGCTGGCCGCGTTGCGGCGGTAACGCTGCTGCGCTTCCCAGCGCGCCAGGTCCGCATAGACCAAGAGGTCGCCCCGAGCGATCAAACGCGCACCACAACCGACCACCAGAACCAGGCCCTCCCGAACTTGCTCCACCAAGCTCCGCCAGTGGGCCATCCGTTCGGTGTCAAAAAACTGCGCCAGGTCCAGGCCAGAAAGGAACCCAAACACCGGATCGTTCCCGCCCAGGAAAGGGGAAACCAGCGCGTCCACGCCTTCCGACGAGAGCATCGCATCGCGAGCCCGTACGATCAACACCGGCGCCAGGCGCGCCTTCAGTTCATCGAGCACCTGATCCTCGTCCACCCCCGTGTAGCACTCGACCGTCAGCACCACTTTTCTCTGGCTCTGGCCCATGAGTGCCTGCCGGAGACGTTCCGCGATCGCTTTCCACCCCTGGACGCAGGCCCCGTCTCCTCCGGGCACGGAAATCGCGGGATATCTATCGTAATGAGACATACGCATCATGGTTTATTGACCATCTACAAGTTGGTTGCCGGCACGCTCGGCCCCGACCCAGAGTTGCTCCTCCAGCAACCACTCGGCGGCGACCAGGGCCGCCTCATCCCCGAGTTCCGAAGCCGCCACGCGCACCCTCCCCCAAGGCGTGTGCGCATGGCGCGCCACATAGTCGGTCACTGCGGGCAAAATGACTCCGGAGCTGCCCATAATGCCGCCGCCGAGGATGAGCACTTCCGGGTCATAGGCGTGGATCAGGTTCACCGCCAGGACGCTCCAAACCTGGAGGCTGTGGTCACGCAACGCCACCGCCCAGGCATCGCCGGCGGCGGCGTGTTGGAAAATCAGGTCATAACGAAGCGTGCCGGCGCCGCGCAGTAAACTGTGTTCAAACTCGTGCGTAACCCCCGCCATTTCACCGAGAAACGCCGTGGAAGCCTCGGCCTCCGCGCACCCGATGTTGCCGCAACTGCACGCCCTCCCACCGTAGCGTACCGTCATGTGCCCGCCCAAGACCCCCGCCTGCCCGTGCCGGCCGCGCAGCACCTTGCCCTCGATTACCGCGCTGGTCCCCAACCCCGTCCCCAACGTCATCATGGCCAGGTTATTCACACCCCGTCCGGCCCCGCTTCGCCATTCGCCAATCAACGCCATGCGCGCATCGTTTTCTATCGCCAACGGCAGCCCCAGCTCCCGCTTGGCCCAGGCTCGCAAGTCTAATCCCGGAGCGTCGGCGAACTTCCCATACTCCGCCAGTACCCGCCCCGTGGCCGGGTCAACCAGGCTGGGAAACGAAACGCTGATCCCCGAGCAATCGGCCAGGCTCAGGCGCTTCTGCTCGAGCAGGCGCAACCAGGCGGCCTTGAGCGCCGGCAGTCGCGGCGCCAAGCCCTGCTTTGAATTCGCCGCTTCCACCGTGCGCGCCACCACCCGCCCCTCGCACACCAGGCCAATCTTCAACCTCGTCCCCCCCAAATCACCAGCCAGCACCGTCATACGCGGGCCGGCTCAACCGGGCCCCCGCCCTTTTCGGGCTCCAGATTTGTTCGATTTGCTCGAGCGTCCGGCCTTTGGTTTCGGGCACAAACACGGCTACAAAGAAGAACGTCATCAGGCTCACTACCGCATAAACCCAAAACGTCTTCGCCGGCCCGATGGTAGGACTGTCATTGAGCATGGGGAAGGTCTGCGCCACAACATAGCAACTGACCCAGACCGTCAGGGCCGCCAGGGACATGGCGCGCCCGCGCACCTTGTTGGGGAAGATCTCCGAGCAGAGCAGCCAGCCGATGGGCCCCATCGCCATCGCAAATGCCGCAATGAATAAAATCACGCACAGGAGCAAACCCACGCCGTTTTGACCACGGTGAAACATCCAGCCCACCAACCCCAACGCCAACGCCTGGACCGCCGTCCCGACTAGCAATAACGGCCGCCGCCCGGCTTTGTCCACCAAGGCGATGGCGACGAAGGTGAAGAGCACATTGATCAACCCCACCCAAACCGAAGAGGTGAACGCGGCATTCTTGCTCCCCCCGGCAACCTCGAAAATCTTGGTCGAATAATACATGATGGCGTTGATGCCACAGAACTGCGAACCGGCCATCAGTACCACCGCAATCAGCAAGGGACGCCGAAAAGCGCCCGTGAACAACTCTGAAAACCGCCCTTCCTCCTGGCTCATCGCCTCGCGAATCGCAGCCAACTCGACCGCCGCGTGGTCGGCGCCGCCCACCTTCTCCAGTATGCCCCGAGCCTCCTCCGGGCGGCCTTTTTGCGCCAGCCACCGCGGACTTTCCGGCACCGCCAGCAACAACAGGATGAACAGCGCCGCCGGCACCACCTCCATCCCCAGCATCCAACGCCATCCGTAAGCGGTGTTCCAGGCGTCGTTCCCCAAGCCCTGAATCGTCTTGTTGACGAACAGGGTGATGAAAATCCCCGCTACGATGCCCAATTGGAACAAAGTCCCCAGCCGGCCGCGCCATCTTTCCGGGGAGATCTCAGCAATATACACCGGACAGACCATCGACGAAGCCCCGATCCCCAACCCGCTGAGAATCCGTGCCGCCAGGAATTGGTCGAAGCTGCGCGGAATCGCCGACAACACCCCGCTGACCGCGTACAGCAACGCGCACAGGAACAACAGCTTCCGACGCCCAAAACGGTCACTGAGAAAGCCCGCGAACATGGCTCCCGGGATGCAACCCAGAATGGCGCTGGCCCCCGCCAGGCCCTCCTGGGCCGGACTCAGAGCCAGGTGCGCCTTCAGGTAAGAATTGGCCCCGTTAATGACCGCCGTATCGTAACCGAACAAGAAGCCGCCGATGGCGGTGGCACCGGTCGCGAACAGCACAAAACTCATCCCGATCGGTCTGGCTTCACTCATAAAGTGGCGTCGTCGTTGCTTGGGGTGCCCATACGATTTCTACAATGTGCGTATGTTCATACAATCACCGGATGGGGTCAATAATCTTTCCCCAGTCTCGCGGCTCGCCCGCATCCGGGTCATCCGCGGGCCTTCGCCCCGGATGGGCCTTCACCTCCCTTTGCGCTCGTTTGCACCCCCACCCCCAAAGCCCCGCCTTGCGCAATGAGTCGAAAGACTGTACTGAATTAGGGTGAAGATGCGAACGAGTAGACTGGAATGTCCCTGGATGGCGGCCGCTGCTGCCCTCGTGCTGGCTGCCACCCTGGCGGGTTGCGGTCGCAACGGGATCGAGGTTTACCGGACGGCGAAAGAGCCGGCGACCGCCCAGGACCAGGCCCAGACGCCAGCCGGGTTGCCAGCCGGGCACCCGGACCCCGCGAACCCCACACCCACCCTTGAATGGAAGCTCCCCTCGGGATGGCAGGAAGCCCCCGCCGGTGAAATGCGCGTGGCGTCCTTTCGGGTACCGGGGAAGGACGGCAAGCAAGCCGACGTCAGCGTGATCCCGCTCCCCGGCATGGCCGGAGGCGACCTGGGTAATGTCAACCGCTGGCGCGGACAGGTCGGCTTGTCCGCCGTCACTGAGGACGACCTCGCCAAACTCGGGCAACCCGTTCAAATGGACGGCCAGACCGCGCAACTCTACGACCAGGGTGGTCAAACTCCCGGCTCCAGCGAGAAAGCCCGCATCCTGGCCGCACTGCTGCGCCGCAACGGCGTCGCCTGGTTCTTTAAAATGACCGGTGATGACCAACTGGTGGCACAGCAAAAGCCCGCCTTTGTCGCCTTCCTGGAGTCGGTCAAATTCACCACCGCTCCCGCCGCCTCGGCGGCGCTGGGCGGGGACTTACCCCCCTCACACCCGCCCATTGGTGGAGCGACGACCGCCCCCGGGGGGCCAGCCGCCATGGCCCAAAGCCCATCGGGCGACAAGCCCAACTGGCAGGTTCCCACGGGCTGGAAGGAAGTCCCAGGCGGCCAGTTTTTGGTGGCCAAATTCACCCTCTCCGGCGATGGCAGTGCCCAGGCAGCAGTCAACGTCAGCGCCTCCGCGGGCGATGGCGGCGGGTTGGCGGGTAATCTCAACCGTTGGCGCGGCCAACTCGGCCTCGCGCCGCTCCCGATCGCTGACGCCCAAAAGGCCGCAACGGAACTCGAAGTTGCCGGCGGCAAAGCGCTGCTCGTCGATATGACCGGAACCGACGCCCGGACCGGCCAAAAAGCCCGTCTGGTGGGCGCGATGGTCACCCGCGGCGGCCAAACCTGGTTCTTCAAGCTCATGGGTGACCAGACCGTCGTCGATCGGGAAAAACCTGCCTTCACCTCCTTCGTCAAAACCGTCAAGTATCCCAGCGACGCCGGCCAATGATGAACCACCGTTCCATCCTGGCCGACTCAACCTCACACCTCCATGCTCTTTGATCGCGTTTTCAACTTCTTTGCGTCGCTGCGTTTAACCGTCGTTTGCCTGATGCTCGGGATCGTGCTGGTCTTTGCCGGCACCATCGCCCAAGTGGATATGGGGCTTTATAAGGCACAGAATGAGTATTTTCGGAGCCTGTTCGTCTTCTGGACGCCGCATGGCTCCAGCCTGCGGATCCCATTTCTTCCCGGCGGCTACCTCGTCGGCAGCGTGCTGGTCATCAATCTGGTGGCCGCCCATTTCAAGCGGTTCACCCTCGAACGCAGCAAGGCCGGCATCTGGATGGTCCATTTCGGCTTGATCACCCTCCTGGTCGGCCAACTGATGACCGACATGCTGGCCCACGAGAGCACGCTCCACCTACGCGAGGGCCAGGCCAAGAACTACTCGGAATCCGACCGGCAGGTAGAACTGGCCTTTGTCAACACCACCGACCCGGCTTCTGATTTGGTGGTGGTGATCCCCCAAACCACGTTGATGAGCCAAAAGGAGATCTCGCACCCCGCGCTCCCGTTCACGGTTCGCGTGAAAGACTTCTTTCTAAACTCCGTCGTCGAGGAGCGCCCCCCCACCGCCGTGGAACCGCCCGCCGCGACGCAGGGCGCCGGTGCGCGGGCGGTGCTGAAGGAGCGCCCGCGCGTCACCGACACCGACCACCGCGACGTCCCCAGCGCCGTGGTGGAACTCGTCGGCCCGCAGGGCTCGCTCGGTTCCTGGCTGGCTTCCGAGTTTGTCGACCAGGCGCAGAGTTTCCCCATCAGCAACCAAACCTGGCGCGTCTCGCTCCGGCTTCGCCGTTATTACAAGAGCTTCAGCGTCCAGTTACGCGAGTTTCAACACGACGTCTATCCCGGCACCGACATTCCCAAGAACTTCTCCAGCCGCGTGCTGGTCCAGCGACCCGCCACCGGCGAGAGTCGCGAGGTGCTCATCAAGATGAACAGCCCCCTCCGGTATGCGGGTGACACATTTTACCAGGCGAGCTACGACCCCGACGATCACGGCAGCGTCCTCCAGGTGGTGCACAACCCGAGCTGGCTGACCCCCTACTTTAGCTGCGTGCTGGTCGGCCTGGGGTTGCTGTGGCATTTTATGACTCACCTGCTGGGCTTCACCCTCAAACGGAAAACGGCATGAAAGCGTTGATCAAACTGATTCCCTGGTTCTTCCTCGCGCTCTTCGGCGCCGAAATCGTAGCGGTCATAGCCCCCAAGCCAGAGGGCGAGTTTCACCTGCGCGAATTTGGCCGGCTTCCGATTCTCCTCGGCGGACGCATTCAGCCGTTCGATTCCGTCGCGCGCAACGCCTTGCTCCAGATACGAAGCACGGGTGAGGTGCCCCTCGAAGAGGTGCCCTCCTGGAAATTCTGGCACCATCCCAAGAAGCTCAAGTCCACCGAATGGCTGCTCGAAGTCATGGCCCGCCCCGAGGTCGCCGACACCCGCCCCATCTTCCTCATTCATCACTCGGATGTGCTCGGGGAACTCAAGCTCCAGGACAAAGGGATCGAGAAATCCGGCCTGCGCTACTTCACCTACGCCCAACTCGAGCCGGTGATGAAGGAAATTCAGGAGCAAGGCCAGAAGGCGGCCCAGGTCAAATCCGAAGACCAAACCACGTTCCAGAAACAGATCGTCAAACTGGCCAACGCCACGGGTCTTTATCGGCGGCTCAAGGTCACCCTGCAACCCGAGGACGTCGACGATTTTCCGAAGCTACTGGCGGCCTTCATGCAAAACCTGGCTCCCGCCCGGATCGCCGCGCTTGCCAGTGAGAAGGGATTGGCGTTCGACACCAATGCCCTCCGGCAGGTGGCCTTGCCCATGCGCCAGTTCGAGTTCATGGACCAAGCCGGGTACGCCCTCATGGTGCCCCCGCTGGACCCAACGAAGGGGCGTGAGCGCTGGGTGAAGGTCGGCGCCAGCCTCCTGGAGACCTTCCAGACGGGAGAACTGCACCCGGCGGTGACCAACCTGGCAGCCTTGGCCACCGCCTTCCAGCAAGGCAACGCCCCCGAGTTCAACCGTGCGGTGGCCGACTATCGAGCCTGGCTCGAGCCGAATTTTCAGCCGGAATTGAGCAAGGGGAAGGCCGAGTTCTTCTACAACGACATGAAGCCTTTCCTCCACGCGATGATCATCTACATCTTCGCCCTGGTGCTTGGGGCCGCGGGGCTCGCCACCTTCACCCTCTTGCCTAATCTCTCCGAGGCCCTGCGCCGCTCCTCCCTCTACCTCATCCTCCTGGCGGGAGTGGTCCACACCTTCGGCTTGATCTTCCGCATGGTCCTCGAAGGCCGCCCGCCCGTCACCAACCTCTACTCGTCCGCCATTTTCATCGGTTGGGCCGCGATGATCACCGGCATCATCATGGAGCGACTCTACCGCGTCGGCATCGGCAACCTAGTCGCCTCCGCCGCCGGGTTTGTCACCCTCATGATCGCCCACAATCTGGCCATCGGTGGGGATACCATGGAAATGCTCCGAGCTGTGCTCGACACCAACTTCTGGCTGGCTACGCACGTGGTGGTCATCACCTTGGGCTACGCAGCCACCTTCGCCGCCGGCGCGGTGGCGATCATCTACATCCTGCTCGGGGTGTTCACCCCCATGCTTTCCGAACGCGTGCGCACCGCCGCCGGTTCCGGTCCGAAGGGCCCTGCCACCGGTCCGGCTACCATCGGCAAGGCCCTCTCCCGCATGGCCTATGGCATCGTCTGCTTTGCCACCCTGTTCAGCTTCGTGGGAACCGTCCTGGGCGGCATTTGGGCCGATCAGTCCTGGGGCCGGTTTTGGGGTTGGGACCCGAAAGAGAACGGCGCGCTGCTGATCGTGCTCTGGAACGCCGTCATCCTCCACGCCCGCTGGGGCGGCCTGGTCCGCGACCGCGGCATTATGAACCTAGCCATCTTCGGCAACATCGTCACCGCCTTCTCCTGGTTCGGCGTCAATCTCCTGGGGATCGGCCTCCATTCCTACGGTTTCACTGACAGCGGGTTCAAGTGGTTGATGCTGTTCATCGGCACGCAAGCAGCCGTCATCGCCCTTGGCCTCCTCCCGCTCGCACTGTGGCGCAGTTTCCGCGACGCCAAGTCAACCCCGCCGCCAGCCCCAGGGGCACAGCCGGCCAAGGCTTGATGCCGTCCGGTCACCGACCGCCAAAATTGTCGGCCCCGGCGGCTCGCTCGAGGGCGAGGCCCCGCCCTTCGGTTTCTCCCGCCTCGTCGCCGATCTTCCCCGGCGAGGGGAGTAGTAATCCCCGGCTTCAACGGGCCAGGACCTCGATCCAAGTCTGGGCCTTGGCCCCAGTGCGCGGGTCGGAGACCGAGATCTCATGCCTTCCCTGGGTAAGCAGGGCGATCGTCCGTTCGCCATCGGGTTCAATCCGCAACGAGTCACTGCGCCACTCCAGGCCGGGCGGGCCGTCCGCCTGCATCGCCACCCTTCCCCCCCGATGAGGTAGATCCGGATCGAGGTAAAAGGTCGTTCCCGGCAGCGGAAACAGGATGCGGAGTAGAGCGCCGCTCGCGGCCACCACCGCCCGGCTCGACAGCGAGTTGTCCGGGCCGGCCAGCCATTCGCCGTACTCGCCGCTTAACCGCACGCGTCCAGCCGCATCATAATCCTCCGGCGTCTCCAACGGGGGAAGCGTCGACGCCAGGAACTTCTCACGAACGCCCGGTGCTCCCTTCACCAATGGAGGCTGGCGCAGCCGTTTCCCCGTGATCGGTTGCACCTCGACGACCACCAGGCCCGCGGGGGTGGGGTACCAGGTGGTGCCCCGAGTACCGTGCAGATGCTCGAAGAGGTCGTGCAGGATGGGCGCCGCGCCCGCTACCCCGGACACCTCGCGCATCGGGGTGGCGTCGAAGTTCCCGGCCCAGACGCCCACCGTGAATTCGGGCGTAAACCCGAAAGCCCAGTTGTCGCGGAAATTCGAACTGGTGCCGGTTTTGCAAGCGACCGGGAAATCGAACCGCAGCGGAGTGTCCGCGCCAAACGCCATCGTCCGCGCCGCATTGTCCGACAGGATGTCCGCGATCAGCCATGCCTGCCCCGCATCCGCCACCCGGCAGGGCGAAGCGGAACGCTCGTCTCGCAGCAGGCGGAAGGGCTGGTACTCGCCCAATCGGGCCAGGCAGGCGTAGGCATTGGCTAATTCGAGCAGTCGCGCCTCGGCATTTCCGATGGTCAACCCCAGGCCGTATTCCTCGGGCCCACGCGTCAGCGTGGTCAAGCCGCACGCCTGCAACCGCCGCAGCAAGGGCTCCGGCCCGCCCACCAAGGCCAGGACCTTCACGGCGGGAATGTTCAGTGAATTCGCCAGCGCGACTCGATAGCGCATCGGACCGGCGCAACGACGGTTGTAATTCACGGGCGCGAACAGCCCCGTGGCCGTTGCGAACTCGGCCGGCACATCCGCCACGACCGAGGCGGCAGTCGCACCCCGTTCCAAAGCCAGCAGGTAGGTGAACGGTTTGAAAGTGGAACCCGCCGAGCGCGGCGCCCAGGCTCCGTTGACCTGGCCCGACCCCGGCGCGAAATAGTCCCCCGAGCCCACCAGGGCCAGCACCTCGCCCGAGCGATTATCGATGACGACCACCGCGGCGTCTTTCACCTGGTGATCCCGCAACCGCCCCAGATGCTGCCGCACGACCGCCTCGGCGAACCGGTTTAACTCCAAATCGAGCGTCGTCGCCATGATCGGCCGGGACCGATCGGTCCGGTGATCTTCCAGGCCTTGGATTCGGTGCAGGATGAGATCGACGAAATGCGGCGCTTCAAACGGGCGGCGCGGGGCAGCCAATCGGAGCGGTTCCCGGACGGCACGATCCCACTCCTCTTGCGCCAACCAGCCGCGCGCCAATTCCTGCCGCAGAATCCACTCCTGGCGTTTGCGGGCGCGCTCCCCATGCCGGTGTGGGTTCAGCCGCGTGGGCGCCTGCGGCAGGCCGGCGAGCAACGCACACTCCGCCGGGCTGAGGTCCTGGAGCGGTTTCCCAAAGTAGTAATTCGCCGCCGCCGCGCACCCGGTGTTGAAATTACCGTAGTCCAACCGGTTCAAGTAGGCGGCGAGAATGGTCTGCTTGTCCCAAAGTTGTTCGAGTCGCAACGCCTGCACGGCCTCCACGAACTTCGCCCGAAACGTGCGCCGTCGAGGCTGGGCCAGCTTGATCACCTGCTGCGTGATCGTTGACCCGCCGGAAATGACTCGTCGGTGCGCCACCAACTGCCAGGCCGCCCGCATCGTCGCCCGCCAGTCCACCCCGGGATGCCGAAAGAAACGCCCGTCCTCAGCGGCCAGCGTGGCCTGCACCAAGGACAAAGGAATCTCGCCATACCTCAACGGCCGGGCGTAGGGCGTCGCTTCGTCAGAGCGGACCGCCCGCAAGGTCCGGCCGAACCGATCCGTAAACTCCATCCCTTGCGGCGGCGGCGCGAACAATGCCGCGGGCAGGGGCACGAAACGCAACGCGAGCCAACCCACCGACGCCGCCAGGAGGACCACCAGGGCGCCGGCCACACTCCAACGCAGCAAGCCCCGGAGCCGTTGGCGGCCCAAGGCGGGATGGGTGGCTCGGCTGGAGGGCATGGCTTTAAGCAACGGGCCGGCACTACTCCATCGGCTGGCTCGATAGCGTCTCCGATTCGGTAAGCCCGTACCGACTCGGATGGTACATGGCCTCGGCCTTCGCGGAAGGCGCCGCCACGGTCCCGGCCGCGCGGACTCGGGCGAGGTAGCGCAGTTCGTAGTTGCCCGGCGCCACCCAATCAGCGAAGGAAAGGAACCGGTCCTTGCGGAGCTCGCGGAAATCCGCCACCCAATCGCCGCCCTCCTGGCCTGGCTGCGCGCGCGAGGTCTGGCCGATAAACTCGGGATTGACCGCCTCGAGCAGCGACGGCAGGGCGTCATCAATCGCGACGTAACGCGCCGGCTCGCGCGCGGAAAGGCGGAGCGTCACCAACACCCGGTCGCCCACCCGCAGCCCGGCCAGGCTTTGCGGATGCCCCTCATCATCGAGCCGTTGATAAAGGCGGGTTAGGCTGAAGCCATGATCCTGGCGCGGCTGGCGCGCGAGCGGCGGCCGCGCCTCCAGCGTGAGACTCGTGTATAACCGTTTGCCCGAGGGGTTCATGAGGAGCAACCGCGCGTCCGCGAGCCTGGCAAACGGCAAGTGGGTGGTCACGAGGTTGGTTCCCGCGTCCAAATCGAAGGGGATGACCCGGTCTCCCCAGACTAGCCGTCCGGCCGCCGCCTGGGGCGCGCCTTCCACCCGCCGCGCATAATCCGTCAACGCCAGCAGCGCCCAGGCGTCCCCCTGGGTCGTGCCCCAGTGGGCCTGTTCCTGCTCGTTCATGAGGTCCCGGGCCAGACCACCCACCTGTGGGCTGTCCGCCTTGAACCGCGTCCAGGCGAGCAGCCGAATCGCCCGCTCGCGCGCCGAGCAGTCAAACCGCCGGTCGTCATACTCGCGGGCCGGCAGATTGGTGCTGAGCAACTCGCGCATCATCTCCGGCGGCCCCTGGCTCTCGGCCACCGCGAGCGCGACCAGCGCGCGATCCTCCGGCGAGAGCCGGGCACGCTGGGCAAAGAGTTGCTCGTGATAGGCCGGTTCGGAACGCCCGGCCACCGAGAGCGCGTACAAGGCCAACGGAGCGTCGCCCACCTCCGCCAACCGCGTCCCGGCCGCGCGCACCTGGGCGCTCAGGTAATCCATGAGCCGGCCCAGATCGTCGTGCGGCACCTCGATCCCACGCCGCTCGGCCAGAGCCAGGACCAATCCCCCGTAGGCGCTGCCCCACAGCATCGGCTCCTTCGCCCCCGGCCAATAGCCAAGCCCACCGGCTTGGGTCTGCATCGAGATCAGCCGCGCGACACCTGATCGAATAGCTCCCTCGCGATACTCCCGATCATAGGGCAGGAGCGGCGCAAGACCGGGCAGGTCCTGCAACAATACCCAGGGCAGGAGGCTCGAAGATGCCTGCTCGACGCAGCCATAAGGATAATGCAGCAGATAGGCCAGCGTCTCGACCAACTCGACCAGGCGCGTGTTGGCCACCTGCACCGTCATGGTGCCCTCACCGGCGAGCAGTTGCGGATTGGCCCGCGCCAATAGGTTTGTTTCCAGGTCCAAGGTCCGCGTCAGGAGAATCTCCCGCAACCACGGCGCCGGGTAGCCAACCTCGATCGTGCTCTGAACGGCGTCAGTGAAGGCCCCCGCCGTCGGGTCTGCAAACCGGGCCTTCCAGACCCACTTGGCCATCCCGGCTTGGATGAATTCGAGGGAAAACTCGACCACCGCGCTGCCGTTGGCGGGAACCATCACCCGTCGCGAGAGCCCCGCCGGCGCGTTGCTCCCCTGCCCCTCCGCCGGCCGGGCTTGGTCATCCAACGTCAGGCTCACCAGCACTTCGCCCGCCTGAGCGGTCTGGTTATGCACCACGGCGCGAGCAACCTGCCGATCCCCCACGTTTGCAAACCGCGCCAGCGCCGGCTCGACTAACAGCGGCTTGGCCACTTGGAACGCGGAGCGGGCCGCGCCGAACGCCCCCGCCCCCGCATGGGCCACCGCCATGAGGCGATAGCGCGTCAAACTGTCGGGTGCCGTGAACCGCGCCGTTACCCGCCCATCCGCCGCCGTGTTCAAGGTAGCGTTCCAAAACGCGCAAGCCAGGAAGTTCTTCCGCACCGCTTCCTGACCACCCCCTCCCCCCAAATACCCCTTGTTGTGAAACTCGAACTCGTCTGGATCTTCGGTGAAGAGGTTCGGCAGTGAGATCGAGGCATGGACCGCCAGCGGACGCGCCTCGTAGAAAAACGCATAAGGGTCCGGCTCCGCATGGGCCGAGAGGCTCAAGATCCCTTCGTCCACGGCGTAAAGGGTCACCTCGGCATCCCGGACCGCCTCGCCACGGGCGTCCCGCACCTCCACCCCCACCTCGACCATCTGGGCCGGCAGGCAGTTCGTGGCCGCCGGCGTGATGGTCACCGCCAGCCGGTTCCGCGGCTCCTGCACCGTAAGCTGGCAGTAACCGACCCGGTACTCGGGCTCCTTGATCTGGCGCGGACAATCCGCTGCGCCGCGCACGATGGTGACGGACACAAACACATTGGGTACGTCGCCCGCTGTGATCGGGATTCGTATCATTGGGGCGTTGCCCTCGAGCCGCGTCAGGAACGACTGCCTCACCGTCTCCCGTTCCACGGTAACCAGCGCCATCCCCGAAATCGGGGTCTCCACCAACACCTCCGCCGTCTGACCCGGCGCATACACCGCCTGGCTCGGTTTGAGCGGGATCTGCACATCGTTCCGATAATCCCACCCGACCTCCGCCGGCGCCGACACGGACAGGCTGAGGGAACTGACGACCGCTCGTCCACCGCTGTCTTTGGCCTGCAATTCCACCAAGTATAGTCCCGCCTGCGTCGGCACCAGGCCGCCAATGGACTGGCCCACGGCCTCCTCGTCCGCCTTGGCCGGCAGGGCCACGGGCTGAAGCTCGATCTCCTTTTCCAGCAGGTTCGTTACCACCCGCTGGTTCCGATATCGGGCGGTCCGCCCCGCCCCGCGCACCAGCACGTTCTCCCATTCCACCCGCCGCAGCCTCAGCCGGGCCGTGACCGGCTGCGACCAGGGGCGTTCGTCGGCCCCCACAACCACCACCTGCACCGGCAGTTCCTGACCGACGGTGAAGGCCCCACCACCCGGCAACCGCCGACGCAGGAGGGCGGGGCGTTCGTCCGCCCCCGCACCGAGCGCCAGGACCGCCGCCCCCGCCCGGAGGCCAATATAAAAATCCGAGCTGTGCCGCGTGAACTCCACCTGCTGGGAGAGAGTCTGCTGATTCAGGTCCGTCACCTCCGCAAACACGGACACCAGCCGAGGCTGGGGCCGAACCGAGTTGACCGGCAGATCGGCGGCAATCACCAGGTTGGTCGCCCCGCTCAGCATCCCCTCACCGGTCACGGACGCAACCGAAGATCCCCGGCCGTACGGGCGTTCCAGGTCGTTTGCTTCGAAGGAAAAACCCCCGAAACGGGCAGGCCGAAACGCCCTTTCCGCCGTGTCCATGGTCCATTTGACCTGGGCACGCGACAGCCGCTTGCCGAAATAGTACCGCGCCGAGAGCGGCAGTTGGATCTTCTCCCCCGCCATGAACGCCGGCTTGGCTTCCAGCGTGATCTCGAAGGCGCTCGGCTGGAAATCCTGGATTTGGAACGAATGAGTGAAGCTCCGCTCCCCGAGCTTCAGCTCCATCAGGCAGGTCCCGCGCGGCCCCGCTGTGGGCAAAACCACCGGCAGGGACCACGCCCCCGTCGGGCTGAAAACCAGATTGGTCCTCACGATCTGCCGCCCGCGCGCATCGGCCACGGTGACCCACCCGCTCACCCCGGCAGGAATGCTCCACCCCGTATCGGTCCAGTCGCGCGCGATCGCCTTTAGATAAACCGTCTCACCCGGCCGGTAAAAATCGCGGTCACTGAACAGCAGTACCCGCCGCGAATCCACCGGGGCTTCCTCCCCGACGGCGGGGATGCCGAATTGGCCCAGGTAGATCTGGTGTTTCTCGAGTTCGAGGGCGTGAAAATCATCACCGAGCCGGACGGCGACCCAGGCGGCGTTGGTGTGGGTGCCGAGCCGGGCCAGGCCGCTGGCATCGGTCAGCGCCTCGCGCAACACCTCGTTCTCGTCGCTCAACAACCATGACGTGGCGCCCGCGACCGGCTTTCCGTTGCTCTGCGAGAACACGAACACGTCGAAGCCGTCACGCCCCGCCTTCCAAATCAACCCGAGGTCGGTCAATTGGATCAAGGCTTGCGTGCCCAACCGCGGGAGTTGGTCGCCCGCCTCGCGCTCGGCCTCCAGGAGCACCACCCCCGCCTTGCGCCCTCGCAGCAGGTGATCCCAGCGCAGATCCAGCGTCGTCGGAATATCCGTCTCCCTCGTCCCCGGCATTTCCTCGTTACACACGGTGCGGCCGGGCACCAGCTTGTAGTCCAATCCCTGGTACGGCTCCTCCCAGGTTCGCCTCCGCTCCAGATCTCGCCAGGGTCGATAATAGCCCGCATAACCCCGCAGCGCATGAATGGCATTTTGCGGCTCGATCAGTTTCGCCCGTACCCGCACCTGTGGGGTATTGACCAAGAGCAGCGGAAAAGACCGATTCCCCGACGCCATCTGGTCCGTCGAGAAGGCCGGGAAATAGAGCCGCGGCTCGACTGGGGGAATCGTCACCTCCCGCTCCACAGTCTCCGCCAGCTGGAACGGTTCCTCGGCTGGCAGTCCCAGCCGCAGCTTGAGGTGGTAGGCGACCTGGCTCTTGAACTCGCCTCGCAGCACTAGTTCGCGCTCCTCGACCGAGGCCCCCAGCTTTTCGGGCACGGGATCGACTTCGATCCATTCCCCGAACCGGTTAGTAAGCAACTCAGCGGGCCGCTTGGAGAACTCCAGTCCGATCGAAGGCCCCAAGTTGATCACATGATGAACCGCCAGGCCGGTGAAGTGGAAGGGAGTGACCTGACCAATCGGAACCTCGCGCCGCTCATGCATGCGCAGGCGCGGGTCGGTCGCCGGCAGGCCCGAGCCGACCACCAGCCGCCAACCCGGCCCCAGCGGGAGCGGTTGGCGCGGGGTCACCACTAACAGGTTGCCCACCTCGTTGGTGGAATCGCCTTCCGACCACGCCCGGTGAGCGTGACGGCGAGGGCGGTCCGGTCGCGTCTCGGAAAAGTTCTCTTCCCAGGTCATCGGCGAGCCATTGGCCCCCAGTTCATAGCTCCACAGCCGTTCCAGTTCGATCCCCTGCCGCGTCTCCGCCGCCACCCGCTGGCCCTGGTCATCCGCAAACTCCATGAATCGCCCCGCCTCCCGCGCCTCGACCTCGGCGTTGAACACCAACCGAACCTCCGGCTCGGAGCTTGCGTTCGTGCTGGCCGAGCGTGGGGAAAACCCGCCCAACTGAAACGCCGGTGTCCTCAACTCCTTGCGCAGCCACGCCTCAACCGGCCGCCCATCGGCCGCCATCAACCCGGCCCGGAGGGTGAGTTGGTAGCGCGTGTCCATAGCCAGCGGTTCGCTCGGCGCATAGACCCCGCTGCGCGGGCTCAGCCAGATAAACTTACCTGGGATCGGCGGCGAGATCACCAGCGGCGGGTTCGCGACCTCGCTCCCCAGCTTCCCGGCGGGAGCTACTGCCTGATCAAACCGCAACTCGAAGGTCATCGCCGGCGACGGCGAGGTCGAACTGAGCACCAACTCGACCCCGCGCGACGAGTCCACGCTGGGGCGGCAGCCCGCCAACAACGCGGCTATTGCCAGGAAACCACTCACCCAAATACGGCCCGCGCGCGTACCCAACGGTGGTGGCCCAATTGATCCAACGCTCATAGTTCCAATGTGCGATCAACCTTGCCTCGCGCGTGGGCTTCGCGCAAACGAAATATGGCCGCAATCTAGCCGGACGACGCCTCACCAACCGCATCATCGTCCACCTCCCCCAAACGGACGGGGCCGCGGGGCTTGCTTTCCATCCGTTTCCCGAGCGGGGACACGGCCCCGAGCGGATCCGGAAGCACCTCGGTTTGCGGATGGAAGAGGTTGCCGTAATGGTCCTCGTCGCGACCCAGGTTCACCGCCAGCTTTTCGTAGCGGCAGCCGCGAAACTCGAAATGCTGGCCGATTCGGATCTCCTGGAATTGCCGGGTTGGTATCATGGTCATTTTCATGCGCTGATAGTCCCACCGGGGGTTGGACATCCGCAGTCCTGGCGAACCTCGCGATTACTTTTTCCGCTTGCCCCCCAGTAATCTGATTCCACCCCCCTTTGTCGCCACCTGCCTTTGGACTTTCCGCCTCCGGTCCGTACTGGCATACTGTCAGTTAGCTATGAATACACCCACGCGAAGTCTCAACTCCGCCTTCTTCCCGTGTCCCCCGCACACCCGCTTGGTGGTGGCGCTCTGGATCACGGCTTGCACGCTGGCCAGCCCGGCGCAGGCCGCGTCGGCGGATACGTTTGCGGCGAAGGAGGGAAACATCATCCTCCAGCCGATCAACCACGCCACCCTGGCGTTGCAATGGAACGGCCAAACGGTCTATATCGATCCGGTCGGCGGCGCGAAAGCTTTCGAGGGACTGCCGAGCCCCGACTGGATCCTGATCACGCACCAACACGGTGATCATTTCTCCGGTCCGACGCTCACCGCGGTGGCCGGTCCCCAGACTCGGCTGGTGGCGCCGCCCTCAGTGGCGGAACAGGTCCCCGTCGCGCTGCGAAAGCAAACGACCGTACTGACCAACGGCCAAACGCTCGAACGGGGCGGGCTGAAGGTCGAGGCCGTGCCCGCCTACAACCTGACGACGGAACGGCTCAATTTCCACCCTAAAGGGCGTGACAACGGTTATGTGCTAACGCTGGGCGGCCAGCGGCTCTATTTCAGCGGCGACACCGAGGACATCCCCGAGATGCGGGCGCTCAGCCACATCGACGTCGCCTTTCTTTGCATGAACCTCCCCTACACCATGGACGTCCAGCACGCCGCCAGCGCGGTGCGCGCGTTCAAGCCGGGGATAGTCTATCCCTACCATTACCGCGGTGCCGATCTCGAACAGTTTAAGAAACTGGTCGGCTCCGATTCGGGTGTGGAGGTGCGGATCAGGGAGTGGTATGGCAGGCGATAGGGCCTGGGAGCCGCTCGGAAAAGGCTAAACCCGTTCTTACTCGCCACTTTGCGGGATTCCTGCCATCTTGTCGACATGTCGAATCGAAACCGTGAATGAGCCTGAAACAAGCCCCCTGCTGGATTGGTTGCTGAAGAAGCACCCTGAAACCCCCAAGGGCCGCGCCAAGCAGTGGATTTTGGCGGGCCGCGTGAGCGTTCACGGGGTCATTATGCGCAAGCCCCACCAGGCCATCGCCGACCCGGGCGAGGCGCTCGAGTTGCTCTCCCGCCATGCCACCACCCTAGACTGCGGCCCCGGCTGGCAGATCCACCCCCGCGTGGCGCTGCTCTACCTGGACGCCGCCCTTGCCGTCGTCAACAAGGGACCCGGCCTGATCTCGGTGCCCGCGCCGGGCTGCGACCTATCCGCCTTGAGCATTCTGACCGACTTCCTGGCCGGCAACCTCAAGGCGCAGGAGCGCGGCATCGCGGGAAAAACGCTGCCCCCCGCTTACCGCCGGCTGCAACCCTCGCCGGTTCACCGTCTGGACCAATACACCAGCGGCGTCTTTTGCATGGCGACCAACTCCACCGCGCGCGCGCACCTCATCGAGCAACTCAAAGCGCATACGATGAAGCGTGAATATGTGGCGTATGTCGAGGGCCGGGCGCCCGCGCGCCGCGGGACCTGGCGGCAATGGCTGCGGCTCAGCCCCGATGAACTGCGCCAGCAGATCCTTTCCGAAGAACAGGCCAAGCTCGCCGGCACCGAGGCCAAGGAGGCCATCACCCACTTCGAGGTCATTGGGGAATACCCGATCGCGGGCGGCCAGCGCGTCGTCACTAAACTGCGCCTCCGGCTGGAGACCGGCCGAAAACACCAGATTCGCGTGCAGGCGGCCAACGCTGGCCTGCCGCTGGTCGGCGACCGCGTCTACAACCCGGCGTTTCGCGGGGCCGATCCAATCGGCTCGCGCATCGAGTTTCCGCGCCAGGCCCTGCACGCCGAGGCGCTCACGCTCGAACACCCGGACCAACCGGGCTCGCGCATGAGCTGGACCGCCGAACTGCCCAAAGACCTCCGCCAGCTCGAAACCGCGATCCGAGCCGGCGGACTCCCGTTTCACAACTCGTAGTTACCCTCCGTCGTCCTGCGTCAACCGGGCCAGCACGTTCAGGTCTTCGAGCGTCGTCGTGTCACCCTTGATGGCGATGCCCGAGGCGATCTGCTTGAGGAGCCGGCGCATGATCTTGCCCGAGCGGGTCTTCGGGAGCGCTTCCGCAAAACGGATGTCGTCCGGCTTGGCCACCGGGCCGATTTCCTTGGCGACGTGCTGTCGGAGTTCCTCGCGCAGGGCGGCATCGGCCTGAACCCCGCCGCGCACCGTAACAAACGCCACGAGCGCCTGGCCTTTGAGGTCGTCCGGACGGCCCACGACCGCGGCTTCGGCCACTTTCTTGTGGCTGACCAGCGCACTCTCGACCTCGGCGGTCCCGATCCGGTGGCCAGCTACATTCAGCACGTCATCGATGCGTCCGACGATCCAGAAATAGCCATCCTCGTCCTGCCGCGACCCGTCGCCCGTGAAATAGCTGTTCTTGACCTCCGCCCAATAGACATCCTGGTAACGCCGGGGGTCGCCCCACAACCCGCGCAGCATGCCCGGCCAGGGCCGGCGGATGACGAGCTTGCCTCCCGAGTTGCGCGGGACTACCTGGCCGTTGTCATCCACGACCTCCGGCACGATGCCGAAGAAGGGAAGCGTGCCGGAACCAGGCTTGGTGGGCGTCGCGCCGGGCAACGGCGAGATCATGATCCCGCCGGTCTCCGTCTGCCACCAGGTGTCCACGATGGGACACCGTTTTCCCCCAATCACCTCCCGATACCACATCCAGGCCTCGGGGTTGATCGGCTCGCCCACCGTCCCGAGCAGGCGCAGCGAGCTCAAATCGTGCTTTTGAGGCCATTCCGGCCCCCATTTCATGAACGCCCGGATGGCCGTCGGGGCCGTATAAAGAATGGTAACCCCGTATTTCTCGACAATACGCCAGAAGCGATCGGGTTCGGGGAAGTTCGGAGCGCCTTCGTACATCAGGCTGGTCGCGCCGTTGGCCAGCGGCCCATAGACCACGTAACTATGGCCCGTTACCCAGCCGATATCGGCGGTACACCAATAGACATCCTGGTCGCGGAGATCGAAGACATACTTCGAGGTGAGTTTGGCGTAGAGGAGGTAGCCGCCCGTGGTGTGCAGGATGCCCTTGGGCTTGCCGGTCGATCCGCTGGTATAGAGAATGAACAACGGAGCCTCGCTGTCCATGCTCTCGGCGGGGCACTTGGGGCTGGCCGTCTCGATTTCCTGGTGCCACCAAACATCGCGGCCCTCGCGGAACTGAACCGCGTTCTGGGCGCGCCGGAGCACGATCACCTTGCTGATGGATTGGGCCAGCAGTTCCCCCTTCGCATTCTTGAGCTCGAGCGCCTCATCCACGTTTTGCTTGAGCGGCACCACCGCCCCGCGGCGAAAACCGCCGTCCGCCGTAACCACCAGCTTGGCTTGGGAATCGAAGATGCGGTCCGCCACGGATTGCGCGCTAAAACCGCCGAAGACCACGGAATGCACCGCACCAATACGCGCGCACCCGAGCATCGCGATCGCCGCCTCGGGCACCATCGGCAGGTAGATCAGAACGCGGTCGCCTTTCTGAATCCCGTGGCGTTTGAGGACGTTGGCGAACCGGCAGACCTCGTAATGCAGTTGCCGGTAAGTGAGGGTGCGCTCCTCGCCGGGTTTGCCCGCCGACGCCGGCTCGCCCTCCCAGATGAGCGCCGCCTTATTGGCGGTGGCGGTCCCGAGATGGCGATCGAGGCAATTTTCCGAGACATTCAATTGGCCGTCCACAAACCACCGCGCAAAAGGTTCCTGCCAATCGAGAACCTTCGTCCACGGCTTGGTCCAGACCAGTTCCTGGGTGGCCTGCCGCGCCCAGAACTCGTCGGGCGAGGCGATCGATTCATCGTAGAGCTTTTGGTAATCCGCCAGCGTGCCGATGCGGGCCTGCTGGGAAAAATCGGCGGGCGGCGGGAAGAGTCGGCCCTCGTGCAGGACTGATTCGATATTGTTCGAGACGGGACTCACAGCGTTTTCAGTTGGATTTTTTATCACGGGCATGACAGAAAGTGCAACCAAGTGGCCCACTTGGCAAGCTCGGCTTGCAGCCCCAGCTTTTCTACCGCGTCGTGCCTGCCCCGGGACCGCCGTCGTTGTGAACATCCACGGTCCGGCGGACGACCCCGCCTAATTCCCAGGTTGGACAAACCCGTAATCGTAGATCGGCAACGTGCCGTGGTTCTCGCCCAGGTCCAACGCCAGGCAGTCCACCTTGAAGGTATCCGGGTCGGGGAACGCGGCCAGTTTCGCCTTGCAACTCTTGATCTGCGCGTCGACCGCCTCAAGCTCCATCTTCGGCTCCTGCGCGGAGGCTTTAATCCGAGCGTTGACGATACCAGCCCCGCGCCCGCGCACGTGGGGATGGGATAGGTTGTTGATCGAGGCGGCCAACCGCTGGTGTTGGGCGTTCAACTGCTTGAGCTGGTCTTGAAGGCTGGCAAACACGGCCGCCTCCGCCAGCGGCGGATGCCTCAGGATGATCCGTGATTGCCCGGCGAAGGAGTTTTCGGCCGCACCACCCCGCGCCTCCGCCGAGGGGTGTTCGGGATGGGCCGCCACCACCCAGCCCAGCGCATTGGTGGCCACGATCGGGCCAGTGACCTGAACCCAGGAACGCAAAGGCCGGAGGCCGCTTTGGTTGGTCCACCAGTGAAAAAGAGGCGTCAGATCCACGGTATGCCCTTGCACGCCGCGCCTCGGGTTTTTGAGCGGGCCGGCCTGGAGCGATGCCACGGCCAGAAATACGCCCGCTCCTCCCACCACCCAGGCTAACCAAACGCCACGCCGAGTTTCCATGCTCGTCAGGCTACTCGCCCGCCTGCCAAAATCAAGCCCAGACCTCCGCCACAGACCTCCAGACACCGCACAAAATACTTTGGTCCCTACCGCGCAAAGCGTGTCCCCGCTTTACAGCTTGGACCATTTGTGGGTAAAAGGTGACCCACATGCACTTACACTTGAATTCCTCGTTCGCTCGGCGCGCGGCTGCGGGATGGGCATTGGGGGCGGCGTTCATCACCGGTCTGGGGCTGAATGCGCGCGCCGCGGAGACTATTCACACCGACCTCATCCAGGTGACCGTTGACCAGGGGCGCTACACCATTCAGGCCCAGGGACAGGCAGCGCCCTTTGCCAGCGGCTCCTTGCGCCACCCGGGTGCCGTGAAGGTGGCCGGCGTGCAGGATGCCACCTTCGGCGAGGGGCAAGCGCTCACCGTCAACGCGACCGATGGCGCGGGCGAATCGTTCCAGGTGTTCCGTGGACTGCCCTTTGTCGTGCACCGATCCATAATCGTCAACCCGGGGGCTGTGGCGGCCGTGCTCAACAAAGTGCCGCTCATGGATGCGGAGCTGGGTTTGGGCCGGCCGAGCGACCAGTTGGTGGCGCTCGGGACCGGCGGTCTCAAGCCGCTGGCGAAGAACGTCGGCAGCTACGCCTGGATGGCGGTGGCCGATCCCACCACGGGCGCCGGCGTGGTGGGCGGCTGGCTGACCCATGAACGGGGCAGCGGGGTGGTGTTCACGAAACTCGACGACGGGAAACCGAACCTGGAGGCGCGGCTGGAATACGGCCGACTCTACCTCGAGGCAGGCCAATCCGTGCCGAGTGAGGCGTTCCTCATCGGCTGGTTCGCCGATGCGCGTCTGGGGCTCGAAGCCTGGGCCGACGCGGTGGCCAAGAGCTTGGCGATCAAGCTGCCCCCCATGCCCATCGTCTATTGCACCTGGTATGACAACGTGCACGGCGGCGCAGGCAACGCCAAGGCCCTCGCCGAACTGAGCACCTTCGCCGCCCAGGCCCTGGAACCCTACGGGCTGTCCTGCTTGCAGATCGATGATGGCTGGCAAATGGGTGATCCCAAAGGAAACGGTCCACGCAAGAACTTCAGCGCTCACAATCCCAACGGCCCCTACCCGGGCGGCATGAAACCCACCGCGCAGGCCCTCAACGCCGATGGTTTCACCGCCGGCCTGTGGATCCTGCCGTTTGGCGGAAGCTGGAACGATCCGTTCTTCACGCCGCACCAGGATTGGTTCGTGAAAAAGGCGGACGGAAAACCCTTCGATACCGCCTGGGGCGGCACGGCTCTGGACATGACCCACCCGGGGGCGCGGGAGTTCGTTCAGGGCGAAATCCGGCAGGCGGTGCGGGACTGGGGCTATCGCTACCTGAAACTGGATGGCCTCTCCACCGGCGCGGGGGTCCAGCCCCAATATGTCAATGACGCCTGGAAAGAGGACCACCTGGGCGACGCGGTTTTCCACGACCCCACCAAAGCGAACCTCGAGGTGTTCCGCGATGGCTTGCGCCTGGTGCGCGCGGCGGCGGGGCCGGAGACCTTCATCCTGGGCTGTTGCGCGCCCCAGAACATGCGCTCGTATGCCGGCGTCTTCGGCCTGGTGGACGCCATGCGCATGGGGCCGGACAATGGCGGAAGCTGGAAAGGTTGGAGCGTCTCGCGCGATTTCGGCTCGCGCAATTATCATCTCAACGGCCGCATCTGGTGGAGCGATCCGGATCCCATCTATGTGCGCACGAACATCCCCCTCGAGAGCGCCCGGTGCATGGCGTCCTGGAACGCCATCGCCGGCCAGATGATCTCGTTGAGCGACTGGCTGCCGACCCTCCCCGCGGAACGACTGGACGTCATCCGCCGCTGCATCCCCGGCCACGGGGTGACGGCGCGGCCCATCGACCTGTTCCAACTCAATGCCTGGCCGCCCCGGCAGTGGCTGGTCACCGACCAGCGGACGGACCGCCAACGGCGTGAGGTGCTGGGTCTCTTCAATTGGGCCGACCAACCCGAGGATCTGTCCCTGCCCGTGGCCCGCCTCGGACTGCCCCCAGCCGCGGAATACATCGCTTTCGACTTTTGGAACCAGGAACTCCTCCCGCCCTTCAAGTCGAGTCTCGAACTACGCGTCCCTGCCGCAGCCTGCCGCATCCTGGCCGTCCGCCCGCTGTTGCCTCGGCCCTTCCTCATCAGCACCTCGCGGCACGTCTCCCAGGGTATTCTTGAAGTGAAGCAGGAGGTTTGGGACAGCAAAAGCCAGCGCCTGGCCGGGACCAGCGCGGTCGTCGCCAAGGATAGTTATGAACTGCGAGTGGTCGCGCGCACCCCCCAGGCGGGCTGGTCGCTGGCGAAGGCGGAGGTCTCGGCGCTGGATTCGGCTGCGGGGGTCACCATCGCCGCTTCCGCCACCAACGGACTGGTCCGCGCAGTCATCCAATCCCCGGTCAGCCGCGACGTGGCTTGGAGTCTGCGCTTCGCCCCCGGCGATCGCTGACGAAGAACCGGATCCGTGAAAGGCCCGTTTTCGGGCGGTGGTTGGCAGCAAATAACCGTTGAATTCGGCACGCGGGGTGGTTATCTATCGGGAAGATATGAGACGGATAAGCGCCTTTTTGGTCCTGTGGCTCCTGCTCGCGTTCGCGCTGCCGGGGAGCGCGGCTACCGGCCAGGTGGTCAAGGTGCTGCCCTTCTTCCTGGACCTCAAGGGCCGCCACACGCTGACCCCGAGCCTCTACGAGCGGGACGCCTACCAGTTTTTCCTGCGTCAGCACCCCGAACTACGGTCGGGGATGTCGTTCGACGTGCATTGGAAAGCCAAGGGCGCCGCTGCCAGCCCGCTCAAGCTGAAGGTGGAGTTGCGCGGCATCCTCGAGGGCAAATCACCCCGCGGGACCGTCCTCGAAGCCTCGGTGGAGAGGAGCGGTTGGCTCGGGTCCTGGACACAAATCAAACTGACCGGCAAGCCCTACGCCGATTTTGGCGACGTCACCGCCTGGCGCGCCACCCTCTGGGAAGGGGATAAACTGCTGGGCGAGCAGCGGTCCTTCCTCTGGTAGCGCGGGGTTCCGCGGGAATCCGAGAACCGGCGATCCCAGCCGTCGCGGCGCTTCTTGCTTGTCATTTCGCCCTTTTCGCCTAACGTTTGGGTGCCTTTGACGCCCCGGCACCGGTCTCGTAGCGTCGGGCAGTTTTCAAACACATGATTGGGTTTATCGTAAGAAAGTTTATCGGCTCGAGGAACGAGCGCGAAGTCAAACGGCTGCGGCCGTTGGTCAAGAAGATCAACGACTTCGAAGCGGAGTTGCAAAAGCAACCCGAAGAGGCCCTGCGCCAGAAGACCGCCGCCTGGAAAGAGGAACTTTCCGCCCTCACGGACAACGAGACGCTGGCCCGCCGGTTGGACGAAATCCTGCCGGAAGCCTTCGCGGTGGTGAAGAACGCCTGCCGCCGGCTGTGCAGCACGGACGTGATGGTGCGCGGCCACGCCATCAAGTGGGAAATGATCCCCTTCGACGTCCAGCTCATCGGCGGCTACTCCCTGCATTCCAAGCGCATCGCCGAAATGGCGACCGGCGAAGGCAAGACCCTCGTGGCCACCCTGCCCATCTATCTCAACGCCCTGTCCGGGCGCGGCGTTCACCTGGTGACGGTCAACGATTACCTCGCCGCCCGCGATAGTGAATGGATGGGGGCCGTTTACAAGTTTCTCGGGCTCTCCGTGGGTTGCATCCTGCACGACCAATCGCCGGCGGTGCGCCGCGAGCAATACAACTGCGACATCACCTACGGCACGAACGCGGAATTCGGCTTCGATTACCTGCGCGATAACGGGATGGCCCAGCGCGCCGAAGACCAGGTCCAGCGCGGCCATTACTTCGCCATCGTGGACGAGGTGGATTCCATTCTGATCGACGAGGCGCGCACGCCGCTGATCATCAGCGGGCCTGCGGTCATCACCTACGACGAGCAATACGCCAATTTCAAGCCGGTGGTCGAGAGCCTCTATCGCAACCAGGAACGCCTGTGTAACCGGATCCTCTCCGAGGCTGGCGAGCTTATCGCCAAACTCCATCCCAAGGACGGCTCGAATCCATCCGACCGCGATGGTCTCGAACGCGAGATCGGCCTCCTGCTCTACCGGGTGAAGATTGGCCAGCCCAAATCCGAGGGACTGCTCAAGTTCCTCGAGGACCCGGAGAATCTCCGACTCATGAACTCGGCCGAGCTCCAACTCCACGCCGATCAGAAGAAGACCGAACTTTACGCCCAAAAAGAGGAGCTCTTTTTTGCGATTGATGAGAAAAGCCACGAGGCTGACCTTTCCGAAAAAGGCCGCACCCAGCTCAGCCCGAAAGATCCGGATGCCTTCATGTTGCCCGACTTGGCGATGGCGTTGCATGACATCGATAACGGACCCGAGCCCGATGCGCGCAAGCGGCTCGAGGCCAAGACCAAGCTGCAACAGGAATTCGAGGTCAAGGCCCAGCGCATCCACGCCATCTCCCAGCTCCTCAAGGCCTATTGCCTTTACCAAAAGGACGTGGCGTACGTCGTCCAGGATAACAAGGTCGTCATTGTGGACGAAAACACCGGCCGCCTGATGAGCGGCCGCCGGTGGAGCGACGGCCTGCACCAGGCCGTCGAGGCCAAAGAAGGCGTGCAGATCGAGCGCGAAACGCAAACCCTCGCCACGATCACCATCCAGAACTACTTCCGCCTCTACCATAAGCTCGCCGGCATGACCGGCACCGCCGAGACCGAGGCCTCGGAATTCCTGGATATTTACAAGCTGGGTGTCCTGGTCATTCCCACCAACCGCCCCGTCGCCCGCAAAGACGCCAACGACTCGGTCTACAAGACCAAACGCGAAAAATACAACGCCGTCCTTAACGAGATCAAAGCCGTCCATGCCCTGGGCCGGCCGATCCTGGTCGGTACTGTCACGGTCGAGGTAAGCGAACACCTTTCGCGCATGCTCACCCGCGCCGGCATTGTTCACTCGGTCCTCAACGCCAAGTTCCACCAACAGGAGGCTGAAATCGTCACCCGCGCCGGCCAGCGTGGCTCGGTCACCATCGCCACCAACATGGCCGGCCGTGGTACCGATATTAAACTCGGCCAAGGCGTGCCCGACGCCGGCGGCCTCCACGTCATCGGCACCGAGCGCCACGAAGCTCGCCGCATCGACCGCCAGTTGCGCGGCCGTTGCGCCCGCCAGGGCGACCCCGGCTCCTCCCACTTCTTCATCTCGCTCGAAGACGACCTCATGCGGCTTTTCGGTTCCGACCGCATCGTCAAGATGATGGAGAAAATGGGCCTCGAGGAGGGCCAGGAGCTCGAACACTTCGCCCTCAACAAGTCGATCGAGTCCGCCCAAAAACGCGTCGAGCAGCACAACTTCCAGATCCGCAAGCGGACGCTCGAATATGACGACGTGATGAACAAGCAGCGCGAGGTCATTTATGGCTTCCGCAATGAGATCATCCACGCGACCGATGTCCGCGACCGGCTGATGGACATCATGGAAGAAGTGGTCCTCCAGAAGGTGGAGCAGTTCACCGCCTCCGGGTCGGACCTCCACGAATGGAAGGTGCGCGCCCTCGCCGATTGGGCCAACTTGAATTTTCCCCTCGGCATCCCCGAGGGAGAAATCGCCAAGGTCGCCGAATCAGGCCACCAGCAACCCGTCGCCGGCTCGGTTTATGACGGACTCAATCCGTCTCAGTTCGCCGTTTGCAGTTTCATCGCCGACGCGGTGCGCAAGGCCTACGACCTGAAGATCAGTTTCGAGAACCCGGACGCCTTGAAGGAGGTCGAGCGTTACACCATCCTGAACGCCATCGACCGCCTCTGGCAGGAGCACCTCTACGAGATGGACAGCCTCCGCTACAGCATCGGCCTCCGCGGGTACGGCCAGCGCGATCCCCTGATCGAATACAAGGCCGAGGCCTACAAGATCTTCGACGAGTTGATGGTGAACATCAAGTCGGAGATCTGCCACAACATCTTCCGGAGCGCTTCGAGCCTGATGGCCTTCGAAAACTTCCTGCGGAATGTGCCGCAACGAACCGTACATCAGTCCGCCAGCGCTTTTGCCGAACCTTCCCCGGCGCCTTCGCCCGGCGGCGACGGCCAACCGACCCCCAACAAGGCCAGCGACATCGTCAGTGAGGCCGCCGATGCCATGGAAAAGGCCAAACCAGCCCGTTCGGGCCCCAAAGTCGGCCGCAACGACCCCTGCCCGTGCGGCAGTGGCAAGAAGTTCAAGCAGTGCTGCGGAAAATAGCCCCCAGATTCCCGCCGCGATCATTCGGGCGGGAAACGGGGGCAAACCGACCTGTCTGAACCGAAGGGAACGGCTAGCGCCGGGCCAGGTCTGCCGACTTGGGACTGAGCAGTGACGGTTTGGCAGTCGCCTTCTTAGCAGTCATCCTGGAGCAGCAACCACAACCGGAGGCTTCCGCTTGGGGCTCCGCTTTGGTCGTTTCCAAGCTCGTCGGCTCGGTCTTGGGCTTCGAACAGCAGGCAGCCTCTTTGGGAGCTGTCTCTTTGGCCGCAGCCTTGGTGTCGCCCGCCTGGGCAACCGCTGCGAAAGCCGTCAATAATACCACCAGAAAAACGCGTTTCATGTGGGTTCTATAGCCCGTTTTGTCGGGAAGTCAAGTTCTGGAGTTCGTTCGGCATGGCTCACGCCCGATTACCGCCCAACCATCCGGGGATTGGTTCTGTCACCCTGCCTCCCCGCGCGCCAACTCCCCGAATGCAGACACCGGGCCTGGGGAAGGCACGGCCTCCGGACCAGTGTCTGGAGGCGCCAATATTGGTAGAATCACCGCTTGAAATTGGAGCCTCTCACCTTATGCTATTGCTGTCAGCCCCTGCCGCCGGTATGGAAGTCCGGCGGATGGACATTGAAGGGCTGGTGGTAGGAAGTTAGTCAAATATGGCGCACACGCACCACCGTACGTGGGAATCGTTCGAGGAAATGCACAAGGCCGCCGAAGCGGGCGACGCGGCGGCCCAGTGCTATTTGGGGATTTGCCATCAAAACGGGCAGGGAGTCCCCCAGGATTACGCGCAAGCCGTGAAATGGTTCCATCGCGCCGCCGCCCAGGATGACGCTACCGCGCAATGCTATCTCGGGTTCTGCTATCAGACGGGCCAAGGTCTAATCCAGGACTACGGCGAGGCCGTCCGGTGGTTCCGCGCCGCCGCGGAGCAAGGCGACCCGGCGGCCCAGTTCAATCTCGGCGTCCTGTACGAAATGGGTTTGGGTGTCCCCCAGAACTACGCCGAAGCCGTCAAATGGTACCACGCCGCCGCGGATCAGGGCGAACCTCAGGCCCAATTCAATCTCGGGGTCTATTACGAGAGCGGTCAGGTTGTGCCCCAGAACCACGAGGAGGCCGTGAAGTGGTACCGACGGGCCGCGGAGCAGGAATGCGCCCCGGCGCAGTGCAATCTCGGTCTTTGTTACGAAACCGGCCGCGGTGTCCCGCAAAATGTCCGGGAGGCGGTGAAGTGGTTCTGCCGCGCCGCCCGCCAGGGAGACAAGACCGCGCAGCATAACCTGGGCGTCTATTATGCCAGCCTGGAGGCGGCCCAGGCGGCCACGCAAGAGGAGCCACCCGCAGACTAGCTCCAGCGCATCGACGCGTTGGTTCGCGCCGGGGTTGGGATAAAACGCCGTAACCGGTTCTCTGGGTTTCGGGCACCGGCCGAGAACCTGCTCGCCCGTGTGCTGGCGAGCTTACCCCTTCACGAACCCGTTACGCCATCGGTCAACCGGCGCACCGCGCAGTAAGATCCTGTACCTGCTTTTCGAGGTCGCGCATCCGGTGAATGAGCTCGGGCAATTGTTGCAAGGCAATCATCTGCCGTTTGGCCTGTTTGTCCGGAGCGGCGGGAGTGCCCAGCACACGGCCTCCGTCCTCGACGTTTCGCATGACGCCCGATTTCGCCCCGACCATCACTTGGTGGCCCAGCTTCAAATGGTCTGCGATGCCGGATTGGGAAGCGATGACGACATAGTCGCCCAGGGTCGTGCTGCCCGCAAAGCCGACCTGGCCCATGATCAGGCAGTGACGGCCAATGACCACGTTGTGGGCCACATGAACCAGGTTGTCAATCTTCGTGCCTTCGCCAATGACAGTCGATCCCAGCGTGCCACGGTCAATCGCGGCGTTCGCGCCGATCTCGACATCGTCATGAATGACCACGTTGCCCAGTTGCAGCACTTTCCGATGGCGGCCCTCGTCGAGCACATAACCGAACCCGTCAGAACCGATAACGGTGCCGGAGTGGATGGTAACGCGATCGCCCAGACGGGTCTGCCGATAGAGCACGACCCCCGGAAACAGGCAAACGTCCTCCCCAAGACGGCAGTCCGCGCGCAAATCGTTGCCGCCCATGAGCACTGAGCGCGCGCCAATCCGCACGCGCGGGCCCACGACACAGTTGGGCCCCATGTGAGCCGTAGGTTCGATGTGGGCGGAGTCGGCGACCACCGCGCTGGGGTGGATGCCCTGCGGGTACCCCTCGGGCGGGAAGAAAACGGGCAGCACCCGAGCCAGCGCCACCCGGGCGTTGGCGACCCGGATGAGCACTTTGCTGGACGAGACAAAGGGTCCCGAGACCAGGATGGCAGCGGCTTGGCTTTGCTCCGCGGCGGCGAAATAGGCGGCATTTTCGGCGAATGTGAGTTCACCGGCACGGGCGTGCTCGGCGGGGGCCAGACCGGTAAGGATAACCGAGCCGTCCCCCACGATCACGCCTCGGAGGGTTTCGGCAATTTCAGCAACGGTGAACGACATAGGATTGGGGCAGGATAGATAGGTGAGCCGAACGGTAAGTTAGTCAGGAATCCGTGGTTCTCGCGTTCAAGCCGAGGGCGGCCGTCCCGTTCCTCCGTGCGGCCCGAATCTCCCTGAACCCCACCATCCGGCCCGCTTCCGGATCCCACACCTTCAACCGCAGGCAACGCAGGATCTCCAAGGGATGCAGCGAGGTAGTGCGGGGTGTCTGTAACTCCGGAAGGGCAGCCATCACCGACGGCAGCCGGTAGAAGGGAATGCGCGCGTTCAGGTGGTGGAGGTGGTGGTAACCGATGTTCGCCGTGAACCAAGCCATGACCGGCCCAGTCCGCATATAACTGGACGACTCCAGCGCCGCGGTATCGTAGGACCAACGGGCATTCTCGCTAAACGACACGCTGGGGAAGTTGTGCTGTGCGTAAAACAAATAGCTGCCGATCGCCGTAGCGACAAAGTGGGGAACGATCAGCGTTAAGACCAATGTGGGCCAGCCCAGGAACCAGGTAATCACAGCCGCTAAGACAATATGCGCCACGAGTGCCAGCAGACCGTCATAGTTCTCTCGGGGCCGGGTCAGGAAGGGATACAGACACATCCCGTACTGGAAAATGAAGAAATACCCAAACAGGATGGTCAACGGATGCCGCATGAACAAGTAGCGGAAGCGCGTTCTCGGGGACGCCTTCAGGTACTGCTCCTTGGTCATGATCGGGTACGATCCGATATGCGAGCCGCGGAGCTTGGAGTTGTGATTGTGGTGGTAATTGTGCGAACTCTTCCAAACCGCGCTGGGGCTCAGGATGAGCACCCCAAAGACCCGCATCAGCACTCCTGCCAGGCGAGACCGCGGCAGGATGGCTTCATGTTGCTGGTCATGGTAAATCACGAAAAATCGCAAGTAGAGCAACCCCGCGAGCAGGCTGCAGGCGATCTTTCCCGCGAGATTGAAGTTCCACAGGGTACCCGCCAAGGCGCCCGCCAGAAGCGCGGCGGTGGAAAGCAGATAGGCCCAACTCCTCACCGAGGAATCCACCGCGTGCGGCTTGGTCGCCAATACCAGTTCTTTGCCCGTTCTCATCTAAGATTCAACGCTTTCAAAATTGACCGGATGCCTTCCATTGGCCTGGGCCGGCGCGAGTGATTGGATTTTCTGTGATTGGCCATGTCCTGTGCTTTCAGCCTTTATAATGGTGGAACATGCTGGCCAGCAAGATGACCTCGGGGTGGGCCGCAGCCAGTTTGGGGAGGATGAGGCGAATCCGCGAGCGATGGGCGGCCAATTTCTCTCTTAACGGCCCTAGATCGTGGACTTTATCCCACTGGATCTTGTTAAGATCCAACACCAAGCGACTCTTGCTGCGCGCGAGTGAATCCCGAATCCGCTGCCCTAGGCTCGCGGCCTCAACGGGGGAAAGGGCGCCTTCCAGGCGCATCCACACTCGCTGCTTGGCATGCTGCAACTCGACCTGGATCGAGAGATTCGGCATTTTGGTCTTGCGCTGCAATTCTTCCCAGAGTTCAAATCCTGCCCACCGTTTGGCCGGCATGCGGTAGGCCGTCCGCATCAGTTTGGGGTGTTGAAAGAGGTTCAGCTTCAGCGTCAAGCCGGTCCAGAGCGCGGCCCCCACCGCCATCACCGACCGGATCCTATCCACCCAAGTCGGCGCACCCAAATGCGCGTGGATCTGCCGTTCCAAGGCTCCCGTCCAACGCCGCACCGCCGCGTTGGGGCCCATCAACCGGCCAGCCAGGAAAGCGGGGTAGGCCGCCCTGAGTTCCTTGGCGTAGTACTCGGCCTTCTGGCGCAGCCACGGATTGGCCGAGTGCCTGAGCTTCTGCCAACCCAGCAACCGCCCTTCCAGCGTGCGGAAAATGCTCGGCCCGAGCCGCTGGAAATCCTCTCGAAAACACCAACGCTGAAGGTCCTCGATTTCCGAGGCCGACAAGCTCGGATGCTTGATCATCGTCGCGAACCCGTCGGCCCGGCGGTAGAAGAGGTCGCGATTCTCGGTGTAGGTGTCCTGGAGGAGATTCTCCTGGATAACTCGCTCGTAAAACGGCGTGCCGGGCACGGGACCGTAGATCAGGAACTGCGCCAAAGCCGGCTTGAGTTTCATCAAGGCGTCGAGTTCCCGCGCCACCACCTCCCGATTCTGATAGTCAAAGCCTACGATCATCGAAGTTAAGATCGTAATACCGTGCTCGCGAAACTCCGTGAGGATCTCCTCCACCGGCCGGCCTTGCTGCTTGGCGTAGCCCGATCGGGTTCCCTCGTAACCGATCCACAAACCGTCAATCCCCATCTCGAGAATCTCCTCGACGGTGTACTGGCTGATAGCTTTGACGCTGGCGAACGCGAAGATCGACAGGGTCTTTCCACCTTTCATGACACAGTCGCGAAACTCCATCGCCCGCTTCTTGTTAAGCAGGAAGTCCTCATCGATGATCAGCAACACGAGGTCCGGGTTCATGTCCAGATACCGTTCGGCGACCGCGAAGATGTCCTTGCCCTCGGGCAAAAGGCGAACATGTTTGCGGGAGAAGAAATGCGACGTGCAGCAGAAATCGCAGCCGTTCGGGCAACCCAACCCGGCGAAGATCTTGCCCGTGCCCGAAACCTTCCAACCAAACACCTTGAGCCAACTCACCAGCAACGGCTGTTTGTAGGGCATCGGGATCTCCGATTCTCCCAGCAGGCGGCGGAAGAATTCCACACCCTCCCCGCGGCAGATGTAATCCCCGTAGGGCTTGAGCACTTCGTCCTTGAGCACCGTGCCATACCCCCCCAGAACGATCTTGCTCCGGGGCGCATATTGGCGGATCAACTCGACGGTCTCCTTCATCTTGTGCATGACCGCCATCAAGAAGGAGACCCCCACGTAGTCGTAGCCCTTTTTCAGCTCCCGAATGAGCTCGCTCTTTGAAGGGTACTGCAGCACCACCGTGGGCACGTCGAGATTTTCGGCGATGTATTCGAGGGAAAAATGGACATTGAAGGTGCGTGGGCTGAACAGGCCCTGGGCACGCGTCACCTGCCCGTAGAGCAGTTCATAGCCAACCGAAGGCGCATCGCCATATTTCGGTCCCAGCGGACGGCAGACACTGGTCAGCAAAACTTTCTTCATGCGGAGGCAAGGTCGCCCGTCAGTTGCGAGAAAGCCAATGCTTTGTGTGTATCCGGGCGATAGCCTAAAGCTATAAGAATAGGCCGCGCGAGCCCGTGGGCGGCCATGAAACGAGAAATGGGTTCGATCACTCGCTTGACGAGGTGGTGAGGCCAAAAAAAAGGCGGGGGACCTTTGCCCCCCGCCCGATCTGAAATTGGCCGCTTAGTAGCGCCGGCCGAAATCGCGCCGTCCACCGCCGCCGCCACCGGAACGGTTGGCGCCGCCGCCTTCTTCGCGCGGGCGCGCCTCGTTGACCGTCAGTGCGCGGCCACCCAGGCTCTTGCCGTTCAGCGCGTCGATCGCCGCTTTCGCCTCTTCCGGGGAGGACATGGTGATAAACGCAAACCCGCGAGGCCGGCCAGTGGCGCGGTCCATCATCAGGTTCGCCTCAGTCACGGTACCGTGCGCCGCGAAGGCGTCTTGCAAATCGTTCTCGGTGGTGTCGAAGGAGAGATTCCCTACGAATAATTTCGTGCTCATGTGATGTTTAATTGTCCTTAGTTTTACGCTGTTATCTCCAAACTGTTCCCGTATTTCGGGTTTCAAATCATCACTGAACGAGGTTCACCTGAGGATTTACCATGTCCTGGAAGCGACAAGCTATCTATCAGACTCCCATCAGAATACCCCTCTCCCGCCAAACGGCAAGCTTTATTGCGAACAATTCGCAAAGGCTCGGACTGGACGCGGAGCGACCCCATGCTATCATGCGTGAAAACCACCGAATGAGAAGACGAGCCGAGCAACCTCTCCTGTTGGCCTTGGCGGCTTGCGCTGCCTTGGCGGTCAACCCCACACTCGCCCGCTCGCCAGCCACACCGGGGCCGGAGGATCCTTATCCATCGGCTGCTGAACGCCGGCCGTCCCCCGGCCAAACGAGGTATTACGTGGACCCCACCAAAGGGGACGACGCGCGATCGGGCCTGGCGCGGGACCAGGCCTGGCGCAGCTTCCACCCGATCAACGCCCGACTCCTGGCTCCCGGGGACCGCGTTGAGATCGTTGCTCCCGGCAGCTTCAACGAAACACTCATGCCGATGGGGTCCGGAACGGCAGAGGCCCCGGTTGAGATTCGTTTTGCGCCGGGCCGTTACGATTTCTTTCCGGCCCGCGCCCTCAAGCTGAAACTTCATATCTCGAATAGCAACGACGACCCCTACACCCCCAAGGCCATCGCGCTGCTGTTTCGGGATGCCCGCCATTTCCGCGTGAGCGGCGACCAGAGTAATCTCTATATTCACGGTAAGATGATCGAGGCGATGTTTGATCATGCGGAAGACATCACGCTCACCGGGCTGTCGTTCGACTATCATCGCCCCTTGGTTTCGGAATTGACCGTGGAGAAGGTGGGGGCGGACTTCGCCGAGGCGCGGATACAACCGGACAGCACCTATGCGATCGAGGATGGGCGTTTGGTCTGGGTGGGGGAGGGTTGGCGGTCCCTGGGCGCCGGCCTGAACCAGGAGTGCGATCCCACCGCCGACGGCCGCTGTTGGCGTCGCGGCAGCGGTCCGCTCACCGGGGTCACGAAGGCCGAGGAATTGGCGCCGTTCCAAGTGCGTTTTTGTTTCACGAACAACCCCGGCTTCACCAAAGGCCGCGTCCTTCAGTTCCGCGAAACCTTCCGCGATTGTGCTGGCGGGTTGGTCCATCGCAGCAAAGACATTACCTGGAGGAATTGTGCCCTCCGCTCCCTGGGCGGCATGGGCATCGTCCATCAGTTTAGCGAGAATCTAACTTACGACCACGTCGACCTGGCTCCCCGTCCCGGCTCGGGCCGCACGACCTGTGGCTGGGCCGACTTGCTCCATTTCTCGGGCTGCAAAGGCCAGATTCTGATCACCGACTGCAAGCTGTCCGGTTCGCACGACGATCCCATCAACGTCCATGGCACCCACCTGCGAATTGTGGGTCAGCCCACGCCCAACCAAATCCTGGTGTGCTTCATGCACCCACAGACCTACGGTCTGGAAGCTTTTATGGCCGGCGACGATCTCGAGTTCGTTAACCACGTCAACCTGCGCGCCTATGCCACCAATCGCGTTAAGGCTGTGGCCTTCAAGAACGACAAGGAGATCCTTCTCACCCTCGATGCGCCCGCGCCGGAAAAGATCGGCGATCTGGATGTGGTCGAAAATGTCACCTGGACCCCGTCAGTCATTGTGCGCCGCTGCCATATCTCGGTGGATTCGTGCCGGGGATTCCTGCTGACCACCCGCCGGGCAGTACTGGTTGAGGATAACACCTTCCTCAGAACCACCATGTCCGCCATTGACATCGCGGACGATGCCAACTCCTGGTTCGAGTCCGGGCCGGTGCGGGAGGTGACCATTCGCGGCAACCGTTTCATCCAGTGCGGGGAACCGGTGATCCGCATTCAGCCAGAGAACCACACGACAGACCCCAACGAGCCGGTGCATTCGGACATCCGCATCGAAAATAACACCTTCGACCTGTCCGGCGGCGCCGCCATTGCCGCTCGGAGCACCCGGCGGCTGACCATCAGCGGCAATCGGTTTTCCGCCACCACCCTGCCGGTGCAAACCACCGCCTGCACCGAAGTCGTCCTCAGGGATAATCAACTGGGAGCCAAGGACCCGGCAAGATGACCCGACGCCTCACTGCCCACTTTCGATCAGGTCGAAGCGCCGGCTGAACTCAGCGAGCGGCAGCCCGCCATCCTCGATGCTGGCCCAGCCGTCGTAGCCGACCTCGTCGAGCGCCCGGCGCACTGCGGGCCAATCGATGCTGCCGTCGCGAGGATGGACGAATTTGCCGCCATGCCCATCGGGATTGAGCTTGAAATCCTTGACGTGCAGTTTTGCGATGAGGGGACCCAGAACCTTGACCCAGTCCTGGGGCGGGGCGTATTTGACGTGGTTGCCGATGTCGAAATAAGCCTTCACCCAGGGGTCATTAAAGGAGGCTACAAAATGGCGGAACAAATCCGGCTTCACCCACAGGTTGTTCCAGACGTTCTCCAAGGCGATGATCACCTTCAACTCCCGCGCCAGCGGCATGAGTTTCTCGACGGCGGCCCTCGATGTGTCCGTGGCTTGGTTTTGCGCCTTGATATAGGCCTCGTACCGGCTGTTATCCCCTGCCACGACCTTGGTCACATGACCGGTCTGGGCGTCAAACGCGAGGTCAAACTCCCAAGGCTGCGGCATCGGCATGCCATCAATCCGGCAAGGCACCAGCAGGATGTCATCAGCCCCGTACGCCTTCGCCGCGCGGAGCGCCAACCGGGTCTTCTCGAGGGATGCCTCCACTTTCGCGGGGTCATCACTATTGAACTCCATCCAACCCCGCAGCACGGAGTGCACCCGCAAACCGAGTTTTTCGGCGACCGCACGCCCTTTTTCGGCCTCGGCCTCGGGGCAGATATGGGTCGTCTCGACGCCCTGGAAGCCAGCCACCTTGAGCGGCAGCAATGCCTCCTCCGTGACCTCGCCGATAATCATCGCCTTGCGAATCCGAGTGCGGAATCCCGCCGCACGGCCTAGCGCCGGACCGGAGATGAGTGCCACAGCCGCGGCCCCCGCGCCGCGCGCCAGGAATTGACGACGAGTGAATGGGTAGTACAAGGTTGCCATGAACGGAGATCTAGCAGGCAACCCCAAGCGTGGCAAGCCCCGGCGGGGCATCCCCATGGGGATGCCCCGCCCGTTGGCAAGTGCGTCGAACCGCTCGTTACGGCAAGAGGAGCCGGAAGAAGACGGTCGGGCTGGCGTGGTCGATCGGGAAGATCGCCTGATTGCTGTTCGTCGAGCCGGGCACAGCCACCCAATTGGTGCTCAGACCGACCGCGAGCGCGTTGGTTTGGACCTGCAACAACCACCCGGTCTGGCTCACCGGCCACGAGAGCGTGAGGCCGCTCGGACCGACCACCGGCGTTATCGCCACCTGCAGGACCACGGCGGACGCCACCTTGATGGTGCCATCCACCGCGAGTCGGCTGGTGTCCCAGGTGACCGTCTGGCCCAGGCTCTGGGTCACCACGTTGGTGAACGAACCGTGATAACTGGCGGCCTCGAACAGCTTGAAGGTGTCGCCCGCCGCCAGTTTGCCGGCGAGGTTCTTGAGCACCAGGTTGCCGCCGTAGGTTAACGTGGTGATACCCACCACCTGGTCGTTGGTCTGGCCGGTCTTGCTCAACTCCATCACCGTCGTGCTGCCGGGGGCAAGCGTGAGGCTGTTGCCAACCGTCAGAATGCCAATGGCCGAGTCACCCGGCGCAAGCGCCGCCCCTGCCGAAACCACGACCGGACCCGCCAAGGTCCCGTTGCCGCCCAGTGTCCCGGCGCTGACGGTGGTGGTACCCAGGTAGGTACTGACGCCATCAAGCAGCAACACGCCGTTGCCATTCTTGGTCAGCCCACCACCCTTTCCGCCATCGAGCAAAGCCTGCCCAATGGCAATCAGGTTGGTGCCCGTGTCAACGACCGCACCCGCCAACACCATCGCCGAGCTGAGGTTCGCCATGAAGTTCAATCTCGCGCTCGCACCAACCCGGAGGAGTCCACCGTTGAAGTTGAAGGCACTGGCGCCCGATCCGCCTTGGATGTAGTTCGCCACCAAAGTCCCGCCATCGAGATTCAGCGTGCCGATACCCTGATTCCAACCGATCGCCACGCCGATCCCCGCGCTGGTGGCCTCGGAAATGACCACGCCCGTGTTGGTAATGGTGAGTGTGCCGGTGCCCTGCTCGCCGACGATCAACCCGTTGCCGGCGCTGGTTTGGTCAAAAAGACCCCCAGAAACCACCAGCAACCCAGTGGGGCTCGTGTCGCCAGAATTGGCTCCGCGCCCGATGGAAACCCAGCCACCCGCGTAGTTGGTCCCCCCGCTTTGCAGCCAAGTGCCCATCGTGCCGCTCTGTTGAGCCAATTGGAAAACACCCGCGCTGCGGGCGTTGATCAAACCACCACTCTGCGTCACCGTGCCGATGGCCTGGTAGCTCTTGCCGACAAAGAAGCCATTACCATTCCCGGTCATGATCAACTGCGCGTTGTCCTGGATCGTCAGGTTGCCGGTCGAGCCGACGGCACCATAGTCGCCCAGGTTAAAATCCGACCCCTCGGCCAGCAGCGCGCTGTTCTTCATCCCCAGGTTGCCAACCCCGTTGGCTCCAATGGAAGCCCACAGGCTGTTGGTGATAATGGCGGAATCCGCCATGAAGAGGCTACCCGTCGACCCGGAGGCCAAGCCGAACAGGAAGGGGCCGTAATCGCTGAGCACGGAGGCTCCGTTGAGACTGATGGTGGCGGTCGAGCCGCCGCTTTCGGACAGGTTGAAGGCGCCCCTGTCCATCAACGTCGAGTTGTTCAGCGTCAGGATCTGCGTGGCGAGGTTGGGCCGGTTCGCCCAGTAGCCCAACGAGAGGCTGCCGCAAGTCAGCGTCGAGTTGTAGAGGCTGACGGTCGAGAGCAACCCGCTGTCGCCATTACCGCGGCCCAACGCCACCCAACTCTCCACGTTCAAGATCGTGTTGGTCAGGACCAACGCCGCGCCGCTCGCGGTCGAGTCACCAATCCAGAACTCGCTCAGGCAGTGGTTGAGTTGTCCACTGCTGGACCCGTCGAAGACCACGGCGCCGGCAAGCACCTGGTAGCCCGGGTAGTTGCCTCCGGCAAGCTCGTTGGTCACCGACCCGGCATAGGTCAAGGTGCCCGGACCGGACTTAATAAAACTACTGCCCAAGGCGGCGGTTGCCGCCCCCTTCAACGTCAGGTTCCCCTGCAAATCCAGGGTGTTGTTGATCACGGCCCCGTTATTGCCGTAATTGAATTGGAGACTATACCCACGATTGATGGTCTGAGGCGGCCCAGCGTAGCTCAACGTGCCCCCACCCAACACCAGATTGGTGGGGTTGGACGAAGCGGCGCCGATGGCGCTGGGTTGGCCTCCGTCGGCGAGGTTAGTCACGACCACCGTCCCTCCTCCCAGGAGTGCCGGCCCGGTGAAAGCGTTGGGCGCGTTCCCTATGGTCAGTGTGCCGGTCCCAAGTTTGGTCAACCCGACGGTGCCGCCGATCTTGCCGGTGCCCGTCAGGGTGTAGTTTAGGGCCGAGTTCGTTACCTCCAAAGTGCCTGGCACCACATTGGCCACCAGATTCACCACCGTCGTCCCCAGGGCGGTGTCATCGAACAGCACCGCCGCGCCGTCCTTGTAAAAGGTGGGCAACCCAGTCACCAGATCCGTCCAATTGGTGGTCACATTGATGTCCCACGTTCCACCCGCCCGGCCGTCCCAACGGGGAATCCCGACGGAAGTGATGACTAAATCGAGAGTACCGCTGGTCAGGTTGGTCGTCAGGTGCGCCTGAACGCCCGCCGGAATGGCCCCCAGCACAAACTGACCGGAACCGGCCCGGCTGCCAAACTGCATCAAGGGGAACTCGCCGACTTGGGGCAAGGCATCCGCGATGGTCACCGAGGCGGTGCCGTTGACAGCCAGGGTGCCGGACACGATCAACGGAACCAAAGGGGGGTTTCCGAAGCCACCGAGATCGAAGCTCAGAATGCCGCCGGTCGAGGAGCCGAGGCTCAAGCTGGGGAGAATGAACTGACCGCCGTTGCCCTGGACGCTGACCCCGAAAGCGCCGCCGTCCATTGCCACGTAGGAACCGAAACCCTCCCCCGGAGCCGTGACCACCAGGGAGCCACCATTAACCACGGTCGTCCCAGTATACGAGTTGATGCCGGAAAGAGTAAGAGTGCCGGCACCGTTCTTGATGACGCCGCCCGAGGCCAGGGTAGCCAGCGTGGGAACCCCGGGAGTGGCCGGCGTGGTAGCCCCGCCACCGACCAAGTTCACTCCGGAGATTGTGGTGAAATCATGTCCGGGGCAAGTGACCACGATGTTGGTCACCTTGCCGGCGACCGCGTCGATCTGCGCGACGGCTAAAGCGCCGACGCCGTCACCTGAAATCTGCACGATGGGGGGCGCTATGTAGCCGGCGCCTCCGTCGGCCACGGGAATGCTCGAAACTCCCTGGCCGCTCGGTGCCGCCAGGGTCTGGCTGACCGTAATACTATAGCCGGCGGTGTCGAACACCGCGTTGCCGGCATACACCCGGATATCACTGAGGGGCGCGGAGATGAAGTTGGGATTGCTGGCCGTCGGCCGGATGGTGCCGCCGTTCAGACTGAGAGTCGACTGGACATTGCCGCCCCACTTGTCGATCTGGGGCACATTCAAAACGCCGCCGTTGAGGTTCAGAAAGGCAGTTCCGTTCCCCATCGTGATGGCGGCGGCAATCTGGATCACCCCGGTTCCCGAGAGGGTGAGTTCGCCTCGGCCGTTTTCACCGACCACGTAGCGCGTGCCAGTGCTGTTATGCTGGAACAACCCGCCGGAAATCCAGGTCACCCCTTCGCCGCTCGGGTAACGCCCGGTATCGCACCAACCGCTCTGGATATTGGTGCCGCCGGATTGGTAGAGGACCCCGAATCCGTAGCGGCCCACTTGGAAATTGAAAGGGCAAACGAGCGTGCCTCCCGCCAGGCTGTAAAAGCCAAAGGCGTTCGGCGAACCGCTGCCGTCGCCCCCCAGCGTCCACTCGTTCGCGTAATTGCCGGTGCCGAAGATCAATCCCCCGGTCTGCCAGAGCGCTCCCACCGTGTTGTCCGACTTGCCAATCCAAAACCGGGAGGCATTCAAGGTGGCATGGTCCTTGATATAGCAATGGCTGTGGGCGTAGCCCCAGTCCCCTACGTTGAAATCGTAAGCCGGCGTATTGAACAACGCGTTGTCTTGGAGGTACATCCACGCCTCGCTGCCGCCCGTTCCCCCCAGGCCAATCGAAGTCCACCCGCCGGTGACCTGGATCTGCCCGGTCCCCGTCACCATCACCTGACCTTTGCAATTGCCATCGTCCCCGATGAGAAACCCGTTGCCCGTCTTGTTAATGACCCCGCCGCTCGTGACCTGCAGCGTGGAAAGGGGCGTGTTCCCATTCCCGCCAAACCGCCCCACGACCAGCCAATTATCCACGTTGAACGCTCCGCCATTGGTCACGATGATCGTGCCGGCCACCCCATTATTTCCCGCCCAGGCTTCGCTGGTATGAGGTGTGCTGTTGGTAACGATCGCGGTGCCACCGTTGGAGACGTTTCCGATCGCCCAACCCGCCGTATCGTCCGGCACTCCGCCGTTCCAATTGGCTGGGTCACTCCACCAACCGATGGTGCCAGTCCAGTCGTTGGCGCGCAATCCGGGCGCCCCGGCCATCCCCAGGCCAACGAGGGCCACTACCAGGGACGAGTTGAAGAGTCGTTTTGTCTGCATTTTTCTCATAAACATCTTGGAGAGTCGCCGGCGAGCCGACGCAGGTGCGAAACCAACCTCCGCCCCCCCAACCGGAGCGGGCAGCCCAACCGACGCGATCCACAAATCGCACGGGCGGTGAAGGTATTTCGGCCATTTTTCATGTGATTCAGGCATAACAGTAACACAAACCGACCCGGATAAGATGTCGCATAAACTGGCTACACGAGGTAGGGCAGAGCGCCCAGCATCCGAGCGTTCAGCGCGCAACTTCTCCCTCCACCCGGTTTTGTATCCACAAGAACTGAGAATCGGCTTATGAAGGACGAGCAGAACGAGCGGTGGCGCGAGCTAATCTGGCGGCGGGAACTGTCCCCGGCGGAGCGGGCACGGCTGCGCGCCTGGCTGAAGGACAACCCGGCGGCAAGGCCCGACTGGGAGCTTGAGTCGAGCCTAACCGACGCGTTGGGCCGTTTGCCGGATGTGCCTGTGCCCAGCAACTTCACGTCGTTGGTGCTGCAAGCGACCAAGCGGGAAGACCACGCCGTGGCCACCCATCACGGCATCACCTGGTTCGTCTGGTCCCGACGCCCGCGATGGCTCCCCAAGATCGGTTTTGCCGCCATTCTGGTCGGTGCCGGCTTGATTTCCTATCGCCACCAGGTCCTGGCTGTTCAGCGGGCGGCCTTGGCACAGAGCGTGGTAACCGTCTCGGGCGTCGCTTCCTTGCCCGGCCCGAAGATCCTGAAGGATTTCGAGGCCATCCGCGCCCTGGACCAGACCCCACCGGATGTCGAGTTGTTGCGGCTGTTGAAATGAGCACGTTCTGGCGAGCCTGGTGCCTGGCGGCCGCTATTTCCTTCGGAGGCGTCCTCTCCCGCGCCTCAGAGCCACCTCCATCGCCCGCAATCGGAGGCCCAGTGCCGGCCGCCACCCCCCAACCGGAGAAGTCGCCGGTGGATGCCTTCCGCGAATTGCTCGCCATGTCTCCGGGCGACCGAAAGGCCATGCTCGCCGATCGGCCGCCGGAAGTCCAACAGCAGGTGCTGGCCAAGATACGCGAATACCTGGCGATGCGACCGGCCGAGCGCGATGTGCGACTGGAGGTCACCGAGTTGTATTACTACCTCTGGCCGTTGATGAAGACGCCCGCGACCAACCGCCCGGCTCAGCTCCTCCTAGTTCCGGAGGGCCAGCGCCCTAAAGTGGACGCCCGGCTTCGTGAGTGGGACAAACTGCCTGCGATCAAGCAGCAGGAACTGCTCACCAACGCCCTGGCCGTCCGTCATTACCTTGAAATTCAGGTCCAGCCGCCTTTGCCCTTGCTCTCCCCCGACCGCGAGGAAAAACTCGAACGCGGCATCCGGAACTGGCAAACCCTCTCGGAGGATCGCCGGCGGCAGATTACCGCGCGTTTCAACGAGTTTTTTGGCCTGACGGACACCGAGAAACAAAAGACCCTCAAGACCCTGAGCGAACCGGAACGGCGGCAGATTCAAAAAACCCTCGACAAGTTCGCCCGGCTCACGCCTGCCGAACGGGAGGATTACCTGCTGTGCTTCAACAAGTTTGCCCAGTTGAGCCCCGCCGAACGCCAGCAATTCATGAAGAAAGCGGAGCGCTGGAGCGCGTTGCCTTCGGATGAGCGTCAGGAATGGCGCGAAATGGTGGACAGCCTGACGCGCCTGCCGCCCCTGCCTCCAGGCTCCCAGCCGCCCCCGCCACCCGACGAGGAATAGGGCGAGGGAGCCACTCACTCGCCGCTCGTTCTCTGGCGCCCCGTCTCGTCTCACGAACGAGCTTCGCGGCAGGATGATCGGCAGCCACCCGAGAAGTGGAGCGGGGCCCCGGGGCACGGATCTCCGACTTGCGGCCTTGCGTCGGGGCGAGTTGCACCCCATATTCTCCCCTGTCGCGCTTGAGAATATTCGTCGCTATCACGGGGGCCAGCGGTTCCCTTTATGCCCAGCGTCTCCTCGATCACCTTGCTCCCGGAGGGCATGAGGTGCATGTGGTGCTCAGCCGGTATGCCCAGACGGTGATCGCCCAGGAATTGCCGGGGAGGGAACTGCGTCTCCCCGCCGGGATCATCCGGCACAACCTGCAAAGCATGAACGCGCCCTTCGCCAGCGGGTCCAACCCTCCGGATGCCATGGTAATCATCCCCTGCACCATGGGCACCCTGGGTCGCATCGCGCACGGCTATAGTGGAGACCTCTTGTTGCGCGCCGCCGATGTCGTGCTCAAGGAAAAGCGGAAACTCATTCTGGTCCCCCGCGAGACGCCGCTCAACCTCATCCATATCCGCAACCTGGAACTGCTCTTGCTGGCAGGCGCCACCATTCTGCCCGCCAACCCGTCCTTCTATCAACGCCCCGCGACGCTCGAACAATTGGCTGACACGGTCGTCGCACGCGTCCTGGATCACCTGGGGGTAGCACATGAACTGGGGGCAAGGTGGGCCGAGCCAGAGGGGGGATAGGAACCATGCCTTTGGAACCTTCCAGTTTGGCCGTCTCTCCAGGGAACCTGGCGAGCTCAGGTTCGAGGCTCTGAAGCAAGCCTGCAAGGTCGCTTCCTCCGCCACCACCCATCATCCGATGCTGACACACCTTCGCAATTGGGCCGGCTTTGTAAAGCTCTCGCATACCGCCTTCGCGTTACCGTTCGCCCTGGCGGCGATGGCGGTGGCGGCTCGAGATAGTCGGGGGTGGCCCGGATGGCGGGTCTTCGGCCTCATTCTCCTGGCCATGGTCAGCGGGCGCACCTGTGCCATGGCTTTTAACCGGATCGCGGATCGGAAGTTTGACGCGCTGAATCCACGAACGGCCGGGCGCCACCTTCCCACGGGCCAAGTGAGCCTGGCTGGCGCCATCACGCTGTGGGTGCTTTCCGCCGCCGGGCTCATGGCGGCCAGTTATTTGCTGAACCCCCTCTGCTTCTATTTGTCCCCCGTCGCGCTCCTCACCATCTGTTTTTATTCTCTGACCAAACGGTTCACGGACTACACGCACGTTTACCTGGGCGTCGCCCTGGCCCTGGCCCCCATCGGTGCGTGGCTGGCGGTCAAGGGAACCGGGGTCACCCCGTTGGAGATCCTCCAGATGGCCACCTTGGCCGCTATCGTGGTGCTCTGGCTGTTCGGGTTCGACATCATCTACGCGCTGCAAGACTATGAATTCGACCGCCGACATGGGCTACATTCGCTGGTCGTGGCTTGGGGGCCGGCCAACGCGCTTGCCGCCGCCTTCCTGGCCCATCTCGTGATGTGCGGGCTGTTATTCCTCTTCGGTATGCTCTGCCGGTTCCACTTGGCCTACCTGGTCGGGTGGCTGCTCATTGCCGGTTGCCTGGTCCTCGAGCATTGGATCGCCCGCCGCCGCAGCTTGAATTGGATCAACCTGGCTTTCTTCCGTCTCAACGCCCTCGTCAGCGCGGTCTTTCTGGTCGTCACGCTCGCCGAAGTCATGTTCAAAGGTCCCTTCCAGCCCAGGTAGCGGCCGGCGCCTGTCGACCCGGACCAGCTCCCCGCGCGCGGCCGCGCCTGCCACGGCCCGGGTGATTACCCTCCCGGCTACGCCATCTGCAACCACACGGTTTTCAGATACGCCGGCTCGGCGCGCGACACGGGGAAGTCGGGCGGTTGCGGGGCATAATGCCGACGGGTGATCGTCCGTCTGGCAGCGCGGGCCGCCTCCTCGAGCGTGTCGAGGAAGTCTTCCGGCGGCCAATCCCCGGCGTTGGTGGACGCGAAGAGGACCCCTCCCGCCTTGAGCAGCAGCAGGGCCGCTTGAGCCAGTCGGCCGTAGTCACGCTTGGCCTGGAACGTACCCGAGGCTTTCGATTGCGAAAAGGTCGGCGGATCCAGCAGGATCAAGTCGAAGCTCCGCCCCTTGCGGCCCAGACAGACGGCGCAGCCAATCAAACGTGTCACCGTAGATGAACTCGTGGGCGGCCGGGTCGAGCCCGTTGTGAACCAGGTTCCGGCGGCCCCATTCGAGATACTTTTTCGAGAGGTCGAGGCTCGTCACATGCGCCCCGCCTTTAGCCGCCGCCACCGAAAAACCGCAAGTGTAGGCGAAGGTGTTCAAAACCTCCACACCCGGCGGCAGATCGAATTCCGCGGCCACATGACGAATCAACAACCGCCGCCGGTTGTCCCGCTGATCCAGGAACAAACCCACCGAATAGCCTTCCTCGAAGCTCAACTCGAAGACCAGGCCATTCTCCAGCACAGTGAACCGCTCCGGCGCGGGCTCGCCCAGGATCACCTGCGGCGAGGCGGACTCCGGCGCGGCGCCACGAACCGTTCGGTTCAAAAACTTGTGGTGAACCCCGCGGGCGCCCAGGCGGCTGACCAGCCGGGCCAGGATCTCGCGCTGGCCGACCGTCAACGACTGCTCATTTTGGGAAAGCAGGTACTCTCCGAGTCGATCGACGTACCATCCCGCAGAGCCATCGCTGGCCCCATGAAGGACCCGCCAGGCATTGGTCGCCTCGGGATCCATCAACGCGCCGCGCAGACTCAGCCGCGCATCCGCCTCAAAGTCCACCGGGGCCTGAAACACCAGATTCTCTCCGGTAGCCGGATGGCAGAAGGCTAACTCAGCCGCATGGAGGCAGAGGCGACCGGTCGGCGTGCCGCCGTAAAGCGTGTCCCCCAGAACCGGAAAACCCGCCTCCGCGGCTTGAACGCGGATTTGGTGGGTGCGGCCCGTCAACGGTCTGGCTTGCATCCCGATCAGCGGCGGTGTGGCGCCGGGAGGTTGGTCTGGAGACGAACGGGCAAAAACGGTCTCGGCGAGATCTGCCCCCGCGTGGGGCGGCCGGCTCACATACCGTTCTCCCACCCGCACCAGCGCGCTGCGGGCGGTAAACTCCCCGGCGGGCGCCGGGCGGTCGGTCAGAAACAGGTATTTCTTGGACACGGTTCGCTGGGTGAACTGTTCGGTGAGTGACCGGTTGGCCCGCGGGCTCTTCGCGAAGACCATGACGCCGGACGTTTCCTTGTCCAGCCGATGGATAATGGCCAGCGAACCCCAGCGCGGTTCGCGTCCCCGCAGCCAATCGTAAAGACCCTCGCCGGCAAAAGGTCCCGGCGCATGGGTATTCATCCCCGCCGGCTTGCTCACCACCAGCAAATCATCGTCTTCAAAAAGGACGCACGGCAGCACAGCGGCGGAAGCTCGAATAAGCTACCAGAAGCTCCAGGCGCCCTTCCACACCAGATACACCCCCAGCACCAAATTCGTGATGCCATGGGCCGTCATCGAGTCCCCCAGTCGGCCCTTGCGAATAGCCAGTCCTTGATAGGCCAGCCCGCACAGAATTCCCGCCACCCAGCGGTCGGGGTGCATCAAACCGAAGATGGCGGAGGTCACCACGAACGACAAGAGGTGAAACTGCCCTAACGGCATGGCTAGAAAATCAAGCTTCACCAGGTACCGATAGAGGAAGGAGCGGTAAAACACCTCCTCCAGCGGCGGCACCACCAGGGATGAACCCACGATGCGAAATACGATGAAGAACCAGGCGATGCCGGGCTGGGTGGGAAATTGCTTGAGCGGATTCCAGCCTGCGTCGGCTTCGAGCTTGGCGAGCCTCGGGTAATGACCATCGAGGCCTACCCAGATCACGAAGACCCCGATGCCCACGGCTATCGCTTCCCAACTAATCTTCCAGCGCATCTCCTGGACGTAAGGTCGCATTTCCCAAACCAGCCAGCAGCCCATCAGCGTCTTAAGCCCGTAAAGCCAGAATTCAGAAAAAAGCCCGAGTTTGCCTTGGAGCGCCGTGAGCCCAGCGAACAAGACCAATGGCATCGCCCGCGCAAACTCGGGTGACTCACCAAGTTTCTTCCTTAACGCTTCCATTCCCAAACAGACCCTCCCCTCATTCCGGTTTCGCGCAGGTCAACAGCACAGCCAACGGAAAACGAAACGCGTTCCCCGTTTGGCTCATGCCTGGCTTCCCCCATTTTCTGTTCCCTCGGCTCTCGGGCACAACGGCGTTCAGATGAACTCGTTGATCAGATTCTCGAGGAACTCTTGGCGCCCGCTGACATTCGGAGCCGCTTCTCCCTGTTTGAGCATGTAGGCCTCCAATTCTTTGAACCCGGCTTTCCCGGACTCGATCTTGGCGCCTATCCCTTCATCCCAAGAACCGTACCGCGCCTGCACGAATTTGGTGAGGCGTCCGTCCTTGCGGATGGCCGAGGCGATCTTGAGGCCCCGGGCGAAGGCATCCATGCCGCCGATATGGGCATAAAACAGATCCACCGGCTCGAAGCTCTCACGCCGGACTTTGGCGTCGAAGTTAGTGCCGCCGGTGGCGAAGCCACCCATAGCGAGGATGGGCAACATAATCCCGGTCGTCAGATAAACATCGGTGGGGAACTGGTCGGTGTCCCAACCGAGCAGGAGATCGCCGGTATTGGCGTCAATCGAGCCGAGCGCGCCGGCGGCGATGGCAACCTCGAGTTCGTGCTGCATGGTATGGCCGGCGAGGGTGGCGTGGTTGGTCTCAAGATTCAGTTTGAAGTCGCCGAGCAGGTCGTATTGCCGCAGGAAATTGAGGCATGCCGCAGCGTCCGAATCGTATTGGTGCTTGGTCGGTTCCTTGGGCTTGGGTTCAATGTAGAACTGACCCTGGAAGCCGATAGCTTTCTTGTGGTCAACCGCCATGTGGAGGAACTGGCCCAGGTGATCGAGTTCCCGTTTCATATTGGTGTTCAAGAGCGTGCTGTAGCCCTCGCGTCCACCCCAGAAAACATAACCACCCCCGCCCAATTCATGGGTCACCTCGATGGCTTTCTTGACCTGCGCCGCCGCGTAAGCAAAGACGTCGGCGTTGCAACTGGTGGCCGCGCCATGGGCAAAGCGCGGGTGCGCAAACAGACACGCGGTGCCCCAGAGCAGTCCCACCCCGGTGCGCTGCTGTTCCGCTTTAAGCACCTTCACGATGGCGTCCAGGTTCCGGTTGGTCTCGCGCAAATCCTTGCCCTCAGGCGCCACATCCCGGTCGTGGAAGGCGTAGAAAGGCGCGCCGAGCTTCTCGAGAAACTCGAAAGCCACGCGGGCGCGCGTCTCCGCCATCTTCACTGAATTGCTGCCATCCTCCCAAGGCCGAACGGCGGTGCCCGACCCGAACATATCGGACAACCCCCCGCGAATGGTGTGCCAATAAGTCACCGAGAAACGCAGGTGATCTTTCATCGGCTTGCCGTCCACCAATTCATCGGCTTGGTAGTGCTTAAACGCCAACGGGTTCTTGGATTTCGGACCTTCGTATTGGATCGGGGAGATGCCGGGGAAAAACTCTCGGGACTTAGTTTTCTTCATACGCTTTGGAATTCGTTAGGTTTGTTTAGATTCTTGGGCCAAAGCTAATGGGGCCGCTGCCTCATGACAAGCATTGATTTCTAAGTCAGATCCGGGCACAGGGCTGCCTCAAGCTCCGCTTTCAGGGGCGAAAACGACTCGTCCCGGGCTCACCCGGCCGGGTCTTGCCGGGACCGGCTGCCTGAAAGGACCCGAGCCCACGCTTAAGGCGCTCCCAGTCAGGGCACCGGATTGACGTCCTAAGTCGCTGGCCAAACCACCAGCGCGATCTGACTGACTGCCAGCCGCCCCCGGACTCCTCGCGCCCCTGGTCAAACCGGCTCTTGCTGGGTCAGGCAATGCAACGTGCCAAAACCCAAGACCAGGTCCAAGGCATGAATGCCGATGACGGGGCGGTCTTTGAAAAGCTCGCCCAGGGTGCCGAGGGCAACTCGGTCGTTGGGATCATTGAAGGTAGGCACCAGCACAGCGGCGTTGGAGATATAGAAATTGGCGTAACTGGCCGGGAGACGGTAACCGTCGAAATAAAGTGGCCCGGGCATCGGGAGAGGGACCACCTGCGGCTTGGAGCCATTTTCCAGGCGCACATCCTTGATTCGGTCCCAGTTTTCCGCCAGGGGCCGGTAATTGGCGTCTTTGACATTGGTTTCCTTGATGAGCACGACGGTAGTTGGATTGACGAACCGGCAAATATCGTCGATGTGACCATGGGTGTCATCGCCGACAGGACCGGCGACCAGCCACTGTGGGTTGGTGATGCCCAGATTTTGCTTGAGCGCCTCCTCAAACTCCGGGCGCCCCAGGCCGGGGTTACGGACTTGCACCTTTCGGTCGAGGTAGCACTCCTCGGTGGTCAACAGCGTGCCGCGCCCATTGACCTCGATGCCCCCGCCTTCAAGGATGAACGCGCGGCCTTCGGCACGGGCTGCCAGGAGGGGCAGGCCCAGATGCCTGGCGGCCACTTCCGGCACCCGCCGGTCCCGGTGGTAGTCGTCGTATTTGGCCCAGGCGTTAAAGTGGAAATTGATGATGGCCTTGGAAGGCTTGGACCCGCGCCCCTTGGCCCCCCGAGAGCCCTGCCGCAGAAACATAGGGCCACTGTCGCGCAGCCAGCCGCGATTCGTGGCGTGGACGACAAACTCGACCTGCTCCGAGTCCGCCCCCGCCCGCGCCAGGTAGCGTCGGGCGATCTTCTGGTCGGTTCGGCTTTCGATGACGATGCGCACCTTCTCACCGGCGGCGATTTTGCGGACGATCTCCGTATACACCCAACGGATGGTATCCATTTTGTCCGGCCAATCGGTCGGATTACGAGGCCAGGCAATCCAGGTCGCCTCGTGTGGTTCCCATTCGGCAGGCATGGAATAACCCAGGCTGGCAGGCGTTTGGGCAGGCGCGGGACTCGATTTATTAGTCATAAGTACTCAATGACAAGATAAGGGCTTATGGCCGATTGTCCATAGCCGCCGGTTCAATTTGTGATTGGCAATCGGCCGGAGCCGCGTATTGTTTCGGGTATAAACGATCAATGACGACGATTTGAATTATGGCTAAGAGTGAGAAAAAACACCAACGAGCTCGCCCCGACCTGACCGAAACACCGGAGTGGCTGAAACAAAAGCAGTGCCCCCACCGGGACAAGTTCCTGTCGGGAAAGCGAATTCTCCCGAAGAACATCACCGGCAAGGAGAAATTGCCCGATCTCATCGATGAGACTTTCCTGGCCTACAACTCGGCGCGCCTGAAGGAAAGTGTCCAACTCTTCACCAATAAAATGCTCGAGCCGGACGTCACCGTCGGCATGAGCTTTGCCGGTGCGCTCACCCCCGCCGGGATGGGTTGTTCGAGCATTGTGCCGTTGATCAAGGCCGGTTTCGTGGATTGGTTGGTCGCCACCGGCGCCAACCTGTACCACGACATGCACTTCGCCCTGAACTACCCGGTGCGCGTGGGTAATTTCAAGTTCGACGACACCGATTTGCGCAACAACGACATCGTGCGGGTCTATGATGTGTTGATGGGCTACAGCGATTGCCTGATGGCCACCGACGAGATCCTCCGTAACATGCTCATCCAACCCGAGTTCCAGAAGGAGATGGGCACCGCGGAACTGCACTACCTGCTGGGCAAGTATTGCGCCGAATGGGAACGCAAAGCGGGCTTGAAGGATGTGTCCGTCCTGGCCGCCGCTTACCGCGCGGGAGTGCCCTGCTATACGTCCTCGCCGGGCGATTCCACCATCGGCATGAACGTGGCTGGCGTCGAGTTGCGCGGGAACAAACTGCGGCTCAACCCTTCGATCGATGTCAACGAAACCACCGCGTTTGTGCTCGCCGCCAAGCGCGCCGGCGGCAAGAGTGCCGTAGTACTCTGGGGCGGGGGTAGCCCGAAGAACTTCATGCTCCAAACCGAGCCCCAGATTCAGGAAGTCCTCCGCATCAAGGAATTCGGCCAGGATTATTTCCTCCAAGTCACCGACGCCCGGCCCGATACCGGCGGGTTGTCCGGTGCGACCCCGAGCGAAGCCGTGAGCTGGGGCAAGGTGGATCCCGAACGCCTGCCCGACGCCGTCGTGTGCTACACCGACACCACTATCGCCATGCCCTTGCTCACGCACTACGCGCTGGCCCGGCACAAACCCCGCAAGCTCAAGCGCCTCTATGAGCGCCGGGCCGCCGTGGTCAAGGCGTTGACCAAAGAGTACTTCCTCCACAACCAGGTGAAGATGATCGACGGCACCGACCCGGTGCTCGATTGAGCAACCGCACCTTCACCGGCGCCAAAGGGCCGGCGTCAGCCGGCTCTGCCCTCCCGCTCCGAGTCTGTCCTTGACGGCTCCAAGCGGTTAAAGCCATCCAACTGGCGCCGGCGGCAGAAACAATTCACCAGCCGGCGTGAACCGGCTGGTTTTGATTTCCTCTCCTGGCTGATCCCAAAGGACGAACGATCCAGTCCGCCCTGGGGCATTACTCCGGCAGGTATTCCCGCGGGTCGGTGATCTTCCCGGTCAACGCGCTCGCCGCCACCGTGGCGGGAGAGGCGAGGAAGACCTGGGAATCCTTGTGGCCCATACGGCCAGGAAAATTCCGATTGGTCGCGCTGATGCACTTGAGCGGCGCATTCATCCGACCGAAAGTATCCAGCGGCCCCCCCAGGCAGGCGGCGCAACCCGCGTTTTCCGTCATCTGCACGCCCGCGTCCAGCAGGATCTGCCAGATCGTCTGGTCGCCCCAGCGCGCGCTTTGGAGGTCATGGACAATCTCCGGCGTCGCCGGCACTCCGAACGTGTCGATCGCAACCCGTTTGCCGCGGAGGATCCGGGCGAACTCGAGGAAATCGCTCGTCTTCCCACCCGTGCACGATCCGATATAGGCGCGGTCGAGCTTGGTATGGCCCATTTCCTTGGCCAACTTGCGCTGACCGGGGTCGGGATGGCAGGCCACCGTCGGCTCCAACCGGGAGAGGTCCACTACCAACTCGGAAACAAACTTCTCATCGCGGTCGCGCAAAGCCGGCTCGTAGGTGGTCTTGGTTCCGTTGAGCTTGCAGCGATGATCAACAAAGGCCTGAGTTTTGGCGTCGAACTCGAAAATGCCGTTCTTGCCGCCGGCCTCGATGGCCATGTTGGCGATGGTCATGCGGTCATCCAGGCTCAAGCCGGTGGCGCCGGAACCGTCGAACTGCATCGCGCGATACGTCGCGCCGTCAAAACCAATCTCGCCGATGCAGTGGAGAATAATATCCTTGGCCATGACCCCCGGCTGCAGTTGGCCCTCGAGTCGGAAGTGCATCGTCTCGGGGACCTTGATCAGCAGTTTGCCCGTCCCCATGACGAAGCCGGCGTCGGTGTTGCCGATTCCGGTGGCAAACTGGTTAAAGGCGCCCGCCATGCAGGTGTGGGAATCGGTGCCAAAAAGCACTTCGCCGGGCCGCGTATGGCCCTTTTGCGGCAAGGCCGTATGGCAGACCCCCGCGTACTTCAACCCATGCTGGCGCTGAAGCGGTCCCTTGGCCGGGTCGAAGACCCAATGCCCCTTCGGGTCATCAATAACGTCGTAAAAATACCCAATCCCCTGCTCCTTCACGAAATCCCGGAGGATATCGACATTCCGGTTGGATTTGGAATCCGAGGTGAAAATGTAGTGGTCAGGAATGATGACAATCCGTTTAGGGTCCCAAACGCGAGCCGTTTGGCCGAACTCGCGTTTGAAAACCCCGATCGTGCCCGGACCGCAGACATCGTGCGTCATGAGCACGTCCGCGCTAACCCAGATATTGTCTCCCGCCTGCACGCTGGCCTTGCCGGCCGCGCGCGCCAGTATTTTCTCTGTCAATGTCATAGCTCTAGTCCCAGCGGCTCGGCCCCCGCACACTACTGCCCTGGGTCCCCTCGGTCCGGTCCGTGCCACTGAACTGCACCTTAACCGACCCGGGAAGTCACTTCAATAAGGAAAGGAAAACTGCCATCCCATCCCTGTCTCTATCGGCGACGTTCCAGCAGCAACAGCGCGGATCCCGGCCTGGACTTAATCGACACTTCGACGCCCCCCTGGGCCAGTTCCTCACCCAAGCCTTGCTGTTGCTCCTTGGTATCGAGATTAGTGATGCGGTACGAGGCCTTGCCGTCCAGGCCGCGCACCGGGAATCGGGCCGTTTCGTAGGGGCTGGACGGGCGGCGCAACACCACCAGCAACGCCTGGCCTTGCACGGGGCCGTTCAGCTCGTAGCCCATCCAGAGATCCGCCGCCGGTGAATAACTGGTCAGGGGGTAGTAATCGCCGTAGTAAAAGTCGCGAATGGCCCGGTACTGCTCCAGGGTGGCCCGCGCCCAGTCGAACGGGAAGTCCACCGGGATTCGCTCCGAGGGAACATCCCCCGCAACCCACCAGTTCAAGCAGAGGCTGCTGCACATGCTGCTACGAAACTCATAATCGTCCCGCGCCCGATCCTGGCTGGTGGCGCTCAAGGGCAGCCACGGCAGCAGGCCGAAGGTATGGCATTGGTGGGCGATGGCGTCCCGGGGACCGTCGGTCCGCCAGAACGGAGTGGCGCGCCCCACCGTCTCGAGGTCCAGCCGCCGCCCACCGCTGGCGCAGTTGTCGATGATCAAGCCCGGGTGGCGCTGGCGCAGTTCATCCCAGAAAGCATAGAGGCCCTCGATGTAGCGGATTTCGGTCATGCCCTGGCGGTCCGGCGCATCGGCCGCCCGCCAGAAGGGGAGCGGATCGATGTTGAAATCCTGCCGATAGCAACCCAAGCCGAATTCTTCGATCTTGCTCGAGATAAACTCCGTCAGGAACTTCCTGGCCTGCGGGTCGCCCAGGTTGAGCAGCGAGTCGTCGCCGCCGGCGTGGAGGAGCCACGCCGGATGCTGCTGGTGCCAGAGCGTCCCCTTATGGACGCGTTCCGGCTCGAACCAAAGCATCAGCTCGCGCCCCGATTGGCGCAGCGCCTGGCTCAAGGGTTTGAAACCTCCGGGATAGAGATCCTTTTTGACCTCCCAGCTACCCGTATTCGCCGCCCAACCGCCCTGCCCAAACCACTCGGCATCGATCCAATAATAATCAATGGGCAACTGGTGCTGCACGATCTGCCGCAGGTTGTCCAGGTGGACCGCCGCCGCAGTGCCGCCCCAATTCCCGCACGTGATCGGAGCTACCAGCGGTTGGCCATTCTTGGCGGGCCGGTGATGGGCCAGGATAAACTGCCGCAAGAGGTTTTGCCCCTGCCAGCGATCGCCCTGATAGAAGAGCAAGAGCATGCGCGGCGTACGAATGCCCTCGCCCGGGTGCAACACCAAACGCGTGCGGTCGAGGCCCGCCTTGAGCGCAGGCTGGCCACGGGCATCGCCGGTGAACTCGGCGGCCCACTCGCCGGTCCAACCGAGAGCCGCGACGACACCGCCGCCGGCCCCTTCGACGTTGAAAAAGGGCATCACTTGCGACGAAGATCGCCCCCCGCCCGGCTGGAGCCGGAGCTTGGATCCCGGTTTGAGCTCGGTCGTTTGGGGGGCGAAATCCTCGAAGGAAGCCACCGCGCCCTTGGCCCAGTGAAGCGCGGCTTGGCCGGCGGTGGCCACCGGCAGCAAGCCGTCGAAGGCCATGACTTTCTCCAGCAGCCGGCTATCCGCCGCACCGGTATTGGTAAGATAGACGGTCCATTCGACGGCGGGGAAATCGTCGAAGCGCACCGCCTCGACCCGAGCCTCCAATCCGCCGTCGGGGTCCGTGTAGCTCAGGCTCCGTGTCGCGGTGTGTTCCTCGCCCGTTCCGTCGCGGCTTTCACGGCGCCACCGCCCGATGAGGTCGGCGCTGTTGGTCCCTGCCCGGAAAAACGAGAAGCCGAAGGGGTTCGACGGCGCATCGGCCGCCAGGGGCAAATCCTGGAGCCGCAGGCGGGCACCATCCACCATCCAAACCACCGCCTCCGCCCACAACGCCTGGTCCCAGCCCCTGCCATCGCCGCCGTCATGGACACGGATTTCGAACTCGCTCGCCCCGTCCAAGGCGAGGTCGATTGGTTTAGGCCCGTCCCGACGCCGAAGGATCGGGGAAGCAAAGACCTCCTTGCCGCCGATGAGCACGTGGAAGGTGACCGAGCCTTGCCCGAGGGCTTCGCCGCGCCGGGTATCGTCATTGTTCTCCAGCCCGATCTCCGCGGTGAAGCGTCGAGCGGGCCGGCCCAACCGCACCAGGATGCGCTTGGTCGAATTGAAAGCCAGACCATGAGAATAGGTCTTGTCGCCAAGTTGGAACGGGGTTCCCCGCCACGAGGCCCCGCGCGTCACGGCGTCCGCCGCATCTTCGTAGAGAATCTTGAGCCCGGCCCCAGGCCGGTGTTCGGCGCCCGGCGCAAACACCGCATCAAACCAGCTCCCGGCGGCGAGGAACTCGGAGGGCTGGGGGGTGACCGCGGCCGCACCGGGCAGCCAGCCCAGCAGGGCCAAGGTCAGGATCCCCGGGAGGGCACGGCCGGCATTGGCAAGGGGCGAGCGCCCGCGAACGAGGTGAGTGGCCGCCGCCGACGCTCGGAGTCGGGCGGGTAGTGCGCTGGCAAACCGGGAGTGCATGGGAAGCAGGTTAGGCGGGAACCCAGGCACCTGGCAAACGGCAAATCATAAATCACCAATCCGGCCGCAGCGTTTTCCATTGCCCCGCTAATGGCTTTGGGGGAATATGCGGTTGCGGCGAATGCCTTTCGATCAGCGGCGCGCCGTTCGTTTCACCAACAACTGAAAGCAAATGAACTTAGCCAAACACGCAATATCAACACTCGCCCTGGCCACGCTCACCCTGGCCGGCCCCGCGCGGGCAGATTCCTACCCCCTCGAAAAACTCGACCTGTCCAAAGTGGAACAGGACTGGCAACAGGCCCAGGCCGGCAAGTCGGTGGAAGGGCACGAGCTGTCCATCGGCCAGCATAAGTTTGCCCACGGCATTGGCACCCACGCCAACAGCACCTTCCGCCTCGACCTCGGCGGCAAGGCCGAGCAGTTCACCGCCAACGTAGGCGTGGATGATGAGGTGGGCCAGCGCGGCAGCGTCGTGTTTCGGTTGGTGGGCGACGGCAAAACCCTGTGGGAAAGCGGCCTCCTGCGCGGCGGCCAGCCAGCCAAGCCGGTTTCGGTCGACCTCCACGGCGTCAAGAAGCTCGTGTTGAGCGTCGACGATGGCGGAGATGGCATGGACTATGACCACGCGGACTGGGCGGACGCACAAATCACGATGGCGGAAGGGAAACCGAGCGTGCTGGTGTCGGTGCGCCCGCCCGAGCCGGCGGTGGCGTTGACCCCCAAGCCCTCCCCCAAGCCGCGCATTAACGGGGCACGCATTGTCGGCGTCCGCCCCGGTTCTCCCTTCCTCTTCACCATCCCCGCCACGGGTGAACGGCCCGTGCTCTATGCTGCCGACGGACTGCCGGCCGGGCTGCAACTGGACCCGATGACGGGAATTGTCACCGGTGCTCTCAAGGAAAAAGGCACGCACCTGGTCACCCTCCACGCGAAGAACTCGCAGGGCGCGGACGCGCGCCAGTTGAAGATTGTCTGCGGCGACGCCGTCGCGCTAACGCCGCCGATGGGCTGGAACAGTTGGAACTGCTTCGCCTGCGACGTGACCGACATCAACGTGCGCTCCGCGGCCGATGCCATGGTCGCCAGCGGCCTCATCCAGCACGGCTGGACCTATATCAACATCGACGACTGCTGGGAGGCCGGGCGTGACGCCGAAGGCAAGATCCTCTCCAATAAAAAGTTCCCCGACATGAAGGCGCTGACCGCCTACGTCCACGGCAAGGGCTTGCGGATCGGCCTTTACTCGTCTCCCGGCCCCAAGACCTGCGCCGGATTTGAGGCCAGCTACCAGCACGAATTGCTGGACGCCCAACGCTACGGCGAGTGGGGCTTTGACTATCTCAAATACGACTGGTGCAGCTATGGCGGCATCGCTCCTCGGCCCGACCACGCCCAACTGCTCAAACCCTACCAGGTCATGCGCGACGCGCTGAACCAGGTGCCCCGCGACATCGTCTTCAGCCTCTGCCAGTACGGCATGGGCAACGTCTGGGAATGGGGCGCCGAGGTCGGTGGCAATTGCTGGCGCACCACCGGCGACATCACCGACACCTGGTCCAGCATGAGTGGCATCGGGTTCAACCAGGCCGGCCATGAGAAATTCGCCGGCCCCAGCCATTGGAACGATCCCGATATGCTCGTCGTCGGCTATGTCGGTTGGAGCGCCAAGGTCCGTCCCACCAAGCTGACCCCCAACGAACAATACACCCACATCAGCCTGTGGTGCCTGCTGTGTTCGCCGCTCCTCATCGGCTGCGACATGACCAAGCTCGACGAATTCACGCTTGGCCTGCTCACCAATGACGAGGTCATCGATGTCAGCCAGGACCCGCTCGGCCGCGCGGCCGGCCGCATTGCCAAGGCCGGCCAGACCGAAGTCTGGGCCAAAGGCATGGAAGACGGTTCCAAGGTCGTCGGCCTCTTCAACCGTGGCGAGGAAGCGGCACCCATCACCGTGAAATGGTCCGATCTAGGGCTCAGCGGCAGCCATGCCGTGCGCGACCTCTGGCGCCAGGAGAATCTGCCCGCCGCCACCGACGAGTTCCAAACCTCCGTCGCCCGGCATGGCGTCGTACTGGTGAAGATCGCCAAGTAAGCACCGCGCCCCGGCACGCGTCGGCGGGATCCACCCTCGCCCCTACCCACCCGCCCGTCAGGCTCTCCCTGACGGGCGTTCTTCTAGAGGGTTACCGAGGCGCACCTCCGCCCGTAGCGCGGCCGTCTCGGCGGCGGGTGCCGGGAGCGTCTCGCCGCCAGGGGCCGGGCCGCCGGCCGTACGCCCTCTCGACCCGTTCGGCTTCGTTTCCCACGCAGGGTTACCGCTTCCGGCGCGCCACGCCGGTCTTGATGGCAGCCGCTTGCACGGCGGCGGCAACCTGTTGGACCACCTCCTGGTTGAACACGCTCGGCACGATGTACTCCGGGTTCAACTGCTTCCGCGAGATGCTGTTGGCAATCGCGTGGGCGGCGGCGAGTTTCATCGCTTCATTGATTTGCCGCGCGCGCACATTGAGCGCGCCCCGGAAGATGCCGGGGAAGGCCAGCACGTTATTGATCTGGTTGGGGTAATCGCTCCGGCCCGTAGCGACGATGAAGGCCTTCTCCGCCGCCTCTTCCGGCATGATCTCGGGCACCGGGTTGGCCAGCGCGAACACGATCGGCTTCGCCGCCATCCGGTTCAAGGCCTTGGCATCCACCGTGCCGGGCCCGGAGACACCGATGAAAACGTCGGCCTGTTTCAAGGCGTCTTCGAGTTTGCCTGACAACCCGCGCGGGTTGGTATGGGTGGCGAGCCACAGTTTGCTGGAGTTCAGATCGGCCGCGCGGGCCTGGCTGATGATGCCCTGGCGATCACAGAGGACGATGTCCACGGCGCCCGCGCTGAGCAACATTTTGGTGATGGCGGTGCCCGCAGCCCCCGCGCCGGAGATCACGATTTTTAACCGGGGAAAGGTCCGGTGGGTGAGGCGCAAGGAGTTCAACAGCGCCGCCAGCACCACCACCGCGGTGCCATGCTGGTCGTCATGAAACACGGGAATATCCAGCCGCGCCTGAAGCTTTTCCTCGACCTCGAAACAGCGCGGGGCCGAGATATCCTCCAGGTTAATGCCACCAAAGCCGACCGCCAGCGCGGCCACCACCGCCACGATTTCATCCGGGTCCTTGGTGTTGAGACAGATGGGGTAGGCATCGATGCCGGCGAATTCCTTGAACAGCATCGCCTTGCCTTCCATCACCGGCATCGCCGCCTCGGGGCCGATGTCGCCCAACCCCAGCACCGCGGTGCCGTCGCTGACCACGGCCACGGAGTTGCCTTTGATGGTGAGCTGCCAGGCCTTCCGCTTGTCCTCGGCGATGGCCATCGAGACCCGGGCCACGCCGGGAGTATAGGCCATCGACAGGGTGTCGCGCGTCTTGACCGGCACCTTGTTCTGGATGGCGATCTTGCCCCCCAGGTGCAGCAGGAATACCCGGTCAGACATGTTGACCACTTTGACCTGCTCGAGGGCGCGGACCGCCGCCACGATCTTCTGGACATGGTCCTGGTTGCGCGCCCGCACCGTCACATCCCGAGTCATGGTCTTGTTGTCGGCCGACACGATATCGATGCCGCCCAAATCCCCACCCTGCTTGCCGATGATCTGGGCAATCCGCGCAAACATCCCAATGCCGTTGGGATAATTCAACCGCAGCGTAAACGTATGACTAACCGACGGGCCGTTAGGCTTTCTTTTCATAATGGTCTTCACTCGACGAAATCATACAAGTTCATGAACCGCGGATTGTCCAGCCATTTTTGGCCCAGGGTTGGGAGTGGACGCGAAAACCCACGCTCGCCGGAATGGCTCATCCCACACCCGCTCGACGATCATCGAGGTCTCGGTCTCCCTTTCCGTCCCCCAGTATGCTGAGGCGATCTTCTCACTCACCGATCGCAACCGTGATTTTCTGCGCCAGTGGCTTCCTGGGTGGATGGGACCAAAACCGCCGGGGACACGCAACAGTTTCTCGAGCACCAACGCTAGACGGCGGCGGGTTATTGCTGGAGCGCGTAGAGATGGGTCATGGTCGCCAGGAAGAGGACGCCATTGGCGGCGACGGCGGTGCCACTGATAGGGGTACCGAGTTCGATGGCAGAGAGGACCTGCTTCTCGCGGCTGGCGGCGAAGGTGTAGAAGACGCCGCCACGAGTGCCGAGATAGACTTTGCCGTCGGCCACGAGTGGCGAGGCCCAGACCTCACCCTGGATCTCATGAGTCCAGCAGGCCTTGCCGGTCGCCGCGTCCACACAGTGGAAGGTCCGTCCGCAATCGGCGATGAACACCAGTCCCTGCCACACCGCAGGGGTCGAGAGGACGTGCTTTTGCAACGGATAAGACCAGACCAGGCCATTGGTGGTGATGTCGCCCGCGCCGGTGGCGTCGATGCACTTGAGCCAGGCTTCGTTCTTGCCCCACCAGATGTCGCCGCCGCCGGCCACATAGACGCGGTTGCCGTCCACGACCGGCATGCCGTAGAAGTTGCTGGGGCTTTCCTGGCGGTTGCTGTTGAACTTATGGACGTTGGCCTTAGGCGCGGTGGGGTCGAAGTCGAATTGCCAGGCCTTTTTGAGCGTGGCGGGCTGAGGGCCAGAGGGCAACGCGCGCAGGGCCTCGAAGGCGTAGACGATACCGTTGCCAGCGGCTAAGAAGACCAGGCGCTTGCCGTTGATCGTTCCAAGAGAGGGCGGGGACCAGGTATTGTGAAAGATATTCGGGGCGATGCGCTCGTTTTCACGGGCCACGAAGCGGCCAGTGCGCTTTTCCAAGACGACGAGGGCGGGTGCGTCGGGGGTGCGGATGCGTTTATGGGTGTTATCCACGCCGGTGCCGGAGTTGAGGTAAAGCAGGTCGCCATCGATGAGAACAGAACTGTGGGCGGCATCGTGGGACCAGATGCCCGCGCCGGTAGTGAGATTGAAGAGCCAGAGGATGTCCGCGTCGAGCGGCCCGGGCACGAGGTCGGGGACGGGCTTGGCGGGGTCTTCTCCGGGCGGGTGGCGGGTCATGTGCGCCCCTTCATCGAGGTAGGGGCCGTCGTTGCCGTTGGTCAGGCCGAGGGCGTCCAGGCACAGGACTTCGCCCCGGTTGTCGACCACGTAAACCCGGTTGCTCTCGACCGAGGGCGGCGAGCAAAGGCCGCTGTGAGGCCAATCGAAATAGGTGTCCTCCTCGCGCTTGGGGACCACCAGTTGCCAGAGGAGGCCGCCGGTGGACTCATCGAGACACATCAGAACGCCGCGATCGCCCTGGTGCTTGGGGTCGCGGGGCTCCTGGTTGTTGGTGCCGATATACACGCGCCCGCCGGCGACCACCGGGGTGGAATGGGTTTCGGATCCGAGGCGAGCGACCCACTTGAGGTGATTTCCGGTTTGCGGGTCGAAGGAAACGGGCAGGCCGCGCTCGTCGGAGGTCATGTTGCGCGACCAGGCGCGGCCAAACTGGGGCTGGTCGGCGGCGAGCCCGGCGCCGGCGGGCAGGAACAGAGCCAGCGCGAGCGCCGGAACGGCGCGGCAACCAAAGGGCGGGTTCAAAAACGGAACGGCCATGCGGTCAGCGTAGCAGTTCGTCCGGCCCGGGCCAGCCAAAAGGCCCGGCGCGCCCGCGCGCGGGACGATTCGATTAGGTTTGGCAATTCGCCCGAGTCGGGGTACAAAGAGGTGAAGACTAGCAAGCAAGCGTGTGACCTGGAACCGGCGACAGCCTACTGCCCGATGAATCTGCCTAACAAGCTGACGGTTTCCCGTTTTGGCCTGACGCTGGGGTTTCTGGTGGTCATGTTTTCCCAGGTTCCCTACCACAAGACCATCGCGCTGGCCTTCTTCGTGGCGGGCGGATTGAGCGATTTCCTCGATGGCTACCTGGCTCGCCGCCACCAACTCATCACGAATTTCGGCAAACTCATGGACCCGTTGGCGGACAAGATCCTGGTCTGCTCGGTGTTCATCACCTTCGTGGGGTTGGGTTGGATGCCGGCGTGGATGGTGATCCTGGTGGTGGCCCGGGAATTGGCCATCACCGGGTTGCGGTTGCTGGCGGCCTCGAAGAGCGTGGTGCTGGCGGCTGAAGGCTACGGCAAACACAAGACCATCTCGCAGATTGTCGCCATTATTTCCATCCTGGTGTTGCACAGTTACCAAGAATGGGGCGGCTTGGGCAGGGCGGTGTTCGGCTGTCACCTGGTGACGAACCGTCCGTGGGTGGAGGGGTTCACCCAGGCTGCTATCTGGGTAGCCGTGGCGCTGACCTTCATCTCCGGCGGACTCTACCTCTGGCGGAACCGCGCGATCTATCTGGACGACCTGTAAACCGGGGCTTAGGGGCGACGGGGCGCGGGGGTTGGGGCGGAGGACGGCAAAGCCAGCGTCTCACCGGGGCCATTGGTGGCGGGTTGGTAGAGGCCCGGTTTCAACCCGGCCAGCGGATCGGCCGTTTTATAATGGCGCCAGAGAACAAATCCGAACACGAGGCCCGCCAGCCCGCCAGCCACGCCGAGGGCCAACAAACCCCGCCGCCAGTCCACCTTCGAGAACTGGAGCATAATGGTGTCCAACCACCCGCCCGTTTGGCCCGAGAGCGGCGGCGGCTCGGCGAATTTCTTGGTCTGGCCCAGTTCGGCGTCGAGCGTGGCCATGACTTGCGGGACCGGCAGGCGCAAGACGGTGGCATANGTCCGCACGAACCCGCGNATGTAGACTGGCGCCGAAAAGGCGTCGTAATGGCCCTCTTCCAGCGCGCGCAGATGGTCGGTGCGGATCTTGGTGATCTCGGCCAACTGCGGCAGTGTCAGGCCCCGGGCTTCCCGGCCCTGGCAAAGTTGCTCGGCAACGGTGGACATATCCCCCTCTTTGTAACCTGTTCGTTAGCGCCTTGGCAATGCCGAAACCTGCCGAAACCTGCCGAAACCGGCTGGAATCGCGCTTCAGTGGCTGGCATCCTGCCCGGTCAGCCGCGCCTCAAATTGCGCACGCTCCTCCCGGGGCAACTTCGGGTTCTCGACCGCACGCTGGTACACCGAGAGCACCTTGGCCGGTTGGTGCTGGTCTTCGTAAATTCGGCCCAGGAGGGTATAGGCGTCGGCGCCGGCCAGTTGGGTCTCGACGAGCTTTTCCAACGTGCCAGCGGCGGCGGTAGTTTGCCCTTGCTGGTCCTGGAAGAAGGCGAGGGTGTAGGCGTATTTAGGCTGGCGCGGGTTCAAGGAGGCCGCCCGGCGGCACCACTCGAGGGACTCGCCGGGACGGTCTTTGGCCAGCAGCACCCCGAGGTTGAAGGCGGCCTGGGCCGATTTCGGATCGTTTTTGAAAGCGTCGCGGAAGGCCCGTTCCGCGTCGGGAGGGCGGTCCATTTCGGCCAGCAACATACCGAGGTTGAGGAAAACGGCGGCGTTGGTCGGCTCGAGGCGCAGGGCCTGGCGGAGGCCGGCCTCGGCCCGGTCGTTTTGGCCGGCCTGGTTATAAGCGAGGGAGAGGTTGACCAGCGGAGCGATCTCGCGGGGTTGGAGCCGGCTGGCGGTCGCAAAAGCGACAATGGCGGCGGGGTACTCATGGCGTTCGAGACGGAAGTTGCCCAGATTGTGATGCGCCCCGGCGTCGTCTGGCCGTGCCAGGAAGGAAGCGACCAGTTCGTCGGTAGCGGCGGCCACGGACGGGCGATCGGCGGCGGCAATCAGGTCAGGTGGGACGCCGGCCAGGGCGCTGGCGGCGCGGAAACGGACCAGGCGGACGTCGTCGCGGGCGGCGGTCACCAGCGAGGCGATGAACTCCGGCCTCATGCCCTCGCCGAGGGCTTGGGCTGCCGCGGCCCGCACCATAGGCGAGGGATCATTCAGGCAGGCTTGTATCCCCTGCCACTTAGCGCCATCCTCGCAGCCGGCCAGGAGTTGGAGCAGGGAGGCGGCCCAGATCTCACCGCGGCGCGGGTTGGAGAGGTACTGGACCATGTCGGGCAGCTTGGACCAATCCCGCTTGCGAGCGGCGGCGATCAAGCCCCCGAGGCGCAGGGTGGCGGCCTGGTAATCAGGCTTTCCCTTATGCCAATCCCGCACCAGTTGGTCGGCCCACGCGGGGGATTGGTTGGTGTGGCAGAGATTGCAGGCATTGGGCGAACCGAAGGCGAGGGTGGCAGCAGGCATGGGGGGCCGCATCGAGTGGTCGGTTCGCAACATGCGCGCGAACTCGGTGGTGGGCATATGGCAGGCGACGCACCGCGCGCCTTCGCTCCCGGCTTGGTGGTGAGAATGGGCCGCCACGTTCCGCGCCTTCTCCTCATGGCAGGGGAGGCAGGCGCCATTGGGCTCGCCCCCCGTGAACCGGTAGCGGCCGCTAGAGGTGTGACATGCGATGCAATCGAGTTTGCCCGCCTGGGCACACGGACTTAGCCGCCAGGAGGTGAAAGTAAAATTCTCCCCCAGGTCCCGTCCATCCGGATAGAAATCCGATTGCTCGAGGGCAGCGAGACCGAAGTGGTCGAAAAAGCGATCCCCCGGAGCAAACGAACTGGCTAGCGGGACAATCTTGGCGTGGCAGGCGCCGCACTGCGAGTTCATCTGGTCCGGTGAAAACGGCTTGAGGCTGACGAGGTTCAGCGCCTTGAGCGGTTGGCCCTTGGGCGTCTGGCGCGCCGTCCGCACATGCTCTGAAGCGGGCCCGTGACAGGTCTCGCAGTTAATCCCCGGCTCGGCCCACGCGGTCTGATAGGTGTCGCTTTCAAGCTGGTAATTATTGGTGAGTTGGCTGACGTGACAATTGAAGCAGGCGGTGTTGAAGGTGTACTGGCTTTCGGTCCAATACAGCGGATCGTCGGGTTGCATCCCGAAATGGCGAACGGCGCTGCCGGCGACATCGTACCATTCACGGCGCCTGAGATCGTAGGCCAGGGGCAGGACTTGCAACCGGCCCCGGTCCAGCGGCGTCAGAAAATAGAACACACTCTTGCCGCCCATGGCCTCCTGCATCCGGTAGCGCCTTTCGCCGCCGCCGCCGCGCTCGACCACCACCCCCGCCTCAACGATCGCCTGGTAGGTGTTGGAGCCCACCCGAATGGCGGCGTTCATGGCGAGCAAATTGGTCCGGGCCAGCGCATAGGGTTGCATGGCCAACCCATGATGCGAGGGCGCCCAGAGCTCATAAAACTTCTCATGGCATTCCCGGCAATTGGAGGAGCCGGTGAAAACCTTGGGGCTCGGCTCGTTGGTAGCCGCCGCGACCACGAACCCTTCGCCCCAGCCGAGCCAACCAACCACCAGTGCCAGGCAAAGGGTCCGATACGGCCGGGCGAAGAAACAAATCGCGTTGTGGCAGTGCATTCTGCCTCAGATAGTAGCAGCGGTCGGTGACATTTTCCAGGGCGGCATGCGCGGCTTGACTCCAGGCTGGCGCCGGAGGGGCGGTGCGCCTTATCCTCCACCCCGTAGAAAGGCATCAAGATGAGAACCATACAATTCTGGTGGGTGATGACGGGATGGTCTGCGGCCATCGCATCGGCCGCCACCGCCAACTTCGACGACCTCAAGCCGGGAACGCCACCGGCTGGGTGGACCGGGACCAGGACCGGCAAAGGGGAGGCGCGATGGGAAATCGTCGCCGATGATTCCGCTCCCAGTAAACCCAACGTCCTGAAGCAATCTGGCCACGCCACCTTCCCCGTCTGCCTCAAAAAAGATACCCGGCTCAAGGACGGCTTTGTCGAGGTGAAGTTCAAAGCGGTCTCCGGCAAGGAGGACCAGGCGGGGGGCGTAGTCTGGCGCTGCCAGGACGCCGACAACTATTATGTCGCCCGGGCCAATGCCCTGGAAGACAACGTCACCATCTACCACACTATCAAAGGTAAACGCCTTTCGTTCAAAAACGTGGACACCAAAGTCGCTTCCGGCGTGTGGCACACGCTCCGGGTCGAATTTGAGGGTAATAAATTCATCGTCTTTTTCGACGGAAACAAGGTGATTGAGGCTACCGACGAGAGTTTCCCCGACGCGGGTCAGGTCGGGGTCTGGACCAAAGCCGACAGCGTAACGATCTTCGACGATTTCGCTTACGGAACGCGATAAGCTGCCCCGAGGCACGGACGAGGCGGAGTTTCCGCCAGGCCACGACCTTGGAACCGACCTTCACGACAAGTAAAAGGCGCCGCTAATGAGCCCGATGACATGGTCTCCAATAGATAACACGCCCGCCCCGACCGGGCCTTCCGCCCCTGGCGCACCGTCGGCGTTGCCCTCGACGGGCCTTACGGACCGACGGTTGCGCCGTGAATGGGAGACGCTGGCGGCGATGATCCGCTGCCATTGCCGGGGACGCCACCGGGGGGGCGCGATCCTGTGCCCGGAATGCCAGGCACTGCTCGACTACGCGACGCAACGCCTGGAACGATGCCGCTTCGGCACGGAAAAGCCGGCCTGTGCCCGATGCCCCGTGCATTGCTACCAGCGCCAATGGCGTGAGCAGATCAAGCGGGTCATGCGTTACGCCGGGCCGCGCACGGTGTGGCGGCATCCGCTGCTGAGCCTGCTCCACTGGCGGGATGGCTGGCGTAAAGTGCCGAAGCACTAAGAACAAAGGTTGCATTCCAGCCCAATTAGGCTAGTGTGGAAGCGCATTTAGCCAACTTGCCAATTTCGAGGCAGGAAAATCTTCAATGAATAGTCTTCAGTGATGATTTGAAACCCGAGCGTCGGGGACACCCTGGGAAAAGCGGGCGACTAAGTTAAGAACAAATGATTAAAGAACCACTACCAGCGCAAGCTGAGACCGCGCAACAGCGGTTCGAGCGGATTCTGTCCCAGGAGCCCTTTGAAGGACTGAAAGCGATTTTGCAGCGGATCACGCGGGACCAGGAGGGTCTGCGTGACGAGGTGCTGCGGGCGGCGACCTATGAGGAACTCGTGGGGCGGATCGGGTATAAACTGACGCTGACGAAGCAGATTCATGTGCAGGACTGCTACTCGAAGATGGGTCTGCCCGGCGGCATCAAGGCAGTGTTGCCTTATTACGACATCCCGACGCAGAGCTCCTTGCCCACGCTGGTGAACTCCGATGCGACCTTGACTACGACCGCGAAGGGAGCCGCCTTCTTCAATGGGGTTTTGGGCGAACTCAAAAAGCGGTTATCCGCTCCCGCTTAAGCAATTCGGGCGCCTCGCGGGGGCGCCTTCGTCGACACCCGGCAGCGCCGGGTCAGCATTCTATTTTCGCTTCGTCCTTGAACGGTCTGTGGGATGTCGCGTTGTTGACCAGACCGTTTTCGAAAGAGACAGGCAATGAAAGAAGAACATATTGAAGTGGAGGGTGTCATCGCCACGGTGCTTGCCGGAACCATGTTCCGCGTGGAGTTGGAAAACAAGCACACCGTGTTGGCGACGATTTGCGGGAAGATGCGGAAACGCTGGGTGCGCATCACCGTGGGCGACCGCGTGAAAATGGAGATGTCGCCTTATGATTTGAGCAAGGGCCGCATCACCTGGCGCTTGCGCTGAGCCGATGTGCCCGGGGCCGCCCCGCAGGGAGCGCCTTGGGCGGCTTGCTCCCTCGAGGGGTGAACGATCCGGTTAGGGCTGGCTGGTGATGCGCGACCACTCGACCGCGTGAGCGGCGGCGTAAAGGGCGAACGCCTTTTCGTTTTGAATCAGCACCGCCCGCACCACGCTCGAATCGTCCGCGCGCCCCAGGTTCATCACGCTGTCCGGAATGATGCCCACCTTCTTGTGGGCGTAGATAAGCGCGAAGGCCGCCTGCGCAATGGCCACGTAGGGCAGCTCCTTGTACGCCCCTTCCGCCGAATCCTCGACCGAATCGGCCAGGAATTCGAGTTGGTCCACCAAGTGGGGGAACAGGGGCTCGTATATCTGGGTGAATTCGAGCTTCCATTGCGGCAGATGCCGAAGCACCTTTTCCACAATGGCTGGCGTAATCGAAGCTGCGCCGCGATTCACAAAATCTACAATTTCGGCCATAGCATCACAGTATCAGAAAGCCCGCAGAGGAAAAGACAAAAAACGTTTTTCAGTCTGCCGCATCGTCCGTCCTCCGTAGCAGTGCGGCTGCGGCGGGTGGACAGGTCCTCTAACTAACTCGCAGGACGCACGCGGATCTTGACACCCTGCCGACTTGGAAAGCGTTACCTTGTCAATCGCCGGAGCAAAGCGGGAAACCATAGGCGAGGCTTGGGGTTAAAAGGTGAACATCAGTTCGGCGCGGAGGAAGGAGATCGCTGTGTTGTGGGCATAAAAATCCCCCGGAAGCAGTACCTCGCCCCAAAGGTGGCCGCTCATATGTTTGCTGAATTTATACTTGAGCACGGCCTGGAGGAAGTGGCCACGAAACGTCCCGCTATTGCTAAACAAGCTGGTGCTGGCCTGGCGAGTGGGGACTGCCTGGTCGGCAAACAAAGCAAAATAGCTGAAGGCGAGATCGAGGTCCTTCGCTGGGGTCAAAGTCCAGGTAGGGCCCAGGCGATGGAGATTGGCCTCCTGACCGATGCGGGTTTCGGCGGCGTAGGCATAGAGCCCGATCTCGCTCCAACGCGGCCAGCGTCCCCAGAGAACGTCGAACATCTCATCACTGGAGGACTTCGGGTCGTCCCCCGAAAGGAATTCGTAGCTCAGGGCCAGTTGGTTGTTGAGCGCATCCTTGAACTGATAAGTCAGCTTCGAATTGATACCGAAGGCGCTGAGGTTGCGGTAATCCGCGGAACCCCCTGCGTATGCATTGTGGTCGTCCTGGATGGTCAGGTCTTGCTTGGAACCAAATTGGTAAGCCCCCTCGACGGAATATTTCCAGTGGTCAGCAAAGACGCCGCTGATACGACCGCCCAGGGTGTAGATGTCAGCGTTGTCCCCGACGTGAAACCCTTTGACTAGGGGGAGGCCGGGGCCGTTGTCACGATCGTCGTGCTTATAGATGAAATAGCCGGTGAAATTGGCGGCTGGCAGAGAGGTGTTGGAGACCTGGAGGAGTGCGCCTTTTTCATTTTGCTCGGTCTCGGGCCGGTTCTGGGTATAGCCGGACAGAGGAGGCAACCAGGCATCGTCGCGCGAGTTCTGGATGATCCCGATCGCCTCGATCGTGGTGTGCTGCTCCTTGAAATCATAGGTGAAGCGGGCGGCATCCAGGTAGTAGGTCCACGACCCGTCGTAGGGGGTGCCATCTCCGACCAGCCAACCGTCTCCCAGCAACAGGTCCTGCCGGCCAATCGTCGCCGAGAACGGCGTGCCCCCCACGTTCTTCCATTGGAGGTTCAGAGTATCCAAGATCCCTTCGGTCCAGTCAGGCCCCACGTGGCCTTTTTTTGGGGTATACCCGGCAGGCTTGAACCACTCCCGAGGCTCAGCGGCGAGTCGGACATTCAGACTCAGGCCCTTGACATAATCCTCGGGCGCCAGGCTCAGCCAGACCCGTCCGCGGAAGCGGAGGTACTCCTGCTCGTGACCTTTCCCGGTCGAGTTCAGGGTCAGCAGGTTGTCGAAGTACTCATTGCGAGCCCGAAAATCTCCACCCCAACTCAACCAGGAGGTCGGGTTTTTGAGGTCATGGATGGCTTGTTCGGTTGGAGTCAGTTCCGGCGCCGGAGTGGCAGCGGCGTTGGGGGTAGTTTGGGCCTGGGCGCCGAGAGGAAGGGACGCCAGGAGAATCGCCGAGAAGGCTAGAACTTTAGTCGTCATAAGAGAACTCATGTTTGGCCGAGGCCCCAGCGGGGCGATGCGCCAGCTTTTCGTTGCTTCGCTATCTGATCCGATCACGTCCCTTCATCGGCTCCCCCATGGCGGCAAGAACGACCGCACGGCGTGGCCGGTGAGGACGGGCGTATTCTGGAAATGTCGGGAGGGAGTGTCCAGCACGAAGGATTAGATTCATCCAGAATTTGTATACACCTATTTTGTTATTGGCATGACAACATATGGCTATCCTCCAGGCCCCCGCCGAGGGAAAAGCGGGCAGTCGGAAGCGATTCTGGTTGCACCGGAACGGTTTGGTCCGCATGCTGTTTTCCTCAGACACTCCATTACTGTGTCCACACAGAACCAAGCGGGGAATCGGGGTTGTCCTTCCGCTCACATCCGCGCGCGGCGCGTGGGCGGGTGGGCGACGGCGTTGACACAACGCTTGCAGGGTCGTGGGCTGGTCCGGGTGGGAGCCAAGCGGGAGTCCTCATGACCGACCGAATGAACCTGGCGGGCATCGCCCCGCCTCGATCCACCTTTCTGAGGCAACTCGTCCTGGTGGCCGTGGCGGTGGATCTGCTGTTTGTCGGCCTGGCCGGCTACTCGCTGTGGGCGGGCTGGATACGGTACGGACGAAGCGCCGAGACCACCACGCAAAACCTGTCGTTAATGGTGGCGGATCACATCAACGATGAGGTGGAGATGATCGATCTGAGCCTCCGCTCGGTGGCCGACGAGGCGGAGCGAGAGTTGGCCGCAGGCGGATTGGAGGAAGGGTCGTTGAACGCCTTCATTGCCCGGCAGAAGAGCCGGATGCCGGATCTGGACGGTCTGCGGGTGGTCAACGCACAGGGGGAGAATGCTTATGGGACCGATGTGGTTCCCGGTGCCAAGGCCAGCGTGGCGGATCGCACCTATTTTAAGCGCCTGCTCAGCGATCCCACCGCCGGCCTGGTGATTTCGGAGCCCGTGGTAGGACGAGTCAGCAAAAAGTGGTCGATCATCCTCGCGCGCCGGGTCAACCAAGCTGACGGTTCGTTTGCCGGGGTGGTCTACGGCGCCATCACGACCGAGCACTTTACCGCCGCTTTCTCCACCATTAAGGTCGGGGAGTACGGTTCCATCACGCTCCGGAATCACCAGTTGGCCCTGATCGCGCATCATCCGGAGTCAGCCCAATGGAACCGGGAGATCGGAACCACGAATGCTTCCCCCGAGTTACAAGCCGCGGTGAGGAGGAAAAGCGAGGGCGATACCTACCGGACAGCTCTGGCGGCCGACCGCGTCCGGCGCGTGTTGACGTACCAGCGGGTGTCCAAACGCCCGCTCTACGTCCTGGTCGGGCTGGCCAATGATGATTTTCTTAAGCCTTGGCGCAGCGAGGCGGCAGCGGTTTGCTCCCTCATGGGGTTCTTCGTACTGGGGACGGTAATAGCGTCCCGGCTGATTTATCGCGGATGGAAACGACGCACGGGGGCAATTGAAGACCTGGCGCTCCAGGAAACCGCGCTGCAACACCTGTCCCGGCTGCAGAATCTGCTGATGCAGATTTCCTCGACCTATATCAATCTGCCACTCGAGGCAGTGGAATCGACGATCCAAGGTTCCTTGGGAGATCTGGCGGAGTTTATCGGGGCGGATCGGGCGTATATCTTCGACTGTGATTTCGAGCAGCAAACTTACAATAACACGCACGAGTGGCATGCGGAGGGAGTGGGGGCCCGAGGGAAGAACCTGCGGGTGGCGCCGCTGGCGGTATTACCCGAGTGGGTGGAGGCTCATCGAAAAGGCCAGACGGTCCATATCCGGGATGTGCTGGCCCTCGCGCCGAGTGGGCTGCGGGAAGCGCTGGAAGCGCAGGGCATCCGGAGCCTGCTGGCGGTGCCGTTAATGAGCAAGAACGAGTGCCTGGGCTTTGTCGGCTTCGATTCGACGCGGCAGCCGCATGATTATCCGACCGGTGAACAAAAGCTGCTGACGATCTTCGGACAGATGCTGGTGAATATTTTACAGCGACGGCAGGCCGAGGCGAGGCTGCGGAAGACCAACCTCTATCTGGAGGAAGCGACCGCGCGAGCCAACGACATGGCCAAGCAGGCGAACGTGGCCAACCGGGCCAAGAGCGATTTCCTGGCCATGATGAGCCACGAGATCCGGACTCCGATGAACGGGATCATCGGGATGACCAACCTGCTCTTGGAGACGCCGCTGGACGCGCGTCAGATGGAGTTTGCCCGCACCGTGGCCCGCAGCGGGGAAGCCTTGTTGGAACTGATTAACGATATTCTCGACTTCTCGAAAATCGAGGCCGGTAAGCACTTTGAGATCGCGCAGGAGGAATTCGGCCTTCAGGAACTGGTGGACGGGGTGGTGCAGTTGCTCCGCTCCCGCGCGGATGAGAAGGGACTCAGCTTGACGGCGGAATTGGCTCCGGGCATGCCGCCGGCGATCCGCAGCGACAGCGGCCGGCTCCGCCAGGTCCTGGTAAATCTGGTGGGCAATGCGATCAAGTTCACCGACCGGGGAAGCGTACAGCTCCGTTTGCGAGGCCTCGCGTGCAAAGGGCCGAGCGCGCGGCTGCGGGTCGAGGTCCAGGATACCGGCATCGGCATGACCACGGAAGAAATCGGGCTGCTGTTCCAGCCGTTTACGCAGGGGAGCGGGAACGGTGCTCGTCATCGTGGAGGCACCGGGCTGGGGCTGGCTATCTCGAAGCGGATCGTGGAGTTGATGGGGGGAAGCATCGGGATCGAGAGCGTGCTGGGACGGGGGTCGGTGTTCTGGTTCGAGTTCAGCGCCGAGGTGGCGCAGCCGATAGCGTCCCCTGCGGTGCCACCCGCGCTCGATGTGGCGGACCCCGGCAAAGCGGACTCCGCGTCCGCTCCCCAGCCCGTGGCCTCCCGCCCGTTCCGCATCCTGGTCGTGGAGGACAATGAGACCAACCGACGCCTGGCGATGTTCATGTTGCAAAGCCTGGGTTACCGCGCGGACTTCGCCGGAAATGGCGTCGAAGCGGTGGATGCCTGGCAACGATTTGGCCACGAGGTAATCCTCATGGACTGCCAGATGCCGGAGATGGATGGGTTTCAGGCCACCCGGGAAATCCGCCAGCGGGAGGCCGCGGCCGGCCTGACGGGGGCCAGGCGGGTTCGCATCATCGCCCTGACAGCCAATGCGCTGAAAGGGGATCGGGAGCGGTGCCTGGCGGCGGGNATGGATGTTTANCTGAGCAAACCGTTCACATCGCAGCAACTCAGCAGGGCCCTCGGCCTCGAAGACGTCAAGCCCGGAGCGGCACCGCATCTCCCGGCGCCTCATCCCGCCGGGTTGCCGGTGGGGTTTGACCCCGGCCGACCCGCTCAACTNTGGGCGGAATTGGATCACCAGGACGTCCGCGCGGTCATCGAGGACTTCCTCTTGGACCTCTCCCGGACCACGGAACAAATGGCCGCGCTGGCAGCAACNGGCAAACTCAGGGACCTTTCACGGCTTGCCCATTCCCTGCGCGGCAGCGGTTTGTCGTTTGGCCTGGTAGTCCTCTCCCGACACGCCGGGGCGGTGGAGGAGGCGATCAGAGCCGACGACTCACCACGGGCCACGCAAGCCCTGCGCGAGATGATGGGAACGGTGCCTGGCAGCCAGGCCGCCCTGCGCCAGTGGCTGGATGCCCAGATCTAGGCCAATGCCCCTATTGCTGTAACAGCACTGCCCTTGCTTGATCGAGGGTCTCGGGTGTTCCGACGTCCACCCAGTAACCTTCATCCTGGTTCAAGGTGTAAATGCTATGTTCTGAAGCCAGCGCCAGATAGAGATCGACCATGGAATAAACCCCTGCCCTCATATAATTAAAAATTTCGGGCTCAACGATATGCATGCTGGAAAAAGCAATTTCGGACAGTCCTTCCGCGGTGACACCCGCCAGTATCCGTTCCCCGGTAGAGTTATTTCTCCACCCGCGCAACCGGCCCTCGCTATCCACCAGCAAAACACGTTTTTCAGGCCGGCGCCTGGTCGCCAGTGTGGCTAATCCTTTCCTTTGACAATGCGACTGGTACAGCAAGGACAGATCACCATCAGAAATGATATCGACATTGTAAAGCAGGAACGGATCGCTTCCAAAGAAATCACGAGCTTTGTGCAGGCCTCCGCCATTTTCCAGCAGCATCGCTCTTTCATCGGACACTGATATCCTGAACCCCATCTGATTGAGCCTGCTTACCTCTTCTTCGACTCTATCCGCAAAATGATGCACATTGATAATGATGTCATCAAATCCCGCGGTCGAGCATTTCTCGACCGCGCGCTGGAGTACTGTCTTGCCATTAATGTCCACCAGCGCTTTAGGAATGGTCTCCGATATTTTCCCAAGCCGCTTGCCTAACCCGGCAGCGAATATCATCGCCTTCATGGCCTATTGGTCAATGCTCGGCGGCAGCCAGTCCCGCAAACTTGGGTGTGCGGGGAATGCACCGGATGGCACGGAATAATTCCGGGAGTGCGACATGGTTTTCGGCGGTATCGATTACCCCCAGAAGTAGCGACACCGCCGGCACAATACTATCGGCAAACGTCGGCTTTTGCTCATACAGGCCTCTGAATCCAAAAGCTCCCAGTGCCTGCATCAGCCTGATCATACTAAAGCCCGTATAATAACCCCTGAATGTTTGCCGGTCTTCCTCCGAGACTGAGCAAAGTTGTCCAATATAGTAATCGAGCAATTCCTCACGCGTCGTGGGGGACATTGGTATCTTGGCGTCATATAGTAATGACGCCACATCATACTGTGCGGCGCCTTTTCTGCCTCCCTGGTAATCGATGAACCAGGGATCCTCGCCCACCACCATCACATTTGCGGTCTGGAAGTCACGATATAGAAAATAGGCTTGTCCGGCCGCAAGCAAATAATCGCACAATACATTGAAATCCTGTTCTACGAGTCGCTCGCTGAAGGGCACCGCCAGCAGCTTCAACAACATGTATTTGAAATAGTTCAAGTCCCACATCATCGACTGGCGATCAAAGCTTTTATGGGGATAGCATAGTTCGAGATTGAGCCCTTCAATGCCCTGGGTCTGAAAAATAACCAACTGGTCCAGAATCTTCCGGTAGAGTGCTTTCGTCGCTACTTCTGAAACTGAAGTATCAGGCTTCTTATGCAGCCACGTGTAGAGGTTGTTATCACCCAGATCCTGAAGGAAATAGATGAACTGGTCGGGCACATAACCGAAGATCTCCGGCACCGGAAGGCCTTTTGAAATGAAATGCGCGGTAAATCCAATAAACGCCTCGTTTTCCTCGAGATTAGCGTTATACGCGCCGATGACACTTTTACTCCCGTCCGAGATTCTAAAATATCTTCGGATCCGAGCCGGATTGTGGCAAAGCGGTGATGCTGATATCCGAACCGCCAAATAACTTATTATAACCAGTTGATATGATGTCGATTGCGGTCATGAAGCTTCGCTTGGGCGGGTTGCACCCTGGTTAAACTGTAACGGACATGCATCATTAGCGCTTTGTGTGACAGGGTCGCCGCCTTCCAGCCTGGCTGCCCCCGGAGGACCGCCGAGCACGAGAGGGCTTCCGAACAGCAATCGACTCATGGGTTGCGGCTGAACCGAGGCCGGGGCCGCTTCGCCTGGGCCGCCATCGGCACGACAAGCACTGGCAGGAATTCGCCTTTCGCGCGCCTGCCTGTGCTGGGCGATGCGCGCTTGACCGCCCGTTCAGACATTTCTACGGTCACAAGGGCGAAAATATATACAATTGCTCGGAAGGGAAGAACAAAGTCATGCGGCGGCTCGTGAAGCTCGGTCCCTCGCTGCTTGGAAATCGTCGATGGAGCCTGGCGCTATGGCTGTTTTTGCCACTCCTGCACCGTGGTCCAGGCAATGCCCTGGAGAAAGGCAATCTCTTCCGCCGAGATACCGGCCGGGCAGTACTTAAGCCCGGTTGGGCTCTCCCCAAAGACAGTGGCGTAAATCACACAGGCCGCCAGGTAGGTGCCGTGGATGGTTTCGTGCTCCCGATCGTGACCCAGCATGGCTAAATCCGGCCGGGCTTTGAGGGCGCGCCCAAACGCCAGACCCACCGGCGCCACGGGCACGCCCAGTCCCTTGCCGAGGTCCCGATGCGCCTGCGCGATCTGCTCCTGGGTGACCCAGTTTAACCGCTCGTAGGGCCAAGCCATAAACAGCACCGTCTTGCCGCCAGCGGCCCTAATCTCCTGGTCGAACCGGCGGGCGTGTTCAAAAAACGGCGCGCTGCTGTGTTCGGTCAACTCCGGCATATCCTCTTGCAGGATCACCAAGTCATAACCGCCCTCACGAATTTTATCGTGAACAAACTTTTGGGCCTGGAGGATCTTGAGGGTGGCACCCCCCTTCGTGGCGCGGTCGGACGCTATCCGCCGGGGCGGGTTGGCGGAGGCGGCCAACTGCTTTAAGTGCTCCTCCAAGCCGCCGTTGTAGTAGGTGAAGCTGTTGCCGACCAGCAGAAGCCGTGCCGGCGGATGCACTCTTGCAGACGCGGGAGGGGTTGCCGCCTGTGGCAGGTCCCCGGCGACACCGAGCCAGGTGGCGAGGAACGACAGCAACAGCGCGCGGGAGTGCATGCCATAATTATTCCGACCAACGGCCGCGGCAACAAGCGCAATCTTCCGGAGCAGCGCGGTTTGGGTTGGCGTTCGGGGCAGCCCCGGAGCATATTAGGTTAATGAACCTGGTTAGCCGGCTTTGTATATTCACGGGATCCCTGGGCCTGCTGGCCTGGGGCTGCGGGATCCCTGGCGCCGTGGCCGCGGCCCCCACCGGATCGCAAGCGCCGCTGAAGGTGGATTTTAACCATGAGGTTCGCCCCATCCTCGCGGAGAACTGCTTCGCTTGTCACGGCCCGGATGAAGCGAAACGCAAGGCGCGGCTGCGGCTGGACCTGCGTGAGTCGGCCGTCCAGCCGGCCAAGTCCGGCTCCGTCGCCATCGTGCCCGGCGTGGCGGAGAAGAGTGAGCTGATGCTTCGCACCAGCAGCCCGGATGAGGAAGAGCGCATGCCACCGCTCCAGACTGGCAAGGCGTTGACACCGGGGCAATTGGTGATCCTCCGGCGTTGGATCGACCAGGGGGCGGAGTACCAGACCCACCGGTTTTTCCTGCCTCCGCAGCGGCCTGAAAGGCCGGTGGTAAGCGACCATCGGTGGCCGCGCAACCCCATCGACGATTTCGTTCTGGCCCGGTTGGAGCAAGAGGGAGTCAAGCCGGCGCCGGAGGCCGACCGCCGGACCCTCGTTCGACGGCTTAAGCTGGACCTCCTCGGCTTGCCGCCGACCCCGGCCGAGGTGGAAGAGTTCGTGGCCGATTCCACCGCACGGGCCTATGACCGGTTGGTGGATCGCTTCCTGTCCTCGCCACACTATGGCGAACGCATGGCGGTGGATTGGCTCGATGCGGCTCGTTTCGCTGACACCCATGGCTACCATATCGACGCCGGCCGGGATATGACGCATTGGCGCGACTGGGTGATCAGCGCCTACAACCGCAACCAGCCGTTCGATCAGTTTACGATCGAACAAATCGCGGGAGACCTCCTGCCCAATGCAACCCGGGAGCAGAGGCTGGCCAGCGGTTTCAACCGCAACCACATGATCAATTTCGAGGGCGGCGCCATCCCCGAGGAGTACCACGCCGCCTACCTCATGGACCGCGTGAACACCACGACCCGCGTGTGGCTGGGACTGACCGTGGCGTGTGCGCAATGCCACGACCATAAGTACGACCCCATCACGCAGAAGGATTACTACCGGTTGTTTGCCTTCTTCAATAGCGTGCCGGAGAATGGGCTCGACGGCTCCAAAGGCAATGCCGTGCCCCTGTTGCGCCTGCCTGCCCCGCAAACCGAGCAGAAACTGGCGACGCTCAGCGATCAGATCGGCGCCGTCGAGAACCGGGTTAAACACCTGGAATCCGGCCTCGCGACGGCTCAAGCAGCCCTGGAACAGGAGTGGTCCGCAGGCGCCGCCACTAACTCCATTCTCGAAGGCTTGCCGGAATCCTTGCGGAACGCCGCACTCCTGCCGGCGGCCCAGCGCAGCCAGGAGCAACAGTCGGAACTCAAAAAATACGTCCGGCAACACGCCGTTCCCGGTCTCCCTGCCGCCGACCAGGAACTGGCGGGATTGCGCCAGCAGCGGGACGATCTGGAGCGGACGATCCCGACCAGCATGGTGATGCAGGAGATGGACAAACCGCGCGACAGCTTTGTGCTCGAGCGGGGCCAGTACGACAAACTCGGCGAGAAGGTGACCCCGGGAATCCCCGCGATGTTTGGCTCTTTGCCGGAAGGAGGTCCGACCAATCGTCTCGGTTTGGCGCGGTGGTTGGTGGCGCCTTCCAACCCGCTCACCGCCCGGGTGATGGTAAATCGTTTCTGGCAGATGTACTTTGGCACCGGGATTGTCAAGACAGCCGAGGATTTCGGCACCCAGGGGGAGTGGCCCAGTCATCCGGAGTTGCTCGACTGGCTGGCCAGCGAATTCGTCCGCAGCGGCTGGGACGTCAAGGCCATGCAAAAGTTGATGGTCGGCAGCGCCACCTACCGGCAGTCCTCGGCGACGACTCGCGAGTGGGCGGCCAAGGATCCGGAAAACCGCCTCATGGCGCACGGCCCGCGGCAGCGGTTGCAGGCGGAGTTCATTCGAGACCAGGCCCTGGCGATCAGCGGGCTCTTGAATGAGGCGATTGGCGGACCGAGTGTATCCCCTTATCAGCCCGCGGGGCTCTGGGAAGAGTTGGCTTCCCGCGAGGACGGCAAGAACTGGACCGCCCAAACCTATACCCAGAGCCACGGGCCGGATCTCTACCGGCGCACGATGTACACCTTCTGGAAACGCACCTCGCCCCCGCCCACATTGTCCACCTTCGACGCCCCCGACCGTGAAACCTGCACCGTCCGCCGATTGCGCACCAACACCCCCCTCCAGGCACTCATCCTGATGAACGACCCGACTTACGTGGAAGCCTCGCGCAGGCTGGCGGAGCGATTGCTCCGAGAAGCGCCCTCGAATGAGCGGCGGGTTGCGCTCGCGTTCCAGCTTGCCCTGGCCCGCCCGCCCGCCGGGCGGGAACTGGCCCTGTTGCTGGGCATCGCGCGGGAACAGCTGGAGGTCTATCGACGAGACCACGGCGCCGCGGAGCAACTGCTGGCCGTGGGCGAGGCCGTCCGCAACCAAAGCCTCGATCCCGCCGAACTTGCGGCCTGGACGATTGTCGCCAGCGTCCTCCTCAACCTGGATGAAACGATCACCAAAGGATAAGCCGTGAGCCTTGATTCCGAATTCTCTTCCTTGCTGACCCGGCGGCACTTTTTCGGCCGGCTGGCGACTGGGGTGGGCACCGCCGCCCTCGCATCAGTGCTCAACCCCGGGCTTTTCGCGGGCGAAGCGGGCGCTGGCCGGGAGGGGCTGGGCGCGTTGAAAGCGCTGCATTTCCTTCCCAAGGCCAAGCGGGTGATTTACCTCTTCATGTCCGGCGGGCCTTCCCACATCGATTTATTCGACTACAAACCGAAACTGCGGGACTACCACGGCGTGGAACTCCCCGGGTCCGTGCGCATGGGCCAGCGGATCACGGGCATGACCTCAGGGCAGAAGTCCTTTCCCTGCGTGGCGCCGATGTTCGAGTTCAAGCAACATGGCCAATGCGGCGCCTGGATGAGCGAATTGCTGCCGAACCTCGGCTCCGTGGCTGACGATCTCGCGATCGTCAAGACCCTCAACACCGAGGCCATCAACCACGACCCGGCCATCACCTTCATCCAAACCGGCCACCAGCAACCCGGCCGCCCGAGTCTGGGTGCCTGGCTCAGTTACGGCATCGGCAGTGAAAACCGGCAGTTGCCGGCCTTCGTCGTCATGATTTCCCAAGGCAGCGGCAACAAGACCGACCAACCCCTGTTCTCGCGCCTCTGGGGCAGCGGCTTCCTGCCCAGCCAGCACCAGGGGGTGCGGTTTCGCACCGGCAAAGACCCCGTCCTCTACCTCTCCAATCCACCAGGGGTTGATCCGCAGACGCGCCGCCGCATGGTCGACGGCGTGGGCCAACTCAACCAGATGGCCGCCACCGCCTTCGGCGATCCCGAGATCAACACGCGCATCGCCCAATACGAGATGGCCTTCAAGATGCAGACCTCGGTGCCCGAGTTGACCGACTTGTCCAAGGAGCCCAAGGCCATCCTGGATCGGTACGGCATCGACGATGCGGGCACGGACGGCGGTTTCGCTCGCAATTGTCTCCTGGCCCGCCGGATGGTGGAACGCGGTGTGCGCTTCGTGCAACTCATGCATCGCGGCTGGGACCAGCACAGCGACCTGCCCAAGCAAATTCGCGGTCAATGCCGCGATGTGGACAAGCCCTCGGCGGCCCTGATCCAGGACCTCAAGCAGCGCGGGTTGCTGGACGACACGCTCGTGATCTGGGGCGGGGAGTTCGGCCGCACGGTTTATAGCCAGGGCACCCTCACCAAGGACAACCATGGCCGCGACCACCACGGCCGCTGCTTTACGATGTGCCTGGCCGGCGGTGGAGTAAAACCCGGGATTACCTACGGCGAAACCGATGATTTTTGCTACAACATCGTCCGCGATCCGGTGCATATCCACGATTACAACGCGACGATCCTCCGTCTGCTGGGCATCGAGCACACCAAGCTCACCTACCGGTTCGCTGGCCGTGACTTCCGCCTAACGGACGTCCATGGCGAAGTCGTTGACGGACTGGTGGCGTGAGGGGTTTCAACACCACCATCAAGATGAGATCGCCTAAGCCGGCAGGTAAGTGTGGTGGGAGTCCTTCAGCGTCGGAGGGGGGCGCGCGCGCGCGGCGCGGAGCTAATCCTTGGCGCGCGGTTTGCGTCTTATTAGTGCTGGGGGCCGGGAGCATGGCCCTTCCCGCGGTAGCCGGCGACTACGAGTTGGCGGATCCAGAACTGAAAGTGCTGGTGGTTGATTCCGACCCGACCGAGTCGTTTCTCGCCTTGCAACTGGACAACACGGGGCGCCTGTTCGCCGGCGGGCGGGAAGGGTTGTTTGTTTACGAGCCGCATCCCGCTGAACGGCCCTGAAGCTCAGCGAAGAAGAAGATGTCGCAGGCCTGCTAGTCGGGGAAACCGAATCCCAACTGGAACTTCTACTGGTCAACGCCACGCGCCGGACCTTCAGCAAACAGAAGATCCTCGCCCGCGAGGTTCAGCAGCGCTCGCCGATGCCCGAGGGCCTGGTTCAAAGCCGCACCCAACTCCGCGATCTCCTCGCCTATCTCCTGAGCGCGCAGCCGTAAGGCGTTGGTTCGGCCAGGCGCCTGGCCAACGTCTCGATATGGGGCTCCGGATCCAACCGCAGCAACATGACCGTCCTGGGTGCGGGTTTTTGTTATTGGTGGCCTTGCGGGAGAGTATGGCAACCGCCCAACTCCGCATAACATTTGCCACCACCGGCACAATGTGTATGGTGTTTGACACCATGACAATGCGCCGAAAACGCCTATTTCGCCTCAGTTTGAGCCTTCTCTTGTGCTGGTGGAGCGCGGGAGGCTGTACGAGCCTGTTCGCGGCGGCTACGCCGTCCGATGATGCAACCCGGTTGACCGAAGCGCGCAAGGATCCCAAGCCGGGTGGATTTCATTACTTCGTTGGCATCGTCGGCAATCCGTCCGTGCCGGACATCCGTTGGAGCGACGAGGAATTGGAGCAGATCAAGGCCCTCGGGGTAAATATGGTTCAGCTCAGCATCGCCTGGGGCGGCAAGCCGGCCAACGAGGTGCTGAACTTGGAGGACTTGGACCACGAACAACGCGAGAAGTTCGCTTTCCGCATCAAGCAAGCCAAAAAGCACGGTCTCAAAACCATCGCCCAATTCGGCATTCCACGAGTGATTAAAGCCGATCCGCTGCAACCAGCCTGCATCCTCGATCCGACAGTCCGGAAGAAGACGGTGGAGCAGCTCACGGATTTCATGACCTCTTTCCCGGACGTGGACGACGTGCTGGTTTACACGTTCGACCAGCAAGCGTGGCTGTGCAGCGAATTCGGCCCGTGCCCACGGTGCAGCGGCGTGCCCCTGGATGAGCGTGTTCCAGCCTTCCTGAATCTGCTGAACGAGACGATGCAGAAATGCCGTCCGAATACGCGCCTCTGGTGGAAACCGTGGGAGCTTTCCAAAGGCCAGGTCGTCGCGATTTTGGAAAAGGTCAGGCCGGACCACTTCGGTCTGGTACTGAATCCGTCCACGAGCAACGAGGTGTACCCCTTCAATGATCGGTCCTTTAAGTCGGATTTGGGGGTGAAACGCTTCGTGCAACTGGCCAAGGAGCGCAACATCCCGGTGCTCGGCGAGTTTGATCACACGCTCTACAAGCCGCTCTACCTGATGGAGGATTTCTTTCCGCAACTCATTTACGAGCAGATGATGAGTTGGCAGGAGATGGAGGGTGTGGTGGGCGTGAAGGAGTATTATGGGTTTGCACCCTCCACCTTTTCCGTGAACGCCGCCATGTTGGGTGCCTGGATGAAAGCGCCCCAGGCGCCGCTTGACACATTACTGAGGGAGATCGCCGCGCCCTACGGCGCGAAGGCCGCGCCACTGATGATTCAGGCGTGGGAGTATGTCTCGCAGCACGTGCAGGCCTATCCGTGGGACGTCACCTATCTCATCGGCCCGCTGGCGCTGGATCGGCACTGGGATGGCGCGCACGATTGGGAGCCGGTGAACATTCCCAACGCCACCTGGGACACGCCGATCTGGAAGGCGAACCGGCGCGCCAACTTCATGCTGACACAGGATAAGACCGCTCATCCCTGGCTGTTCGAAGATGCCGGCTTGCGGCTAGAGGATTCCGCGGCGTTGGCCTTCAAGGCGGTTGGCTGCTTCGACCTGGCCATCGCGGCGGGCAGTAGCAAGGCGGGCGACATCCGCACTCAGCGAGAGATCGTGTGGAGAACCGCCCGATCGCTCCGCGCGAAAGCCCTGCACTTTAAACTCACGCTCGCCGCGCAGGATGCGCGGATGGCGCAGGGCTCCGAGCCATCCTTCGCCCTCGCGACCAAGCGAATGGAGGCGTTGCTCGAGAAGGATCTGGAGAATCAGGCTGGCAACGCAGCCGTCGCACAAAAGCTCGCCGAGTTCCGACGCGACCCGAAGACCTGGCTCGACGGGAATTTCAACCCCCTGCGCAGTCCGGCGGAGTTCAAAAATCTTCCGGGACACGAGACTCGGGCCACGGTGGATTGGAGCAAGTGGTTACCCGGGAAGGAGCTGAGGATTCCACGGGTGACGAAACCATGGAAGGAAGCGCTGCGGTTGGTAGGTGATGGCAAACCGTTGTACAGCGATTTTGCGCTCATCAAAGACCAGCGGGACCAGTGGCATTGCATTGGCACTTTTGGGGAGAGCCCCGATACCCTGGGCAGTGGGTATGTGCTAAGCGATGGATATGCATTGTTCCATGCGGTCGGGAGCTCCCTCAACGCGCCGATGACGCTCCTCGACAAAATTCCCTACCAAATCGCTTCTCCACAAGCCTACATGTGGGCTCCCGCCGCAATCTGGAACCGGGACCGCACCACGGCGTGCCTCTTCTATTTCCATTATCTTGGGTCCTCGGAATGCAAAGAGAACTGCGTTCGTCTATTGACCTCCAACTCGCCTGATCTTAAGGCTTGGCACCCTTACGACGGGGCGGATCTGCCGGAAAGGAACATGGTATTCCGCGAGCGGGACGATCGCGACTTCTGCGTCTTTTGGGATGACCGATTGGGCTCCTACCTGATGTATTATGCTTGCGCCGGCACTTATGCGGGACTGCCAGGCCTCAATACCATTGTGCGGGTGCGCACCTCGAAGGACCTGCTGCATTGGTCGGAGCCGGTGACGGTCATGGGGCCGCCGCCCGGATACCAGTGCGCCGAATCTCCTTTGGTCATCTACCGCGCCGGTTACTATTATCTCTGGGTCAGCGGCATCGATTACAGCCGCGTCTCGCTCTACATCTCCGAAGACCCGTTCAACTTCGGCGACCCCACGGCCAATCGGATCGAGGAGCAGCCGGGCCATGCGCCGGAAGTCGTTTCCGACCAGGGCCAGGATTATATGGCGTGTTCAATGGTTTCGACGGGTCCCAGCGCCACGCCAGCGGCCCATGACCTGGAGGGCATCTTAATTCAGCCGCTGCGTTGGGACGAACCTGCCCCCGACATGCCGGCGCGGGTGACCCGCCAAAAGTAATTCTTTTTCTGCCCTTGGATGAGCACACACCGCATCAGGTTTTAGCCTCCGGGGGATTTGGCAGGACGCATTCGTGGCGTAACTCAAATGAGGTATGGAGCATGACGGTCGTGGTTTGCTAACCTCTCGTGGTGAGTCCGATGCGCGCCTGAAACCGATGAGACAGGCGCATTCGATTCGCGATCACGGTGAACGTTTGAATAACATTTGCATTAACCGTTGCCTCTTTCCGGCTG
>TBL_comb47_HYPODRAFT_10000083_pt1 | contig 116208 bp, 119 predicted proteins | sample TroBogypolimnion_40_FD_10682 | JGI IMG/M metagenome (IMG submission 10682) | reverse complement strand
GGGATTTAGAGGCCCACAGGGGGATACCGGGCCAAAAGGAGTTCCGGGGTCAACTGGCCCCACGGGCGCTCGAGGGCCACAAGGATACTGTTGTGTAGGAGCTACAGGCCCACAAGGAGCACAAGGATCTGTAGGGCCTGGCGGTGGTTTACAAGGACCTACAGGGCCTACAGGACCAGCTGGAACCGGTTACACAATTAATACTACAATTAGCGATAATTTGACTATTAGAGATAACCTTATTATTCCAGCATATACATCTAATATTTCGTTTCCTGGTGTTTCAACTGGAAATTGGGCATTATCTTGGGGTATTTCAGAACCCGAATTTTCTGATCCTAATAACCAATTTTGTATAACGCTTAGCGACAGTACTACAAAATATTTACCAACGATATATAATTTGGGAACGCCTTATACATTAAATACGAATTCTTTTTCTACAACTGGTTCTGCTAATGATATTGTAACTATAGGTGGTTTAGAGACATATTTAACGTTAAATATTTATCAGTCATCTTTAATTTATGATAGTTCTAATCCTCCATTTAATTTTACAGTAACTTTAACTAAAGTATAATAAATATTTTAAGTAATTAATAAAAAAGTATATATATAATATGGCCTTTACAAGATTCCACGACGACGAAGCAAGAATAATAATACAACTTCAGCAACAAACTGATCAAGAACGATGGTATTTAGATACGCCTGGATCAGGAGACAAACCCTGTTTTATGCTTGATCCGCAAATCATCCCGCAAAAATGGGGGGGTAATTTATGGACACATAGTATCGACATTCAAAGTTCACTTTTAGGAATTGATAGACAATTAAATAGAGATTGTTTAAGAGTAGATAAGAATGGAAAAGATGTAGACAAATACAAGAGGCAAACCGTATATGCTTCTCCAATAGATTATCCAGTTTGTGATACATTAACAACAGAACAAAGCAGAGCAATAATGCCGGCGTGGACTGCAAGAGATTTACAGCAAAATCACGCATATCTGTTGCCAAATAATCCACAATTAAATACCGAGATGCCTTTTCAAAATTACAATAGTACGAGAATTTTAGAAAAAGATAGTTTCAAAAGAGAATTTCAATGTGTTCCGCAAAATAACCAATTTTATACAGTTCCGACAGATGTTTATAATAGCCAATATAAGGCAAAAAATAGTGTAGGGTCTAACATTTGTAAGAGCGATTGTTCTAAGATGTAAGTTCTAAGATATAAGTTCTAAGATGTAATTAATCTAACAAATTGTGAATAAAAGGTAACAATTTAGAAATATTATTAAACATTATTAATTAATTAATTAATAATATTTTTATGTAATACTTTTCTTAAAGTATATGTATATATATAATATGGAATTAGCTATACCATTAATTGCATTAGGCGGAATGTATGTTATTTCAAATCAAACTAAAAATCAAGAGGGGCTAACAAAAAAATCCAATATGTCAACAAAAGAAAACTTTAACAATATGGGTATTAGGACTAACTTACAAGCGTCAAACACTGAATCTAGATTTAATAATTATTTACCCAACACGCATGTCGCCCCACAAAATTATCCTATTATGAATAATAAGGAACTAGTGGATACTGTTCAAGAATATCCTAATCCAAATGTGGCTACGGATAAGTATTTCAATCAAAACGCATATGAGCAAAAACAACGTGCTGGTGTCCCCGTTTCAAATAATATTCAACAAGTATATTCATTAACCGGAGATTATATGTCTTCCACGGAATTCAAGCATAGTAATATGGTGCCATTTAATGGTGGAAAACCAAAGGGACAAATATATAACAATAATAATGCGGAAACAATTTTAGACAATTATGTAGGAAATGGATCTCAGGTAATTAAGAAGATTGAGCAAGCGCCATTATTTAAGCCACAAGAAAATGTTCAATGGACATATGGCACGCCTGATATGAGCGATTTCTACCAATCACGCCAAAATCCGGTTAACAAAAATAATATGGTTAAGCCATTTGAATCTATTCAGGTTGGGCCTGGTTTAGACAAAGGATATAGTGCTGACGGAAGTCATGGATTCAATGCTGGTATGGAAGCCCGTGACAAATGGTTACCTAAAACAGTGGATGAGCTTCGCATTTCAACAAATCCAAAACAAGAATATGATTTGAATGGATTACAAGGTCCAGCACAAAGTCAGATTAAGAATGTAGGAATAGAAGGAAAGGTTGAAAAATATAGGCCAGACACATTTTTTATTAATAGTCAAGATCGTTGGTTAACAACAACTGGAGCTGAAAAGGCTGGGCGTGTAGTAGCAGAAGAAATATATAAAACGTCTAATAGAAACGAAACCACTACATTTCAACACGGAACACCAAATGCTGTTCTTAAAACTGCTAGTTATGTTCCTTGCAAACATGAACAAACTAAGAGAACACAATTAGAGGGTTTTGATGTTGGTCCTTCTTCGGCATCAAGAACAGGCCCAATACAAGACCAAGCACATAATAATAATCAGTCGAGCCACTCAAATTATACCAATAATCGTGTAAATAATCAACAGCAGCAGACATTTGGAGGCGGATTTGCTAAAGCAGTTGGTGCAGCTATTGCTCCAATTATGGACATATTAAAACCATCAAGAAAAGAAGAGTATAGTTGTAATATGCGAATTTATGGTAATATATCTGGGGAAGTTCCAGATAATTATGTTATGAGCCAAGGAGATATTCCGGATACAACAATTAAAGAAACGACATTGTATCAACCGAATGGATATATTAATAGTCAAAATGATAATGCTGGTTATTTAGTGAATGACCAACAAGCTATAGCAAATCAACGTGATACAACTAATTGTACTCAATTTATGGGAATGGCTTCAAAACATGGAAATAGACAATATGATTCTGATTATAGACAAACTAACAATGATACTAAAGAAAAGACGGTTGTTGCCCGCACAAATCAAGGAAATATGAAGAATTTTAATTCTCAAATAAACGTAACCATGTCCAAATTGGATTCGGATCGTGACAATAATAGATTATGGGCTCCTCAATCAACCATTCATAATGGACCGTCTGTTCAAACCTATGGAAAACTTGCTCAAGTCCCGCAATACTATAATGAGTGTCAAGGATGCGACAGAATAAATCCAGATATACTTGATAGTATTAAAAATAATCCTTATGTATTTTCATTTAATAGCGTAGCATAATATATAAACTAACAAATTCTGTAATAAATAATTAATACGTAATATTAAAATATAAAAACACTATTTTAATATTAATTAACGTTTTAAATGACATTAAATATTCATCATGCCATAAAAGAAAAATTAAAATACTTTCATTCAATACATAAAATACCAAATATCATTTTTAATGGTCCAAGCGGATCAGGAAAAAGCACAATAGTTAATGAATTTATATCAATGATATATGACGGAAATAAAGAAAAAATAAAGGATTTTACAATGTATGTAAATTGTGCTCATGGTAAAGGTATTAAATTTATTAGAGAAGAATTAAAATTCTTTGCTAAAACACATATAAATTCTAATGGAGGAAATATTTTTAAAAGTATTATATTGCTCAATGGAGACAAACTAACAATGGATGCACAATCCGCACTACGGCGATGTATAGAATTGTTCAGCAATAATACACGATTTTTTATTATAGTAGAAGATAAATATAAATTACTGAGACCAATTTTATCGAGATTTTGTGAAATATATATATCTGAACCAGAATACAAAGGTAAGCAAATAAATCTATATAAATATAACTTGGAGGAAACATTCAAACTAACAGATATAAAAAATCACCGAACCGATTGGTTAAAAAAGGAATTACAAAAATCTATAACGCAAAATATATCAGAAATAGATTTACAAGTATTTGTTACAAAATTATATGAAAAAGCGTATAATGCGTTAGATTTAATTCAATTGATAGAAGATGGGCAAATCGATTTAACAATAGAAAAAAGATATGAATTATTGATCGCGTTTAATAAAGTAAGAAAGGAATTTAGAAATGAAAAATTATTATTGATGTTTATTTTAAATTTTATTTTTATAGATAAGGAAACAAAACTAGAAAATATTTCGTTTATGTAATGAAATGATTTTATAATTTGTTATATAAATTATAATATTTAGAAATAATTTAATTATTTTATTTTTATAATATATATGGATTCACTACAATACGACACAACATATATGCCAAAGTTTGGAAAGTTTACAGAACACAAAAAAGAAAGAGGAACTGCAATAGATACTCCTCCTCAGGGTAATGCCCAATGGATTAAAAAAATAAATACGATTAAACCAAGTAGCATGACCGATACTTTTAACAACGATAATCCTAAACAAACAGCAAAAAATATAACGAGAAAAACTAACGCTGACAGAGAAACAAATAGAGAATCAACAAGACTTTTTATGGCTGAATTAGAAAATAGAAAAAGAGAAGAAGAAAACGCTCGAAATAAAAATTTTCGCGAGAAACAATTAACAAGAACAACTAACAAAAATACCGCAATTATTGAATCACGTAAAACACAATTTGGTAAAACTACAAAAGGTAATACTATACAAGGTGGAAAATATTATAGAAGAACAAGAAAAGGAATGCGTAAAACTAGTTCTAAATCTAAAAAACACCATAAAACGCATTATAAAAAGAAACGACGTTTATATAAAAAATAACGTAGACCATATATTGGTAACAAGTATCATTATTTTTACTATAATATTTACTATTATAGTCACTATAAAATATAACCTATTTTAGAAATTTAATTAGTTCAAATACTTAATTTTTATTATCAAATATTTACATTATGGATGATTTTAATGTTAGTTCTTTACACGAATCAAAAAACGAATGGGGAGCCCGTTTATTAACCATATTTACTCCCTTGATAATTGAAGGATTCAAATCTATTTTTGATGAATCATATAAGCTTTGTAAGGAAAATGGCGAAACAGATAAATATTTAATGACATTTCAAAACTTTATTACTAGAATTCCAAAATGGAATGTAATAATAATTGAAACTGAAAAAAAGAGAATTATTGAAAGAAGTGGTTGTTCATATTTAGAAGAATTGGTTGCGTGTATTCATATTATCCAATTAAAACTATTAACTGCTATGAGAGTTGGACAAAAACAAAAGAAAATAGATATAAATATACCTAAATTGGATGATTTTATTCACAAAGCATATGTTAATGTCGCTAGAAAAATTTATAAAAACGTATACTTGTTTGAATTAAATGCTCCTCCTCTACAAATACAAAAACATAATAGAGAATTAGAAATCATAGTTCAAGAATGTATTTTAAATGCGGTTAGAGAAAGTATTCCTGTTGAAAATATTTTAAGAGCTTATATGGATGAAACTGTTGAAGAAGATGTTGTTGAAGAAATTAAGGAGCAAATAATTGAAAAACCTGTAACAAAACCCGAAACACAATCCATATTTGAAGGAAACGAAGGCAATGTTAGTTTAAAATTTAATGATGTGGATTCCGCTATGGGAAAGAATGGAAAAGAAGAGATGATACGTGCTCCAAAAACTATAGAACGATTGGAAGAAATAAGTACATTAAGAAATATGCAAAGAAAAATGGAAGAAGACGAAGACGATGAAAAATTAAAAATATCGGATGAAGAAGTGTCATTAGGTAATTTAGATATTCACGTAATTAATCCTCCAGAAGTAAGATTAGAACCAGATTTATTATTAGACGACATTGAAATTTTAGCATAACTTACGGGGAACCCCCCCGTACGCCCCTAAATACATTATTTGGTTCTTACTTCGTTATAACCTTTAGAAAAGGTGGAAAAATGCGTTATAAATTAGTTAAAAATGTAAACATATATTGTAATATGGATAATATATTTTTAGTATCAGGAATAATATCGGTTATCTTTTTTATTGCCAAATTTTTAGAAATGAGATATGTTGATAATGAAGCAAAGCCACTTAAAATATTAATTAGAGATTCTTTAGTAGTATATGTTAGTGTCGTAATAGGCAGTTTTATTTTAGAACAATTGAATCCAGTAATTAACGAAACAATGACTGATGCAGTTCCATTAGTATTTACAGATAATCCTCCTTTTTAGAGCAACGCGTATTTCGTAAACTTGTGAAATTCCGACTTAATTAACAAAAAAAACAAAAAACAAAAAACAAAAGAACTAAAACAAGAAACAAGAAACAAGAAACAAGAAAATAAAATGTTTATCGCCCGGTCCATATTTTAATAAAAGGGTATCGGAGTTTGTTATGTTTTAAATCATTCATGTATTCATTAAAGTTGTAAAATTTACAACGATATTTGGTTAAAATATCTCCAAATAGTGAATTAATTTTCATTAATTTAGGATATTCTTGACAAAATAATGCCCCCATAACTCGTTCCAATGAGCAACGGTCATTTCGATTATGAACCGCATTTACCAAATTAGTTATTGTATATTTATTTTCTAGCATTTCTAAAAAATCAAGTGTTATATAGGATTGACACCCAAAACATAAATTAAAATTATCATTATTAAATCCAAGGATATTAATATTGTTATTATTTAATTTTTTCATAATTAAAGAATTATTAGTTAAAGATGAAGCAATTCTTAAATTATTAAATACATTTTCTTTGTCATATTTATGATGCCATAATGGAAATATAGGTGTATCGAATAACTCAAAGCGTATTGTAGAATGAATAAACAAGCTATCGTGTATTATTACAGCACTAGGAAACCACTTATATTTTAAATAATAAATATAGGGAAGTAATTCTCCTCTTCCTGGATACTTTGATTGAATATAAGTTATGTTAGAATATTCATGTTCGGCTTTTATAAAGCATTGATTGCTGTTATCATCAATAAGAACAATTTTATAAAGAGGATAAAATGTTCTTATAAGTTTTATACATTGATTCCAATATTTGTTAGTTTTTTCTGAATTAACATGTCTTGTAATAATAAATCCATAAGTTGACATATAATATTATTATAAAATATTATATTTTAATGTACATTACTATTTAATTATTACTTTAATGATATGATGGCAAATCATCAATATTAATTATAGTTTCGTTTTTCCCAATATTTTTGTTAGACACAATAAATTTACTAAATTCTTTACGGTCAAGCTGATCAACCGGAGTGTGTTTATGAACAAATCTGGCGATCATTTTATATAATTTAAAATCAGGGTATCTTTCAACACCATTATTTTTATATAATACATTAACGCCATTATCATCAACGCACCATTCTACAATTAGTCTAACCAATGGAGAGCATTCGTCCATAGTTTTAATTGTTTCAAAATCATCAACCACATAGTCAAAAATAGAACAAGCTAAACGACATAAATCAAAACTAAAATTTGGTTCTAAACGAGGTTTTTTATTGTTAAAATATGGTTCTGTGTTATATTGTGTGGCGGCATCACCCCCTGTTTTAAAACTATCGCTACATAATATTTTTCCATTTAATTTATAAATCGCTCTTCCAAAATCAATAATTTTATATATTTTTCCAAATGTTGGAACTTTATAAGTTTTTTTCTTAAAAGTGTAATATATAAATTTTTTGTTAGTTGGAATATACATAACATTGTTAGTATGAAGATCGTTATGTGTGAATAAAAACATTTTTTGATAAGTAATAAGAATCATAATTATTTGCATAAGTGCTGAGAACCATTCATCATCGGTTAATTCGCCATTCATAATTAAATAATCAAATGTATTTTCGCATTGTTCCATACAAATTACTTGAACTGGGAATTTTTGAAATGTAAGAGTTAATGTTTCTTCTTCAATACTAGAGTCGTTCTCTTCATCCTCCCATTTATCATCATCATCCTTTGTACCATCCTTTGTACCATCCTTTGTACCATCCTTTGTACCATCCTTTGTACCATCCTTTGTACCATCCTTTGTTCCATCCTTTGTACCATCCTTTGTACCATCCTTTGTACCATCCTTTGTATCAGAATTAATATTATCGCTTTGTAATTCATCGTCTTTAAAATCGGAATCACTTAATTCATTATCATTTGTATGTGATGTTCTAGATGAACAAGTCGATCCAGATTTTAAAGATTCTGATTTTTTTTGATTAGTAACATCAAACTCGGATGAATTTGTAATATCCACCAAATTAATACCATTAGTTTTTAAATCAATTAAAGAAATATGTGTTTCATGCTTTATATTATTTTTTTCAAATATATTTTCAAATATAGAATCATCAATAGATGTTATAGACGCAACAGATTTTAAACTAGAAGAAATTTTTAAAGGTTGTAATGGTTTAGGGTCATTATTTGTAATTAAATGCGAATAATCCTCTACTTTAAACAATACATTTTGTTGTTTTATAAAAAAGTCAGATTGAATTAAATAATCTATATCGTCTATAATGTTAATTTTATAATTGTTTTTAATAGCTAAAAACGAGCCATAATAATCAAGTCCGTGAATAAATTTATGTTCGTGTAATAATTTACTTGACAAAAACGAAAAAAATCCATCAACAAACGAAGAATTATTAGGATCGTCTAGTTTTGGGTGAATCTTAGCAGTTTTATCAAATGAAGGAAGATTAAACAATTGAGGATCAGTGTGGTTATATTTACCAACAACATATTTAAATGGATCTAAAAGCGGAGCCATTTTGATAAAAACATTTTGTGTTGTCGTGAAATCATCGTCGTCATTAATATTTTTAAGGTTACAAGTAAAAACATGTTCATTTTCGTCATCGTTTTTATTTTTTTTTGAGTCATTAATATCCGAAATAGACCATTGATGATTTAAATTAATGGCATTCCAATTAGTGCTATTAAGTGAAAAAAATCTATCATAAATAGGTATATAATTTTGAACATTTGTTAAGTTAATGTTTTTGTTAGTTTGAAATTGATTAAACAGATTGAGATTCTTTCGTTTTTGATAATTTACAGAAATCGTCATTAGCTATTTAAAATATAAATAATAATTGTATTTAACTTATTATTTTTACAAGTTATAAAGAATCCTTAATGTTTAGGAATAAAAATGTCAATTATTTCGTTTAAATTAATTATTAATATTTATAATCTTTATTATAGTAAATGAATTTAGATTTAAGACGGTTTGATATGAAAAGTATTAGTTTTAAACCAAATGAGTCCAAAGGTCCGGTAGGCGTTTTAATAGGGCGTCGTGATACTGGTAAATCATTTTTAGTACGAGATTTACTATATTATCATCAAGATATCCCTATTGGAACTGTTATTTCTGGAACAGAAGAAGGAAACGGATTTTATGGAAAATTGGTTCCAAAATTATTTATTCACAATGAGTATAATACAGCAATCATTGAAAATATTTTAAAGAGACAGAGGGGGGTATTGAAACAAATAAGAAAGGAAATGGAACAATTTAAACGTAGCACTATTGATCCTAGAACATTCGTAATTTTAGATGATTGCTTATATGATAATACTTGGGCGCGTGATAAAATGATGCGACTTTTATTTATGAATGGTGAATTGTTTGCCATAGTCATTTCAAAAGAATGGCTAGTATATTATTTTTAAAATAATATGCGACACGTCCAAATTGCGGAGACGTCTTGTTAAGAACCGTAGAGTTCTTTAAAGGTTTATACTACTAAACTATTATAGAAATATATTAGTGGCTTATGCTAATTACATAAGGTATAGTAAAAATGTATAAAATAAAGATAACCCGCAGCTAATCATCTAAGTCCGTTATGGTAAAGGATATGATGAAAGTTCAACGACTAAACGCCCGTGGGGTTGAGTAATCTAACCAATTACAATGATGCCTTAAGATATAGTCTAAACCCATCCGAGAGGATGTTATGCCCATTTAAAAAGCATAAATTTAATGATTTTAGAAAGAAATGTCTAAATGAAAATGGTATACTTGAGACACTGGAAGGTAATGTTGCTTATAACTATGCAATATCCTTTAGGTATTCCACCAACACTAAGAACTAACATTGACTATGTATTTATTTTGAGAGAACCATATATCGCAAATAGAAAGCGTATTTATGAAAATTATGCTGGTATGTTTCCGACATTTGAATCATTTTGTCAAGTAATGGATCAATGTACTGAGCATTATGAATGCTTGGTTATAAACAATAATGTTAAATCAAATAAGATACAAGACCAAGTGTTTTGGTATAAAGCCGAAGAACATAATGACTTTAAGTTAGGGTCAAAAGAATTCTGGGAATTGTCTAAACAGCTTAATGACGACGACGATGAAGAACAATATGATCCAAATAATGTGAAGAAACGTGGTCAGGGACCAAAGATTTCGGTAAAAAAGAGCAAATGGTAAATTAACTTGCTTTTTATTCTTGTTTTTATAACCGTAATAAAACAAATTATTTCTGTTTGTCATCAATAACGATAACTCCATATGTAAATTTATTATAAATAATATACAATAAACCAACACATAATAACAATGTTGGTCCATAAATTTCAGGAGCTTTATTAATTAATCCATATATAATTAATAGTATTTGCGCAATAAGATTTCCAAATAAATAAAACCAAGTAAAGCTAACAGTATTATGAGTACTATAAATATTACTAACAAGTGAAAAAAACGACACAACATTAAACATAAGCGATGTTGTTGCTAATATACCTAACTTTCCCATATAATATATTATAAGTACAATATATTTTATAATGATTTTAATAATTTTAATAATTAATAACAGACTATATAAGTCTATTTACTCTGCCTTTTTATTAGCGAACGGTAATAAACTTGATTTTACAAGATTACATAAATTTAAACAATGTACAATTATTACACTTATAAAATTTTTTACCCTTATTAGGTCCTTCTTTTTTTACAGTGAATAATTTTACAGAAGAATCGCAGTTTTCACATTTACATATATTCTTTTTATAACAATCTCCGCACGAAGTCCTCCATTCTTTGTGTTCTTGTGACACTTCAAAAGTTAAATTACATTCTTTACAAATAATATCAATAGTTATTTCATTAAATTTTTTGTTTTTGAAACATTCAATACATATTGTTCTATATTTTTCGGGATACATTATAAATACAGAACAATCTAAACACCTTTTTACAAAAGGCTTACAAGTATTACAAAATTTACAATCATCGTTAATTATTGGAGTAAATTTATTACTACACGTTAAACAAATAGTAACTTTATTAGTTTCTCTACAAATCAAACATAAATCATTTTTATTATCTATTTTTCTAGATTCTTTATTACAATTAATACAATTTATCATAGTAACTTTATTTGATAATTGTTTCAAAAATTTTTTTTTTAATAATTTAGAACCTGTCGGAATACAAGAACATATACCACTCACACCATTTGAACTTTGCGAAAATATTTTTGAAGTATTACATAGATAACAAATTGAATTAGTTAAATATGATTTAGAGTAAGGAATAGTTGGGTCATTGATTGAAATATCATAATTAATTGTAGATTCTTGATATCCCCTTTTATTTTGCCGTTGTTTTTCCTTATATCCTTCAGGTAACCCATTTTTCTTTTCTTCTCTCCTATCTCGTTCTGCTCTTTTCATTAATTTATAATTTTCATCATCATCACTAACAACTCTGTGTCTATTGTTACATACGCTACCTACATTAAATATATGTCCTGATAAATTATTATGAAATTCAAAAACATTATCGATTGGTTGGCTACATATACAATAATTATCTCCAGAATAATAATACCCAATACAAGTAAAATCGGATTGATCGGATGACCCTATATTTATTATTTCATTAAAAGCAATTTTAAGCTGTAGAAAACTTTTTAAATTAATAATATATTTTTTAGGATAAGTTAATAACAATAAGAATATAAACTTATCTGGTTTTTCTGGTTTACAATTATAATGTTTAATCATATAAAATTCTAATAAAGCCCAATAAATAGGATAATTATTGCTATTTGTAAATTTTATAATAAAATCAGATTCAGACATACATTTAATTATTAATGTTTTAAGTTCAATATTCCATACTAATTTAGTTATAGCTATCCAATTCTTTTCACTATAATTAGTATTTTCAAAACTTTGCATTATTTTATATATTGTATTTATTGTAATAAATAAAATATATTTTTCAATTTTTTATTTTACTCGGCCTTTTTATTAGCAAACGGTCCTGATGTTAGTTGACTTTGTCCATAATCCGATTTTCCTATAACAACATTGGCATCATCAAAAAGTTCAGAACGGATGTCCGCAACAGAAATAGACTCAGGCTCCTTAGAAGCAAACGTGCTTTCGGTTGTATTATGTCCAGCACCAATTAAATTGCCATCTTTATCAATATCCTGAGTAAGCACGTTACCATGTTTTTCGGAATTTTTCTTGTTTTCCTCAATAGCTTTTTGTTTAGTTTCTTTAATGCGTTGTTCAAATGTAGACTTGGCAATAGTTTCGTTCTTCTTTTTCTCATGTGCTAGTTGATTAAGCTCTTCCTCCAAATATTCAACACGGCCTGTTTTATAAGCCTCAGGTTCCCAAGGCAACCACAAGCCAATAGGTCCTACAAAAATATCAAAATTAGGATCAGTTTCTCTTAAAAGTTTAGCACGTAATTCAGCTTCTTCTTGAGACGCGAAGTTGCCTCTAGCCTTGAATCCTCTAATAGAGGTTTGGAAATTATGTTTAACATTAAATTTTTTTTCAAGATTTTCTTCATCACGATCCAAAAACGTCTTATAATCGTCTTCAATAGATGAATTAATAATCGTATCACGTTCTTCCTTAATAAAGGTTTCAAAATCTTTCATAACTTCTTCAAACTGTAACTTGTATTTAAAAGAAACGAAATTAAGAAATTGGTGAAATTTTTCCATAGACTTATTCATATCCCATTGCTTTAGGAATTCTTCAAAGTAATACATTTCTCTTTGTTTAAGGATTTTTTCAGGAGACGCAAAAGAAAAACAGCCAAAATTTTGTCCAGCAATTTGCTTATCAACCGTTAACATATCAACATATTTTGGATTAGGGGTTCCGTCTTTCTTGTCCTTTCTCTCAAATGGCTTTTTATAAGCGTTAGTTTTACTCATTATATATTTTAATGAATTATTGGGTTTAAGTTTTAATTTAATTATATATTTTTTTCTTTTAAAATTACTAATATATTTTTTTCTTATTATTTTATATAATGATGAATATGTTTGATATGACTGAACTTATTAAGCGCATTATTAAGTATTTAATTGAAGGTTTAATGGTCGCTATTGCTGCTTTCGCGATCCCAAAACGCTCGTTAAATCTTGAAGAAATAGCATTACTTGCGTTAACTGCTGCTGCGACTTTTGCTATTTTAGATACATATATTCCTTCAATGGGTGTTAGTGCTAGATCTGGAGCGGGACTAGGCGTTGGTTTAAATTTAATTGGATTTCCGGGTGGTTTATAACCATAATATGGTGTGGTAGTTTTAAGTTGTTTTAATAATATATAATTTAATAAAAATTGAATTATATTTTATAATATGAATTATGTCATATATTAGGTATGCTATATAATAATGAGACATTTAATAAATATTGCGAAGATAATGAAATTACTTTGCTGGAGAATTACGAACAAATAAAATTAAATAGAGAATATAAAATAAAAGGAAGATGTATTAATTGCGATTGTAATAATGAATTTGATAAATCATTTAGACAGTTAATAAAAACAGGAGCATATTGTTATAATTGTTGTGTAAATAATGGAAAACAACAATGGGCGTTAAAATGTAAATATAATATAAAACATTTATTACATTTTTGTGAAGAAAACAATATTACATTGAATAATAATCATGATAATGAAATTATTAATAGAGATACAATAATTAATGGAAAATGTATAACTAAAGAATGTGACGATAAATTCAATAGGTCATTTAGAGAACTTGTTAAATTTAATGGATATTGTGCTAATTGTTGTAAAGAAATTGGAAAACATAAAATAATAGAAACAAATTTAAAAAAATTTGGATATGATAATGCTATGAAAAATGAAGAGGTTAAACAAAAACTAAAAAATACAGTATTAGAAAAATATGGTGTAGAACATATTTCACAATTAGACACAATTAAAGAACAAATAAAGTCAACCTGTTTAGCAAAATACGGAACAGAGTTTTCTTTACAATCAGAAGAGGTTAAGAAAAAATCTAGGGCAACTAACATAATTAAATATGGTGTAGAAAATCCACAACAAAATAAGGTTATTAAAGATAAAACATTGAATACAAATTTAATAAAATATGGTTGCAAATCAGCAGTTGGTAATTTTGATGTTAAACAAAAAATGATACAAAATAATATAAAAAAATATGGAGTTGAACATCATTCGCAAAATAGTGAAATTAGTGAAAAAATATTGAAGAATTCATATGCTACAAAAAAATATAACATGCCATCAAATAAAATAATAGATTATCAAGGTTATGAAAATTTTGCGTTAGATGAATTACTTAATATAGAACATATTTTAGAAGATGATATTATTACAAATAGAAAAGATGTTCCTGAGATATGGTATAATGATAAAACTGGTAAGAAAAGAAGACATTTTGTTGACTTCTTTATTAAATCACAGAATAGGTGTATTGAGGTGAAATCAACTTGGACTAATCAAGCAAAAAACAATGTTTTAGAAAAACAACAAGCTGCGATAAATTTGGGATATAAGTATGACATATGGATTTTTAATGGAAAGGGAAATAAATTACAAGTATTATAATAATTTATAAGCTGTTATCCAAGTTCAAACAGTAGGAATAAACTCCCAATTAATTTCAACACACATTTTTTTCCACGTTTCGTCTTGTTCGATTAATTTTTCACGATCCTTTAATAAAGGAATATCTTCTAAATATTGTGTTTCTTCAAGGAGCTCACAAAACTTAAAAAGAACGTAATAATAATTTAAAAAATTTACACGATAATCGGGACAAGTTTTAGCATATGGTGCTTGAATTTCCATAAATAAATTACACAAAATATCTTCTAATTCAGGACTAAAAACTGGAGGTTTAATACCCAATTTATTTTTAATAAACGCAATATGTTCATAATATTTATTAAACCCTAGTTTCTTAAGAATTTCTTTTGTTTTATTATGTGTTAGTTGTTCAATTCCAATTCGTTCCTTTTTAATTTGTTGTTGAATTTGGTCAATAACCACATAAGGAATTTGAGTAGTTTCCTTTCCTTGAAATTGTGCTAATATTTCCTTAAAATGATTAATTTTCTTATAAGCATAAAAACAAACTTCCTTTGGAGGTTCTTTATAACTAGGTTTCTCGTTTTCAATTAAATAAGGCAAATTAACAGCACAAACATTACAAATAAGTACACCCTCATCGTCAAGGGGTATCATTTCTCCTTTGTAACAAAATTGACATATATCGGTTTCTCTAATAAACGAATTCATATCCAAGAAAGATTCATCAATGTTACTTAAATATTTTTGAACAATATTTTTATTTTTATTTTCAGTTATGTTTTTTTCATTTTCAGAGTCATCTTGTTTAACTTTGAAAATATTAAAAAGTAATTGATTTTTAGAAGTGACAACTTTGTTAGTTTCTTCCACATTATTAATGTTTTTTTTATTTTCAAAATATTCAAAAATAAATTTAGAGTTATCAAGAAAGTAGTTATTTTTTTTGTCCTTCAGTTTTTTAATTGTTTCATTAATTTCTTTTATTCTATCTTTTATTTCCATTAATTGTTCAATAAAAATAATAGTTTTGTTATCTAATTTTTGTTTAAGTTCGTATCTTTCTTCTTTTAATTTAGGTATAGTATCAAATTCATCTTTAACAAAATCATTTACAAACTCTTTATGCTTACAATCTAACGTGGTGGAATATTTTTTACAATTTTTTATTTTTTTTGTGGCCTTTGGTTTAAAAGATGGCATTAAGTATATATATTGTTTATAGAAATATTTAATTAGTATTTTTATCAAATTATATTAAAATATATTTACATGTAAACAAAATATAACAAAATATAATAAAATTGAATTTAATATTATAAGCAATTATATAATATATTTACAGATGTTGAATTTACTCGATAAGATGTTTATTAAGAGATTTTGTTTACCTTCTAATTCAGATATTGAATTATATGAGAATGGCTCATCTAATGTGAATACATCTAATGTGAATACATGTTTATGTGGACATTATAATCATGTGGCGTGTATTTTGAAAGGAAAAGGGAAAGGAAAATATGAAAAAAACTAAAATATTAAGTTTTGGGTGTAATGCAAATAGCGATTGTATAACACCCGGAATACACGCAGAACAAGATGCTATAAATAAACTCAAACCATTAAAATATAAAAAAAATTTAGAATCTATAAATATATTAGTAATAAGATTATCATCAAAAAATAAGTTACAATCGAGCAAACCTTGTGCTAATTGTATAGAAAGTATGAAAAATGATCCAATTAAAAAAGGATACAAGATACAAAATGTATTCTATTCGAATAGTGAAGGAAATATAATTAAAACTAATATTGTTAGTTTAGATAATGATGAAAAACATATTTCAGAATTTTATAAACAAAAGGCAAAGATTAATATTTTAAATAAATTAAATATGTAAAAATATTATTTAGATATAGAAATAAGATAATAAGTTAAAAGAAGAAATAAAGAATGCTATATAACTTTAATAATGGACATAGAAATAAAGTTAGAAGACAAACAATTAGAGATAGATAAACTAAAATTCCAAAAAATGGTTTTTTTATTTAATGCTTTAGACAATGGTTGGTCAATAAAAAAAAGAAAGGATTCATATATATTTACAAAAAACCACGAAGGAAAAAAGGAAATATTTGATGAATCGTATTTGTCTATATTTATGAAAGAAAATACAGACATTAATAAAATATTATCGTAAATATGTAAGTAATTCTTGTATAAATTGTAACCATTATATAAAATGGTAAACTTAATAATTATGTTATATATACATATTTATGAGGGGTAATAATTATATTAATTAATAATTATAGAAAATGTGTAGGTATACATTGTAAAACTAAATTTAATTATTTATTTCAATTAAATTTATTTTCAAAAGTTTTTTATCTTTAGGAATAATATAATATGGGAGGCGGATTAATGCAGTTAGTGGCTTATGGAGCCCAGGATGTTTACCTTAAAAGCCTGTAGGGTAGAAAAACATCAGGGAATATCTAAAAAAATACGATATTCATAAAGCCTTTTGTGGATGCTTCTCTTTTATAGAAAGTACCACTGATGTTAATCAGGGAAATTAATAAATTCACAAATTAATTTGAAAAACCCTGGTAAGAAAATCAAACTGCTTGAAACCCCTAAAACTTATTCTACTAAGCAATTTTTGTGAGAAAATTGTGGCCAAGACAAAGACCTTGGGTATAGTAAAAATGAATAAGATGAAATTAATGTAACAAAAATAATATAACAAATAAATTAAATAATAGAAATGGGCAATGAGCATCCAAGCTTCTTTAAATAATATTATTTTAAAACAATATAGATACAAAATAATTTAGAATGTATAAATAAATGTCTTGCGAAATAAATGAAAAAATATGTGATAAATGTGAAGTTAATTATCCGATTAGTAGTTATAGAAAATATAATGAAACATCCATTGGAAAAACTTGTAAAAAGTGTTTAAATGAACTAGATAAAATAAGAAAGAAAAATCTTAGACAAAAAAGGTCAGAAACTGTTTTGGTAAAATGTGAAAAATGTCAAGAAGAAAAGGCATTAAAATGTTTTGCAAAACTAAAAAAGTTTTATAAAAAAAAGATTTGTCGTTCTTGTTATCCTAATTTTTTAACAGAACAAAAAACGGAATGGTGTAAAAACGAACATGATACAAATATAAATTATAGAATTAAAAAATCGTTAGCTGCCCGTTTAAGAGCTGTTATTGTTAAAAACAATTCAACCATGAATTATATTGGATGTAATATTCAATATTTAAGAGAATGGTTTGAATATAATTTTACGAGTGAAATGAATTGGGATAATTATGGGTCATATTGGTCAATCGATCACATTATACCAGTTTGTAAATTTGAATTAACTGATGAAGATGAAAAATTAAAATGCTGTAATTGGACAAATTTAATGCCCGTAACAGTTAAATACAATTCATCAAAAAAAAGCATAGACATGAAACAAATACAATATATTGTAAATAAAATAGAAAAATTTAAAGAAGAAGGTTCAACGACTAAATGGTTTTCGAGTGAATTTATATTAAATAAAGATTTTGCTGAAATGAAAGCAAATATGAATTCACTATAAGATATAGTCTAATCCTTATTGAAAGATAAGGTAGAGGAAATGTACAGGTAATCCTCAAATTACTTTCTGGAAAGTGACATACCGTCGCTATACCAATTTTGCTATTGAATCAATTGAGCAAACATTCAATGGCCAAGCTGATTTCGGACGTCGTGTTCAATGCACGATCAGTAGAAACGGCGATCTTGCATACAGAACATACTTGCAAGTTACTTTACCCGAAATTAACCAACTTATGGGCATTGCTTCCTTCGCTGCTGGCCAAGGATCGGGTGTCTATGCTCGTTGGTTAGATTTCCCCGGTGAGCAAATCATTGCTCAAGTTGAGGTTGAGATTGGTGGCCAACGCATCGATCGTCAATATGGTGACTGGATGCACATCTGGAATCAACTTACAATGACTGCTGAGCAAGAGCGTGGTTACTTCAAGATGATTGGTAACACCACTCAACTCACATTTATCACAGATCCTTCTTTCTCTGAAGTTGATGGCCCTTGTGACTCCTTGGCTCCTCGTCAAGTTTGTGCTCCCCGTAATGCTCTTCCTGAAACAACCCTTTATGTTCCTCTCCAGTTTTGGTTTTGCACCAACCCTGGTTTGGCATTACCTTTAATCGCCTTAAAAACTGTAGGGCAGAAAAGTATCCATCCTAAAACATTTGAGAACTGTTTTAGGGAAACAATGTTAGGGGCTCATAATGACTGTTGTCATCCCCAGATGCTAGTTGCTTATTAACTTGAAAAATTAGATTTTTTGTAATAAGTAGCAACATATCCAAATTGCGGGAAACCCATAAAGACGTAAAAAAAATATTGTATAAAACACAACTTAATGACAAAGCAATAAGTGGTAGTATAGTAATGGAACAAAAAATATGTTATAAATGTAAATTGCTTTAACACAAAATATACACAATATTTGGGGTACCAAGCTGTAAATGAAAGTTTACAGTGGCTGAGAATAGAACTCGGGTATGGTAAAAATCCTCCGTATGATACTAATGTAAATACATTAGTTGAAATTGGCAATCCGCAGCCAAGCCTCTAAATCCGAATGATAAGGATATGAGGAAGGTTCAACGACTAAATGGTTATGGGTTTGAGAAGTCTAATCAACTTCAATGATAACTTAAGATATAGTCTAGTCCCCTGCAAAAGTCTTATGTAATTTGATCGCAATAAGACTGCAGATAAATACCACGAAAGTGGGGGTATAAGTGATCCCGTACAGTATCACGAAGTTAAGATCAACCTTGATATTAGACCCATTGATGAGTGTTTGTGGGCTGTCACCACTCTTTCTTGCCAGGATGCAAGTAATCAACAATATGCTCCTGGTCGCCCTGTTCCTGCTGCTATTGCATACAATCAATCTTTGGTTGCTGCTTCTTTGTATGTAGATTATGTATTTTTGGATACTGATGAGCGCCGAAGATTCGCCCAAAATCCTCACGAATACTTGATCACCCAACTCCAATTCACTGGAGATGAGTCTGTTGGTTCGTCTTCCAATAAGATTAAGCTCAACTTCAATCACCCCGTTAAGGAGCTTATCTGGGTTGTCCAGCCCGATCAAAACGTTGATTATTGTTCATCCCTGGTTTGTGATGCTCTTTTATTCAAGGTTCTTGGTGCCCAACCCTTCAACTACACAGACGCGATTGATGCCCTTCCCAATGCCATTCACGCTTTCGGCGGACCTGCTGGTATTGCTGCGGATTCTCGTGCTTACATTGATGCCCAAGGTTTGTTTCAAGATGCTGGTGCTCTTGATTACGCAATTCCTAACGGATTCACTGGATATTGGCACGGACCTTCCAATCCTTACAACGAGCCCAGTCTTGGCGGTGTAGTTCCAAACTATAATGGTGTTGCTGGTCTATCTGATGCTGAAAAGGCTGCTCTTGCCGCTCTTCAAGGCGGTTCTCATTTGGATAACTCCACTGTTTCCGATGCCGGCACCTTCGTTCTCTGCGAGACCTCTATTGATCTTCACTGCTGGGGGCAAAACCCTGTTGTCACCGCTAAGCTCCAACTTAACGGCCAAGATCGTTTCTCTGAGCGTGAAGGATCTTACTTCTCTTGGGTCCAACCTTACCAAGCACACACCCGTTGCCCTGATGAAGGTATTAACGTGTATTCGTTCGCGCTTCGTCCTGAGGAGCACCAACCGAGTGGAACTTGCAATTTCTCCAGAATTGATAACGCAACCCTTCAACTTGTTCTCTCGAACGCCACTGTTGAGGGCACCAAGACTGCTAAGGTCAGAGTGTATGCGACCAATTACAACGTCTTACGTATTATGAGTGGTATGGGGGGCTTGGCATATTCCAATTGAGCACCATATATCGTGTGGTTATTATTCATATATTTTAATATTAAAATTTAAATACTTATATTGGTTTTTAATATTAAAAGCAAAAAACAACTTAAAGACATCGCCATATATTAACTTATAAAATGAGCGTAGATATCGTTGACCTTATTGAAAGTAATCCAATTACCAAATTAAATGGTAATTACCAGTCAAAATTAGTTGAAAAGGTTAAAAATAATTTTACAAATTATGAACAGCAACTATTTTTGTCTAGTTTTTATTGTTATTTAAAGTATGATACCAAGAATGACTTCGTGATTGATTTAGATAATATTTGGAAATGGCTTGGGTTTCAGCAAAAATATAACGCAAAATATTTATTAGAAAAGCAATTTATTATTAATACTGACTATAAAATGTTTGCTCCTGAAGCTTCAGGAGCAAAAACAAACGTTAGGGGTGGTCATAATAAAGAAATAATTATGTTAAATGTTGATACATTCAAAAGAATGTGTTTAAAAGCGGGAACTAAAAAAGCAGACGAAGTTCACGATTATTTTATTAAACTTGAAAATATTATGTTTGAAATAGCCAAAGAAGAATGTGAAGAATTGAAACAACAATTACAACAAATTGTAACCATTAAAAACAAAGAAACGGAAGAAAAATTAGTTAAACAAAAGGAATTAGACAAAGAAAAATTTTTATTAAAAGAATATGATAATGCGGGAAATATGATTTATCTTATTAAAGTAAAGAGTTATGAAAATGGAACATATATTGTAAAAATCGGAGAATCAAGAAAAGGAATTCAAAATAGATATACCGAGCATAAATCTAAGTATGCTGAATGTTTATTATTGGATTGTTTTTCGGTTGATAAAAGTAAGGATTTTGAGAGTTTTATACACCATAATACAATTATGTATCATAACAAGGTTAAAAATCTAATCGGTCACGAAAAAGAAAACGAACTTTTTTTAATTGGTAGCAATTTAACCTACCAAATAGTTATTAAACTTATAGACGATAATATTACTAATTTCAATTATAGAGTTTGCGAATTATTAATGGAAAACGAATTATTGAAATCCAAACTAGAAATGATACCTCAGCCCAATATGAATAACGAATTAATTGCGGAACTTATTAAAACCGTTAATATATTAACTGATAAAATTTCTTCGCTTGAACACTCAAATACAGAAATAATAAATAAACTTAATAATCGTGAATCCAAAGTAGTAACAGTAACTGGATTTAACCAACAAATACCTAATTTGGGACCACGTCTTCAAAAAATTAATCCAGAAACTTTGGGATTAATCAAAGTTTATGAATCAGTAACCGAATTAATGAATGAAAACAAAGACATTAAACGACCAAGCATTGTAAAGGCAATTGAAGAAAATACTATTTATTGTGGATTTAGATGGTTATTAACAGAAAGATATTTAGATCCAAATATTATCAATAATATTCAGCAAACAAAAGAAACTAAAGTTCAAAATTTAGGTTATATTGCCAAATTAAATAAAGAAAAAACGGAATTATTAAATGTGTATTTAGATAGAAAAACCGCTGCAACTTTTAACAATTATCAAAGTTCATCAGCCTTAGATAATCCAGTAAAAAACAATACTATAACAAATGGTTATTATTATACTTTATACGATAATTGTGAACCAATGTTAATTCAACATTTTGAAGATAAAAATGGAATACCATTGCTATATAAAAACGGAATCGGACAATACGATATTAATAATAATTTGGTAAAGGAATTTTCTTGTAAATATGAATGTATTAAAGAATTAAAAATGAGCGATAAAACACTTGCCAAAGCATTAAAAAATAATATTCCATATAATAATTATTATTATAAAGAAGTAGGAAGTAAATTAAACTATTTATAAAAAGTTTTTTATAACCATAATATATATATATAATGAACTTGTTAGTTACTGGTTGTTGTGGATTTATAGGTTCCAATTTTGTAAATTATTATTTTAAGGAAAACAGTTCTGTAAACATAATAAATTTAGACGCTATGTATTATTGCGCATCTGAGAACAATGTTGACGAACATATAAGAAATTCTGATAGATATACGTTAATTAAAGGCAATTTATGTTCATTTGAACTTATTTCATCTACATTAGCGCTTTATAATATTGATACTGTAATTCATTTTGCGGCACAATCGCATGTTCAAAATTCATTTGACGATGCTTTACAATACACAAATGATAACGTAGTCGGAACACATACATTATTGGAGGCGTGTCGTAAATATGGAAAAATACAACGATTTATTCATATTTCAACCGATGAAGTATATGGTGAATCAATGATATCTGAAAATGAAGAGAAAAAAAACGAAGGATCTGTTTTATGTCATACAAATCCATATGCTGCAACAAAAGCAGCTGCTGAATTAATAGCTAAGTCATATTATCATTCATTTAAAATGCCAATTATTATAACACGTGGTAATAATGTGTATGGTCCAAATCAATATCCTGAAAAACTAATACCTATATTTATTCAAAAACTTTTACAAGGTAACCAAGTTACTATTCAAGGGGATGGGTCAAATATTAGAGCATTTTTACACGTAAGTGATGTATGTTCGGCTTTAAAATTAGTCTTAGAAAATGGTAAAATAGGGGAAATATATAATATTGGAAGTGACGATCATCACGAATATACAGTTTCGCAGGTGGCGCATATATTGATTGAAAAAATAATCGGAACAAAAGATTACGATAAATGGATTAGTTATATTCAAGATAGACCATTTAATGATAAACGATATTACATAAGTAATCAAAAAGTTAAAGATTTGGGATGGACAATTGAAACCGAATTTAATAAGGGACTTGATGAATTAATTGAAAAAATAAAAATATCGATTATTAAATAATTATTCAATGTTTTCTTGTTTTACGTTTATTGCTTTTTTTATATTTTTTTGTTTTACGTTTAAACATATGGTTTCTTGTTTTTACTTTTCCGCCTAATATTCCAGCTAAAAATAAGGCACCAACTCCTGTTCCTAAAACAGCAGCAGTACCAACACCAACAGCAACATTTTCCGGATTATTTTTAGCATAATCAATAGCTCCTTTACCTATATCGGAAGCATACGTTTTTATTAAATGTTCAATTTGTGGTTTATTAACATTACCTATCGTGGCTCTTGGAGGTAAAAACGGAGCTGTATTTTTTGGTGCTGGTATTGGATTATCAAATTTATTAATATGTATTTCAATCGAATACGATAAATCTTTTATATTAAATTTTAATTTCCCATTCATATTTCCCCATGTAGGCGGTTCGTCATACTCAGTATTGAATAAATCAAGAAGGGTAGATTCAATTCTTAAAACAATATATTGTTCTTTTAAATTTACAATAATATCTATATTTTTGTTACCGCCTCGTTGCATAATCCCATTCTTTGCCAACGAACCTGTAAACATATCGCTTACAAATTGAATATTTTGTTGAATACAACATAAATCAATTATATTAATAATATCTAATGAAATTGGCATTTTTTTGGTATTCATTGAATTCATAAGTGTTGAATTAAAATAATCAACTTCCTGATCATATTGGTCTTTTCCAGCAAAATTTAATAATTCTTTATTAGGAACAACTATGTTGTTAATTTTAATAACTCCTGCTCTATGTAAATCGTGGCCTAATTGAGATTTAAGTTTAGAAATATCAAAAATGCCAGTATTAAATATATCTCGTTTCTGAAAATATAACACTTGTGTTAAAAAATAATACAAATTTTTTTCAGTATTATTATATAAAGTAAAATCTATTGTCCCTGTTGGATTTTGTAAATATCGCCCAACTTCAGGAGAAGTATCAAATAAGGTAAACATCGCAGTTGATTTTTCTTTTTCAATTTCATCGCGATTATCTTTATTTTTACTTATAAACGGATAAATTTTATTAATTTCTTCAAAAACCGGTGTTACTGGTAGCAAACTTGGATTTGTTTTAACAAATGTTTTATAATTATTAATTTGTAATTGATTATACCCGACTACATCTTTATATGGTTCATCGTTCATAATTTTTTTTATATTTGCTACATTTGTTTCATCGCCACTATAACCTAAAATATCTTTTTTATATGTTAATTGAGCATCATAAGTCATATTAAGTTGTTTACAATACGGAGATGAATTTTTTTGACCTAAAACATTTTTTGGACAACATTTTGTATAATTAATTTTCATTTTTTTTAATGGGTCTTCCCCTTTAGATATAGTTGATAAATTCATAATATTACAATCATCGTCTATATTTTTTGGATCACCGCCTTTTTTATATTTTTTTACATACTTTTTATATATATTTTTACGAGATTTCATATAATATATACTTTTAAAAAAGTATATATAATTAAGTTCTTTGAGTCAATATTTAAAAAAGTATTATAATAATGAAAACATGGAAATGGAGCACAGGAGAAGCTTATTACAAGAGTGCTAGACCGGAAAAACCTAGTAAAGAACCGAATTCAAATACAAATCCTAATTACGAATATGATTCGCAAAAAAGCGCAATCAATCAATCTTTAGCAGACGATTCTTTTTTTAATCAAGATTCTGATTTACTTAATATTACTAACTCAATGTTTTCAAGAAATCAAACAGCTAATGAAACTAGACGCGAAGATATTGATACAAAAATGGCCGATCGTGAACTACTAGCCCAAAGAGGAGTTAATCCGTTTTTACAAACTAGTTATGTTAATGATATCGTAACTCGGGATATGTATTTGAAGCCAGTTAATACGACACATGGTAGAGAAAAAGAGGCTATAAAGGATGAATAATAAAGGATGAATAATAAAGGATGAATAATAAAGGATGAATAATAAAAAATGAATAATAAAGGATGAATAATAAAGGATGAATAATAAAGGATGAATAATAAAGGATGAATAATAAAATAATAAATATTTTATTTTATAAATTTATATTATTTATATAATATTTATTTATATAGCCTTTACGCACATAGTATGAAGCAATCTATTCGCAATGTAAGCCAAGAATATATTTAATAATACCATAACAGAATTAATAACAAATGTAATATTAACTTTCTTGAAATGCATAATCATAAAAAATGATATAGAAATAGCACTAAATACAAATAATGCTCCTAAAATAATAGATAAAATATAAAAATAAACACAGTATTCTCTTGGCAAAGGGCCAAAATATTTATTCATAAAGCCGGACATTATAATATAAATAAATATATTAAATTCGTTAAATTAAATTAAAAATAACATATTTAGAGAAAACAACTTAAATAAATTGTCTGAAATCTTAAATAATGAACAACTCAAGTTATACAACTCAAAATGAGTTATTACTAAAGAAACTGATTATTTTCTATGATACCGATTTAAATGGTTCCTTTAATGTAAATAACAATTTAGACAAAATGATTCGAATTATTACTGGCGAATCTAAAATATCTCTTAGAATTGTTGATTGGTTTGCAACTAACTATGCTAAAAAACATTATACGTTATTTACAATTGAACAAACTAGTGATAATATTTCGAGACGGTTTAAGGTCTACGATGATTATAAACTTAAATTAAAAGCTTATAGTAAGTCGCGTTTTGACCCGTTTTGTCGATGGGGTAGAATTAGCATACCATATACCAAGGGAAAATTTATTGAAACAACTATTGGACAATTAAATTTCTTTAAATGGGCTCTTGAAAATAAGGTTATCGAATATGTGGAACAAAATTATGATACCATTGAAAAGGACATGAATAGTCGTAACAGCACCTCCAAAAGAAAAGAAACACTTGTGGATAACTCCAAGACGCGAAAGAAGCGCGAAGAATTGTCCATTTCGGCTACTAAAAGTATCATAAAGGAGAAGGTTGAAATAATTGTTCAGTTTAATTGATTTGCTTTCGTTTTTAACAATCTAAAACGAACATATATATATATATTTAATTTACCAATCGGGAAAGCAATAAAATATTATACAATCAGCGATAATAAAAAATATGTATATTAACTATCTCGCCGAAAGAAATTTATGATTTTATTTGTTTATAATTTGGTAACGGTTTTAAATGTTACAACAAATTCGGCGTAATAGAGGTTAATAATATAATATGTCCGAATTTACACGAAATTTAGATGAATTGTTACATTTATCACCTCAAAGGGCAAATTTAACGTCCAATTTAAAAAAAAATTTTAAAGAAAATATACATTATATTAAAACTAATTTACAAATTGTAAACCAATGGGGCGGACATAATAAAATTATATTTATGCTTACTGAAACCGCATTTAATTTATTACAGAATTCATATAATTTACGAAATAGATATATTGTTGATTTAAGTGAAAATGTAAAACATATTAATATCGGGATGTGTATTGAAACCCAAACTATAGGATTTATTGAAAATTCTTATAGTAATATAATAAATATAAAAAGACAATATTATATTGGTAAATATAGAGTTGATTTGTATCTGATTGACTATAAGTTAGTTATTGAATGTGATGAAAATAACCATATTGATAGAAACCCTACTCAGGAAAAAATACGCGAATATTATATAACCTCGCTTGGAAATAGATTTATACGATATAATCCAAACGAAAGTTCGTTTGATTTATCTAATGTATTAAGAGAAATAAACACCATATTATTTTTAGGAAAAGTGTGATATTGTTATTTTTGATATTTTAAATTGTTTTTATTCAAGTGTGAAAACTGGTATAAAATTTGGATCAACCTTTTTGAAAGGTTGAAAATATTATATTTATTTATTTTATAAATGAATACAATACAAAAACGTTTTCTATTATTTTTGATAGGTTGTATAGGTACTAGATCTTTATTTGTATACTTAGCAAAAAATGCGAATACAACTTATTTAACGTATATGGGATATTTAGCGCTTTTACCTGCTATGGGATTTATTTATTTATTTTTGACTGGATCAAGAAAGACTGGACCGGAAGTTTTTGGTGATAAAATTTGGTGGAATGATTTGAGACCAGTTCACGGATTATTATACCTTTTATTCGCTTATAACGCAATTAATAAAAATAATGGCGCCTGGGTATATTTGTTAGTTGATGTTATTGTTGGACTAACAAGTTTTCTATGGTTTCATTATTACAATGGAGATTTTTCTAAATTACTATAGTAAACTTGTAATAAAAACTTGTAATAAGAACTTGTAATATAGTAATAAAATAAACTATAAGTTAATATGTAATTAAAAATTTAGTATTATAAATAAATATGGGTAATACTCAATCAATGAAAAAAATAAATTACGAAGATATGCAAACCGTTACAAAAAATCCAGAAATATATTTAATAATTAATACGCTATCCCCGTCTGACCAAAAATGTTTAATTGTCAACACAACGGTTGCTGAAGAAGAAGAAATACTTATTAATAAGTATTTAAAGGAAAATAAAAGCATTAGAATTATAGTTTATGGAAAAAATTGTAATGACGATAGTGTTCAAAAAAAATATCAACAGTTATTAACGTTGGGGTTTTATAATATTTTTGTATATACAGGCGGAATGTTTGAATGGTTGTTACTACAAGACATTTATGATAAAGATTTATTTCCAACAACTAAACAAGAATTAGATTTATTAAAATATAAACCAAATCAGTTATTAAATATTGCTTTATTAGAATATTAGATTTAATTATTAAACTTAAATATATTTATTAATTTGAGGAAAGAATGAATTAATTTTAAGTTGATTAATACTACTATTCTTTTTTTTTAAAAAATCTTTTGTCCAATCAACGTCTAATACTTGGACAAAATCATCGTCTTTTTCTTCTTCTTCTTTTTCTTCTTCTTCTTTTTCTTCTTCTTCTTTTTCTTTTTGTTCTATATTTTTAATTAATCCCATATTTGCTAATTGATCTGCTCGTTTATTATGCGTTCGATAAATATGCGTAAATGTTATATATTTAAACTTACATTTCAATGCTCTAAATTTTTCATATAATATCAATAATGTTTCATTTTTTACTTTATAAACCTTATTAGCTTGGTTAATAACTAACAAACTATCTCCATAAACACATAATGATGTTATGTCTAATTTTATAGCTTCTTCAAGACCTATAATTAATGCGCAATATTCTGATTCGTTATTAGTTTTGTTTCCAATATTTTCACAAGACGCAGATATTTCATCACCGTTTTTGTAAATAACTGCGCCGATTCCAGAAGGACCGGGATTGCCTTTACTACAACCGTCAAAATATAATGAATATTCGCATATTGGATGAACTTGATTCAAATTAATATTGTTATTTTTTGTATTTGTATTTGTATTTGTATTTGTATTTGTATTTTGTTTTTTCATTATATATATATGTTATTTAGTGTGTAACTAAATATTTAAATCAATTTTTTAAATTATATATAATTAAATATTTTAAAAATTAATTTAAATATAATTTATTATTGTTAAATAACAATGGTTCACGGTAATTGGTATTCGGCTCGATATGAAATATATTTAACAAAACCATTAGATGTATATAATGATATTTTACCTATTTGTTCCAGTGTTAGATATATGTTAAAATACGTACAAATGGGAAAAGATGAAAAAGATGAAAAAGATGGGGTAGATGAATATAAATTAATTATAATAGATACAGAAAATTTAAATAAACGTTTTACAACAAGACCAATTTCTAAATCTTATGTGTATGCAATAAATACAATAGAATATGATTATAATAATAAACAAATAACTAGAGAAAATGAGCCAACTATGTTTGAATGTCAAGATGTGTTTACTTACGCAAATAAAATTAAACATCAAAATCAAGAAGATAATTTGTTTATCCCAATTAAAAAAGAACAATTGGATGAATTAGAAATTAGACTTAAAGAAATAAATGATCTATTTAATTCTGGCCTTGGCCTACTATGTGATAAAAAAAGTGAAAATGATTTTAAGGCATTAACATTAGAATATAAAAAAATATTAAAAACAATACAAATTCAATACATTATAGCAAACCCAAAATATTATAACAAAATTATTTTAATGGAACAAGAACTAACAAATATTGAATTAACGCAAGAAGAACTTGATTTAATCAAGGCGGTTGAAAATCATCCAACGCTTGCTGGATTAATTAAATTTTCGGGATTTAATTTAGCAAATGGATTTTATTAATTGTCAATTATACCTTTTAACAGACGTAGTCTAATGAAAAGCAACACCATAAGTCAAAATAGCATAATAAATTATTATATAAATATACCTGTTTATATAATATAATGAATTATTTATTATATTTAGTATCTTTAGCTTCGTTTATAAACGCATTTGTTAAAGGAGATACAGAATGCGCTATAGTTTCATCATTCGGCGATAGAAGAACAGACAAAATGTCATTGCGTTTAGTTCAATATAATGTCGAATGGTTATTTATTGATTATTATTCTAATTCAAATTGTCCAGGAAATGGATGTAGTTGGCATACAGTTTCTGATGCCCAAAATCATTTATCATATGTCGCAAATACAATAAATTTTTTAGAACCAGATATTATTAATTTATGCGAAGTTGAAGGATGCGACGAATTAAATATATTAAAGGATCAATTAGATTCTACATATACTTCATATTTAAAAATTGGAACAGACACATCAACTGGACAAAATGTAGGGATGTTAACGCGTATTGATCCTCTTGTTAGTTTATATCGCAGTGAAGAAAGAATAGCATATCCTATTTCTGGAACTAAGTGTGATTCTACGAATGTATCTGGAACATCTGGAGTTTCAAAACATTACATTACTGAGTTTAACATATCTTATATGAATGTAGCATTAATTGGTGCGCATTTATTGGCAATTCCAACGGATCCGTCACGATGTGTTCAGAGAGAAGCTCAGGCCCAAGTGTTACAAAATATTGTTAGTTCATATATTGTAAAAGGATACGAAATTATCTTACTTGGAGATATGAATGATTATGATGCTGAATTAATGGATATAAATTCTAATAAACCAACATCTAGAGTTTTAGATATTATGAAGGGTCTAGATGGCCAAAAGAAGGGAACATATATTTTAACAAATATTGCTTATAGAATGAAACAATCGGACAGATATAGTGATTGGTGGGATTCCGATAATAACTGTAATACAAGCTCACAAAACGACTTGTCAATGATAGACCACGTGTTAGTTACTGCAAATATTAATGAAAAAATAATTGATGCTTTTATTTATCATGATTATAAAGAATATTGTGGTAAATGGGATTCAGATCATTATCCAGTGGTTATTGATTTTAAATTTTGAAAAAAATTATTATATATAATCGCATATTTTAGCAATAAATTTGTCATCTTCGTTTTTTGAATTAAAATTTATAATTACTTGAAACGGTTTACCACAACCAAATATTAAATCGTTTTTTATATATAAATCACACAATTTTTTTTCTGTATGTGGTCCAATTTGGTTTCCAGAGCTTTTGAATGAACCGTGGCGAAAAATACAACAATTTAGTTTTTCAATTAAAATTTGGTCTTTACAATGAGGACATTCTACAACTATATTAGTAATAAATTCATTATTAATTTTGTTATCCATTAAATAAATTATATTTATATTTTAAATTAAAAAAATAAATAAATAAAAAAATTAAAAATAAACAGAAATAAATAAACATAATTTATAAAACAAATTCGTTAATTTCTTCTATCCATTTGTCAATAATTTGTTTATTTACGTAAATATTTATATTTCCATCTAAAACTAGAAGTTTATCATTTTCATTTTCATTTTCATTTTCATTAAGAAATGCTTCGTGATAAGTATGACAGTCTTGTAAATAAGCCAACGGTATAACCTCTTCCCCATCTCTTGATCTTTTATGAATTCTATTATAACAATTTATTGGATCTGTTTTTACATATATCGAATAATTAATAGGGAAATCCTTTGCGAATTCTTCAAACCATTTTAAATAAATTTGATAACAAACATCTTCTATTTTTCCTTGATCGTGAAGCATCTTTGCAAACACCTGTTTATCTGTATATAAACTACGTTCTGTAATAATTATATATTGTTTGTTATTCTTTGTTACAATTTCTTTAATTGTATCTCTCAATATAGTTAATCGTGATATATAAGCCATCATTTGAAACGCAAACGAATACTTCTCTTGGTCAGCATAAAACTTTTTCAACATAGTATTTCCTTGATCATCCTTAATTTTCTCCCAATCATCAACAGGTTCTTTTAGAAAGATTACACATGAATTACCATTATAATACTTTCTTAAATTTTCTAAAAGAGTTGATTTGCCAGACCCAATATTTCCTTCAATTGATATAATCTTGTAATTCGACATAGTATAATAATGTATATAGATACTTTTAGCTTGTTTTTAATAATTCAATTTTAAATAAAATTGAATTATAAAAATAACTTAAAGAAATACACATATATTATAACAATGGATCTTAAACAAAGAAAACTATCTAAGTCTGAATGGGAATCTATCGAAATTCCCGTTTCTAAATCCGAAAATGAAATTTTACAATTAATAACAAGTGGATTTTCAAATGTTCATTTGAAGATTAATAAAACGGATTCTATCTTTACGTTTCTAAAGATAGAATATAATATACAAATTGAAGAATTTCTGTATGTTAAATTCTTTGCTGACAAAATAAAAGATATGGTTCACAATAATAAAATTACGTTTATTCGGTTTGGACCTAATCCAAGTTCAAAGCGTAATTCTACTGTTGGCGAATCGTTACATCAACAAATTCATTATATTGATGTTTCTTCAATTGTTCGTCTTAAAAGCGGAGATCAAATTCGTCTTTCACGCCTTGATAGCGATGTAATTAAAAACGAAGACACGCATATATATGAGTTTATTCTTTATAGTAATCTAGAAAAAATGGTTAATTTAAAATATAGTAATGATAAAAAATGGATGTATTATTATTATACTCTTAGCAAACTAACGAAAAACAATGTTGAAAAGGTAAACAATTATTTGAAGGAAATTATTAATGTATTTATCAGTAATTTTGAAACCGATATTGATTTGTTATATATTACACAACATTCAGTTGAATTTATTGAAAAAAATTCAAATCTATTAAAATTTAGCGATTTAGTTTTATATGAACATCAGAAAGAAATATATACTGTTGTAAGAAGCCCAACTCCTAAATTAATTCTCTATACTGCGCCAACCGGAACAGGAAAAACATTGACTCCATTAGGATTATCTGAAAAATACAAAATTATATTTGTATGTGCTGCTAGACACGTTGGATTAGCCTTAGCAAGATCAGCGATTTCAATTGGTAAAAAAATTGCTTTTGCGTTTGGTTGTTCTGCTGCCGAAGATGTAAGATTGCATTACTTTGCCGCAAAAGAATATACCAAAGACAAACGTAGCGGTCAAATTAGAAAAGTTGATAATACCGTTGGTGAAAAAGTCGAAATCATTATTTGTGATATTAGATCTTACTTATCATCAATGTATTATATGCTTTCGTTTAATAAGGCTTCGGATATTATCATGTATTGGGATGAGCCTACTATTACAATGGATTATGAAAATCATGATTTACATAAAGTCATCAGAAAAAACTGGAAAGATAATATTATTCCTAATGTTGTGCTGTCTTCTGCTACATTACCAAAGCTACACGAACTTACTCATACTGTTTCTGACTTCCAAGAAAAGTTTTCCAATTCAGTTATTAATAATATTGTAAGTCACGATTGTCGTAAAACTATCCCTCTTATTGATAATAATGGTTATGTTGTTATGCCGCATTATTTGTACGATGATTATAATCAGGTTTTACAAGTTGTACATCACTGTGAAGAAAATTTGACTTTATTAAGGTATTTTGATTTGAAAGAAGCTTCTGAATTCATTCATTATGTTGAAACTAATAATCATAATAAAGGATCCTCAAAATTCGAGAGAAATTTTGCTTCAGTTGACGATATTGATATGAAGAGCATTAAGCTTTATTATCTCAAAATGTTAAAAAATATTATTCCTAGTTCTTGGACTATAGTATATAATCACTTCAAATTGTCTCGAACAAAGAGAATTAAACATAATAATAGTATAGATATTAAGGGAAATACAATTACTAGAACGACTAGTGCTACTAGTGCTACTAGTTCTGTAAAATCGGGAGAACCAATTAGCAAAATGTCTAGTGTTCAAATTATTAATACAAATACCAATATCGATCCTCCAGGAAGTTGTGGCGTTTACGTTACTACAAAAGATTCTTATACATTGACGGATGGACCTACAATCTTTCTTGCCAATGATCTACAAAAAATAGCAAAATTTTGTATTCAACAATCAAATATCCCTGCTGTCGTGATGAAGGATATTATGGAGAAAATTGAATATAACAATCAGATTAATATAAGAATTGATGAAATTGAAAAAGATTTGGAATTTGAAGAAACTAAATTGGCTTCAAAAATGAGTGGAAGCACCGCAGATAATTCTAAAGAAGCTAAAAAGCTACAAGGAAAAAAGGAAGGGAAGGGTAAGGCAAAAATCGCTAATAAAGTTATTGAAAAATCATCTGATGGCAATTTAGTTAAATTGCGAGAAGAAATTACCACACTTAAAACTATGGCAAAAAACGCATCATTAGACGATATGTTTATTCCTAATAGATTGACTCATTTATCTAAATGGACGCAATATTTAAATACAACTAATGCGTTTACAAGCGATGTTGACGAAGATACTATCATTTCTATAATGTTACTCAAGGATGTCAATGATAGTTGGAAAATATTGCTTCTATTAGGAATTGGAGTATTCACTGAACATAAAAGCATTGCTTATACAGAGATTATGAAAAAACTAGCAGATCAACAAAAGTTATATCTAATTATTGCTGATAGTGATTATATTTATGGAACTAATTATCAATTCTGTCACGGATATTTAAGCAAGGATCTTGGGTTAACTCAAGAGAAAATCATTCAAGCATTAGGGCGAATTGGACGTAATAATATCCAACAAGAATACAGTGCGCGTTTCAGAGATGATACGCAAATAATTACATTGTTTACCAGATTTAAATCGGAAGATAAACCCGAAGTTATTAATATGAATAAATTGTTTAACTCTAAAAATGTAAGATGGAATGGTGTTGAATATGAAGAATTTCCCGAAGAAGAGTTGGTTGTGATATTTGAGGACGAAGATAATGAGGACGAAGATAATGAGGAGGAAGATGAATCATAATAATAAATAATAAAAACGACTATTGGTTACAACTTAATATTAGATACCTTCCCTAACAATCACCATATTTTTAGTAAACATAAATGCGTCTTTGTTAGTTCTTCTTCTTTTTAAATTACACTCTAAACACGCGACGACTAAGTTGCCATTATTATGTCCTATATCATTATTAATTCTATCAAGTGTCCATTGTTTTTTTTCGCGAACTTTTTCATATAAAATAAACATTTGTTCGGAACAATAATGACATTTCATTTCGCATTTGGTTAATAATTCAATTACTTCTTTAAATTTAATTAGTTGTTGTTCATTTAATTTTTTCTTAAGAATATCCTGTTGTTTATATCCGCATATTTTGTTTTTAATATGTGCTAAAAACATTGCAACATATTTATCTTTTTCTAATGCAGTATCTAACAATTTGTGTATAATATGTAGTTGAGTTTGATATGATAATTCGTATTCGTTTAGACCCCAAGTTTTAGTTTCGACTCTTAGTTTTGTTTCCTTTTCACAATTTATTCTTTTAATATTTTTATTTATATTTTTATTTTTTAATGGTTCATCAATAATTACTATTTTTTTTATATTGTTTTGATTAATATTTTGTTCTTCAATATTGTTTTGATTAATATTTTGTTCTTCAATATTACTCATTATGTTATATAAACAAAAATATTTAATATAAAAATCAATATAGAAATTAAATATTATATTAATATTTTAATATACTATAAAAAATGGAGTTAAAATCTATTTACCATATAATACTATAAATGAACAACAGTGCTCTACAAAGCGATTGTAATGAATTAAAAACATTAAAATATAAATCGATGATATTAAACGGAGTTCCATGGCCAGAAACTAAATCATCCACTGATCTTGCTAATTTAGATAAATTTCTTGAAAATGAAAAAATAACTAATTCTAGTGAGCCTTGGAGCAAATTAGATAAAACTGCTAAAATTAAAAAATTAGTATTATTTTCTGAAAATTACAAAAATAGTAATAATTTATCTGAAATTGAACATCAACAATTAATTTCTTTTTTTAAAGATTGTTTGGATAAAAAACGGTTACAAAGAGTTAAAGATGTTAATTATAATAAGGATACTGGAGAAATTAAAGATGTGCCTGCGTTATATTTTAATAAGCCAACAAACCATTTTACATTAAAAAATGTGGATAAGAGAGTTTCAACCTTGAGAGGACTTGCGCCTAAGAAAAAACAAGGAACTGCTAAAAATATTAAAGAAAATGATTCCGACTGCGAAGAAGATTAACATAATTTTAATTGATTAAAATATTAATTAAAATTGAATTAAGAATAGATATAAAAACAATCCTATATATTATATACTATAATGAACGAATTAATAGAAACGAATGAATTAATAGATATAACAGACCTAATTGTTCCAGAAGAAGACCCAAAATTCTTTAACGACGAAGAAGCATTAGAAATATATCAAACGTGTATTTATCTAATGGATGAATTTATGAAGGATAATCCAAAACTAATTTCGGAACCAGATTTTAATGAAATATTTGATGAAAATATTCAAGAGTTAATGCATTGTCATTTTGATTGTGATATATTTTATACTGAAGATGCTGAAGAGGAAATGGAAGAAATTATAGAACACGCAAAAACGTATGTATTCAAAGAGCAAATCCCACTTAGATCTTATCCAGATACTATTATTTTGAAGGAACCTGATTACGAATTACTTAAAAAACAAATAAATATTTTGAGAAATAAACCTCAGCCAGTTCAAAGAACAAAAGAGTGGTATGAATTTCGCCATAATTTAATAACCGCTTCAAACGCATATAAAGCATTTGAAAATTTAGCAACTCAAAATCAACTTATATATGAAAAATGTCAACCATTAAATCACAGTTTGTATATTAATGGGGATGATGATATTGATGAAGAAGATATTAAAGATGTGTCTATTAAAGATGTGTCTATTAAAGATGTGTCTATTAAAGATGTGTCTATTAAAGATGTGTCTATTAAAGATGTGTCTATTAAAGATGTGTCTATTAAAGATGTTGTTATGGTAAATATAAACGGGACTCTTCACTGGGGACAAAAATACGAACCACTATCAGTTAAATTTTATGAATACACATATGGTACAAAAATAGAAGATTTTGGTTGTATACAACACGAAACATATATGTTTCTTGGAGCATCACCAGATGGTATCAATATTGATCTTGAGTCTAAACGATATGGTCGTATGTTAGAAATTAAAAATATTGTTAATCGCGAAATTGATGGTATTCCAAAGAAAGAGTATTGGATTCAAATGCAGCTTCAAATGGAAGTTTGCGGTCTTGACGAATGCGACTTTTTAGAAACCAAATTTACAGAATATCCTGATTATAGTTCATATATGCTTGATACATTGAATGAATATTTTGAAGACGAAAATGGAATAGAAATATTAAATCCGTGTTTGTCAAAAGATAATAAAATGAAGGGACAAATTATTTACTTTCATACAAAAGAAGGAAAACCATTTTACCTATATAAACCATTAGACCTTATTCACCCAGATGATATATCTGAGTGGCGAGAAAGAAACGTTGATTATTATCAATTTAATCCAGAATTTAAATATACATATATGAAAACTATATTTTGGAAACTAGATTATGTTAGTTGTGTTTTGGTTTGTAGAAACCGCCAATGGTTTAAAGATAACGTACATGATTTAGAAAAACTATGGTCGATAGTTATAAAGGAAAGAGACAGTGGTTATGAACACAGAGCTCCTAATCGCAGACAAAAAAAAGAAAATGTAATAGATATTAATGTTAAACCTAACGATAATAAATGTTTACTACAATTTAATAAGGTAACTGGAAAAATAACTGTTATTAAACAAGACGATGAATTAAAGGACGTTGTAATAATATAAAAGCTATTAATATAGATATAGATATTGTAACCAATTTAATATAAAATATTTTCATTGGTAGGAATAGAATAATATAATTGGTTTGGCTCGGTTCTAAAATAACCAACTCTTGCGCCCGGGCTCTCTTCTGCTGGAGGTAATGGATTAATTTCATTTGATTTATTTTTTATACTATGATACAATGCTCCGCAAAATTCTGGTCTCGAACATGTTCCGTCATCTGGATTATTTCTGTAACGCAAGTTGTTAGTTATCTGTTTAAATGACGGTTCTGCAAATATAGGATAATGCCACCACATTGTGCTAGCGCTAGCATTGGAAACTTCGTTTTTTTTAATAAGGGGATAATCGTTTAATATAGCTTGATCTACAGATAAAGGATATTTTCCTTCTGTCTTAAAGCCTTCTAATTTTCTTATTAAAGGACCTAAATATAGGGCCACTGCTATTATTATTATTAAAAATATACAACTTTTAAAAAAAGTTTTTGACATAATATAATATACTGCGATATAATTTGTTTTGTAATATATTATTCATAAAATAGTTATTAAACTAACTTAAAATTAACTTAAAATTAACCCAACATACTTTATTATATTATGGAATCGAACGATATGTGTGTTACAAAAAGAAATGGCGAATTAGAAGAAATCGCATTTGATAAGATTCTCGCAAGAATTAAAAAATTAGGCTTGGAATCAGATATTCATATAAATTATCAACAGTTAGTTATGAAAGTAATTGATCAATTGTATGATAAAATATCTACTACTAAGATTGACGAATTAGCTGCCGAACAATGCGCATCGATGTCTACATTACATCCAGATTACGGAACTCTTGCAGGACGCATTATTGTTTCTAACCATCAAAAAAATACTGATGCTGAATTTTCAAATGTTATTTCTCAATTATATAGCTTTAATGATATTCATTGTAATCATAAGCCGTTGTTATCTGATGATTTATATAACTTTGTTTGTAAATATTCGTCTGAATTAAATGAAATGATTGTTCAAAATAGAGATTATCTAATTGATTATTTTGGATTTAAAACACTAGAAAAAGCATATTTGTTCAAAATCGGAAATAATATTGTTGAACGACCTCAGCATATGTGGATGCGTGTTTCTGTAGGAATTCATGGCGATTTAAAAAATGCTAACTCTCTAGAATTAATCAAAGAAACATATGATTTAATGTCGCAAAAATTCTTTACTCACGCCACACCTACGTTATTTAATGCCGGAACTATAAGACCACAAATGAGTTCCTGTTATTTATTAGCAATGGAAGAAGATAGTATCGATGGTATTTTTAATACATTAAAGGATTGTGCTAAAATTTCTAAATACTCCGGTGGAATTGGGCTACATGTTCATAATATTAGAGCTAAAGGCAGTCATATTCAAGGAACTAATGGTAAAACAGATGGATTAGTACCAATGTTACGAGTATTTAATAATACTGCTCGCTATGTAAATCAATCTGGGAAAAGGAATGGTTCCTTTGCTATTTATTTGGAACCTTGGCACTCTGATATTTTCGATTTTTTAGAAATGCGTAAAAATCACGGAGATGAAGAATTAAAAGGCCGAGATTTGTTTTATGCTTTATGGATACCAGATTTGTTTATGGAAAGAGTCAAAGAAAAGAATGGAAAATGGTCTCTATTTTGCCCCAATGAATGTCCTGGGTTAAGCGATGTTTATGGTTCACATTTTAACAATCTTTATGAAAAATACGAGCAGGATGGTAAGGCTAGAAAGACAATTAATGCTAGAGATTTATGGTTCTCCATTTTAGATGCTCAGATGGAAACAGGGACACCATATTTGCTTTATAAAGATGCAGCAAACAAAAAATCAAATCAACAGAATCTTGGAACTATTAAATCATCTAACCTTTGTACCGAAATTATACAATACTCAGACGATACTGAGAGCGCTGTTTGTAATTTAGCATCTATAGCTTTACCTTCATTTATTAATATTATAAATAACACGTTTGATTATGATAAGCTTCACAAAGTTACAAAGATAGTAACTAACAACTTGAATCGTGTTATTGATATTAACTTTTATCCGACAGAAAAAACCAAAAGAAGTAATCTAAAACATAGGCCTATTGGTATTGGAGTTCAAGGTCTAGCTGATGTGTTTATTCTTATGAATATCCCGTTTCATTCTGATGAAGCTAGAGAAGTTAATAAGTTAATTTTTGAGACTATTTATCACGCATCTTTGGAAAAAAGTAATGAACTCGTTTGTGATAGGATAGCTAAATTACAGAATAAGACAAATACAAATACAAATACAAATACAAATACAAATATATATGAAATATTTAATGAATATGAAATCGGACAATATAGAAATTCGGAACCTTGTTTTTGTGCTTACAGTTCGTTTAATGGATCTCCGGCATCTAAAGGTATTCTTCAATTTGATATGTGGTCTGTTAAACCTTCAGATCGTTATGATTGGGCTAAATTGAAACAATCGATAATAAAATATGGTCTCAGGAATTCGTTGTTAGTTGCTCCTATGCCTACTGCGTCTACATCTCAGATTCTAGGATTTAACGAATGTTTTGAACCTTTAACTAGTAATTTATACAGTCGAAGAACATTAGCTGGAGAATTTGTAGTTATAAACAAATATTTAATGAAGGAATTGATTGAACTAGGGTTATGGAATGAACAAATTAAAAATAACATTATTGCTAACAAAGGTTCAGTTCAACAGCTAACAGGTTTATCTCAACATATACGAAATAAATACAAAATTGTTTGGGAAATTCCAATGAAACATTTAATCGATATGTCTGCGGATAGAGGTGCTTTTATTTGTCAAAGTCAAAGTCTAAATTTATGGATGGAGGAACCAGTATACAGCAAACTAACATCTATGCACTTTTATGCTTGGGAAAAGGGTCTGAAAACTGGTATTTATTATTTGAGACGAAAGGCTAAACATCAGGCTCAACAGTTCACCATCGAGCCTGATATAAAAGAAATTGGAGAAGAAGATATTTGCGAAATGTGTTCTGCTTAAAATTATCTTTTATTACTACGTTTATTACTACGTTTATTAATTCTTTTTCTTTTATTACTTTTATTACTACGTTTATTACTACGTTTATTACTACGTTTATTACTACGTTTATTACTACGTTTATTACTACGTTTATCACTACGTTTATTACTACGTTTATCACTACGTTTATTACTTCTTTTAGATCCGCCTATTATTGCTGGGGTTTCTCCAGGACATTGATATCCTTCTGGAGAAATTTGTTTAATATAATTTGTTATAATAGAATTGGTTCCACATACATCTAAATTATATTTATAACTACAAAAAATTCTTAAACATACAACTACATCAACTAAAGCATCATGTAGTGCCTCTCCAGCTGGAGCATACTTAAAAAAATGAATATATGCTTCTGATAATTTGGGGCTTTTTATTTTATAAAAAAATTTAGCTTCTCCAGTTTTTTTATCTGTATAGTGTTGCTTATATTGTAAAGCACAAATCGGTGTAGTTTGTATCATCGTACATTCAAAGTTTGAATCAACCATCATATCTTGAATTTGTGGTAAATTATCTTCGACAGATAAACGCAATAGTTCGGATATAATCATTTTTCTATCGAATTGAACATTATGTCCAACAACAACGTTAGCTAATTTAATGTCATCTAAAAATTCATGTAATGCTTCTTGAATTGTAGCTCTATTTTCAATAGGAGCACTAGCTATTTTTTCTCTTGTAATATGATGAATTTTTAGACTACCTTCTGAAATAACTATATTATCAGGTATATCTATATATTTATTAAATATTTTTGCGCTTTCAGGACTTTCAGTATCATATAAAATATAACTTAATTGAATAATTGAAGGCCATTTATCTAACATAGGTTTCCATGAAGTTTTAATACCTTCGGGTTTCAATAAACTAGTATCAAACGTTTGTCGTTCAGTCCAGGTTGAACCTGGCATTTGGGGAGGTATATCGGTTGTTTCAGTATCAAATACAAGTATTTTTACCATTTATATAATCATATAAATAATTAAATAACTTATGTCTTAATTCGTATTAATTAATTAATTCGTATTAATTAAATTTGTGTAGTTAAGCAAATTCTTTACATATTCCAAAAGTTTTTCTATGCCATTTAGTAATTCCGTGTTGTTTAATTCCATCCATATGTTTTTTAGAACCATAACCTTTATTTGAATCAATTCCATAATGTTCAATTAATTCAGGGTTTAAAACGCACAAATCGTTAATATATGTATCTCTTGCTACCTTTGCTAATATAGATGCTGCCGCAATTGATGTATATTTATTATCACCGCCTTCAATCATTTGATATCTAATAGTATCCATTTTTGTTTTTGTTTTATTTAAAACTGTATAAGGTTTAAAATAATTACCATCCACTAACAATAATATGCTTTCTATCTGGAACTCGGGTATTTTTGTTAAAACGGTTTTTATACATTTATGCATTGCTGACTGTGTTGCCTGTAAAATGTTAATCTCATCAATAGTTTGTTCGTCTTCATATTCTACAGCCCAAGCAATCGCATTTTCTTTTATATATTCAGCAACTTGTTCTATTTTCTTTTTATTTTTACTATGAAATTTTTTACTATCTTTCATTTGAGAATGGTCAAAGCTATCATCTTTAGGTAAAACTACAAGTCCCGCATATACTCTACCAAACATAGGCCCTCGTCCAGCTTCATCTATCCCACATTCTATTATGCTTACATCTTCATCTAAATATTTTTTTAATGGTTGTTGGACTATTCTTTTTCTTTTTTCTTTTATTATTTCTTCAGGAACATTTTCGTTTTTTATAGCCGTTTTCTTTTTAGAGACAGGAATAATCTCTTTTACTTCATTTTCGTCGTCGTCTTCAGAATCTTCAATTATTACAGCACTGATCCAGTCATTGTTTTTCTTTTCAGACATAATTGCTTTATATAATTATTATAAGATAATAATTATTTAACTGAATCAATTTTTTTCACTATATAAATTATACAATGAAAGGCGAATTATTAATACTTTTTGTAATTTTATTATTAGCATTAATTTTATGTTCCTTTTTAGGAGGTAACTGTGGAAAAGAAGGTATGGAAAATGGTCAAACATATTATGGATCTAACGGCGCTTCTGCTCAACTCCAAACAGATTCATCTGGTAACAACAGTTTAGTTGTTACAACAAGTGACGGAACAAGCACCACATATTTAAACACTAATTCGGATATGTATACTGGACCTAATGGTGCTACTGCTACTGTAAAACAAGAAACAAATGGAACTGCCGTCCAAGTAAAAGATAGCAGTGGAAATATTGTTTTAACTTTAACTAACAATTCCAATAATGGAAATTCAACGGCTACTACACAAAATGGAACTAGTACGAATAGTTCTACTACAAATACTAATGGTACAACAAATGGTACTACAAATTATGATAATTATAATCATTATAATGGTTCATCATATCCAACTACCTTTTATGGTCCTGATGGCGGAACTGCTCGTGTAATAAAAACGGATAACAATAATACTCTAGTAATAACTAACAAAAATGGAACTACTGATATTTATTATATTGATTCTAATGACAACAATAATGTTGATACATATACAGGAAAAAATGGCGGTTCCGCAAAAATGATTACTGATAGTAATGGCAATCAAGCAGTAGAAATAACTGGCCCAAATGGTTCTAAACTAGTATATACCGGAGACAATGCGTATACATATAATAGCCAAGACGACACCATTAACCAATATGATTCTAATAATAATACAACCGGATCAGACGTTAATGCGTCCGCTTCCACTTATTATGGCCCTAATGGTGGCCAAGCAACAACCGTAACGGGTCCTGGTGGCAATACATATTCGTCTTATGATTCCTCCGCTTATTATAATTCTTTGCCTCAAGGGGTTTCTAGGTCGCAAATTCTACCAGGTGAAGAAGATTTGTATATCTTGAAGTCTCAAGTAGTGCCGCCTGTCTGTCCAGCGTGTGAAAATCCAATTATTAAATCTTCAGATAGCATGGATGTAACTAAATGTCCGCCGTGCAAACCTTGTGGTCGTTGCCCTGAGCCCCAATTTTCTTGCAAAAAAGTACCTAATTATGGTGCGGTTAATCAAGATTTTATGCCAATGCCCGTTTTAAATGACTTTTCAACATTTGGAATGTAATTGTGGGGATACTAACAAAATATAAAATTAAACAAACTTAAATATAATTTATAATATATTATCAAGCAAATGGAACCTGTTGATAATATAAAAAATGAAAACGAAGATTTAAAAGAAAAAATATTGCTTCTAGAAAAAGAAAACAAAGATTTAAAAGAGCATTTAAAAAAATACACAAATGGAGAAAATAATAAACGTTATTATGAAAAAAATAAGGAAAAAGTTAAACAACAAGGAGCCGAATATTTGAAAAAATTATCAGAAGAAAATCCAGAAAAGCTTAAAGAATATAGAAGAAATGCTTATTTAAAAAGAAAGGAAAAAATACAAAATATAAATATTATAAATTAAACAATTGTGCGTTAAACTACTTAAACATATCTATTCTTATTATATATAAATGGAAAAGGAAGAAGAAATATGGAAAACAATTGAAGACTATCCTAATTACGAAGTTAGTAGTTTTGGAAATATTAAGAACAAAACAACTAATAAAATATTAAAACCATCATTAAATTGTTCTGGATATTATAGATATACGCTAATAAATAATATTAAACAGAAAACTGTTTTGGCACATAGAATTGTAGCCCAAAATTTTATACAAAATCCTGAAAATAAACCTACCGTAAATCATAAAGATAGAAATAGAATAAATAATAACTTAGAAAATTTAGAATGGGCTACTCATCTTGAACAACATTTACATAAATCAAAATCAAAAATTATTCGTTGTGATGCATTAGATGTTACAAGAATTTGTAGTAAAACAAATATTATATTGGAATCTTATGAATCGTTAAAAAAGGCATCCGAATGGGTAATAAATAATAATTTGTCTAAAATAAAAAATAATAATTATAAAAGTGTTATGAGCAAAATATCTGCGGTAATTAACAATAAAATACATTGTAATACATCATTTGGATATAAGTGGTCAATATATAAAACGGAAATCTATGAAGATGAAATTTGGAAACAAATACCAATATATTTAACTAATAATATTAAACCTTATTATATATCTAATTATGGCAAAATTAAAATTAGAAAAACAATAAAACATAAATTTGGTATTATTAACGGATATCAAGTAGTTTCAATAACGAAAACACATTTTTATGTTCATCGTTTAGTCGCTTTAACTTTTTTAGAAAATCCAAAAAATAAAGAATTTGTTAATCATAAAGATGGTAATAAATTAAACAATTTATTAGAAAATTTAGAATGGGCTACTTGTTTAGAAAATAATATACACGCTATAGAAACTGGCCTTTCAAAAAGAAGAATAAAAGTAATACAATATGATACTAATATGAATAAAATACAAGAATTTAATTCTATTGGTGAATGCGCTAAGGCATTAAATATAGGTAGAACTTGTGTAAGTGATAATTGTAGTGGTAAATATAAATCTGCCAAATGTGGCTACATATTTAGATATGCTGAATAATTATTCCCGATGTTTCATACATTTTTTGTCAATTTGAATGCTTTGCCCCTTTTCATCCTGCGGAACTATATTTATTATACAACGCGCCTTCTTCCCATATAATGGTTCCGTGCATCCCTTTTCTTTGCCCTTTTTATTTGTTTGTGTTTTTATCTCCGAATATTTAAATACTTTTGGCTTCGCATCCACGCATCTAGATCTAAAATGCTCATATCGTTCTCTAACATCACAATATGTTAGATTTGACTTCTTTTTAAGCATTTTATTCACTAATTCGTGTAAATTAAATATATAACGCGAAAATGTGTCTCTAGACGCCATGTCTCCCATTGTTAATGGTAAATGTTTCAAATTTGTTCTTAAATTTTTACGGCACGCAGCACATGGCAATATATTTTGTAACGAAAGCACAAAATCCATATATTGTTTCTTTTGTTCTAAACTTGGATTCACAGGGTAATTAAAACTTATGGTATGTAATGCTGTCCATATAATTGGACCCCACACCGTTGTTAAGAAGCCGTCGCCCGAATAAAAATCGCCCTTTTTAAATACTCTTTGTTTCTTTGTTTTGTTATTTGATTTCCTATTTTTATGGGTCTTTGTCATTTATATATAAGTATAAAAAATAAAATATAAAGATATTTTAATGACTTATTCTTTACAAAATACACCAGTTATCGAATATGCCAAATCAACTAAAAACGTATGTATGTGTTTAGGTATATCCATATTTCTTATTATTTTATTTATGATGACGCCTCTTAATTCCTTTTTGTTATCTTCTATTTTTGGGAAAGTCATTATTATCACGCTTTTAGGATATACTATATATTACAATATTAGCCAAACTAACAAATTCTCTAATAATTTTAATATTTCTTTATTATCCGGTAATTGGGATGAACTTAAGACTAATGTTATTAGTAGTTATATATTTTCTTTGTTTTTGTTAGTTCTATTGCTTTCAATCATAAGAAATATAGTTTAATAATTAATACAATATAATTATTTGTATTAATTTTTATATTGTGATTACTATATGAGTAGAAAATTAATATATAAATTTCAAGAAAAAGATAACAAGGATTTTACTTTTAAGGTTGAAAAACATCCTACTAACAATTATTTAATTTCTACAATAAAACAGGGTGTTAACATTGTTACTAAACCAGTTTTAAAATTAAAAGCTGATCCATCTACATTTGTTATTCAAAATATTTCAAACATTTTAGATCAAGGTAATTTAGGAGATTGTGTTGCTAATGCTTTTAAATTTGCAATATCTTCCCAAACGAATAAACGTGTTCAAATATCACGACTATTTTTATATGCGATTTGTCGAATCCTGGATAACACTCCTTTAAATCAAGATAGTGGAACTACAGTTAGAACTGCTTCTTCTAGTATATTAAAGTATGGTATTATTAATGAAACAGTATATGATTATAATATTAGTTTATTTTCTAATTTACCACCGTTATCCGTTTTTAAATCAGCAACATATTTACAACATTACAAATATACGTTTATAAATCAAAATGAATTAAGTATTAAGCAATGTCTTATTATAAATAAAACACCAATTATTTTTGGATTTATGGTCTATTCAAGTTTTATGTCAACTAGTGTTACAAATACGGGTATTGTTCCAATGCCGGATTTATCAACTGAAACTCTTATGGGCGGTCATTGTACTTGTATTATAGGATACGACGATGTAACCAAAATGTTTACATGTGTTAATTCGTGGGGTACAAATTGGGGTATTAACGGAAAATTTTATATGCCGTATGCTTATTTAGTAAACTCTAATTTAGCAAGTGATTTTTGTTATTTAAGTGTTATATAAATTTGTTAGTAATAATTTCTATTAATATTTATATTTATTTAGTAATTTAATAATGATACTTTATTCGTTATAAACGCTAATGTAATTTATTCTTATTTAATATATATAATGAACTATTCAACTATTAAACCTGTTACCCAGAATGTAATTGGAGGAACTCCTTCTATAATGCAACGAGCTAGTGGTCTAATGAATTTTAAAACTTGTGCTATACTTATTGTTTCTATTTTATTAATACTTTTTGCTTATTATACATATAAAAACTATGCGGATACTAAAACGGCATTTAAGGCAAATAGAGAAAATATTCCAAAAGATCAAAATTCAAATAAAACCGCTACATTAATGCTTTTTTATGTTGATTGGTGTCCTCATTGTAAAACAGCTAAACCAGAATGGGAATCGTTAAAGTCGGAATATGACGGTAAATCAATTAATGGATATACAATTAATTTTATGGAATATAATTGCACTACTGAGTCGGATGAAGTTAGTCAATTAATGGATAAATATAATATTGAAGGATATCCTACCATTAAATTGATTAAAGATAATCAGGTGATCGAATATGATGCTAAACCAACCAAATCAACGATGGAACAATTTTTACATACTGTTCTGTAATAAAAACTCCAAGGCATCTTCTTCTCCCATTTTAATCAAATTTCTTCGTAACTCTTGGCTTCTTATTGACTCTTGTATTGAATCTAAAGTTAATGGATTTTTATTTACATAACAACGCACTGTATTATCAATATTATCCATTTTAACACTATCTCTAATATAATTCATTGAATTAATAGACATACATATAACATATTCTAATAACGACGAATCCGAGGTTACTTCTACATTAGAAAAGTTTTCGGTTTCTTTGTTAAATGAGCTTTTAATGCCTAATATTTCGTCTTTTAAAGTATGGTCTCTTAAACACTGAGTTAATGGATAATTACACATTACTCCTCCATCAATATAACAACAGTTGTCAATAATAGTTGGCATAAATATTCCAGGTAAAGAAGAAGACATTGTTAGTGCTTGTAATAAACTCAAATCGGGGTTTGTTAAATGCGATAATTCAATTGTTTGAAATTTATGTAATTCAAATGTGAAAATATGTAGATCAATTTTGGAAAATTCGTAAAATTCTTTTAAAGTAATGTTTAAGCTTAAATCCTTTGCTTCTAGCAATGGTTTAAAAATAATTTCAGCAAGTTTTTTGTCAAATAGTCCTTTATTATAGTATGAATCAAAAATCTGTTTAGGATTAACCTTAAACGCATCGTGCCATGGTCGTTCAATAATATATTTGTTTAAAGTTGCCCAGTCGTATTTTAAACATATAAAAGCACCAATAATGGAACCAATGGATGTGCCATAAATAGATTCGATGTTAGTAACATTCCAAAACCCTTCTTGTTCTAATTTTTCAAGAGATCCCAAGTATCTGAATCCTAATGGGCCTCCGCCACTAATAACTAAATGTTTTATAGTCATACTTAACAATAAAATTAATATTTAAATTTATTTTCTTGTAATGATTTAAATGGCTAATATTTTTACGTTGGAAAACTTTACAGAATTCTCAGAAAAAATAAATATTGATGATTTATACGAAAAAAAACGTCAGGTAGATCAAAACAAGTTAGAATTGTTTAAAAAGATATTAAATCGTATTCATGTAAGAATAAAAACAACGGCAAAACAAAATATAAATGAAAAATTTTGTTGGTTTGTTGTTCCCGAAATAATTATAGGTATTCCAAAGTATGATCAAGCAGGATGTATAGCATACTTATCTAATACATTGCAAGAAAATGGATTTAATGTGCGATACTTTCATCCAAACACATTATTTATTTGTTGGGACCATTGGGTTCCGTCATATGTTAGAACGGAGATTAAAAAGAAGACAGGTGTACAAATAAATGAATATGGTAAAATAATTGAAGAAAAAGGAGAAGAAGATGAAGGAGAAAAAGGCCAATCAGAACAACCAGGTTCTAATTCTATACAACAAATCAAAAACAGTAAAAAATATACCCCAATTAACTCGTATAAGCCGTCAGGTAAGTTGGTATATAGCGAAGATTTGTTAAACAAAATAGAGACAAAGATGAATTAAGGATTATATATATATATATATATATTGTAAAAAAGGACTTAAAGAACTTATTATTCTTTTTCTTTAAGTCCTTTTTACAAGTTATAAAATTAATATATATAATCTAACAAATATTTTCCAAAAAGTATTTTAGGTTTTGAAAAATGGACATTTATAAATGTCCAAAATGAGAAACCTGAATAAAGTTTTGAAAATTCATTTTCTAAAAAGACGTTTTAGACCATAATGCTCTAAAAAAGAAAAAATGTTAGAAAAATCTGTTATGATAAAATTTTATAAATTATAAAAAAGTATTTAGAAATTTAATATATTATTAATATACATGACAACGGACGACAACGTTTCTTTAGTAAAAATTAGCAATATTTTTGAATGTATAAAATGTAACTATACTACGTGTAGAAAATTTAATTTAGAATTACATAATAATAGTAAAAAACATAACTGTAGTAGTACAACAACAAATAACAACCATTCGTTAGTAAAAATTAGTAAAGTATATGAATGCAATAATTGTGATAATTTTTTTAAAGATAGAGCCGGATTATGGAGACATAAAAAGAAATGTGGTATTATTCAGTGTAAAGATGACTTAAATGATCAATCAAAACAACAACAATTAATCGAATATTTATTGAAAGAGAATTCAGAGTTTAAGCAACTTATGATAGAACAGAATAAACATATGTTAGAACTAGCCAAAAATTCGGGACATCATAATAGTCACAATACTAATAATAATACAACTAACAATAACAATTTTAATCTTAATGTCTTTTTAAATGAAACATGTAAAGATGCAATGAATATTATGGAGTTTGTTGATCAGTTGCAAGTTAGTGTTAAGGATTTGGAAGAAACTGGGAGATTAGGATACGCGGAAGGTATTTCCAAAATATTCATTAATGGTTTAAAACAAATAAATATATCAGATAGACCGATTCACTGTGCCGATTCAAAAAGAGAAATTGTTTATATTAAAAATAAGAATCAATGGACCAAAGAAGATGGCGATAAAAGTTTGCTAACAAATGCGATTAAACATGTAGCACATAAAAACATGAAACAAATTAAGGAATGGACCAAAGTAAATCCAGAATATAATGATTCCTCGTCTAAACAGAATGATAGGTACTTAAAGATTGTTAGTAATTCTATGAATGGTTTAACAGAAGAAGAAACTAACAAAAACTATAATAAAATTATTAAGAATATTACAAGGGAAACTGTTATTGATAAATAATATATATTATTGCGAAATGGACTTAAAGAAATAAATAATATATAATAAAAAAGGACTTAAAGAAATAAATAATAAAAAAGGACTTAAAGAAATAAATTATATATATATTAAAAAAGGACTTAAAGAAATATATAATAAAAAAGGACTTAAAGAAATATATAATAAAAAAGGACTTAAAGAAATATATAATAAAAAAGGACTTAAAGAAATAAATAATATATATATTAAAAAAGGACTTAAAGAAATATATATAATAAAAAATGACTTAAAGAAATAACTAATATATTAGTTTGGTTATATTATTTCCCTCCCAAAAACTCCATCGGGCATATATTATTTTTTAAAAATATACTTTTAAAAAAGTATAGCAAAATATACTTATAAAAAGTATATTTTTAAAAGTATATTTTGCTATACTTTTTCTTTACTAAGTTATAAAAAGTATATTTTTAAAAGTATATTTTGCTATACTTTTTCTAAAAGTATATATATATATGACCACAAGAAAACACAAAAATACACTTAATGTTACAAAAAAAAGTTATAACGCAGTAAGACCTAATCAAAAACAATTAAAAATATATTGTAGAGAACATGCAAACACATTTAATCAATTTGAAAAAGATTACGAAGAAAAATTTAAGGACAATTTAACAAAACATCATGAAGGTGCCGAAAAAGAATTAATAAAATTATTTAAAACACCATTTACTCCAACAAAATATAAACCACAGGACGATTATTACACATATATTAATTATCAATGGTTAAGCGATAAAACGAAAGAAATAAAATCTAAACTAAAATATTATGTCCAAGTAGATAGTTTTAGAGTCACTCAAGAAAAAGTATATTATGAATTAATTGATATAGTAAAAGAACATATTAAAACTAACACATCTCCTCAAGCCAAGGCAATTAAAAATGTCTACGAATCTCTTTATAATTTAGATGATAAGTCCGCAGAAAAATATGTACAATATTATATAGACTTAACTGACCAAAGGATTGCTAGCGGCGACATATATGACATATTGGGAGGAATGAATAAAAATGAAATAGTTTCATGGGGGTGCCCGATAGTATGGACTGTTTTAAAAGATGAAAAAAATGTTAAATATTATAGATCAACTATTTCTGCTCCACAACTAACAATTTATGATTATGAAATTTATATTGAAGATGTAAACGATGATCAAAATACAAAAAAATATAAAAAAGAATTTAAAATAAGATACTTGGAATTTATTACAAAAATGTTTGAATTATGTTTAGGTAAAGACAATGGTTTAAAAGCAATCGATGTTTGGGATTGCGAATATGACTTGCTAGGCGCATTAGGTTGCGATTCAATTAAAACAGACGATCTAGATGGATATAATATTGTTACAAAACAAGAAGCATTATCAAAATATAAGTTTGATTGGGAAAAATTAGCAAAAAAAATAGGATATAAAATTGTTCCTAATACATTTATATGCTCAAGCACAAATTATTTAAAATGTATAATGGATATATTATTAACAAATGATGCGTGGAAAAGTAATAAATGGAGATCATACTATTTATATATAAGTTTTAGACAATTAATGCGATTTCATAGCAAATGGAGAATAGATTATTTTGATTTTCATGGTAAATTTATAAAAGGCCAACCAATTCCTTATCCACAAGAAATATATCCGGTTTTTGGATTATCGTTGTGTTTTAACACGTTTTTAACAAACGAATATATAGATAGAAATAAAAAACAACAATACATTGATTATACTCATAATATGGCTGCTGATTTATTGACTATATTTAAAAGAATTATTAAACGCAATACATGGTTATCCCCAAAAACAAAAAAATACGCTTTATTGAAACTTGAACATATTAAATTAGAGGTAGGAAGTCCAAAGATTTTAAGAGAAGATCCTATATTAGATTATAGTAATAAAGAAGCGTATCAAAATATGAGACTAATCGCATATTGGAGAACAAAAAAGATGATTGAGCTAGACGGTAAATCATCTGAAGTAGATATACCTACAATAGATTGGGAAGAGTTGAAAATGGTTGGTAAACAATCATATATTGTAAATGCGTATTATACGCCAACTGAAAATTCTATTTATGTTCCTTTAGCTTATTTACAAAAACCATTTATTGATTTAGACGAAAGAGGTATTGAATATAATTTAGCACATATAGGTTATACTTTAGGACACGAAATGTCTCATTGTTTAGATGATTTAGGAAGCAAATATAACGAAAAAGGTAATTTACATAACTGGTGGACAAAACATGATCGTAATAAATTTAATGTAAAGGTAAAAAATGTAATTAAGCAATATGAACAATTTGCTGGTTATGATGGAATAAAAATGGATGCTAGTTTAAGTACAGGAGAGAATTTAGCAGATATTTCTGGTTTAGCAATTTGCGAAGAATATTTAAAGGATTTTCAAGATAATAATGACGATATTGTTCCAATTAAGGCACTTTCTTTTCATGCATTCTTTGTTTATTTAGCAATTCAAGCGCGTCAAAAAATATTCGATGAAGCGGTAAAGGCCCAATTAAAAACAAATCCCCATCCAATGGATAAATATAGAACAAATTGTCCATTGGCTCGTTTAGAATTATTTAGAAGTCTTTATAATATTAAAAAGAAGGATAAAATGTTTTGGGCATCCACGGATACTATTTGGTAATCCACCGATTTTATTAGGTAAACTAATAAATAAAACTAATTTATAAATAAATTTATATTTAGAAGTTAAGTTAAAATTTTGTTAAGTTTATTTAGACATTTGTTAAAAATTTTATTAAAAATTTTATTAGACATTTGTTAAAAATTTTATTAGAAATTTTATTTTTTTCTAAGAGTAATATATATAATGGCTCGTCGTACTCGTTCTCGTTCATCTCGTAAATCTAGATCTGCTCGCCGTTCGCGTAGTGCAGCTAAAACAATGAAGCGTGCTGCTGCTCGTGGTGCTTCTCAAGCTGCTTCGCAAGCTAAGTCTGCTGCTAAAATGGCATCCAAGGCTGCTTCTCGTGCTGCCTCCGCGGCTCGTTCTTCTTCTGCTGGACGTGCAGCCACTGCTGCTAAATCCGCATCTCAAGCGGCATCTAGGGCTGCTCAAGCCGGTCGTAGCGCAGCAGCTGCAGCATCCAGAGCCGCGCAAGCTGGTCGTATGTAAACTGGTAACTGGTAACTGGTAACTGGAAACTTTGAAACTTTGAAATAATTTATATTATTAATTAATAATATAAATGGCAAACAAAACACGTAAGAATTTTAAAAATAATAATGTTAAAAAGGCTACACAACTAAAATATCGGATGAAAACATGTAGAGCGAAAAAATATCAATCAATATATGGTTCTGCTGGAGGATCAATTAGATCAACTAGACAATTGTTTTATTAAACAGGTTTTAAATTTACAGGTTTTAAATTTACACCAATTCATAACCTTTTTCATTTACTATTCTTAATTCTTTTGTTAAGTAATATCTAGTTACAATACCTGCCATTATTAAATCTGATGCTATTTCAACTAAGAAAATATCGGCTTGTGATAATAAAACGTTAATATAAATATACCAATCAATCCATGAATAAATGGTAACTACATATACTGCTTCATACGCAAAACAATGCATATTATTATCTTTTTTTTTAGTTACGTCTTGAACCGAATTTACAACCCAAGGAGACAAAATATTATGAATAGTTGTTCTCATAATACTATTAATAGCACAAAATGTTATTACTATTGTATATTTTGAATAATTATTAATGGCAATTCCTAATACATTAAGAGACTCGTTTGGTCCAAACTTATAATAAGCCATTTGTTCACTATTTATATTGTTACTTAATATAAATAGTGAACCTACTACACATACAATCCACAACATAATCATTCTGCTAACGAATTTCTCCATTTATATAATATTATTGGTTATAAAATATCAACGAAAAATTGATTCAATTTTTTAATAAACAAAGGGGGTTATCGTGTATATTTTCTTGTTTTTTTATTTCTCTTATTACTTCTTTTTACTACTTTTTTTACCTTTTCTTTTTGTTCCTTTTCTTTTTGTTCCTTTTCTTCTTGTTCCTTTTCTTTTTCTTCTTGTTCCAGCATTCTGAATAAGACCATAAGGATTTTTATTTCCAGTAAAGTCTAAATTTTGACCATTATATAAAGAAGAATTAGACATTATACATTATATTTATATTATATTTTTACTATGGCACAAATTTATTGCGTTAAATTACTGTAGGAACTTCGGCTTCTATTTTCTTAATATCAATTTCTTGTTTTTCTATGTCTTCTTTCTTTTCATTTATGTTTTCTTCTATTATTTCTTTGATTTGTTTCACCTCAGCCGGAACAGGAACTACAGGTTCAATCATTAATTGATCAGACATTTTGGCTAAATTGTTTATTTGGCTTTGCGCTGTTTCTAATATTTTTTGTTCTACAATTGCTTCATACATTTTTAATCCATTTACATAATCCATTTCGCATGATAAATATAACTTAATTATTAATGCTCTTGTTTCTACGACAATGTCCTGTAGACCTTGTTCCGTTAATAAAGGATTAATACGAATTTGCTTTTTAATTGTTTGCGGATCAACTGTATATACAAATATTTTATTTATTATTGCTAGCAATGATTCTTGATTAATATTAGCAGTTTGAATCATTTTTTTAAGGTTTTCGGCATAATCATTAAACAATTTGTTAGTTAATGGTCCTTTATACTTTCTATCAAAGAGCGGATTAGAGCCTTGACATTTTTCCATTTTATGGTAATCTCTTAGTTTAATATCGCTAAATTTAGTTATACCTTCGGGCAAACCTTGATTACCCGTAAATACATTATAAAATATTTTTAGATCTTCTTGAAATATATGTTTAGTGGTTTCAGACATGCCTGTAAATTTACCTGTAGTATAATCATAATTATCATCATAATATAATTCCATTAACTCTGGGATTCCTGGTTCATCATTTAATGTTTTATCAGCGCCATTATCTCCAATATTAATATTACACATTTTTGGCCCTACTGAAATATTTCCGTTAGCATCGGGCTCTACAGATGTTTTGTTAGTTAACGAAGTTATACGATTATCGCAAATATTTAATTTATATATGGCTCTAGGAGTATTCACAGGTATTTTTCCTTTTTCAAATAAGGATGCTCTTACAGTGTTGCCTTCCGTGTCTTTATAAACATATATTGGATTTATAGTTGTGACAATTGCTGCAAAAAGATGAGCTATTTTTATGTAAAATTTGGCTATTCCAAGACATATACGTTTCTTTTTAATAGGATTTTGAATATCTAATTTGCTTAGATCATCTCTGTTAAAAAATATTACTTTGTCTTTGTCTAATTCATTCACTTCAACACCATTTTTTACACGCTTTGCTAAATAGGTTATTTCCATATCAGTAAAATACCGCTGAACAATATCAGAGGTTAATATAACTAATTTGTCGCAATATTCTTTTTCATATAGTTTTCTTAAGCTTTTAAAATCCATTGTTAAAATATAATAAGTTGCTATATAATCAAGAATTTGAGAAACGGATTTAGGCTTTAATTCATCGCTTTTCTGGTCTTTATTTTCAGTAGAAGTTTGATTTCCCATATACTATATATTTAATTTTATTTTTATTTTTAATATCTACCTAAAATATATTTATCTATATATATAATGAAGCTTATTACCGATTTGGCGTTTTCTGGACATTCAGCTAAAAGGAGAGTATATAATTGCGTTAATGACAATTTATTTGATTGTTATTTTAATATTAATAAAAAATGTATAAAACATGATTATGGTATTTATGTAAGAATTGGTGGCGATACATCACAACCTTACTTTTTAAATATTACTGAGGATAATAAATATGTTTATCGAAACAGCCAAAATCATACGGTTATGAATGGAAATCACCCTATTGGTAATAATTGTAATTCAATTGGTCTTGAAGTTATACACCGCAATAGTGATAACATTTTAATATCAACTTCCAAAATTATATATGATTATTTAGATGAAACCCAAAGCATTAGTACAACAAAGGGTACTGCTTATGCTCCAGGTAAATTTAATAATATATTATATATTGGCTCATATAATGCGATACATAAATATAATAAGCTTAATAATGGAAATATATTATATAATAATAATTATATATTTGAAAATGGACAGATATCATCGGCAAGCTATATTTTGTATAAAAACTAAATATAAAAAACTTAATATAAAGGAAAATCAATATTATCAAATATTAAATAAAATTGATTTAGAAATATTTTTTATAGTTTAATAAACAATAATAATGATGAACAACGAAAGAAGCAAAAAGAATAAAGATAATAAAATTGATAAAACAAAGCTTTGGAATGTGTTTGATTCCGAAATTGTTAATCCCGACAAACAAAAAGACCCATTAGAGTGTTTATACAGAACTATATGCAATAGAGAACATTGTGAAATGTGTCAATATTCTTTAGCATTTTCAGATGAAGGTTTCTTAACGTGTACAAATAATAAATGTGGAATTATTTATAAAGATATGTTAGACCAATCACCCGAATGGAGATATTACGGAGCAGACGATAATCAAAATTCGGACCCAACTAGATGTGGTATGCCTATTAATCCATTATTAGAAGAATCATCGTTTGGTTGTAAAGTGTTATGTATGGGTAAATCGTCTTACGAAATGAGAAAAATCAGACGATATACCGAGTGGCAATCTATGCCATATAAAGAAAAGGCACAATACGACGATTTTCAACGCATTACCATTTTTGCGAATAACGCAGGAATATCTAAAAAGATTATAGATGATGCTATCCGATATCATAAAAAGATTTCCGAATATGAACAGCATTTTAGAGGAGATAATAAAGATGGATTAATGGCTGCTTCAATTTATATATCGTGTAGAATTAACAATTATCCGAGAACAGCTAAGGAGCTAGCAACTGTATTTAATTTGGATGTTACTAGCGCAACTCAAGGATGTAAAAATGCCCAAACGATTATTAATGTTTTGGAAAAAGATATGGATAATAAAGATAAGACATCGTTTTGTAAAACTAAACCAGAGGATTTTATTGAGAGATACTGTAGCAAACTTAATATCAATTCTGAACTTACAAAGCTGTGTCAGTTTATTGCTATTAAAATTGAGAAAAAGAATTTAATGCCTGAAAATACACCTCATTCAATTGCTGCTGGAATTGTATACTTTATATCGCAACTTTGTAAATTGAATGTGTCTAAGCGCGATGTTAAAAATATTAGTGAAATTTCAGAGGTTACTATTAATAAATGCTTTAAAAAACTTGAAAAAATGACAATCGAATTAGTTCCATCAGTAGTATTAAATAAATATTCTCCTCTTACAAATATATCTATAACTGGTTAACTATAATGGATTTATTCGCCTTTCTCTTTGACTCAATAATTTTTCATTAGTTAATTTTTCATTTGTTTTTGTAAAACAACAACAATAATATAATATACAATTAAACATTTTATATTATCATATTACGGCAGTATCTTTAATATATTATTTATTATAACTTACGTAATTATAATAAGAATACATATTTATAATAATTTATATAACAATTCGTAATCTTATTGATATAAAAATAGAACATTATTAATATTATGACAAGTGTTTTAATTCCTAAGTTTGTATTTATTGTTCCTTATAGAAATAGACCCCAACATAAATTCTTTTTTTCAAATTATATTAGTTCAATATTAATAGATAATAACGACTATGAGATTTATTTTTCACATCAATGTGACGCTCGTTCGTTTAATAGAGGTGGCGCTAAAAACATAGGATTTTTAGCAATAAAAAATAAATATCCTAATGGGTATAAAGATATTACATTTGTGTTTAATGATGTGGATACAATACCATTTACCAATTTATTTGATTACGAAACTGTGCCTGGTATTGTTAAACATTTTTATGGGTTTAAATACGCATTAGGTGGAATAGTTTCAATAAAAGGTTCTGATTTTGAAGCAACAAATGGATATCCTAATTTCTGGGGATGGGGTATGGAAGATAATGTATTACAAACAAGATGTGAAAAAATAGGATTAACGATTGATAGAAGTCAGTTTTTCCCAATAGGAAATCCCAATATTTTACAACTATTTGACGGAGTTACGCGTATAATCAACCGAAAAGACCCTTGGAGAGCTTATCATGATGACGGGGTCGATGGAATAAGAAATATTCATAAATTAAATTATACAATTGATAGCGAATCGTTAAATCCATTGGATAATATACATGTAATTTCTTCAAATAAAATATTCATTATTAATATTTCTACATTTATGACGGGGACTGTATTTGAAAAAGAGGATTATTATAATTATGATTTAAGAGAACCCCCTAGAAAAATTATACATCCTGATAGAATTGGAACTAAAAAAGTTGAGGCTCTTACCGATGATTGGTCTAATATTCCATTTTATCCTACTTCGGAAAAGAAAAAAGAAATGATCAAACAATATGGCGAAAAAACTGCCAATGAAATAATTAAATATAGTTATGAAAACTCAACAGATCCAACAAAAGAAGTGTTACCTCCGTCTATACCTCCACAAGTTCATCAACAACAAAATATGAATGTTTATCAACAACAACTAACACAAATACGTCAATACAATGAATCAATGATGCGAGCAAATTCGAATCAAAGAATGATACCACCAAATGTGAATAAATTCTCTCCTGCATATAGTAGAATTATAGCAGCAAGACCAAAGGCTACGGCTTCGGCAAATATAAAATTAGGTGGCGTATACTTTTTATAACGCAGTAAAGAAAAGTATAACAAAAATGTAACAAAAATGTAACAAAAGTATTATAAACGTATTTAATTAAAAAAGTATTTAAAATAAACTTATAAATATGTTATAATGTCAATAAATAGTATCGCTGATATTAAAAATATATTTTATATTAATTTAGAACATAGAACTGATCGTAAAGAACGCGTTGAATCAGAATTACTTAAGATAGGATTTAAAGAAGCTCAACGATTCAACGCAATAAAAATGGACAATGGTGCTATTGGTTGTAGTATGAGCCATTTGCGCATATTACAAGATGCGCAAAAAAATAATTTAGATCATATATTAATTGTTGAAGATGATATAACATTTTTAGATCCAGAATTATTTAAAAATCAATTAAACACATTTTTTGAAACGCATAAAAATGATTGGGATGTAATATTGTTAGCTGGTAATAATATGCCTCCATATAAAAATATAGACGATACATGTATACAAGTATCTAGATGTCAAACAACCACAGGATATATTGTGAATGGGCACTATATAAATACTTTATTACAAAATGTTAAAATTGGTTTAACGCATTTAATAAATAAACCGACTGAACACTCAAAATATGCTATAGATAAGTATTGGTTTATTTTACAACAAGTTTATAAATGGTATTTAATTATTCCTTTAACGGTGGTTCAAAGAGAAGATTATAGTGATATTGAAAAACGCGTTACTAATTTTGAAAAATATATGCTGGATGTAGATAAAGAACAAATGATGAAAGCAATAAATAAAAAACTTAGTTAAAAGGAATCTTGACCCAGTCTTCCTCAAATAAGTCTGTTACATCCTTTTTTACCTCTGGCATAAACCAATGTTCTGGATAACATACTATTTTTTCAGGATTATCATTTAAATATGCTCCCCACCAACTAAATGTGCTATTCGCTATTATATTGTGATTACATAAACTCATTAACAACATTTGTTCCCAATCTTCTAACAATGGATTTGCTCTTTCAAACTGTATCAAAGGAAAAAGGAATTGTAAATTTTTTATATTATTTTCTACCTCGTTTAAATCTTCTACCTCACAAAAATATAAACAAGTTATAACATTTAAATTATTATCATTTGTTTCATTAACATTTAATTCGGATAAAATATGCGTTATTGCATTACTGTAATATTTCTCTTCTAAAATAGGATAAATATTGGGATACTTTTTATAATCTCCTAATCTAAAATGTAACGAAATTAAAATTTTGTTAGTAAACAAGTTAGTAAACAAGTTAGTAAACCTTTGTTTAATAATCATTTGTTTAAAATCTATTTTAATCAGTTTACAAATTTGTTTCTTATATTTATTAAAATATAATGGACTTTGAAAGTAACCAACTAACAAATTCGACATATTCTTTTCTAAATTTTCGGGTAATTCATTATAATTAAAACTGGGTTCGTTAATAAACATTAATGGTGGAATATAATGCATATCTTTTAAAAATGGTTTTAAACATGATAAAAAAGTGTTCCAATATGTATATCTTATTGTTGACCCGCTATTTAATTGGTTATTATTCAAAAAGAAAAAAGCTTTTGAATATTTTAATGCGTAAGCAATGGTTGTAAATATTTGGAATAATTGGTTTCCTAAGCCTCCTGCTAATTTACACGATATCATATATTATATATTCCAAAATATTTAATATATTATTTTTACAAGTTATAATATTTAATACGTTATATAATTTTGCTATACTTTTTATAACGTAGTAAATAAAAGTATATTTTGCTATACTTTTCTTAAAAGTATAAAAAATTGAAACTATTTTATTATATACAATATTAGTTATCTTTAATAATACAAAATGAATAACAATCTTTACAAAAATAATCTTTACGAAAACAAATTAAGTGATAATAAGATTTACGATCTTATTAATAAAATTTTTAGACCTTTGTCGTCTAAAGATAAATGGCATATCAAATCATTAATTGAACACGGTAAAAATATTAAACAAACGTTGATATTAATCTCTGAAATAGTTACCAATGAATTTATAAGAATGAAATGTGTTGCTGACGAAAATAGACAAGACTTTATTGCTACAAAAATACTAAAATTCATTCGCCAAAGAACAATGATAACTGACAACACACGAATAGTTGATATTGGCGGAGGAAATGGTAATGTATTACAGCAAATGAATTTTATGTTGGGATTTACAGAACAAAAAGAGAATTTTATTTGTGTTGAAACAAAAACAGATTGGGTAGAAACATATGACTACAGTAATAAGAATATTTCTTATATGTTTTGGGATAACAAATCTTTACAAATAGAAGATAATAGCATTGATACGATTTTGTGTATGGTGTCTTTACATCACATGACAGACGCAACTATCGAAACAACAATTAAAGAAATTAGTCGAATATTGAAACCAGGTGGTATGCTTCTTGTAAAAGAGCACGATGCTAACGAAATGTCAAAAAAATTTATTGTATTCGAACATTACTTGTATCATATTATGGACTCCGCATACCAACATAAAGTTATTGAACCTGACGCTTATTTTGAGAACTGTGTTGATAATTTTAAGAGCATACGCGAATGGCGTGGATTAATTGAGAATATTGGTGGACTAAATTGGAAGACAACGACGAATAGATTTTTAGATGGCCCTTTTGTAAATGACAGCAAAAATGCTTCCAATTTATATTGGGAAGTATATACTAAATAAATAATTACATTTTTCTAAAAATCTTCTGTAAAATTAAAATCATTGCTTGTTTTTGTTTTATCTGCGAGAGCATATGCGTCTATTTTTTTTTCGAACATGTTCGTTTTTGATTCAAGACTAATTAATTCCATAAAAGGGAAAGAATTTAACACATTATAAATCTTTTTGTAACCAAGCTGAACAGCCAATCTATCCGCCACAAATTGAATATATTGCGTCATCAATTCGCTATTCATCCCAATTAAGCGACATGGTAGTGCCTCGCAAATAAACTCAATTTCAATTTCAACTGCTTCTTTGATGATCTCGTGAATGCGCGCTTTGTCAATCTTTTTAATCAATTTCGAATATAACAATATAGCAAATTCACAGTGAAGAGCTTCGTCACGTGATATAAGTTCGTTACTAAATGTTAGACCAGGCAATAGGCCGCGTTTCTTTAACCAAAAAATACTACAAAACGCACCACTAAAGAAAATCCCCTCAACACAAGCAAATGCTACTAACCGCGTGGCAAAACTGGAACGATTATCGTGAATCCATTTTTGCGCCCAATCTGACTTCTTTTTAATACACGGGAAATTGGTAATTGCATTAAACAACTTATCCTTTTCTTCCTTATTTTTTATATAGGTTTCGATTAAATTGCTATATGTATGACTATGAATATTTTCCATAGCAATTTGAAACCCGTAAAATGCTCTTGCTTCGGAAACTTGAACATCACTCATAAAACGCTGAGCCAAATTTTCCAATACTATTCCGTCGGAAGCGGCAAAAAATGCTAAAATCATAGAAATAAATGTTTGTTCATCTTTATTAAGACCTTCCCAGTGAGTTAAATCCTTAGATAGATCTATTTCTTCTGGTCTCCAAAAGCAATCGACTTGTTTTTGATACATTTCCCATATATCCTGATGCTTAATTGGGAACATCACAAATCTATTATCGTCTGGAGCTAACAAAGGTTCTAAATTGTTCTTTGACATCCTATATATTCTATATATACTATATTTATAGATTTTATATGTATTTCTTATAGTATTTATTTTTATAGTATTTATTTTTATAGTATTATTTTTTATAATATAGTATTTTTATAATATAGTATTTTTATAAAAAATTAATAACAAGTTAGTTTAGAATGAACTTCCAGTTAGCCGAAAGGGATTTACATTTAATACAAATTGAACAAGAAATAATGAGTAAAAAGAAATTGTTAATAAAAAAGAAAAAGGATTTAGATAAAAAACAAAAATTAAATCAATATCTTGATGGGGTGAATCGCGATTATACAAAATATTACGATCATATCGTTGGAGAAAAACAACAACAACACAAGGCTTTAATGCTACTTAAGGAATATATGGATGACCTTATGAAGACGGAGAATTTAGTGGATGACCAATTAAGAATTGTGAAGCACGAACAAAACGAAATTATCGGAGAAATTGACAAAGTTAAGATAGAATTAGATGAATTGATACAATAAACTTATTGTAATAAATTTAGTGTTAACTTTTAAAAAATAAAATACTAATATATAAATGGCAACAAACGTTATTCAAGAAATATTAAAAAACGGAACAGCTATAAACGATAATTTAGGTAAAAAAATAGGACTATTAAACGAAAGAAATAGCAAATTTAATAACGATTTGTTAAAAAAATTAAATGAAATAATTTCTGCTATATCCGCGTTTAAAAACACCAACATTCAAGGATTAACTGATACAAAAAATAAACTTACTGAAGTATCTAATGAATTAGAAACTACTAAAGCGACTTTAAATCAAAACCAACAACAGTTACAAACAGTTCAGGCTAATTTATCAGCAGCACAAAACGAGCTTCAAACAGCTAACACAACAAAAAATGAATTGGAACAAAAAGACAAAGAATTAAATGACAAGTTAACGCAATTAGAAACGACTTATAATAATAAAATTTCAGGAATACGTGATGAAATGTCAAAAAAATCTACTGCAGAAAAAAATACAATGCAGCAAGACTTTAATAATCAAATTACTACCATTAACAATGAAAAGGCCCAATTACAACAAGCAATCGAAAATGCTAAACTAGCCCAAACAGAAGCTGTTAATAATTTGTCCTCGTTACAAAAAGATCAAGAAAATCTTATTGTTAGTTTAGGAAATATTAATAGTTTTTTAACTAAACAGCTTGAATTAATTGATTCAATTAATGTTAATAGTCCTAATATTGAAGAATATACCTCTTTATTAGATACCATTCAAACTGGATTAGGGGGAGTTATATCAAATATTAATCAAGCGGTTTCTGAGCCTGTTAATTCAGATACTCTCGTATATGATAAATTTATATCATTAACGCCAGATCAACAAGAAGCCGTGTTACAAACTTTATCTTTTAATGATAAAACATATATAGAAAACAATATAAATACCACAGACGTTGTAGTCAAACGAAATATTAGAAATATGTTAAAAAGATATCGAGGAGAACTATTAAAAGGTGGAAAAGGAAAAGGAAAAAGAAATAAAAAACGAAAAACAATGAAAAAGAGGAGCAAAAAAACTCGTAAACTTTTTAAAGGTGGTTATGTTTACAGTTCCAGTAAAGAGTTAGACAAAGCGAGTTCAATAATTAGCGCTTCATCTAAAACGAATTCTAAATCTAATTCTAAATCTAATAAAAAGACTCACAAAAGAAGTAGTAAACAATAATTACCGTTTTAGTTCCTTTAACATACCTTTTAATCCAGGTAAATTGTTACACGTTTGTGGCCATTTACCATAAATTTCTCTTGAATTTATAGACGCATTTAAACAACGATGTTTTATAATGGTTTGTCTTTCCGAAAAAACCTTTTTCCATTTTCTCTGAATTATTCTTAACCAAACGGTTTTTAAAATAGCAATTGCTTCTTGTGTAGGAAGAATAATGTATTCCCCGATTTCAGGTTTAATATAGTTTGATTTTGAAATTATATTATGATAATTTCTAATTGTTGGATGATATTTTAAATTATTATATAAGGGAAATGAATTATAATAATGGTCTTTTAAAAACTTTAATACATCATTCATGTAATAATCGTCTAATTCATTATCAAACGATTCAGATGTTAATGATTTACCTGTTTTAAAATCAAATCTGTCATAAACTATATAATGAGTTTCAATAAACAGATCACTGTATATATCTTTACCATGAATTGATGGATGATGTAGTTCGCATAACATTAAATAGTGTTTATTTTTTTCATTAGTACTCATTATAAAATTTGATTTAATCGTATTATTATTTTTTCAATCAATTTTTTTTAAAAGAATATATATATATAATATGAGTTTTGCAAGCGAAGCGTCGAAATTATTAACTAACAAATATTTTTTGTATTTTATTGTATTTTTGTCGGCAACAAATGTTTTGGGTTATTTAGTAACTCACAAATTAAATGCGGTTGCGTTCTTTGCTTTAGTTAGTTTACTATCTTATCAGTTTAGTAAAAATATGGCGGTTGTTTTGTTAATTTCGATAATTGCTACCAATTTTATGATGTCAAATAAAATGTTACGAGAAGGTATGGATAACACGACTACTACACCTACTGATACTTCTACTGCGACAGATATGGCTAATAAAATTGCAGCTGCTTTAGACAACGTTGATGCCAAAGATCCAGAAATAGCTGCTAACTTGCCAGTTGTCCAAAGTTCTTCAAGTGTGGATGCGGTTAATGCAAAAAAATTAGAAAACCCTGTTAGAAATTCATTATCTGATAATAAGAATGTAGATTTAAATAATCCAGATCTAAATAACCAAACTTCAGAACCCGCTCCTGAAGGTTTTGGGGAAAAAATGTCAAATAATAAAAAGGGTAAAAAAGAGGAGCATTTTGGCCCACGTTTAGATTATGCAGCAACGATTGAACAATCGTATCAAAATTTAGATTCATTGTTAGGTTCTGATTCTATTAAGCAACTAACAGGAGATACCCAAAAACTAATGCAACAACAGCAAAATTTATTTAATACAATGAACCAAATGGTTCCTGTTTTAGAAGGAGCGCAAAATATGTTAAAGGGATTTGATATGAGTAGTTTGACAAAATCATTAGGAGGTATGGGTGCTTTAGCAACTGCTCCTACAGCCGTTACTAAATAAGCATTACTAAATAAGCCTATAATTAATAAGCCTATAATTAATAAGCCTATAATTAATAAGCCTATAATTAATATATTTTTAATAATACAATATATTAATGAAAAAGTGTCCTCCTGGAGTTATTTGCGTTGAAAACATAACCTTATTTTTACTTTTAATAATAATTTTTGTATTAGGATTGTTTATTTATTCAAATTCAAAACAAAATATTATAGTAAATGATCGTAACAATATTACAATTCACGATAAAAAAGAATCAAGCAATTCAAGCATATTTTCAAGATTTTTACCAAGTTGGCCTTATACTAATGATGTATTATTGAATCCATATTCAGCGCCTTATAGTGATGAACGTTATTTAGTTCCAGAATTAAATTATCAACCATCTATGACTAGAGCAATTCCAATTAATATGTCAACTAACATTGGATCTGTTAATACAGAGTATCGTCAAATGGGCATAATTACACCATTAAACGGAAGTTCCAAGGATAATATTTTATCTTTAATGGGTCGGCCATTATTTACGAATAGAGATAAATGGCAATATTATACAATTTCAAATCAGCATAATAATGTTAAGCTTCCAATTTCATTTAAAGGCCGGAGCGCATTAACCGATTATGGAGTAGATAAAATATTTGACGGAGACACGGTTTATGTGGAGGGATATAATGATGCTTTTAGAGTAACTGTGTATGAAAATGATACTATTAAATATCTGCCATTTGTTTAAGCTATTTGTTTAAGCCAAAGTGGTAACTATTACCAATTTGTAAAACATTATAGTTTTATTTTGTTACTATTAATGGTAACAACCTTTTAAACTAACAAAATCAACAAAAACGTCCGGCGTGATAGAGTTTAAGCCATTCGTTTAAGCCATTCGTTTAAGAAGACCAGTTTCGAAGTGTCCTATTACGTAAATTAAATTGTTTAGTATTGTGTTTATTATTACAAATGGAATTGGTATGATTTAAAACCTTTTTGCCCTTTTTGAAATTTTTTCTGGTTTGTTTGTTAGTATTGTTAATAGTTTTTTGTAAACGAGCTTTAGTTAATTTCATATTTATATTTATATTTAGAAAAGGTTTTAATAAAACCATTTTAAGAAAAATAAAACAGACTTCCTTAATTAGTTTTACAATTTTGTTATAACTTTTTCTAAAAGTATATTAATTAGTTTTTCTAAAAGTATATTAATTAGTTTTTTAGTTTTGCTTTACTACGTTATAACTTTTTCTAAAAGTATATTAATTAGTTTTTATTAAAAGTATAATATAAATGAGTTGTCCAACAGCTACTGCCCCAATAGATATAAGTATGTCAAATATAACCGGAAAATGTGATTATAAATGTTCTTATAGCTTTAGTTACAATAACAGCTCATGTGTCGCAACAAATAGAGGAGATTATTTATCGCTTTCGTATGATAAATCTTCTTCGCCACCAGTATTATATAATTCATCTGGATATGATGTTCAAGAGATAAGACTATATATACCATCATTACACTCTTATAATAATTCAAAGACAGATGGCGAATTGATAATTGTTCACTCATCAAATACAGGAGCAAAGCCTTTGTTAGTTTGTATTCCAATTAAAAGCAATAATACATCAAGCATTAGTGCTTTGTTTTTTAAAACAGTAGTTGATACGGTTGCTGACAGCGCCCCTTCAAATGGCGAATCCACAACCGTAAATATTCCAAAATACAATTTATCAGCAATAGTCCCTAAAAAGCCGTTTTTTTCTTATTCAGCAACAGAACCATATCAGCCGTGCTCTTCGGATGTAGAATATATAGTGTTTGATTTGTTACAAGCACATTTAGATATGATGCCAGAAACACTAACAAAACTTGAATTAATCATACAGAGTAATCCATATGATATAAAAACAGGTCCTAGTTTGTTTTATAATGAAAAAGGTCCAGGAAAAGGTTCAGCAGGAAACGACATATATATTGATTGCCAACCTGTAGGCGAATCAGATGAAACTACTGACGTAGTAACTGATACAGGAGGATCGTCAGCAATATCTTTTGGGGATTGGTTAAATAGTCCAATAGTAAAGTTGGTATTGGGTTCATTGTTATTTATAATAATACTATATGGAATAAATAATTTATTAAAATTATTTAAACCTATTAAAGGCGGATCTTTAGAAGCAGCGACTGGTGGACTAACTGGTGGACTAACTGGTGGACTAACTGGTGGACTAACTGGTGGACTAACTGGTGGACTAACTGGTGGACTATCCTCTATTATATCAAAAGGAGGTGGTATAAAATTATTTAGAAAATAATAATTAACGTTTTTTATGTTTTTTACGGGTATTTCGTCTGCGTCTTCTAGTGCCGTATTTATATTTTTTAGAACGACGTTTTCTTTTACCTCCACTAAAATCGTTGGCCTCAGCAGTAGTTAGAGGAGCAGCAAGAGTTACATGTATAAATGTAAATATTGGTTTAGAACCAGTTACATCACAAGCTAAAAAGCCACATTCTTTAATACTTGTTATGTCATTATATATATCATTTCCGCTATTTCCTAAAGGCATTGGGTCTAATTCAGTACCTCCTGTGCCGACAATATATTGTTTAATTTCCATAATACCAGTATTAACTGGTAAATGAATTGTTCCTTCTTGATACAAATGTAAATCCGAACATAAATAATAAAAATTTGGTATTAATTCAGATTTACATAAATCATATATTTGGCTTAATACAACTTTAAAATCTTCAATATCGGTAAATATTTTATCTATTCCGTTTTTTAATTTTAATTGCTGAATGGGGTGATGTCCTGCTATTATAATATTAGAATAGTTTCCTGATGATATCGCCGCTTGAATTAGTTTAAATTGATACGCGCGTAACATATCAATTGTTGTGGTTTCTTCGCTTGGTAATTCAAGTGGTTTTAATTCAGCAAATTTTTGATAACACGCTAAATACTTATTTGAATCTTTTGTTTTTTCATATATACTGGTATCAACCATTAATAATAATGTATTATTTGCTAGGTTTACAGATTTAAAAAAATTATAACTGATATTAGGTAACTTATTGATAGTTTCGATTTGTTTAGTTACTATTTCACATCGTCTATTTTCTTCTCTACGAGAAACATCAGGATCATCAACAAATAAATTTTTTTTGTCTTCGTCAAATCTTTCTAAATCGTGATTTCCTAATATAGTATAAATTGATATATTTTTTGGAAGTAATTGAAACCCATAATCAATATCATTTAACACAATTATTTTCTTTTTTTCAATAACTGGTTCTATTTCTTCATCAACTTTTTCTTTTTTTTTAATAATTGGTTCGCCATCAACTATTTCTGTCTTTTTATCTTTATCTTTATTTTTATCTTTATTTTTATCTTTTTCCTTTTCTTTTTTCTTTTCTTTCTGTGGATAATAATTGTCTCCAGTAACGACAATAAAATCTTGTTTAAAATCTGAAACATATTCATTTAATTTGCTCATTACCTTTTCAAGACATCCTTCCTTGTTTATATTATTCCAACACCCAAATTGAATGAAATTTGTTGGTTCGTCAGTTGTAGCCTTTTCCATATTATAATATGAAAATATTAAAAAATTGAAATTATGTTATAAATTCAATTATATCATAATAATATAACAAAAAAAATGAATATTAATAATATAAAAAATAATATGTTAAATGTTCCTGTAATTTATTGTAAAATTTGTTATAAGTTATGTAATTGTATAGAAGAGCATAATAGTCATATTTCGACACAAGAACATATAAAAAATAAAATTAATTTTATAAATACGATAAATTGTTTAACTTATACGCAACTAAATGAAAAACACGAAACTGATAATATTGAAAAAATAATAGAAATGAATGAAATAGTAAAAGGACTACAAATAGATTATGAAATTGAGTTATGTAAAAAAAAAGGATTTCTTGTATATTTTGATCCGGATTTACACAATTATAAATATGATATTGAGTTCTTAGAAAAATATGTAAAATATTTTAATGAAAAAACATTATTGCAAACACAAACGTTAACAGCGAAATTTTGTATTATATATATTATGGATATGGATATAAATAATGGAAGCGAAGATTCGTATTTGTTTGATATTCCGTATATATTATCGTATCAGACACATATTACCAAAGAAGAAATGTACGAAGCATATAAAAAATATTATAAATATAATGTGTTTGAATTGTATAGAGAAAGGGGGTCTAAATAATATATTATATTTTTTTAACTTAAAGGCGCGGTCTTTAAGTCATTTTCATATATTATTTAATTAAGCACTTAAAGAAGACGCCTCGTGTGTATCATCTAATGTGGGGGAAAACGAAGCCTTAACATATTCCGTGTTGAATTTTTGGGTTGTCATGTTTTTAACGACCTCTTGTTCTAAAGTATACGGAAATTGATGAGCTGGCGTAAATGGGCTCCACTTTTTTTGTTCTGTTGGATAGTATTGTTCTAAACCAGCCATACCTGTTTTAACGGAAGCCGACTTTATCATCTGATAAGCAACTAACAAAGCTAATACACCTAAAATTGGGGTTGAATATGCGAATAACATTAATGCTACTATAACTACAACTATCTTTCCAATTGATGAATCAATTAGTCCAGCAGCGCCTTCTGGCATTTTGTATCCCATCACTAAATAAACAACGAATAATACAGATAATACTAGTTGTGGCATGTTTTTCTTGTCAAATAAAGTACTTAAATAGTCCATCTTATATATTATACTTTTAAAAAAATATACTTTTCTAAATGTTACATAAAAACTATCTAAAAACATTGTGCTAAATAATGTAACAAACTAATGAATTATTATAAAAAGAATAACAATAAGAATGCTAAGGCTGAGCCCATTGTATGGCCTTCATTACAAAATTCATATTTAGGCAATAAAGGATATACTATACTTAAATCTGAATTATCTATTAAGCATCAACTTGCTTTAAAGGAAATGCTAATGGTTAAACCATTTGTTCCCGGTTCGCCTGTTCAAGTTCAAAAAACATATCCAGTTTACCGAGAATCCGATAAAAAAATATACATTCCTCGATATTTTGGAGAAGAGCTCTTTAAAAAAGCAAACGAAAATAAAATTCCCGAGGGCGATGATATTAACCTCACGTTTCAAGGTGTATTGCGCGATTATCAGATACCTATAGTGGATAAATTTATATCATATGTTAAAAATAAAAACACATTAGGAGGATTACTAGAACTGCCTTGTGCGTGGGGTAAAACTTCGGCATCATTATATATATGTTCTCAATTAAAGAAAAAAACATTAGTAATAGTTCATAAAGAATTTTTATTGAATCAATGGATTGAGCGAATTCATCAATTTTTACCTTCAGCTAAAATCGGTAAGATCCAAGGTCCGGTTATTGATATTGATAATAAAGATATTGTATTGTGTATGTTACAAAGTTTAGTACTTAAAGAATATCCTATCTCCATGTTTGATAGTTTTGGATTCACTATTATTGATGAAGTTCATCACATTTCCAGCGAATCATTTTCAAATGCACTTTTTAAAGTAGTAACAAAATATATGCTTGGATTAAGTGCTACAATGAATCGTAAGGATGGGACTACTAAAGTATTTAAAATGTTCTTAGGAGAGGTTGTACATAAAGTGGAAAGAAAGGATGAACATAATGTTCAAATAAGAGCAATAACATTTAAAACAAATGACGAAGAGTTTAACGAAACAGTGCTAGATTATAAAGGCAATCCCCAAATAAGCACAATGATTAGTAAGTTATGTAAATATAATAGAAGAACCGAATTCATTATTAAAGTTTTGGTTGATTTTATAGAAGTTGATAGCGTTGAAAAAAATGTTATTGAAAAACATAAACAAGATATGAATTTAATTAATCCAAATTGTGATATATGTAAAAAAAAAGAAAATTATTTAATAAAAAATAGTTGTTGCGGTATTGTTAAATATTGTCTTCCTTGTGTGCAGGATATTGAACATAAATCAGAAACAAATATTTCATATTATATTGATTCAAACGGCAAAGAAAAATCATCTAAAGAAAGACCAAAATGTCCTCATTGTAAAAAAGTATTAAAATACGAACAAAATTATATTGAAAATCCTTATGTAAAACCATTAGAACAAGTACATACGCTTATTTTATCACATAATTTAAATGTATTACATTATATTTATACCAAAATGGTATGTAAAAATATAGCGTCTGTTGGGTATTATGTTGGCGGTATGAGTGAACATGAATTAAAAAAATCAGAAAAAAAACAGGTTATATTAGCCAGTTTTTCTATGGCTAGCGAAGCTCTTGATATTCCAAGCCTAAATGCTGAATTTTTAATAACACCTAAAACAGATATTGTTCAAAGTGTCGGAAGAGTACTTAGAGCAAAACACGCATTTTCTGACCCTATAATTTACGATATTAAAGATAATCACAACGTTTTTGAAAAACAATGGTTAAAAAGAAAAGCATATTATAAAAAACAAAATTATAATATAATTGAATGTGATATATATAATTATAGTAAAAATTTTTCAAACTGGAAAATTGCGAATAGTAGTTGTAAAAATAATTTATCAGATAACGATGATGGCGACGACATAAATGGAACAAAAGGCGTTTGTTTGTTAAAGATTAAATCGTAATTATTATTTCTTTATATCTATTATATTTCCTTTTCTATCATATATCCAAATTTCATAATCATAACCTAAATCTTTCGTGGATTGTTGTTTTAATAAAATTATATCATAATTTACGGTAATAGTATATTGTGATTTAACTTCTATACATAGATTTCTGCTAGGAACATAAATATCAATAAAATGACGTCTTTTTTTATTATTATCGCAATAAAATACGATGGGGGTTTTTGTTTTACAAGTAACTATGTCTTCTTCATCAATATTATCATTTAATAGTTCGCGTATTGCAAAATGTTCAAATCCTTGGTAATTAACAATTTTACCTGAAGGCATAACATATTCTTTTAATTTATAACAGCTTTTTTGTTGTTTTGTCAATACATCTGGATTTTGTAAACAATTTTCAACCCCATATTTTACTAAATTTGTTTTTATTAATTTATTATATATTTCTTTATTTTGTAATGGAAATTCAACACCATATTTTACTAAATTAGTTTGTTTCATTTTATTTATACAATTAATATTTTTGCCTGGATTTTCAACTCCATATTTTTCTAAATTAGTTTGTTTAATTTTATTTTTAATTTCTATATTTTGTGAAATATGTTTAACTCCATATTTTTCTAAAATTGTACTATCCATTTTATCTTTTATTTGTTTATTGTGAATTAAAAATTCAACACCATATTTTTTTAAATTTGTTATTTTCATTTTATCTTTAACCTCTTGTGTTTTTGATGGATTATCTACCCCATATTTTTTTATAAATCCTTGTTTGATTTTTTGTTTTATTTCTATAGATTGTGATGGATGTTCTACCCCATATTTTTTTACCATAGTTTCTTTTTGTTTTGATAAAGAATTTATTGTAATACATTTTTTACATAACGAATTTTTAGTTTTAATCATATATCCAAGGCATTTTTCTGTTTTGACTAAACATTGTTTACATGTTAATATTATTTTTGAGTTGGATTTTAGGTGTAAATTTGTATAATCAACCAACAATAGCACGTCGTATGATCCAGATCCAACAAAATGGAATGTAACATATGAACCACAACAAAGTAAAAAAACTAAAATTCAGAAACCTGATAATTGTATTAACCCAATTAATACACTAACAACTCCAAGTAGTCGCAGTTCATCAGAAAAAAGTATAGCGGATGATACAGAGGATGAATCATATGAGGAATCGGAAGAAGAAGATGATGGATTAGATGGGGGATTAAAAGGTGGCGTTAAACCCGTAGTAAAAGGGGGTGTTTGTTTTCTAAAATTTAAAAAATAGCATGTAAATTATTTATTTTGTTGTCTGACCATATATGATAACAAAATATTAGGATATATTTATATATATTTATATATATTTATATGATAATTTCAGTAAAAAATAATTTCCAAAAAGTAATTTAGGTTTTGGAAAATGGACATTTATAAATGTCCAAAATGAGAAACCTGAAAAGAGTTTTGAAAAAGCCTTTTTTAAGTTTACGAAAAGTGGATTTAGACCATAATGCTCTAAAAATGAAAAAATAGTTAGAAAAAATTATGATGTGAAAAATATTTATATTTTATAGAAAAGGATTTAGGGATTAATATAAGTATAAGGTATGAACGACCATACTTACAATTTTTCTCCCCAAATCCCAACCAATTTATGTTGCGAATATTGTCATTATACATCGGGTAGTAAAAAAGATTACAATAAACATTTATCAACGCTTAAACATCAGAGACTTACAAATACTTACACAAATACTGACAAAATTATCCCACAACTTACTTGTATTTGTGGAAAATCTTATAAACATAGACAAAGCTTATATAATCATAAAAAAATATGTGATAATATAATAAAAGGCAATTCAATAAACAATTCAATTAACGATTCAATAAACAATTCAATTAACGATTCGATCAATATTAAACATTATTTAAATAATGAACAAAACCAACAACAATTAGTCGATTATCTGATGAAAGAAAATTCCGAGTTTAAACAACTTATGATAGAACAAAATAAACAAATATTGGAGTTAGCTAAGAATTCTGGTACCCATAATAGTCACAATAACAATACTAACAATTTCAATCTTCAGGTTTTCTTGAATGAAACATGTAAAGACGCAATGAATATTATGGAATTTGTTGATCAGTTGCAAGTTAGCGTTAAGGACTTGGAAGAAACAGGGAGATTAGGATACTCTGAAGGTATTTCCAAAATATTCATTAATGGATTAAAACAAATAAACATATCAGATAGACCGATTCATTGTTCTGATTCAAAAAGAGAAATTGTTTATATAAAGGATAAGAATCAGTGGAACAAGGAAGATGATAATAAAAGTTTGCTAACAAATGCGATTAAACGTGTGGCTCATAAAAATATGAAACAGATTAAAGAATGGACCAAAGTTAATCCAGAATATAACGACTCCTCATCTAAACAGAATGATCGATATTTAAAGATTGTTAGTAATTCTATGAATGGATCAACAGAAGAAGAACAAAAAAATAACATGAATAAAATTATATCCAGGGTAGCAAAAGAATTTACTATAAATAAATGTACTAATTATCTACTAACTACTTCAATACCACCACAACTCATATAGTCACCTTGAGGAGTCTTATATGTAAATTTGTAATATGACTGCGGTGGAAGCGTATCGAGTTGTCCTTTTTTACTAATAGTTTCTAAAATCCATCCAGGATACTGAGTTTTACATTTAATTACATCTTTAACAATTCGTTCTAAGTCAAACCAACGAGGATAATTAGCTCCATACTTTCTATAATCGGTTTTATCCATCCCATTTGATATTGCAAATAATTCATCTTTTAATAGTGTTTCAAATCCGTCTATAGTATTAATAGAAGCAAATATAGCGCTTGATTCAATAATCTGCTCTAAATGTTTTATTTTTAAAGATATTTCTTTTTTTCTATTTGTACATGACCTTATTAATCGACCTAGTTCATTATATTGTTTATTAATTTTCATATAATCAATATCAATTTCTTTTAATTCATTTGTTAGCTTTTCAATTTCGTTTGTTTCTTCTTTTAATTCATTTGTTAGCTTTTCAATTTCGTTTGTTTCTTCTAAAAACTCCATTGTCGAATTATGATTTAAATAAGAACAAACTATTTAAATCAATTTTTTATATTAATTGCTTAGAATACGCGTTGCTTAGAATACGCGTTGCTTAGATTACGCGTTGCTTAGATTACGCGTTGCTTAGATTACGCGTTGCTTAGAACCATCCTCTACTAGCGAATCCTGATCCCGCACCTATGTTACCATTAGCATTTAATGTGTTATGGTTTAAATTATCAACATCACCCGCTACATTTTGATAAGGAACTGGGTTTGCTAAAGCACTTAAACCTGAAGTTAACGGACCTCCTGTAGAATAAGTATTGCTTAAAGAACCATTGTTATTTTGATATTGATTGTATCCAGCAGCATAATTTGGAGCGTTCATCGGCGGTTGAAACGCACCTCCGTTTAGGCCTCTACTTAGACCTAAACTTAGACCTAGACCTCTTCCTCTACTTCTGCCTCTTCCTCTACTTAATCCTCTACTTAGACCCCTTCTAAGACTTTTACTTCTTCTCGAATATTTTGAACGCACCTTACTTTTCATTCTTCTAACATGTCGTCTAACTGTTTTTCTGGAACCTTTCATCTTATATTTTCTAGATATTTTATTTATTTTTTTACGATTAATTTTTCCTCCTTTTAAAGAATGATATATACCCGCAGCAGATTGAACGTTTGAACCAGTAGGACCTACAGTATGGGGGCCATTAGGTATTCTTGTATTGGAAAACGGAATGCCTCCTACACCAGAACCATCAATATTTACTAGAGAACCATTAATATTGTTTAATGGTGTATGTGCGTTAGATATTGGAAATGGCGACATATATAATATAAAAAGATTTTATACTTAATCTACATTTTATTTGTCAGCTAAACTTATAGGAACCCACCTTTTAAATTTATAATTGAATTCGCACTTTATATTAAATGATCTATCTAAATATGTATATTTATCTTCTCTTCCATCTTCAAAATCAGTGTCATCATCGCTTTCCTCTATAGCATCTAAATTGATATTTTCTTTAATATTTCGAAACAACGAATTCATCATTACGCTTGTTTTATAATCTGGGATAATTGCGATATCGTAATATTCTTCATTACCATTTTTTGTAATGAATAAATTATAAATATCTGGTTCGGTGCCAGCCATTATTTTAAAAATAGCAGTCTTTTTATTTTTATCTTTTTGATAAGAATCAATTTTTACAATCTTTTTATCTCTTTGATAAGTATCTATTTGGTTATAATAGTTCATTGTCATTATTTTTCTTGAATTATTTTTTTCAAAGAATCGAAATTTAATTTGACTTATTTTATAAGGTAGATTTTGAATGGCAGTCAATAATAAATTAAAGTCGCTATAAATTAAAGGCAATCCAAAAACAGTAAATCTATTATTTAATAGACTTTGTGATATTTCATTTGTAAAAATAGCCTTTAATAGTTGTAATTTATTTGAATATGGTATATGAATATAATTTTGTCCTTTATAATAATAAATATCTTCAATGCTAAAACAACCAATATCATTATACTTAAACATTGTTCCGTAAAAAATAGTACCTAGTGCTAAACATAAACAATCTACAAAACTAGTATTAAGTTTCTTTATATTCTTAATTTTATTGTTATCGTTAATTTCTAAAGCAAAACATATATTTTCATTATTATAAGAGGTAAACCAAGTAAAAAAATGAGTTCCTTCTGGTATAGCTAAAATAACATTAGCATTATGAACTTTCTTATGTGTTATATTTTCATAAGAAAGTTCAAACTTAGGAAATTTTTGTAATACTAAACTTATTTCCTTGTCTGATAACATTATTGTGTCCTTGTCCGATAAACTCATTATATTAATATAATTAATGTTAATTTATCTTTAAGTCATTTTATCTTAAGAATTTACTTTTTAAAAATTAGAAAAATTGTCTCCAGACATTGTATCTAAGCCCATTACATTATTAGAGCCCATTACATTATTAGTATCAGAATCATTGTTTAATTGTTTTTTTAAGAAAGATTTTAATTCATTCTTCATATCTGTATTATTTGAATTATTAATAGGAAGAAGATCAATATCCGTATACGAAGTGGACTTATGTGAAATAGTATCATATATATTTTGATATTTTTGATTAGGCGAATTTACTAAATCTTTAATTTTTGGAACAGTTAATGTTGATTTAAAGAACATAATTAGATGATGTACCAAAAAAATAAATATGATTGATATTATAGAAATTTGTATAATCCAAGTAAACATAATATATTGAAATATTTGTTTAGACTAGATTAAAACATATTAGCTTTATAAATAAAAATATATAAAATATAAGCTTTTCAAATATCAATTTAATTATAATATATAAACAATTTAAACCTAATATATTATTACTACGTATTATGCCACAATCATTAACCATAATTATAGTTGATAAATCCGCATCTTTAAAAAATCTCACTGTTAAAGATTATAAGGTTGATGAATTATATAAAAAGTGCGGATTCAAAAAAGCTGACACATTCATTTTACAAGTTGAATGGCCTGTAAAATTAGACGGGCAAAAATATTTGATTCAGATGTATGGCAAACTTAATGGGAAGGCTAATATGGAAAATAAGTATGATTTTCCTCCGCCAGTCGACAAAAAAATATTTTTTGGTTCGTGTGCTTTAGTTGGTATGTTGCGAGATGAATCTACCAATAGATCACATATTAATCTTTCTCTTGAATTGTGGAATAAAATTTATGAAAAATTATTTGGCGGGTTCGAAGATTTAGCAGCAATAGGGGCAGATGACGATGATGAAGAAGATGAATTAGAAACTGTTCCAAAGAATATAAAGACAAAAAATGGTGGTTATTTAAAGGATGGATTTGTTATTGATAATAGCGATACAGAAGAGGCGGCTGGTTCTGAAACAGAAGACGAGGATGATGAAGTTAGCGATAAGCCTACTGACGAAGAAGAAGATATAGCAGTGGAAGAAATTGGTTCAGAATTATCTGAGGAAGCATATGATTATAGCGATTAGTCAAATAGACTGGTTTAAATATTTAATATTAATTCTGTATAAATATAATAAATGAATAATAATGTTTATTATACTTTTTTAGCCGGTTGGTGTGCGGAATCCGCTGGTGCTAGATTAGAATTTCAAAAAAAACGGTTTACTAAATCTGAAGTAAATGACGCAATGCATATGACAGGTCCTACTACATCAGGAATATATCCTGGACAAATAACAGATGATTCTGAAATGGAAATATCTTTATTATCTGCGTTAGTTGAAGGAAAAAATGATGAATACTTTCCATTGGAGCGTATTGCTGAAAAATATATCGAATGGTATAATTCTAAACCATTTGATATAGGACAAACTACAACATACGCGCTTTTAGATGCTACTAATGCATCAGATATGTTGACAAACGCATATGAATATAATATTAACTCAGAATCAAATGGTTCGCTAATGAGATGTATACCTTTAGCTATATTTGGAATTAAGAAAGATGTAGAAACTATAATCAATATATCTTTTTTGGAATCTGAACTAATACATTCGAATAAAATAGTAGGCGAAATAACAGGAATTTATTGTGTAATTATTTCATATATTTTGCGAAAAAAAATAAATCAAAACCCAATAAATATTGGTACTATATTATTGTTAGTTACTCAGTTGATAAAGACAGAAAAATTATTAGAATGGTTTGTAATTGGAAATAAACTAACAACTTTGAAATATTATAATAGTATACAAAATGAAGGGCACGTAAAACACGCTTTTATTTTTGTAATATATTTTTTGCGCAATATAGAAAAATATACGTATGAAAATGCGATTTCAGAAGTAATACAATGTGGTGGAGATACAGATACTAATGCTAAGATTGTGGGTAACTTATTTGGCGCATATTATGGAGATTGTGTGCCATCATATATGTCTGATATAGTTTTAAATTTTGATTGTACGACTATTGAAGATCGTTTTTTTAGAAGACCAGAAAAATATAGCATAAAAAATGCTTTAAATTTGATGAATAATATAGTTTAACAAATACGCTTAAATACAAAACACATATATTTATAATAGTGTAAAATGGACAATAATGATTTAAAAGATTTAATTTTAGCAAGGTCTACTGATGTTATGGTAATCACATTCCTTTGGGGATTAACTAATTATGTTGATACTGAAGAAAAGGTAACATATCTAATTAATGTCAAAATAACTAATAAATTGCTTTTTGGAACGGCATATTTTATAACTGGAGCAAAGTTATTATATCAAATATATCAATTAAACAAATATAACACATAGAATAAAACTTTAAAATAAAATTGATTATGATTTAAATATAATTAACAGTATTATATTTAGATAAGAATGCCTGTTCGCAAAATTGAAAATCCTGATGTTTTTAGATCCAATATTTGCAAGAAGCTTTGTGACTTCTTTGGCAAAATAGAAAATATAAATAATAAAGAAAAACACGCAAATAATCTAGAAAAAGGAATATATAATTGGACTGTAAAGGAAGCAACTAACAAAAGGGTAGTTAAGAAATGGGATAATCAATTCTTCGTCCAAATTTATTTAGATCATTTAAGAAGCGTTTACACTAACTTGAACAACGAAAAACTACTTCAGACGCTAATTAGTGGCGAAATTAAATCACACGAAATCGCGTTTATGACGCATCAAGAACTGTTGCCTGAAAAATGGGACGAACTTATTAGAATAAAGAGTATTCGCGACAAGAACAAATTTGAACAAACTATGGAAGCTATGACGGATACGTTTAAGTGTAGAAAATGTTTTTCAAGGAAATGTAGCTATTATGCTCTTCAAACGAGGAGCTCGGACGAGCCAATGACAATATTTTGCCAATGTATTTCGTGTGGGAATAGATGGAAAACAAGTTAATTTATTTAAAACATTCTACTTTTATTCCTTCTTTATTATAAATCCAAATTTCATAATTATAACCTAATTCTTTAGCAGCATTTTGTTTTAACATAATATTACCATCGTGAAGCTTTGCTGTCCAAGTAGATTTTACTTCAATACATCTATTTTGACTAGGAATATAAATATCAACAAAATGTCTTCTTTTTTTACCACTGTTGTCATTATACCAAATTATAGGAACATTTTTACAACCAGTTATAATTTTAGCTTCACAAACAAATTCATTTTGTAATAATTCATTTATAGCATAATGTTCGTAACCCTGGATCCTAATTATATTTCCAGAAGGGAAAATATATTCTTTAGACCTATACATATGTTTTGTAATTTTTTCCATTATGGTAGGATCTTGTGTAACATATTCTACTCCATATTTTGCTAAATTGGTTTTTTTAATTTTCTCTTTTATTTCCTCACGTTGTATATTATACTCAACTCCATATTTTTGTAAATTGGTTTGTTTAATTTTTTCCTTAATTTCTTCATTTTGAAACCCATATTCACAACCATATTTTTCTAAATTTGTCTCCTTAACTTTATTTTTAACATTTTCATTTTGCGAAGGAGTAACCGTTCCGTATTTTTCTAGACAAGTTTGTTTTTTTTTCTCCTTTATTTCCTCACGTTGATTACAATTTTTTACTCCATATTTTTCTAAATTGGTTAAATTACGTTTTTCTTTAACGTCTTCATTTTGTAAACCATATTCACAACCATATTTTTCTAAATTAGTTGCCTTAACTTTATTTTTTATATCTTCATTTTGTAAAGCATATTCACAACCATATTTTTCCAAATTAGTAGCTTTCGTTTTATCCTTAAACTCATCTAATTGTGACGCATATTCAACCCCATATTTAATTACCATTGTATTTTTAATTCTTTCAAATTTAACTGTTTTTGTGCAAGTTTCGCAACTAAAATTTCTGTTTTTATCTAAATTATTAAAACTTTTATCAAATGATTTTTCACAATTAAAACATTTTCCAATTATTATAGTATCTCTTGTTAAATACATAGTTGAATAATCTTTTAATAATGTTATTTTTGCTTCATTAAAAATGCTTTGTAATAAATTGTATGTAAATCTTCTTTTTCCTGTCATTATATAGTATATTATAATAAGTTGTTTCTAAATAATTTACCCAGAATATTATATTTAAAAACCTCGACTAATAGTATATTTCATTGTCCTTTTATATATACCAGCTTCTAACTTCATCTCGATGTCATTACTAACAATTATATACGATTGTTGTCTTAGAATGCTTCTAATTATATTCAAATATGGTCTCTTACATTTAAAGTTAGGTTTAAAAGAAGAGATGGTGCTACAAGCAAAATATTGTTTGATATCTTCTTTTAAATCCAGTATTTTCTGTTGTTTGGCAACATCGGCATCAAGGTCGCAAAGTAAAAATTCGTTCGCTTCGTTTAGCTCCAATATGCTAATAATTTGTTTACAAATTTGTTCCCTTTGTTCGGGATGTTTAGCCGATAATTTAACGCGCATATTTTATTGAATTATACCAAATTGTCTTTAAATCATTTTCGCCAAACATAAATGAATTCGGTATAATCTTTTTCTGTATTTGAATTTTTCGGATGCCCTTTTTTCTTTAATGGGATTTTAATATCGGCTTTCCCAAATAATTCAAGACAAACGTCTTCATACAAATCTTTTGGTATATTTAAAATATAATGTCCTCCTTTTTTCAAATGCTTATATGTCTCAGAAAATAAGGGGATATAAAATTCTTGTTCCCATTCTTCGTCCTTTTTTGGAAGCATATCCTCATATACTTCAACGTTGTAATATGGGGGAGACGTTAAGACGCAGTCATAATCTAGTTTTGAATAATCGACTTTTAAAGCATCCTTAAACATTAATTTTATCTTTGTGTTAGTTCCTAATTTGTTCAACAACTTGACCATCCTTTGATAAGGTTCTTTCAATTGTTTATTAGAATCAATGCCTATATAATTTGGCACATCTAAGGCACAAGCGCCTACTAATCTGCCTCCCCATCCCATAGTAAAATCCAAGACAGATTTCGGCTTAAATCTACTATAGATTTCCATAGCGGTTAAAGGCTTAAATAACCCAATTGAGCCACAGTGTAATTTAAAGACTCTATATAATGCAACGTGTTTATCCTCGCCTTTTTGATAATTTAACAAATTTTTAATATATGGTTTCTTATGATATTCTGTATCTTTTATAAACTCGAAATAAGTCATTCCTTTTTTGCTAACAGTTTCCAATCTCTCTAAAAAAGTAAAATGGTCTACAAATTTATTCCCTATTCGAGTTTCATTTGTTACCTTTTTAAGATCCGCCTTTTTTAAATTTTCGTAGTCTCTTATAGCTTCTTCTTCATCAATATTTTTGATTTTTTTTGATATGTGTTTTTTTGTTAATCCATCTTTATTTGTCGAGTCATCATGTCCGCCTCCATCTTGTCTGTATCCATCTTGTCTGTATCCATCTTGTCTGTATCCAAATAAATAATTAATAATATTCATACTAATATTATTAATTATTATTTTATTTTGTTAAAATATGTAATATAATATAATCCAACTAACAAAATATAAAATATAAAAGCATTATGTAAATTAAAAATTCTCCCAAAAAAATTAGTCTTTTTTTTTGCTTGATTGTGTAGTAGTTCATATGTATGATTAAAATCGGTATTCATGATAGTTTTAAGAGTATCTTCTGGAAAATCGCGATGCACTTTACGCAAAAACATAGCATACTTATTTTCTTTAAGTAGGTTACAAATAATATTAATATTTTTATCCGAAGCCTCTTTAAACATATTTGGACTTGTTGGGCTTGACATATTGGCCCAATCACATAAAGTGGCTGAATCATTTATCGTTCTTAATGAATTTGTTAGTTCTAGTTCTTTAAATGTCTGTAATATTATAGCAAATATACTTTCATTTGCTAATCCTCCTGAATTAACTAATTGCCAAACATCTTTTTTTAATGTTAAAAACAATATACATTTGTGAACATGATCTCTACATAGGGTAAACCAAGGATCATTGGACAACCAATACTCTTTTGTTAATAATCTTAAATTGGCTCTTCTGTGTATCGTTATATTCCAATGAGCTGGTTTACATTTAATAATTGATGCTTGATAATGATCAAAAAACAATTTCCTGAATTTTTCTGGACTAATGATTGGAACACAAGAGTCTGTTAATAAACAGAACCAAATATTATTTATATCTTGTGTATAAGCATATGATAAAATGGACATATACGCAGGAACTACATCATAATATGACGTTTTTGCTGTTACGTTTGGAGGTATAGTATACATTTTAATCCAAGGCGATTTAATCATATTAATGTCTTTATAATGAAAATATATATTGATAATATCTTGATTTGGTTTTATCCAATCAATCCATAATTGTTCTTTATTTAGAATATGTTCATAACTAATTATAAAACATAGGGCTATTTTCATTATTATTATATGTATATAATAATAACGCTTAAAGCCTTAATTGTATAACAACATTTAATAAACATATTTAACCTAACAAAAAAGTTTTCATTAAACCACTCCAATTAACATCCGAAATAGATGTACTTCTGCCTTTACGAAACGAATCGTTTTCTAAATTTGAATTTGTTAAACTATTTTTTCTACTCGAACAATCAGATACCTTAATAGTATTTATATCAGCGATATTTTCGATTTCGACACAATCGTATTCCGTTATTTTGTTAACCGTTTCATCAATATTTTCATCAATATTTTTGTTAACATTTTCATTTAATAAAACATTATTAGGTTTCAAATTATTGTTTTCCGACGTAATGCGTATTGTATTTTTCGTTTCATTCGATTTTTTGTCGTCTTCCGACGATTCATAATAGTCAACATTGGGAGAAAAACAATACAATGGACGTTCTGCAAGTTTTTTTTCAATAATAACAATTTTATCTGATAAAAACCCCACTTCATTTTTGATTTTTATAAAATCAAAATATAAATTATTATAATGTTTATCTGTTTCAATCAATTTGCTTTGTAAATCTAATAATTTATAATTATATATTCGTTCTATATTATTTAAATAATCTAAAATATTATATAATGAATAAACTCCAAATAAAATTGTCATCCCGCTTGTTATAAATACATTTTTAATGCTCATTATAATATTAATTGAATACATTTTTAATATCTTTTATTATATATTAAAATTATTATTAAACAAAAAATATTTATTGGTATAAAATTTATTGGTATAAAAATTATTGGTATAAAATTTATTGGTATAAAATTTATTGGTATAAAATTTATTGGTATAAAATTTATTGGTATAAAAATTAAAACGAGATATCTTCTAAATCCTTAATGCTCCAATATTCACTACCTCCGTTTGGTAGTGGTCTACGAATAATAAATGGAATACTTTTAGCTTTTAATTCTAATTCAGCAATAATGTATCCATCAAGTATATCTTCATGAACTTTAATAAAAGGTTTAGATCCTGAGTTTATTTGTTTCGCTCTTTGCCCTAAAATACGTGCTTTTTCGTATTTTGTTAAATATGGAATTGTTCTGTGTAAATCATCAATAATAATACCATCTTTATCCCTAACCACTTTAATCATTACCAAAATTTCATCATAATTTTGTAAAACACTTTCGGGATGATTATTAACAATATAATTGTCATTTATGGATCTATCAAATTTTTGTAAATATAGTTCCCCATCATCGTCGTCATCATCTTCCTCGTCATCTTCGGTAAATTCAGGTTTTTGATATATAGTTTTAGCAGGAATTTTTTTTATTTTTTTTGCCTTTATTTCTGCTTCTTCTTCTTCTTTTCCAATTTCTCCTTCTTCTAAGTCATCATCTGGTGCTCCACCGCTTTGTTCGTCTTCTTCATCTTCATCTTCATCCTCGTCTTCTTCTCCATCTTCTTCTCCATCAGCTTCTAAATCCTCCACTGTTTCTATTAAATCTTCCACTTCTTCTCCTTCTCCTTCTTCTTGTTCAGTTTCAGAATCTGAATCTGAAGAATCAGAAGAATCATTATCTGAACCACCAATTTTAGTATCGTCTTCTAAACCATCATGATTATCAAAGTAACTCATATTATATTATTATATGAGGAGATAGTTTTATATTTATTATTTCAATTTTATTTAATAAAAAATATTAAATAAAAATTTTACAATGCTTAATATTTATAGTGTTTAATATTTATAGTGTTTAGTTAATAACTTTAAGTCTTATCTTCTGCTTTCCAAACGGTATCACAAGTTGAACATAAATATACATATTTCATATTCTGATTATCATACCGTATATAAATAATTTCACGAGGAGTATCTTCTTTATTGGTGTCACAATCAGCATTAGGGCATAAAATTTTAGTAACACGAGGAAGCGTAGGATCTAATTTGGTATACTTATTAATAATATGACTAAATTCTTGTTGAGATTTTTTTAATTGTATTTTTGAAACTGTAACATTTTCTATCGACAAATCAGAATCTTTATTTCCACAATTTCTACAATAATAAACTAATTTATTGGAGTCATCAGGGTCAATACTGATATAATACATATTTTGGCATTGATTACAGAAGTGCATCTTTATATATATAATTAATATTAATAATTATATTTATTTCAATTTTATTTAAATATCATTATTTTTCTTTATATACGGTTTCTTTATATATCGTTTCTTTACATACTGTTTCAGAATCAATAATCAATTTCGTATCTATTAATTTCTGTTTCAAACCTATATAATCAATATGTGTTGTCATATTATAAATTCGCACACGTTCTGTTTTAGGTTCATTTGTTTGTTGAGTTTCAACGAATTCTAATATTTTATCAAAATTCTTAATAAAATTTTCTTTCATAAAAATATAAAATATTTCAAAATGGGTAGGTATTTTATTTTTTGAAAGATTAATAATATCACAAATCGCAAAATTAATATTATTAAATGTAATGCTTTTTTGATAAGGAATAAAATCAATAGATTGGATTGATTGTCCTGGTTCGTTTTCTAAAGGCGCTTCGTTTAATAAAGAACATAAAGTTAGCAATACGCTGTTTAACGTTTGACAAGAGGACCATTTATCACCAGACCAAGTATTAAGAATGGATACACATACTTTTCCGCATGTATAGAGATTTGGATTATAACGTGTTATTCCGTCATTGGTCATATATGTAACTTTTGGTGGGGAAAACGGATAATTATAAGGAAAATCAAATTTAAAAAAATAAAATCCACCAAAATACGGAGTTTCGGATGGACCAACAATCATAGCATATCCTTTCAACATATCAGTTTCGTCATGAGAATAATAAATCCCATTATCAGTTAACGGGTGTTTTATAATTTGTTTCACGTCTTTTAAAAGACGTTGAATTGTTTCCTTTTTAATAACTTTTGTAGATTCAGACATAATATAATATATTGGCAATATGTTTTTAAATGGGTTTATTATCGTCTTAAATATTAACAATGCGTTGAAAACGAATAATTCAAATACATAATTAAATAAAAAAAAAATGAAATAGAAATATATCTATATATAATATCAATAATGAATACAATGATATCATCCTCCCATTATTATGATTTATCGGATTTTCTTACAAAGCATAATGCTAAAAAATCAGAACAAAATATCGTAAATTCGTCTACAAAAAATATAACACATACAAGAATTGCAAGTCAAGAATTAAATATATATGGTGGGTGTTTTACAATAGAAAAAGAAGAATTACAAACGTTTTACAGACTATATTACGAACATGTATTTGTAAAAGGACGAAAGGAATATTTGACAGAAAAGCAATTAGAAGATAATGGGCCCTTAGTAGTTGATTTTGATTTTCGTTATGATTTTAGCGTCATAAAGCGTGTTCATACTCAAGAACACATACAGGATATTATTATTCTATATTTAGAAACGCTTAAGGAATTCTTTGTTTTTGAAGAAAATAAACAATTTCCGATTTTCATTATGGAAAAACCAAATGTAAATAGAGTTGTAGATAAACAAGAGACAAAAGACGGAATTCATATGATTATTGGTATTCAAATGGACCATACAATTCAGATGATGTTGCGTGACAAAATATTACAACAAATTGGAGATATATGGGAATTACCATTAACTAATGATTGGCCTAATGTTTTAGATGAGGGAATTAGTAAAGGCTGTGTTAATTGGCAGATGTATGGTTCGCAGAAACCAGGTAATGAAGCATATAGATTAACATATTATGTAGTTTCTGAATTAGATTCTGAAGATAATTCTTGGAAAACTACAGCAAAATCAGTAAAAGATATTGACTTATCAAAGGATTTACAATTATTGTCGGCACAATACGATAAGCATATAAAATTTGAAATGAATCAAAATATTAAAGAAGAATACACTAAAAGATTAGAAATGAAAAATCATAAAATTAAAAAATCAGGATCAAAAAATAAGGTAAATTTAGTAATGAATGAAGACGATACGTCTGATATACAATTAACAGACATTATTAATTTAGAGATTTTAACTAAAGCAGTAGATAACATTATGAGCAATTTGAAAATAAACGACCAATATATAAAAGAATATCACGAATATACACAGATTCTTCCAGAAAAGTATTATCAGCCTGGTTCCCATGTATTAAATAGACAAGTTGCTTTTGCTTTAAAACATACAGACGAGCGTTTATTCTTGTCTTGGATAATGTTGCGTTCAAAAGCTTCGGATTTTGAATATGATACTATACCAAATTTGTATCAAATGTGGAAAATACACTTTAATAAACGTCCCGATGGCTTAACAAAGGGATCGATTATGTATTGGGCAAAACAGGATGCGTTTTCAGAATTTGAAAGGATAAAAAAGGGTACAATTGATTATTATATTGAAGAAACCTTATTTGAAGCAGGTGATTGGGATTATGCGATGGTTTTATATCATATGTTTAAAGATAAATATGTATGTAGTAGTATTACAAATAAAAAATGGGATTTGTTTGATAAACATAGATGGGAAAAGGATGAAGGCCAGCGTCTAAGAATGGCAATTTCCAAGGAACTGTTTCAATTATATATGGATAAACAATCTCAATATTTAGCTGATGCGCAAAACTTTGAAGATGGCGATGAAAATCACGCAAAAATTCAGAGAAAAATAAAAAAGATTGCTGAAATTGGTATTAAATTAAAAAAAACAAATGATAAAAATAATATTATGCGAGAAGCAATGGAGATTTTCTTTGATCCGCATTTTAATAAGAATAGGGATGCGAACCCTTGGTTATTGTGTTTTACAAATGGCGTATTTGATTTTAAGACAAAAGAATTCAGACAAGGTTATCCTCAAGATTATATAACAAAGACAACAGGAATTCCTTATGTTAAACATAACGAGGAAGAACAAATGGAAATTACTGCTGAAATTAATACATTTATGGAACAATTATTTCCACAACCAGAATTACGTAGATATATGTGGGATCATTTATCTGCATCTTTAATTGGAGTAAAGAAAGAACACGCATTAAATATTTATAGAGGATCTGGTTCAAATGGAAAATCCATTTTGACAGATTTGATGTCACACGCGCTTGGAGAATATAAAGGAACTGTTCCTATTACGTTAATAACTGAAAAAAGAAGTTCTATTGGCGGAACTTCATCGGAAATTATTCAATTGAAGGGTGTAAGATATGCTGTAATGCAAGAACCATCAAAAGATGCGGTTATTAACGAAGGTATAATGAAGGAATTAACTGGTGGAGATCCAATTCAAGCAAGAGCATTATATTCAGATTCAGAAATATTTATTCCACAATGGTCTCTTGCTGTATGCTTAAATGCGTTATTTGAGACTAAAAGTAATGATGATGGAACTTGGAGAAGAATGAAAGTAATTGATTTCATAGCAAAGTTTATTTCTGAAGGAGAAACACATACTGACGATACAAAACATGTATTTCCAAAGGATAAAGGTCTTAAAGAAAAATTACCAAAATGGGCACCAGTATTTATTGCGATGCTAGTAAAAAGAGCATGTGAAACAGATGGGGAAGTTAAAGATTGCCCAGAAGTAGTTGCTGCGTCAAATAAATATAGAGAGGGTCAAGATTGTATATCTGGATTTATTACTGATAAGATTGTTAAGGATCCAAATTGTTCTGTTGGAAAGAAACAATTGAATGATGTGTTCCAAGAATGGTTCCAAATGAATTATGGTAACAGAAAAAAGCCAAAGTTGTCAGAAATTGAAGAAATAATGATTAAGAAATTTGGAAATATAAACACAAAAACACAAAAATGGCAAGGAATAAAAATTAAATATGATGAGCAAACGGATGATTTAGCAGATATTGTAGAATCAAATTAATAGGACACTGTTATAATATATTATTTTTTGATTTCTATAAGCTTCGCTAAAAAATTGTGAAAGGGCTTTCACAAGTTATGAAATCCTTTTTTATAATATATTATTTTTGAATTAAAGGGCCTTAAATCCTTTTTTATAATATATTATTATTTGATTTAAAGGGCCTTAAATCCTTTTTTATAATATATTATTATTTGATTTAAAGAACTTTCACAAGTTTTTAGCGAAGCTTATAGAAATCCTTTTTTATAATATATTATTTTTGAATTAAAGGACTTTCACAAGTTTTTAGCGAAGCTTATAGAAATCCTTTTTTATAATATATTATTATTTTAACTTAAAGATCATTATACACATTTTTTGGCAAATTACTATAAATACTCATAAATAATCCATTAATCCATCTTACAATATAATCTATAACATACGGATAACATATTAATATAATACCTAATACAATTTTTTTTATCAACGATAACTCGTTTGGTGACATTATTAAAGCTATTATTAGAACCATAACTAACATATAATATAAATACCACCACAACTTATACCACGATTGTAAGCTATTTAACGCATCAGTTTCATAATACGTTTTTCTGTCATTTGTTAGTATATCTCCATGTCTGTTTCTCAATAATAATTGGAGTTCCAAATTCTTTTCTGTATAACCTTTTAACAGCTCGGTTGTATAACTTGAGTTTATTAATGCCGTATTTAAATAACTATTCATTGTTAAAGCACTTGATAACTCGTCATTGAAATTTTCACCTAATAATTCTGATATTTTTTCTGATTTTTGTTTAAGCTCTTCTTCAAGCATATTATTATAATATGGGGTCCCTTCAGAATAAACATAATAATTTTTTTTTGTTTGATCTAACTTAATTGGAGCAGTTTGTAAATTTGTTTGCGCATCTAAATATTTCTGCTTTAATTCTTCCGTTATTTTCAATTTTTGACAAGTTGGCCCACACATCAATGATTCTGCTGATTTTTCTAATAATGCCATTATTTTGTCTTGACTTATTTGCTGCCCTTGTAATAAACTACTTTTATCGGTCTGTTGTAAATTTTGTTGTATACTTGAAAATAATTTATCCATCTTGTATTACCATTAGATTTTTATTTCTTAGTTTGTTAGTTCGTAAAAGACGCATATCTTGGTCTTACAACATTATTATAAGATACTGGTTTGTCTTGAGTATATGCGTATTTTTCTAATCCCTTAAACGTTTCTACATTTGTAGTTGTTGTTGTATCTGTAGTTGTTGTTGTAGCTACAGTATCCGGATGGTCTTGATTATATATTGCGGTTGGAACACAAGTATTCTTTTGATCATCATATGTGCTTCCATCATAACAACATGCAGCACCTACACAAACAACAGATGGCGTTGCCCAAGGATCTGATGATTCGTCTGTAGTAGTGGTAGTATCCGATGATGGAGCATCCTTTTTATTAAAATACCAATTATATTCATCCCAATTCATATTATCTCTATTTGACATGTCGATTAATTCTAAACCGATAAATACTACACCAATAATAATTATTATTCCTGTTAAAAAAGCATATAAATTTTGTGGCAATATTCCCTTATTCGCTAAAACTGAAAGAATTATTACTGGAATACACGTAAATATTATGGTTTTCATTAATTTTGAATGCGCATTGTATTGTTTTCCATAATATGTATTTATTTCTACTAAACGCAATTTATTATTTTTTTCGTCTTGAATAAGATTCATTCTTAATTTTGATTTATTTAATTCCGTTTCTAAAATATCAATAGCCGATACTTCTTGTCCTATCAAACTGTTAGATGCCGCTACATTTTTTTGATAAAAAGAATACATATCTTTCATATTTGAATACATATTTATTCTCATTTGTGAAATCTCATTTATTTTATTTATTATTTGTTGTTTTTGATCTGAACTTAACGCGGCATTATCAAGACTATCATATAATTGTTTTTCTTGTGTTTGTAGTTGAGAAATATTATTTAATACTTGTTGATTTTTTTCTTGTAAACTATCAAAATTTTGTGAATTATCTGTCATTATATAAAATATAGATAGATTATTTATTTTCATACTACTGTTTTGTTAGTTTGTTTATTTTTTTATTACATTTATTGTTATTGTTAGTATACCTACTGCTAAAATACTCCACATTATATATTTATAATTTTCTTGAAGAACTATTAAATCTGTATCGGATAACATTCCATTTATATCATTCATATTCTGTTCATTTGTAAAATTTTGTCCATTCATACTTTGCATACCTTCTATATTATTATCATTAGATTGTAAATCCAATTCTTTTTTTATTTTTATGTTAATATTTTTATATTTTTCTAGATCCTTATTAAATTGAACCGAATTCATATTCAATTTTTCATATATTTTATTGTCTTGGTTGTATAAACTTTCCATTTTTGAAGCAATTTCTTGGCCTAGTGTGAATAATTGAGTTTTAATATTGTCAAATTTTATTCTATCTACTTGCGAAACTACTTGTGTATTACATTTCGTATCTTGTGTCATCGGATCCCCTTTTAAATAATTATCATATTGAACAGTATCAATTTCTACTATTTTATTAGAACAATTTTTAGAATTATTTAATCCGGGCTGTCTAATACCTAAATTTACGTTATTATTTGGCTGCTTTGTCCCTTTTGGATAAGCAGCATTATTTTTTAACCAACACGTGGTTGAGCTTGGCATATAAACATACGCCGCGCAACTGGAATTATTATTACAATTTATTTGACATTGTGATTCGTCTTGTACTAACATTGATGTAATATCATTGCCTACTGTATCTGTATTTTGATATATTTGATAATTGTTAGTATATCCTAACATTGAATCAGGATATTCTCTTAATACAGATTCCGAATTAATATATGACACTTTACCTAAAGTATCTTTATTTCCAACAGAATTTAATTTATAAACAGCATTTACATCAGCATTGCCATACGTTTTATCATTTTTTACACAACCTGATTTTGACTCTGATGTATATAAAACTAAATTACCATCTGATTGCATTATTAATTTTGTGGAACCATTATTTGAACCTATCCATTGATTTATAGCTAATGCCTCTCCGCCAATAATATAATTACGCCCAAATGAACTTTTGGATGCTTCCCAATCAATATTCGGCTGTAGTTGTTTTCCATTACTCATTGAACACCAAACTGCGGGATTAATTAAATTATCAGGGGTTCCTTGATAAATACATAAATCTCCATCATCTTGTAACATTAAAACGAATGTACAGTTTTGTTTTCCATTTTTCGTGTACAATGATCTATTTGTACTGCTTTTAATATTTTGGAATTGCGATTTTAACCAACACTCATTATTCGAATCAGAATTCATAGAAATTCCATAACAATCCTTATTATCCGTACATAAACGCTGACAATTATCTAACGTTGTATCTTTATAATGAGATAAATCGTTACCTGGCGCATCACTTAATTCAGAAAAACTATATTGAATAGCGCAATTTGCCGGATCTGTTTCGGAATTTTGCCAAATTGTATTACCAGAATCATCTGTTAACACAACTCTACCACGGCCTTCTAAATTGGCATTAATAGCAGAAGACCCTGTTGAACCAGATTCCCAAATTGGAATAACAGTTACTTTAGTTGAAGCATCACCATACATTTGCGTTCTAGTTATATCATTGGAAACTAAACATGCTGCCGTTCCATCTGATTTATAATCTTGTAACCCAAAATATTGATATCCATTATCAACCGCATATTGTTGACAATTATCTAATGAGGTATATCCAATTATATCTGGATTCCAAATCATAGCATTAGAATCAGAACTTGAAGAATTCGAATTTACTAATAAATTCCATGTTGCTATTTGAACACAACTTCTTTTACCTGCAGGAGCACTCGCATCGCCAACTACAGTAATAATAATTACATATGCGCTATATGGTTGAGGATTCGAAATATTAAATGTTAACATTTTCCAATTAAAAGATATATTACTTTGATAATCAACTGTTGTCCATTGATTATCTTTTAATCCTAAAATATACCATGTATTTGGATCTCTTCCGCTTGGTTGTCCACAACAACCTTGTCTTCCTTGTATTGAATACTTTGTTACAGTATTTAATGATTGATTTGGAAAAGATATTTGTAACCATTCACCAGGTATATTAGTCGTTTCTCCACTAGCCTCAATTACATTTAAACTACTATTTCCAACATATTGTCCTGTTGTACCATCATAAAGAAACCCTGAATCTATATTACTATGCCACCAGGTATTAATATTATTATCAAATGCGCACCAAGGGCCAGCAAAATCGTTATTATTTTCGTAGACACTGGAAGAAGTAGCTGTAAATCCATTAACTTCGTTGGTTGAACCCATTACTGGAACTAACAAAGTATCAGTATATGGAGGCTTATCGTTATAACATCCAATATACTCAGAACTAGGATTATTTATTAATTTAGAAGCATAAACATTTATACCTTCATTACCAAGCGTCTCGTTAAGTTTAACAGGCGTTCCTGAAATTAATGTAGGTGTTGTTGGTATTGTTGTTCCTGGTACACTATAACTAGTTAACCACGGTAAATTAATATCGATATACTCTTTGGGAGCATTGGTTGAATTCCAAATATCTTGCGTTTTTATATATTTAACAAAACCCTGCGAAGTTACATAACAAACATGCCCAGTATTAAATTTAATAGTTTTATTTAAATATGGATTGTTTGAACTAATTCTATTTATTGTTTCTAAACTACTATCCCCTATAGATTTTTGTATTGTTGTATATTGTTGCATTAAAGTATTATATTTTGCTTGTAATTGATTCAGTTCGTCTACATCTGAAGAGATTGTCAATGTAGTTCCTCTTTCTTGATTTTGTAAACTAGATGTAGTAAACCCTTCATTTAAAGAATGACCGAATAAGTTACTGAATAAGTTAATGAATGAATTACTTTTATTAACAGATTTGTTAGTTACAGATTTGTTAGTTACAGATTTGTTAGTTACAGATTTGTTAGTTACAGATTGTTTTATTTTTGTTTGGTAATTATTAAATTGTTTTCCTTGATTTAAAGATATTTTAAATAAATCATTACTCATCTTTAATATAAATAAATACAAAAATATATATTTTACTATTTATTATCAACGTTTATTATCAAAATTATAATAAAAATTATTAACCAGATGTTTGTTTTTGTTTACTTTTGACCAATATTATGCCTAATAATACTATAAACCACATAGCAAATCCGCTTGGAGAACTTAAGCTATATGTTAGTATAATTAAAATTATAATAATAAATAACCATAAAGATAAAGCTATCGAAGGATTATCGGCGCCATATAATTTGTTAAGAGTAACTAACAAAATCAAACAAGTAATTAATGCCCAAAATCTCATTGACGTGTTTTGTTGATTAACATATAATGATTGATTTTGATTTTCTTCTTCAATTGAATAATAATCTTGCAATTGTTTTTCCATTTCGGATTTTTGTTCTAAAAGACTTTGATATGCTTCGTTTAAATTTATGGTTTGAGTATTTTTTGCCTGTGATTGATTTTGAACCTCTGGATCCATATTTTTTAATTCAGTTGTTATTTGTTCATTAATATTTAATAACTTATCATTTAATCCTTTCATTATAATTAATGCTGCTTTTTGTTTTGGAATTAATGCATAGTCAGAATCTGTTCCGACAGAAACGCTCCCATCGCCAGTTCTTGCCCAACAATATTTTTTAACAGGGTTAAATGTTGCTCCAGTACAATTATTAGTATTAATACACATATTTTCACATTCTTCTTGTGTTTCTACGACTCCTTCAGTAGCCCCACTTGTTCCCCACCAAGTTCTTCCTGGTAAAGCTGAGTACTCAGTTGTAATAGGATTTTTATCCGTATTTTGTAAAGAATTTATATAATTTTTCCCTGCTTCTTGATATTGCTGAAGAATTACTTCATATTCTTTTTGTAATGTTTGTGTTTTTATTAAAGATGATTGAATATTATCATTTTGTATTTCTTTATAATCCATTATATATATATAAATAAATTAAAGTAATTAGTTTTTCAATCTAAACAATCTATATCCTGCTAAAAATAACATTAAACTAACAAATGGCAATAATACAAAAAATGGTGATGAACCGTCATTAGGCGTTGCATAATCGTTAGTTAAAGCAGTTGATGTATTTGTTAATCTAACTTTATTTTTATACTTTTCTAATGATTTGTTAGTTGTATCCTTTATATATTTTGACATTTCATTACTAATAATTAAAGGGTTGCTTAAATTATAGGTTGCGTTGCTTAAACCACAGGTTGCGTTGCTTAAACCACAGGTTGCGTTGCTTAAACCACAGGTTGCGTTGCTTAAACCAAACATATTTTATAGTATTAAAAATAAAATATATTTCATACGAATTAATGAATATTGGAAGAAGGAATTGGAGAAGACGGTTTGAATAATTTTACCAATAACCCACTAACAATAAGTATTCCAACAAATATTTCCCAATTATTATAATATTGGGCATTGTAACTATATTTTGAATTGTCTATTAATATTTCTGATCCAGTTTGTGTATTTTCTAATTTTGATAAGATTTTCATTAATTCTCCATTTAAATTCTTTTCGTCGTCTAATTTAACAGACACTTCAGACATTTGTGTATCTAAATTTTCAATATTTTTATCAATATTGTTAGTTGCTAAGAATAAATCTCTACTCATATTTTGTAATTGACTTTTACTATTTAGATAGTAGTTTTGAAACTCATCTACCTCTGGATTTTTGTTATAATAAACATAATATTTTTTAAAATCATCTAAAGCCGAAAAAAATTGAATTTTTATTGTATTTATTTTTTCCTCAAATTGTTTTGCTTGGCCTATTGTTTTGTTATCCATTTATATAATACTTTTTTATTTTATTTAATTATATTCTTTAATTTAACTACAAATTCTATAATACGGTGCTGAAATTGCTGTTTTACTTGGTCTGATTATAGCACATACTTCTCCTGGTCTAATTCCAATTGCTTGAGCAACTGGCTCAAATCGTGATATATCGGGAAACAAATTATCATCAATAATATTATATTTTTTTTTAATATTGTTTTTTTCAAGTTCAGATAAAATGCGATGTGGTGGAACTAAAATATGATTTAATATATTAAATTGAAGACGCTTTATTGGTTGAATTATAATAAATATTTTTTCAGATTCCCAAATATGTTTTACTGTATTTGTTAACGTTTCGTTAATTTCGTCTTTTACTACAATCATTAGAGTATCCTTTTTAGTAAGCACTTCTTCGACTGTGAATAAATCATCAATTATCTCTTGTAAATTATTAGGTCTTAAAGCTTTGGCTAAATAATATTTTATATATATTTTACGGGGTTCTTCTCTTTCTCCTTCTCCAATACTTTTTTCTAAAATCATATCCAATTGATTATTAGTTTTCATTGTATTTACTTCATTAATGCTAAATCCTTCATATTCCGAAGATGAAAACCCTTGATGTTTCAGTAACTCAAGAAGAATTGTTCTTGAAGTATAAATTTGAGAAATTAAACTACTTGTGTTTTGACTTGCCATTAGTATATTATAATATAATCATATTGATTTTATTTCGTTTCAATTTTAAATTATATTATTTTACATATTTTTATTTTATATAAATGATATTTTTTTAATTGATGAATTATTTGATGAACTAGACGAAGAACCACTATCTGAGTTACTAGCTAAAGAGCTGTCGCTAGCAGTTGTTGCGCCACCCTTTTGTTCTTGTTCTTTTTCTTTTTCTATCGATAATAATGGCAGTTTTCCGGCTAATTGTTGTTGAACTGATTGTGGTTTAGATATTGTAATTTTTGAATTATGAACCGCCCCTGCTAATTGATTAAATTCTTTAGACATTGCGTTATATCCGCCTTGTAAAGCAGTAAGTTGTTTTTGAACTGGTAACGCTTCAAAATATGGGGCTAAAGGTGTATTACTAGGTCCATTTTGTTTTAAACTATTATTTATGGATTGTCTCATAATTTGCCCCATAACAATTTGTCTTTGCCCGCCTTCCATTTGTAATATGGTTGCTTGACTTGATCCGCCCAACTGATTAAAAGCTGCGTTCATCTGCGGATCTTCTGGAAATATATTTGACGAACCTCCGATTGGTCCTAAATTAGTTGGCGCATAAGCTGGAGATCCTGGAACATATTGAGGTGATTCATTTGGAGGTGATTCATTTGGAGGTGATTCATTTGGAGAAGAGCTTAGTGCGTTTAATCCATAATCCATCGTTTGTACATTCGGATTATCATTAGCATTAAAATTAGGAATAGAATCTTGTCCATATAGACCTTGAGTTTGGGGAGCTAAATCTTGCATATATTTAGCAGGATTAAAGCCAGTTGGTTGTTCTTCTTCTTCTTCTTCAACATATGAATCAAATAATTGAGGGTTCTCATTTTTAGCATTAACCCGCGGTAACGTTTGTTTATTTACTTTTCTTAATTTAGTTTCTAATGATTTCCTATAATTTTCAACAATTTCTTTAATATCTCTTTCTACTGTTCCGTCTTTACCGTGGTCAATATGTAATAACTTATCTATATTTCTAGATTGATATGATAAATTTGTTAGTTGGTCAATATTGTCTTCTGTAATAATTCTCATTTGAATATTCATAGCTTGTAATTCTTGTATTAATAATTTCATAGCAAACGGAATTCTAACAACACTAAACGTTCTTCCAAATTTACTAATAGCATCTAAAATTTCCTGACCTTCCACATTTTTATTAAAAACTAATGGCCCGTCTGCAAATGGACTTAAGAATAAGTTTCTGTCTGGATTATATACCGCAATAGTGCCAGTTTTATTACAAATTGCCATATAATATTGGTCTCCTCTTACCATATACGATTCATTTAAGAAATATGACAGACCATTTGCCATAATACCATCACGTTCCATCTCGCCAATTTTTAGGCCTCCATCATTAGCACGTCCTTGGTTAGTTTGTCTTGTTAAAAAATTGCGCTTACCAGCAGCACGATAATTAATTTTATCCTTGACCATATGTTTCAATCTCATATAATATGTTGGACCTATATATATTTCGGAATAAACTTGCTCTCCCGTATATCCATTATACAAAATTTGATTACCACTATTATGATAACCCATTTTAGTTAACATATGCCCATATGTATCATAATTTGCCCCCTTTGTAGAAAATGCGGTGCAATCACCATAACCTCCATACATACAACACGCTTTACCAAATAAACTTTCAACTAACTGCCCAATTGTCATACGAGAAGGAAGAGCATGTGGGTTTATAATTAGATCAGGCCTTACACCGTCTGAAGTAAATGGCATATCTTCTTCTGGAATAAGTAGACCTATTGTTCCTTTTTGGCCACTTCTCGACGCAAATTTGTCTCCGATAGCAGGCAAACGTTCTTCGCGAATTCTAATTTTGGCAATTCTAAACCCTTCTTCTCCTTCCGAAATAAATGACTTATCAACAAATCCTAGTTGCCCTTTTTTAGTTGTTTTTGATTTATCCATATAATCGCCTTTTTGGTCTGACATGGTTGTTACTTCTCCAATTAAAACAACACGATCATCTATTGATGTATTTTCTTTTACTAATCCGTAACTATCTAATTTACTATAATCAAATCCATCTTTTATACCCTTAACATTAGGCTTAGATTCTATATTTGTGAAAAATGAATTAACACTGGACCCAGATACCTTAGAACTTTCTTCGCGTGCTTCATAAGTAGTATAATAATTAGTTCTAAATATACCTCTTTTAACAGATCCTTCATTAATTAAAATTGCATCTTCTACGTTATATCCAGTATATGACATTATAGCAACAATAGCATTAACTCCGTAAGGTTGTTCTTCTCGATTTATGTAATCTAAGTAACGAGATTTAATTAAAGGAGTTTGACCATAATTTAATGTAACTCCCATTTTATCCATTCTCATTTGCGAATTCGAATGATATACAGATACTGCTTGTCTACTTTGTCCACAAGAAAAACAATCACGTGGAAATTGATTCGTTTCTGGATAAATAATTGAATTTCCCATTACGCCGAAAATTAATGAAGGGTCAATTTCACAGTGAGTATAAAATTTATTAGATGCTATAGTGTTGGCGAATGTAGCAATGAATGCGCTTTCTTCTTCAGAAGTATCCATATAATCAACGATAGCTCTATTTCTTTCAAAAAATTCAAGTATTTTATCTAGAGTATCATATCCAGGATATAGAACATTAACGTCATATAAAATATTGTTTCTTAAATTAAAAAACTCATCATTCTTCTTTTCAAATCCAGAAACAACTTGACTCCAAGTATATTTTCTTGATTGAATCATGTCTTTAATTGTTCCATGATCATATGATATTTTACCATATGTTATTGAACCGTTTTCTTCCATTTTTTGATCTCTATAAAAAATAGGTCTAGTTAATCGACCACTATCTGTGTAAATATAAATAATATTTGATTCGTAACTGAATGAAATGCTAGTATACATCGGAATTATTCCATTTCTTCTGAACAATTTTAACATATTTACCGTTTGGATAGGGTTATCTAAAATACCAATCCAATTACCATTTATAAATACCTTGGTTCCAGTTGCTAAAATAGATGGCCCGCATTCAGTCAATAATTTTAATGGAGTATTTGCTCTAATCCATTTAATAATCGGATATGAAGAACATCCGTTTGTTATTGCTGTGCTGATAGCCAAATGTTTATGTAACCCAACATTACCACCATCAGGAGTATCTACTGGATCAATTATACCCCATTGCGTACTATGTAATAAATGAGGACCAACTATTTTAGCAGTAGGGTCTAATGGTAAACTAAGTTTTCTTAAATGAGAAATATGAGTAAACCATGACAAACGATTTAAATCTTGAACTAATCCAACTCTTTTAGTATTTGTGGTAGCCCCCCAATTTCCTTTAAACCCTTTTTTGAAACCATCTTCAACTAATCTATCTTTAAAAAAAGCAGCTAAGTTATCTTCGATTAGATTAACAAAATTTTCTCTGTATTTTCCAGAATGATAATAAAATTCTTTGTCTATTTTTAAAAATATATTACGATTTTGAATTAAATAATATTCGCGAAAAAGATCATATATAAGAGACCCAGATGTTTCTATGCGTTTAAATTTGAAGTTATCGCGATCCGTTGGCTTTTCTTTACCCATAAAAACTCTGAGTAATTTATTAACCATAAATCCAATAAAATATGCTTTATTTAAATAATTATCTTCTCCAATATGCGGCAAAACATAATTTATTAAAATGTCTTGAACTGCTGAAACTGTCTGTCTTTTTGTGAACTTTGCTATAAATTCTAAAGCTACTTGTTGCGAAAATATTGTACTAGCATCATGGACTGACGGAATGAACAAGTCTATCATATTAGAATTTGCTTTAAGGTCTAATAAACAATATTCAATAATTGTTTTATCGGCAATTACACCTAATGCTCTCATAAGAATAAAAAGCGGGATAGGTTTTTTAACATTAGGGATATCTATAACAATTTGATTGTTAGTATAAACAGCTCCTGGCGCTACAATTTTTGCTGATGTATATCTAATTGGTTTAGAACTGTCTTCGGATACGGAATGAACTTCACACGAAAAACTGAATAATTCGTCTTCTTTATATTTTTTTACATAAAGCATATTATCTCCAAATTTTTCTTGGCTAAGAATTACTTTTTCTTTTCCAGCTATAATAAAGTAACCGCCAAAATCATTGCGACATTCGCCCAAGTTAAAACGTGCTTCTACAGATAGTCCTTTTAAAATACACAAATTTGACTGAAGCATAATAGGAAAACGTCCTAGATACATTTTTTCAAATATTTTTGATGTTTCAATCTTTTGATCAGCGTTATAATAAATAAAATCAACTTCAATATCGTAATGTATTGTTATGCAATAATTCATATTTCTAAGCCGAGCATCATTAGGATACATATAGTGAGGGTATGCTATTCCAGTTTCTTCGTCATAAATAATTGGTTTTCCAAAATATAATTTGTCTCCATTTTTCCCTCCCAAATAAAGAAGACATTCGTTGGGATTTTCTTTATCACCTAGTTTAAGAGGTGTATTTTTAGTTTTAGTTTTTTTTATTGTGCCAGTTTCCGTTTTTTCTTCTGATTCGCGTTCTATAAAGCGAATAGGATTGTTTTCGCGAAATATCTGGAAAATTCCTTTACTAAAGAAGTCATTATAAGAGTCTAAATGATGGGCTACCAAATTAGACGGATTATCTTTAAAATATTTATCAATTAAATTCCAAGCAAGTGTATCCATTATATTTATATAATGTTATTTTTTTATAATGTTATTTTTTTATAATGTTATTTTTTTATAATTGTTAGATATATCTTTCTTTTAATAGTTCCGATTTTTTTTAATTTTTTTTTTGAAGATTTATTTTTATAAACTCCTTTTGTATTCATTATTGAAAATGTTGTCCATGGTTGTTGTGGTCTATCTTCTAAATAATTTCGTAAATAATCCCATACTCTATTTTCATCACAGAATTTATTTTTATCAAATGGTGTTCCGCACGAATTCCCCCAACGTAACGAAAACGCCATATTCTTTGCCATTGTTGAGTCTACTACATTTCCATCTAATGCGCCACGAGGTTGAAATGGTTTTGGTCTTGATGGGTCTGACATATATTCACGAGCATCTAATTCATAATGCGAACAACACGTTCTCGAACACATATTTTCTTTATTTAAATACACATCATAGTGATCTGAAATAATTTTTTGTGCTATACCGATATTTAGTTGACCTTTCCATGTATCCATTAAATCCGCTAAACGTACTTTTCTAGCACCTTGGTGTCTTCTTATATCATCGATTCCTGTATTAACACATTCTAAATTACGTATTCTAGGATCATATGGAGCATTAAATCCAATAAAATAACCATTTTTGGTACGTTCTGTATTATGAAAACGTAACCCTAATTCTATTCTCATAATTTCATTTTTGTTAGTGTCTCCAAATAACCAAGAGTTTGCATAGTCTCCAGAATTACCATCTAACAACATTCTTTCATAATCGTCTAGGGTTTTACCATATTGCATAGCATTACGAATACGACACGAGATTGGAATATTATTTTCATAAGCAATAAATCCTCCAATGGTAGTTTCGGTTCCTAATATTCCAGCAGAGGTTACGAAAAAATCGGTTCCAGACCAAATCCAACCAGGAAATCCCATCATTAACATACGATTTCCGTTTGTTGGTTTTAAATCAATAACATATTTAGCCAATTGACCATCAATAAAATTAGAAAAGTTATTATGCGCACAAACTATTTTTCCGTCAGATGTCCAATCGCCGACAGCAATAAATGCGCTACATCTTTCTTGGGCACCTCCTTCTTTTGATGATCCTGTATTAGAACTTAATGATCCTTTAACAGCAATCGCCTCTTCTTCTGGCATATTTGCCCACCAACTCTCAGTTAATGTGAAATAGTTATTCCATGCAACTACTTCATCTATTTGCATATTTGCTCCTTCTGCAAATCCAACCATTTCTTCATAAAACTCTGGAAAAAGTTCTTTAATTTTTGGACTAAAATATTTTTTCGCAGCCTCAATAAAAAAATCCCATTTAACACCATAATCAGTATAAATTATGAAATCTAAAATACGTCTAACTTCTATCATATCTTTGGCAACCAGTTTTCCATAGGCTGTACCGCGTTCTTTCGGACCTCCTTTAATCGAAACATAAGTCCACCCATTCATATTATACCTTATTCCATTTTTCACCTTAATCATATTAGACATATAATAATCTAATATTATTATTACATTATTATATTCATTTGTTATATTCATTTATTATATTCATTTGTTATATTCATTTGTTATATTCATTTATTATATTCATTTATTATATTCATTTGTTATATTCATTTATCTATTTCTTCATTGGTTATAGAATTATACCGTTGAGATTTTAGTGTAGAACTTATAGTATCTGGATTATCTGTTCCTGGATGTTCCGGAATAGGAATACCAAATAACTTAGATATTAAATGTAAGAAACTAACAAAGAAACCAAATAAAATTATAAAGAAAGCAAATATATCACTACGCGTTACGGTTTGTTTTAAATAATATTGATTTATTACTAAAATTAAACAAAATTGTATAATTATTAATAAAAAGGTATCTTGTGTTGGCGTTACTAATTCGTATTTATGTCCAACCATTACAGTGAATGTCATAAATACCCAATCTAACCAAGCAAACGGAATGGCCATTTTGTAAGCTTCCCACATGGATAAGTTTTTATACGGTAGTGTTACAAATTGACCCCACATTGATAAACTTTGTGCTAATATAAATAAAAATAAAAATAAAGCATAATATGGCAATTTTTCAATAATATAAGAATAGTCCATATATATATATACTTTTGAGAAAAGTATAGCAAAATATACTTTTAAGAAAAGTATAGCAAAAGTATAGCAAAAGTATAGCAAAAGTATAGCAAAAGTATAGCAAAAGTATAGCAAAAGTATAGCAAAAGTATAAAATATTTTGCTATACTTTTTAGAAAAGTATATATATATATTAATGAATTTTGTCTTAACATTTTTATTATGGTTTTTTCTTAACGTCATGATTGGATTAACCATGGATTTTGCATTGTTTACCCAAACCACACCGGATATGAAAGATGCTGGAATATTTGCAAAAATATTGTCGTCTGAGTTTTGGGCATCTATTGAATGGATGTTTTTGATTCCAGCAAATCGTATCGGTAATACATTTTTATCCGCCCCTCAAATATCATTATCCTCTTATGTGTTTGATTTTTTAGCACAATTATGGTCGAATGCTTTTTGGCTAAAGTTACCTACAACAATTGACGATTATGTAGGAATGTTTTTAATTTTGTTTGGTATGTATGCCGCCAAATATACATTGTTTAATTAGAAGGAAAACTAAAATGTAATGGTTGATCATCAGATTGCCTTTTAAAACTAGGCATCACCTTTTTATTAGGTTTTTTATTTGAAGGATTAGAAGGATTAGAATGATTTGAAGGATTTGAAGTGCTAACAATTGGTGTAAACGTTTCTCTTAAATGGTTTCCAAATATGATGTCCATTGAAAACAAAACAATCAAAAACACGAATAAATAAATAATTGTTTGTATCTTGCTCATATTTTATATATAATCAATATAAAATATAAGGAAAAGTATTTAATAAAAGTATTTAATAAAAGTATTTAATGAATTGTGTTTATTTTTTGCATCCACCACCCCCACACATTCCGTCTTTTTTGTTCTTTTTTTGATAAGACATAACTAGAGCAAGAATAACAAAAAGAAGAATAAACGGAAGTAATACTAAAAACCAGGCGATTCCAGAGTGACCGTCTTTGCACATTAAATTCAATATCCATGTCCAGAAGATAATATATACAATTTTAACAATAAACACCGCTATACAACTAGGAACACGACAAGAAAACATACCTAAATTATATTTATTTTTATTTCCCATATTTTGAAATGCGGCAATTGCGATAGCTAAAACAGACATAATAAAATAAACATACGACGGGGAACACAATTGACTTAATTTATTTGGAAAAGCCATATTATGTATTATACATAGAAAAAAATTAAAGTAAAATTTTATTGTTCTGTGTTAATTGATCTTTATATGGTAATGGATCTATTGGAGCTTTATATCCATTTAAAGAGTTATACGCGCTTTTTAAGTTGAATGAAAAATTACTTCCTAAATTTACTAAATCTTGCGGAATTAAACCGCCTCCTTTAATAAAATTAGAACGATATTTTCTTCCTTTTTTCCCTTTTATGCTTCCTCCAACCTTACTATTCATAGTATTATATCCAGCATCATTCATGGACATCTGTAATTGTGGGTCTTTTTCTGAATTAAAAGGTTTTAAAAAATTCCTATCCCCTCCAACACCATCACTTCCAGGCAATTTATTAAACGAAGCTCCCCATGCGGAGCCGACTATAGGACCAGGAATAAATGACGCTGGTTTAAAAAAATTTCCTCCTTTCATTGCGCAAGACCCACAACCTCCTTTAAGTCCTTCATTATGTCCTCCAAACATATTCATTTGTTTTAAAGATAGAGGAGCAATAGGACAACCACAAGAACCACAACCGGAACCACCAGTAAGTTTACGAGTAAGTTTACGATTAAGTTTACGAGTAAGTTTACGAGTAAGTTTACGATTAAGTTTATTATTTTGTTTACACGTTCCTGGACAAGGATGTGGGCAATTACAATTTGGTCCACATTGACAGTTAGGGCCGCAATTAGGACAATTATGTTCGCAATTAGGACAATTATGTTCGCAATTAGGACAATTATGTTCGCAATTAGGACAATCCTTATTACCTAAAGTTAAAAAACCTTTTTTGTGGTTGTGATTACAAGATTTTGGGTTCTTGGAACAACCGCGCATCACATATACTTTTTGTTTCCTAGTTTTTTTAAGTTTATTACCTTTTTTATTACTACGCTTAGACTTTCGTGGCATTATATAATATATACTTTTAAAAAAAGTATAGCAAAATTAAAAGTAATAGTCAAAATTTAATACTATTTTCTAAAAAAAGATTATAACGAAGTAAGAGTTAAAAATATTAAGTAATTTTTTTAATAAATTTTGGCGATCCCTTTTCCTAAAATGTATCATTCAATATCCACGTGAGTTAGCATATGGCGTCTGCAACACATTTTTTTAATATTTAATTCATCTAAAACTTCGCCTTCAGGGGTTTTTTGACTGTATTCCGGAGTTAAATAAATTACCTTTTCAACATGAAGGTCTCTGGACATTTTACGTTTTCTAACTTCTTCACAATAGTAACGATATTTATCGGCAATAACAGTGCCACAAGTAAAGCATTTAATAGGAATGATCATTTCTCTTATATAATATAGTATAATTATTCTATATTATAATATTTCTAATTCAATTTTTTATTTTTATTTTTTATTTTTTTCATTTTCTATAAGTTGGATCGATTGTTAGATAGGTGGACCAGGACCAATTGCTATATAAGTAAGCCCTATTGCGCCGTTATAACTGTCAAAATATACCGTAAACTGTGAAGGAGTAAAATAGGTAGGGTCGGTCCGGATTGTTAAAGATCCAGAATTATTGCTACCACTTACAGCAGGCATCGCGACAACACACCAAGGATTCCCATTAAATGATTTAGGAAATGTTATGGTTTGCTGACCAGTTTTAAAAGTACCCATCGGACCAACAAAATCGGTAAATTGTATTAATATATCCCCCATAGTAAAATATCTAGCACTATACACCGATGAACCGACAGTTCCAGATGTAATCGGAGATATTGTTGATAATATATCTGTAAATGTACCGCTAGAAGCGGTATGTGACATAAAATTACTTAAAAACCCACTATAATTTGGATTTGCCATTGTTATTAATATAGTAAATATAATAAATTTGTAATTTAATCTAAATAATTGTGAGGTATGCTTATACAGCCTACATATTGTAAGTATGCTATTTTAAAACTCAAATATTTTGTCACTTACATTATGTAGGACGCATCTAGTGCCTAACACCTACATAATGTAAGTATGCTATTTTAAAGTCATATTATTTGTTTCCCTACATAATGTAGGACGCATCTAGTGCCTAACACCTAGATAATAGTAGGAGTCCATCGTTATCAATTTCCCATCCTTGTCCGTCTTGTATGTAGGGCCGTGTATCCCGCCCGCTACACATTTGCTATTGTCAGAGTCTTTATACACACAACACGGTGTTTGTGCGCAATTTGTTTCTGTCAACTGATTACATGCTCCTTCTAACTCTTGAGAATTACCTAAATAACTTTCGCAAAAACTAATAGCTGGATTTAATTTCATTTTTTCTATATTTTCTTGAGAATCTTGCATTGAATTTTGTTCAAATGTTTCTACTGTTACTTCTTGAACTAATTTGGATTCTGGTTTAGGCTCGTTTAAATCTATACCCTTTATACTTATGATAACTAACAAAAATAAAACAACTATTACAATTAATATTATCATTTGTGAATTTTCTTTTATAAAATCTAATATTTCGCTCATATATTATTAAAACAATTTAAATACATATTATGTATATTGTATTATGGATCTTAATAAAAAAAACTTAATTGGAAAATATGAAATATCATCTATATGTCTTCAGACATATCCTTGTCTTCAGACATATCCTTGTCAACATAATGTTAAAAATATTGAAACAGGAACAGCCCAATTAATGTATGTAGATGACATTTTTGTTATGTTAAATAATGAAGGGCTATCACATTCGCATTTTGATTGTTATGCGGAATTAATCAGAAAAAGAGACAACCCTACTAAGGAAGAACTGGATGAAAAACAGTTTAGGAAAAATCTAATAAATGAACAAATGGAAAAACTAAAAAAAGAAAATACCGAAATTGAAAAAATAACCAACACTTATAAAGCGTCTTCTCGTTTAGAACGACTTAAATTACAAAATAACATTAATTAATTTATAAAAACTCTATCAATTTAAGAAAATTATTTTATTCATATAATTTATAATGGCTCGTCGTGTACATAGAAAATCTTTTAAAAGATCTCGTCGAAATACTAAATATATTATTAATAAAACTGTTGGTAAAAGTTTGTCTATTGTTAAATCCACATCCAGAAAATATATGCCAAAGGTTAAATCTGGTTTAGAAAACGTTGGTTCCAAAGTAGTTAAAACTAGTGAACAATCTGTCCCATATTTACAAAGCTTAACGCGTAAATTTTTTAGTAAGTTTTTTGGTAAAACAAGAAAACACTAAACTTTATATTTTGCACATTAAATATTATAACTATTATATTTCTTCTAATACAATTCCAATAGTCGCTTTTGTTTTCTTATATTTTTTGTTAGTTATATGTATTTCATCATGACATTTTTCACAAAGATTTAACAAATTTGCTTTATTATTTTTATTAAATGTTAGTCCTTTCTTTTTAATTATTCCATTATCATTTGCTTCGTTTTGAAAAATCAAATGATGAACATCTACTGCTACATTTTGTGAACATTTTTCACATAGACCGCCTTTTATATGTGTTGCGTTAAAATGCGATCCTTTTCTTGTCAAAACGCTAGCCGACTCAGGATGATATTTCATTCTAATATTATGAGCATTGTCCAAGAAGTCTTGTGGTAAACTTAGACTCTTACACACCTCTAGTCCATACATATTATTTCCCGGACCATCTTGGAGCTTACGATTATAAATTAGACAATCTTTTTCCTTATCATATATGACGCTCATATGTTTCATGTCTACATTATGTAGGGAAGTAATTTCATCGTATCCGATAATTTCGTGGAGATGTGTAGCGAATATGAAGGAACAGGCCTTCGCAGCCAAATTTTGAACCCCTGCTACAAAAATACTTACAGCACTGATGCTCTCCGTTCCTGAACATAGCTCGTCTCCCAATACTAAACTATTTTTATCTGCTAGACGTAATATAGTTCTTAGTTCTGACATTTCCACAGCAAAGGTTGATAACCCTTTAAATAAATTATCGTTTCCTAGAATTCTTGTGAAAATATACTTATATGGTCTAAATTTGTAACTGGATGCTGGAACATATAATCCCGCTTGAGCCATTACTACCGAAATTCCTAATGCTCTTATAAAACTGGTCTTGCCAACCGCGTTTGTTCCATATAATAATATTCCATCTGAATTTTCTAAACCAAGGGATATATCATTTGCGACATATAACTCCGTTTGTTGAATTTTTTCTATTAAACAGTGTCTAAGATCTTCTGCTTTAATAAAAGATTTGCCTGATTCTTTTACTATTTCAGGTTTACAATAATTATATTTATGCGCAATTAACGCCTTTGCGTAACAAATGTCTACATAAGTAATAAATTCACCAATATTTTGTATTTCTTCTTGATAATCTTGTAGCTTTTTAATAATATTTTGATATACTTTTGAAACGGTATCTATCAAGTTAACCTTTATAGAACCGACATTTTTACAAAGTAAACTAATTTGTTGATTTGTTATAGTTTTATTTGACGCGGATTGTTTATTATATTCCAGTTCTAATGAAAGCGTAAAATTTGTTTCTAGATTTGAATGAGACGATTTGTATTTTAATACAACACTTTTTTTATCTTTTATTATTTCTTCCAATATCTTACATCTTCTATCGGTTGCTAACAAACTAAAATTATTCTTTTCTGTTTCGTGGATTTTAACATATGTTTTTGTATCTTCTTCTTCTTCATTCAAAATAGTATTTACTTTTACAGTGTTATTTACTTTTACAGCGTTATTTACTTTTACAGTGTTATTTACTTTTACAACCTTTTTCCCTTTTGTGCCGGTCTCATAGTTTGATATTATATTACTAAAATAGGATTGTATAGCTTCCATTTGGTCTTGTGAATCTGTTAATGTTTTGATTTTATTATCTAATTCTATATCTACGCCATCTTGTATAAAACTTTTTTCTATTTTTTGAATATTATCAATATCTTTACAATCTTCTAATATTAACACACTTTTCAAATATGTTAGAACTCTATTTATTTGGTCTATCAAACTAACAAAATTAACTATTCTTTTATTCAAATAATCATGTAATGACTTGTTATCGATAACGAATTCATATAGCACCTTTACACAACATATTGTGTTATATAATTGATATATGGATTTGGGAGTTATTCTTTGTAACATAATTTGGCGCATTATTTTAGATATATCTTTTATATGAACTAACATAGTCTTTACAACCTTATATTCGTCTAACCCATCTACCCCTAATAATTTTTCAGTTATATTGTATTCTTCTTGTAAATAAGTTTCATCTGTAACTGGATTTAAAAAATTATAGGTGAATTTTCTTTTACCCATTGGAGTAATACATTCATTTAACATTTTTACAACACACGAATACTTACCATTATAATTATCGTCTTCAATGATGTTTAATTGTTTTAATGAATGATTCGCCAATATTAATTTTTTACTATCATTTTCTAGAACTGGTTCATAAATTTTATATATCAAATTTGGATTATGTTGATAAATAAAATCCAATAAATAACAGAACGATTGAGTCGCATATACATTGTCGTTAAATATACCCATAAACGCATTTATATCATTTATTTTGTAAAATTTGTTTAATAATTCTACTTGGTATGTTTGTTTTTCGCAATTAGAAGCACGTTGGATATTTTTCGATCCGTTTTTATGATCATTAAGATTAATTATATGTAAAGATTTGCTTTTAATATTTGCGTAACTAACAATATCGTCTATTTCTGAAACTGGTAAATTTGAAATGAAAATAGTTTCGCTTGGATTATAAATGGAAATAAATCGTTCTAATTCGTCAAATGTACATGGGTTTTTAATATATTGTTCTTTATATTCCATTATACTTGTTGTTCCTGTAAAAATATCTATTATCGAAGCACCTATATATACAAACATTTTATCCTTGTTTTTAAAAGTTCCTTTTTTATTTTCAACCCATATACAGCAAGTATTGTTAGTTATATTTTCTGTATCAGTAGAAAAATATGTTCCTGGAGAATAAACTCCTGTTAAACTTCTTGTAGTGTTTGCGCATTGTTCGTCTTGCTCATATACAGCAATAGTATAGCCAGTATCTTGTAATTTTTTTACATATTTATCTAGCAAATGGTCTTTAAACCCAGCCATAACAACTGGATAAAAATCACAGGATGCCTTTTTATCCACAACATTTAAGTCACAGATTCTAGAAAAATCCATAATATTGCTATTAAAAATATTATCGTTTTTATCCTTTAAGCCATATACTTCAAAAAATGCACCCACTTGCATTAATACCATTGTTAGTTCGCCATATTCATCTATATGTTTTTTTGTTTTTTCGAAATAATCTTTTATTAAAGACATGTTATTATATTTAATAAAATATCTTTATATTGTTTTTAAATATATTTAAGTTAGGATTGCTTTAATAACAGAAATACAGTATCTTTTTTGTTAATCATTATATCATTAAATAAATACCTTTTATAATCTGAATAAGTTTTTTTTGAAATTATAGGTATTGTATAATACACGGTTTTTAAAATAAACAGCGGAATAGCGATAGCTGTAGGAATAACATTATATTGTTGCATATCTTTTAACAACATGTCCTTAAAATCATTATTATAAATAGCTATTTCACATTTAATATCAATATATTTTTCACATTTTATTTTATATCCGTATATCATTTTACCCTCTAATTTCCATACTACCTTATCAAACGCATTTCGTTTAACCTTTAAAAAATGTTGCAATTTAGCCATTGTGCTATATTCATTATCTGTAAAAATCGCAATATCAATATCGCTTTTATCGTGAACATAATCGTCTCTATTTATTGAGCCATAAAAATATAACTCCGTATCTAAATAATTTTCTAATCGTCTAAAAAAATTTTTATAATCTTTTGGTAAATCGGCTCTTATTGTATTCATTTATATAAGATAAGAAAATATTTTTAGCTTTCATTAAGAAAATTATGTAACAGAATTTCTTTGTTCGTGTTAGTTATTTCCCCTGTTAAAATTGCTGATTCAAATGTTTTTCTTAAAATATCTGTTGGGCATGTGCTTCCTACTTTAATAATTCCATGTTGACGCAGATATTTTTTAACATCTGTTATATCTGTCTTTTTTAATTCCTTTTGGGTATTTATTATATTTTTCCTTGTTTGTCTATCTTTTATTAATACAGCAATTCGTCTTAGTTTATCTGATTTTCCTAATGTGAACTTTCGTTTTACGGTTTTCTTTAAATATTGTTTTGGAATTTGGCTTTCGATTTTTGTTTCACGTTGTTTAATTAATTCTTCAACATTTGGATTTAAATTTGTATTATTAATGTCTTGTAAATTAATGTCTTGTAAATTAATGTCTTGTAAATTAATGTCTTGTAAATTAATGTCTTGTAAATTAATGTCTTTTAAATTAATGTCTTGTAACGGTTTATTCATTTCCTTTTCCATATTCGAAAAATCTTCTATACTCTTTCTTTTTGACGCTGTTTCTTGATCTTCCAATTTTCTTAATTTATTTTTTATTTGTTCTAAACGATATTCTCTAGATAGTGGCAAAGGAGCATCATTTGCTTCTTTTTGATTTGTTAGTGTATCGTCTTTCACACTTGTAAAAAATATACCATTCGTTTTTTTAGGAGGTGTCGGAGGTCTTACTAAATCTGGTAATTCTGGATAAATAGAAGGTGATGACAATTCTTTCCATTCTCTATATGTCTTCTTTTTTCCATTTTTTAAACATCCATAAGGAACATTATCGTTAGATTGGTAATTCATATTAAATACTTCATTATTTCCCATTGGTTTTTTATTTGGTTCGGCTAATTCGGGCGGAAAATCTAATGAAATTTGTAAGTTATTTAGTTCATTACTTAGTCCATTACTTAGCCCATTACTTAGTCCATTACTTAGTCCATTACTTAGTCCATTACTTAGTCCATTACTTGTTGACATATGATTTTTTAATGTTTTATTGTTTAATATAGTTTGTTGTTTTTGCTTCTGTTTCAATCCTGATAAATAATCAATTGCCCCATAAAATTCGTCTGTATATGTATTGTCTTCTTTCAAATTATTTATCGAATTATTTGTTGAATTTTTTAATTCTTTGGTTTTGTGTTCTTTTATACGTTTTAATAGTTTATTTTTTAAATTGCTTGGACTAACAATTGGGTTTAATGATATAGTCGTTTTTTCTCTATTTTTTTTAGTTTTACTTCCAGGCATTTTAAATAATTCTGGATTAATTTGAATTGTTTTTTTAGTTGACATATGTTATATAGTAAAAAAACAATTTTACGAATGAAACCCAAATTTAAATTATTATATATAGTTTCAAATACTTAATAACAATTAAATATACATACTACTAATGATGCTTTTATGTCTTTCTTTTTCTTTATTCTTTGAATCTTCATTTCTTAAATAAATTTCTAATCCTTTGTCTAAATCCTTAAGGATTAAAATTTTCTTAACCGATTTGTCTAAACAAAAAACTCTTCTACTATGAGCTATTTTTGTTTTTGCAAACAATGTTTCTACATCTCTTCCATAAAATTTTAAATGTGACTTATTCTTTTCAAACCATTTTGTATCTATTTTTGACTCTTCTGCTATAGACCATCCTCCGTCAATAACCTTTTTCAAGAAAATTTTATATAAGTCGTCGCCAGTATATTCGTCCGTTTTAAATCGCCATGTAAATCTTGAATTTAACCCTTGATTATAATTGAAGAAACAGTTATTTAAATCAGTTTCATATCCAGCTACAATAACCATTAAATTATCTTTATGATCGCTTAAAGATTCGCACAAAGTATCTATACATTCTTTTGAAAAACTATCTCTTTTTTCTTCATTTCCAAGAGCATAAGCTTCATCAATAAATAATACTCCGCCTAAAGCTTCCTTAACAACATCTCTAGTTTTTAATGCGGTTTGTCCTAAATATCCAGCTATTAAATCAGCACGAGTAACCTTCTTAAAAGTTCCTTTAGATAAAACTCCCATTTTAGAGAAAATAGACCCAATAATTTTAGCTATTTCTGTTTTGCCTGATCCTGGCGGACCATAAATGACTGTATGCATAAAATCGTTTCCTTTAATATCGGAATTTATTGTATGTAAATTTTGAATATAAAAGATAATTTGATCTACAATATTTTCTTTTAACGCTTTCATCCCAATCATATTTTGTAATTCATTTAATGGTATTTTTATTTTATGTAATGCCTCAATATCAATGTTATATTCTGTATATTTATCATTGGGATATGTTTCTATAATTTTTAACAAATCATTTATATTATTAATTTCACTAACAATATTTACCTTTTTTGTATAAATATGTATTTTGGGAATTATAGTTTTAATAGGAGAATTATTTGTTATAGAATTATTTGTTATAGAATCATTTGT